>JAEEGF010651952.1_pt1 | contig 41471 bp, 31 predicted proteins | sample 9134171 | NCBI WGS metagenome assembly JAEEGF01 (sample SAMN16246542, study PRJNA631951) | gut metagenome | biome: gut microbiome; feature: rumen; material: AP-attached | host: Bos | place: Iran: Karaj | collected 2018-10 | reverse complement strand
ACGGCCGGCTGCGTGGGCAGTCGGTCGCTTCGTGTTTTTGATGTGGTACCTCCGGGGATCGAACCAGGGACACGCGGATTTTCAGTCCACTGCTCTACCACTGAGCTAAGGTACCTTTCAAAAGCGAGTGCAAAGATATGGCGACTTTTTGACGTGACCAAATTTTTTGGCAGAAAAAATTGAAATTTCTTTTCAAGGCCACATCGCCATCGTTTGCAATACGCTATTTTTCAGCACTATACAATGCAAACCACTGATTTTGCCACACGATGTTGTAACCTGCAGCGGACATCCAATGGTTGAGGGCATCCATCTTTTCCTGTTGCAGGAACTTGTCATCCACGATGGAATAGGCCGTGAGATAGTCGTCGGTGGCCTCGCTCCAGTAGGGACCCAGGTTGTTGAACTTTTGCCGCAGGACGAGAGGCCGCTCGCCTTCCAGAGCTGCGAGACGGGATGTGAGGGCGTCGGCACTGAGCAACTCGGGCCATGAGCAGCCAATGGCGGGCACTGTGCGCGTCAAGTGGTTGATCATGGGGATGCTGCCGTAGCATAGCAGGGTATCGCCCTCGCCGATGATTTGTTTCAGTTCGGGCAGCGTCTCGTTGATGATGCGGGCACGTTCGGGCGTGGTGCGGATGAGTGCTGCGCGGTTGTCGTTGATGGTCGTCATCTTGTGCCACAGGTGGCCTCCGTCAAAGTAGGCACCCATGGTCAGCGTCTGTAGCAAGCCCACGGCGATGAAGGCCAGCGGGAAGATGACGTTCTCGCGTCGTTGCCACAAGAGGGCTGCCACAGGAGCCGCCATCCAAGCAATGATGCCGCCGTTGTTGGTCGCGCCGTCGCTGCCCAGCGGGAACACCAGCAGCATGAACAGGCCCAGCCATGCCGCCACTGCCCGTTTCCCGCCCTTAAATATCACCCACGCGAGCCCCGCCACACACATCACCCACAAGGGATGCATGATGTGGGACTGGTGCCACATGAAGAAGATGACCATGGCGGCAACCACCAGCCATGCCAGCGGGCGCAATAAAAAGTCGCTGACATAGCGTCTGATTGCCCAGAATGCCCACAACAGGCCATAAGCCTTAATGCCCACGATGAGACACTGCTTATAGAAGCCCAGCATCTCCATGATCAAGCCCCCGGCATTGTGACTGGCCTCGCCGCTGCTGCCCGTTGCCACACCCAGCAGGTCGGTCATGTTCTGCCTGAAGATTTCCCAGTGACCCAATGCCATCATCATGCCGATAACCGCAATTGTTCCAGCAAAGACGCCCAATAACATGATGCCGCACTGCCGCCAGCAGTCACGCCATGGGCACTTGTTGTAGAAGTGGGCAATCAACGGCATCACCACCACCGACACTGCCAACACATTGGGGATACGGGTAAAGGTATTCATGCCTACAATGATGCCTGCACACAACAGATGCCACCACTTGACACCAGTCAGCCCTTTAAAGGCCAAAGCCATTGCGGCCACCCAGAACAGGGCGCTCATCAGGTCGTTGTTGAAGGTATAAGGAAACTGCACCAGTGACGCCACCACCATCAGGAAGCCCAAGATGACCGCAGTGGCTGGCAATATGCGCTTGAATGCCCAAGCGAGAATCGCCATGCACCCCACGTTACACAGCACACCCGCGACACGCATCGCCATCCACTTGCCGCCAGCAGGCAATAAGGCATCGAGCACACCACCAGCCACGCCGCTCAGGTAGTACATGAAGTTGTACTCCACGCTTGAAGGCGCCTTGAAGATGTTGTCGAAGAAGATGAGGTAGTAGCCCGTGTCGCACAGGTCCACACCGAATGTGGCAATCATCAGTTGCCACAATGTGAGCAGGACGATGGTCACCGTCACCGACGTGCCATAGTGACTGTCGAGCCACCGTTTGATATGTTGCAGACTTCGCATCACGATGTGCGCAAAGGTAGTGCAAGTTGAACGAAATGCCAAATTTTTACTGCATTCTTGCCCACGGCACTAAAAAAAGCAGTAAATTCGCTCGTTAATTAGGTTTTAGGCTTTAGGAGTTAGGTTTTAGCTTTAGGTGTTAGGCTTTAGGCTTCAAGTGTTAGGCGATAGTATTCGTACTTACAACTTAAAACTTACAACTTAAACTAAGAAGAAATGGAAGGACTGCTGCAATACATCTGGCAACACAAGTTGTGGCTCAGCGAGGACATGGTGACCAACGATGGCCGCAAGGTGCGCGTCATCGACCCCGGTCTGCTCAATACCGACGCCGGGCCCGACTTCTTTAACGCTAAGGTCGAGATTGATGGGCACCTGTGGGTGGGCAACGTCGAGATCCATGTGCGCGCCAGTGACTGGAAGCGGCACCATCACAATGAGGACCCGGCCTATGACAGCGTCATCCTGCATGTCGTCGAGAAAGACGACGCTCCTGTTACCCGCATCAACGGCGAAATCATCCCCCAAGTCGAGTTGCAAGTGTCACCTCGCTTCAACGAGTGTTATGACCGACTGGTGAACGCCAAGGTGGAACTGCCTTGTGCAACCAGGCTCAAAGAGGTGCCCCTGCTCACCATCACCGAATGGATTGAGGCCCTCGCATTCGAGCGGCTGCACAGCAAGGTGGACCGTGTGCGGGAATTGTATGACCGCTACAATGGCAGTTGGGAGGATATCTGCTATGTGATGCTGGCGCGGACCCTGGGCTTCGGCATCAACAACGACGCGTTTGAGCGTCTGGCACGGGTCACCCCATTGCGCCTGCTGCACAAGCATAGTGACTCCATCCTGCAGGTCGAGGCCTTGTTGTTCGGTCAAGCAGGGTTGCTTAATGGAGCCCACAGCGATGATGGCTATTACCAGCAACTGATGAGGGAGTATGCCTTCCTGGCCAACAAATTCTCGCTGCGCCCCATCGAGGGCACCGCATGGCGCCTGTTCCGCAGCCGCCCACAGAACTTCCCCTACCGCCGCATCGCCCTGCTGGCCCAGTTTGTCCAGGGCGGTTTCAACCTGATGAACGATATCCTCAATGCGGCTGACACCAAGGCCTTGAGGCAACTGTTTGACGTGGAGCTGAGCGGCTATTGGACAACGCATTACTCCTTTGGCAAACCTTCACCCAGCGCTGGTCGTGCCCTGAGCAACAGCAGCATCGACATTGTGCTCATCAACACCGTTGCCCCACTCTACTACGCCCGTGGCGAGATGACCGACGACTACCAGATGACCGACCGCGCCATCGCCCTGCTTGAGGACATACGCCCCGAACAGAACAGCATTGTGACAATGTTCAAAAACACTGGCATCAAGTGTGACGATGCGTTGACCAGCCAAGCCCTCATCCAACTGCGCCGCAACTACTGTGAGGCCCGCAAGTGCATCTATTGCCGCCTGGGACACCGACTGCTGGCCACTGATGCCCGACAAAGCCCAAGCGCCCGATAGGCTGCTCAGCCTGGTAAATATTCAAATCTTGTGGAAAAAAGAAGCATTGCCAGGAATTGAGAAGTTTTGTTTTTTATTCTGATACCCTATCCTCTATTCTCTCAACCCTAATTGGTGATCTTATCACATTCCTGGCGTTGCTCCATCGGTGTGTGTTCAATAGCAAGGCAGCTTCGTCCATTATCCGCGGCTCTCGCTGCGGTGTAATTTTGTTTATGAAAAAATTTTTGCACTCCAGATCATTACTGATCGCTTATAAGAATTCTCAACATTTCAATTATTCACTTTCGCGTTTTCAGGAGGTCTCTCCTGATTGGCTGATACAAATTTAGGTAGGAGGCCTGCACGCAGTCAAGCATTTTTCAACAAAAAATCAAAAGTGTCAAAATTTTTTACACTATAGTGTCAAATTTTTTTACACTTTCCCCTTTACTCCCTTTTTCATTCCTAAAAATTGAGGGCGCAACGGCATGTTGTGCCGCGCACCCTCAAGATAATAGAGCTACAAAATGAGAATTATCACGGATTGCTCAGCAGCATGTCGAGGATTTGAGTGATATCGCGGATGCTTACCTCGCCGTCACCGTCCACGTCGGCATAGGTCGGCAGACCGCCTCCACTCAACAGCAGGTCAATCAAGCCAGTCGCATCATTGATGGTAATCTCGCCGTCACCATTCACGTCACCAGGCCCAGAGCCAGGTATGCCTTCAATGACGGAGAATAGTTTCCAGTGATCTGTAGCCTTATACGCATTTACCGAAGCTTCAGGCACCCGCAACGTTGCATTATAGATATCATAGAGTGCATAATAGCTTAAGGTGGGGGGAGTCGGTGCCAGACATGTGACCGTAGCCAAAGCATTGCTACGATAGAATGCATAAGAGCCGATGTTCGTCACATTGCTGCCAATGGTGATGCTTTGCAAATTCACACAGTTATTAAAGGCATTTGAACCGATTGTTGTAACCGAGTTAGGGATTGTTATTGTCGTCAAACCATCACAATATTGGAACGCACCATAACCAATACTCGTGACCGTGTTAGGTATCACAGAGGTCTTGCATCCAAAAAACAACTCATTAAGGGCAGTCCTGATGATTGCATTGCAGTTGTTGCGGGAGTCATAAACGGGATTCCCCTGGTCCACAACGATTGATTCCAGATCCGAGCAGCGACTGAAACTGGAAGAATAGATTTGGGTGACCGAAGCAGGTATGTACAGACGCTTCAAACCCGAATTCTCGAAAGCGTCGTATAGAATTGTAGTAATCCCATTAGGTATTGAGACCTCGGTCAGCGCTGTACACCCATAGAAAGTATAAGAATTGATGGTTGTAAGAGCGTTAGACAGTGTCACCTGTTCTAACCCTGTGCAACCGCTAAAGGCTTCGCTACCAAGATAAGTTACCGAATTAGGGATATCAATTCTCGTTAAACCAGTGCAGCCAGTAAAAGCACATTTGCCAATATAGGTCACAGTAGAGGGAATCTCTATACTCTTTAAACCAGTCTGTCCATAGAAAGCATAATCATTGATTCTTGTTATGCCATAAGGAATCTTTGTGTTCTTGCACGTGATCACAAAATTATTGTATCTGGTTTCGATAACTGCATTGCAGTTGTCACGGGAGTCATAGATCGTATTTTCACTGTCAACCACAATCGATTCCAATGCCGTACACTCCTTAAAACAATTATAGCCGATGTATTGGACAGACCGAGGAATGAAAAGACTGATCAGACTACTGCAGTTGTAAAACGCATTACTATACAGATTTATGAGTGAATCAGATAACGTGAGGGTTTTAAGATTGGCACATCCGCAGAAAGCATATTCGTCAATGGTCTTCACTGAATTAGGCAGTTCCAGCGACGTGATATTGGTACTACGACAGAAATAGGGAGGTATATATTCCACCCCATCGCCAATCGTCACCTGGGTAAGGTTATCCATGTAATATAAGCTGCCGGCATAGCCGCAATTTCGGGCATTCCATGTGAGCGTTGTCAGTTCAGGCAATGGGTTGAAGGCAAACGGCCCCACCTCAGTCAATCCAGTGCCCACCGTCAGCGTCTTGATTCCGCTTCCTGAAAAAGCAAATTCACCCACAGCCACAACTCCATCAGGAATTTCAGCACCGGCCAACTGATGACATTCATAGAACGCTCTGTCACCGATTTCCTTCACCGATGCAGGGATATTGACCTCAGTAATGTTGGAGTAAGCGACAAAGTTACAGGGCAACACTTCCACACCATCGCCAATGGTCAACGTTGTGACATCAAAATAGTGCTCATCATCACGAGACCCTGTGCTCCAGCACTCGCGGGCATTCCATGTGAGCGACTTGATGCTGTTGTTACCAAATGCATTAGTGCCGATTGTGGTAACATTTACAGGTATCGTCAGACTAATCAAACCCGAGCAGGAGTAGAACGCGCTGTCGCCGATGCTGACGAGCGATGAGGGCAAATCCACCGTGGTGATTTGTGAATTATTGGCCAGATACTTGGGCAGTACCCTTACCTCGTTGCCGATGTTCAGTTGACGGATTCCAGTGGCCGTTATGCCGCCATTGCTCCAGCACTCACGGGCATTCCATGTGAGCGACTGAACCGATATGCCACCAAAGGCGTTGGTACCGAGAGAGGTTACATTCTCGGGAATCGTCAAGTCGGTCAAGCCTGTGCAGGCATAGAACGCGCTGTCACCGATGCTGGTCACAGCCTGCGGAATAGTGATGCCACGCAACCCGTTGCAGGCGTAGAAGGCCATCTTGCCAATCGAGGTGACTGTTGACGGAAGGGTCACTGTCCTCAATGCACCGCAATAGCGGAAGGCGTTATTCCCCACTCCAGTCACCGTGTAAGTTACGCCTTCATAGTTCACAGTAGCCGGGATGGAGACAATACCACTGTAGTTGTTATATCTGAATCCATTGTTCTTATAGGTCACCGATACAGTATTGGCGCCAGTGATGATATAATAAATACCGTTGACCTCAAAGTCGTAGGGGTCATTCAGCGATGCCGAGCCTGCTGTGTGCTCAAACAGGTTCCACCAGTCGGTCGAACGGTAGGCATCCAACGAAACTGCAGGTACCAGGAGATTAGCCATGCTATAAGTATCGCTGGCAAAGCCGTCGGTGTTGGCCATCAATGGTGGCGTTGTCGCGCGTGTCGTGATAAACGTAAGGTCTGTACTGCCATAGAAAGCGTTCTCGCCAAGGTGGGTCACCCCATCGGGAATCTCAATAGCGGTCAAGCCCGTGTTGGCAAACGCCCTGTCACCAATATGGGTCACCGAATTGGGCAAGTCCAGGCTCCTCAAAGCCCTACAGCCGTCAAATGCGCTCACGCCGATCACCGAGAGCGCCCGAGGCAGATTAACCGCCGACAGGTTAGTACAACCCTTAAAGGCGCCATCGATGATTGACACGCCTGCGGGAATGTCTATGCTAGTCAATGACGTACACTCACTGAAGGTGCCATTGAGCGCACCGATGCCCATGGGCAGAGTCACCCGGCTCAACGACGAGCAGCCATAGAAAACATTCCAGTCGAGCAGTGTTACCGAGTTGGGCAGCGTAATGCTCGTCAAGCTCGTGCAATTGGAAAAAGCCGACGCACCAATGCTATTCACGCCGTAGCCCATCTCCACACTTGTCAAAGCAGTACAACCGTAGAATGCGTTTTTACCAATTGTCTTCACTGTACCGGGAATTACGATACTCTTCAAGTCCGAGCAATTCTTGAAGGCGTTCTCGGCAATGCCAACGACACGATAGTTGTCATAGGAGGGGCCTTCGTATTCAACATATTTATCAGCTTTTATAATGCTGGGGATCACTAAGTTCCCACCGTAGGCATCATCGTAGCTTGAATACACCTCAACCGACTGGTTGCCCAAGTACCGATAACACACGCCGTTAGCCCATAACCAGTCCCCGGCAATGGCGGTCGTGCTTGCTGTCAATAGCAGCAGTAATGTAAAAAGTAATTTTCTCATTTTGTTTAAGTTTTTATAAGTGGTTAATAAACTGGTTTCTCGTTCAACAAAAAGAGCATTGCCAGGAACCGTGGTGGGATTAGTTTCAGTCTGATATCATCCATAACCATTCATTTAACCATCTTTACCAACTATCTGTGTTCCTGGCTTTGCTCGTGCGTGTGTTTTCTAGCAAGGCAGCTTCGTCATGAGGCGGCGCCACTCACGGGGAGCCACAACATGTGCTTATGAAAAAATTATAGCACTCTGTTTGTATAAATAGCTTAACCATATTATTCTTTAGTCAACAATCCGAAAAGCTTCTTCCGTATTGCCTTCACAAATTTAGGGCTACGCGAACTTTGACGCAAATTTTATTTAAGAAAAAATGACGAATGTCAAATAATTTTACAATATAGTGTCTAATTCTTTTACACTTTTGCAAAAAAACGTGCAGTGGTCAAACCAGGCCATTGCACGCAATATCTGATTTATTCTCCCGCAGGGATGTGATTAATCTTCGCTCAGGAGCCTGTCGATAAGGTCAGTGATATCCTTGATGCCCACGTTGCCGTCACCGTTCACATCCATCCATGCAGGCACATCTCCGTCGCTCAGCAGCTGGTCAACCAGGTCAGTGGCATCCTTGATGCCGATACTGCCATCGCCATTCACGTCACCAGGCCCAGCCCCAATGAACGGCACAATGTGCGAGAACCGACCCCACTCTTCATGTGCACGGTATTCCTCGATTGACTCGTTAGGCACAAACAACGTCGCCTGATCATAGATATTATACTCCAATGACAGGTAATAATCTAGCATATAAAAAGCATCATAAGCATCTGGCGGAACAATCGCTTTGCACATTATTGTCTTCAAGCCAATACAATCCGAAAAAGCGAACCCACCAATAAGGGTAACAGTTCCAGGAATATCAATGCTTGTCAAGCTTACGCAATGAGCAAAAGCGACATCGCCAATTTGAGTGACATTATTGGGAATATTGATCTCCGTCAAGTTACCGCAATAAGCGAAAGCACCGATACCAATTCTCGTAACAGTTTCAGGGATTGACACACTGGCCAGATTATCGCAACGGCTGAAAGCGCCGTCACCGATTGAAGTGATTGATTCTGGGATGGTCACATTGGTTAAATAATAACATTGTGAGAATGTACCAGAACCAATACTATCAAATGAGTCGGATAGCATAAGATCAGGGATAGTTGAAGCATAGAATGCACATACTCCTATTGATGTGATGGTGGACGGGAGTTGGATACTCGTCAATTCACAACCTTCAAAGGCATAATCTTTGACAGCAGTGACGGTATAGGTCTTTCCTTTATAATCAACTGTTGATGGGATGACCACATCCCCATAATAACACGGATTCATACTGCCCCAAATTCCAATCTCCCCTGAGGCCCAGTCTGCTTCCCAATTTTCCCATGAAGGGTCAAGCACAATAGTTCCTTCGAATGGGTCAAAAACAACTGTTTCATCTATAGTGTGCTTTGATACGGCAACTGATGTATCATCGATAATTCTATAATATATTCCGTCAACATAGAAGTCATAATCACGTTTAAAGTGAATTGACGGGTAGCAGTCAACGAAGAATTCGAGTCTGACAGTGTCACTCTCATACTTATTCTCTGCCTTGGCATAGAGTTCCACCCAACCATAAGCATTCTCGTTTATCACAAGATCAGGATCAACTATAACCGTTCCACCATAGTCAGGCATCATTGGATAGGTTGTTTTCCAGTCTGAGCTCACTTCAGAGCCATCCCAATCTTTGGTATAATGATACCTATAGTACATGACCACATCGCTTTCGTCAGTATTTCCAAATGCATACGCAAAATAGTTAAAATATCGGACATTAGACCAATCATAATATTCAGGATCTCGACGCTCTTCGATGATTGGAGTTGATGTCTTTTCTGTGACGGGCAACGGAGTAATGGTATAAATGAACTGAACCGGTTCAGAATATTCCTTTCCTTCGGCTCCAGCCACAGCTATAATCTCAACATTCTGTTCCTCATAAGTGCGGTTCATCCAATAATCAGAACTTGTATAATTGGCTTCTCTTCCCCACGGGAAATAACCCTCTCTAAAATCAAAAAGTTCTCCGTTGACATAAAAGGAAACATTGAGTTCGTTTACATCCTCTTCACATGTGAAAGTAAAGATCACATAATCACCATAGTCCTCAACTGAGATGATAGGGGGATCCGTAAACTTCATTTCATCCTGAGCAGCAACAGCAAATCCTGTCAGCATCACCATCAATAAAGATAAGAGTAATTTCTGTTTCATTATCGCAAAGATTTAGTTTGTAAATAATTCAAAAAATACAAAAAGGCCATAGAGCCAATTCCGTTTTTCACAAAGATACGATATCGTGCAAGTAACATGCAAACTTTCAACGAGAAAAACTCGTCAAAAACCTGATAATCCATAAAAAGTGTCCAAAAAATTTACACTTTTGGGCCTATTAATGACCTAAGAAACTAGACCGAGTCGGGGATGGCGGCAGGTTCTTCCAGCCTCTCGTCGGGGTTGAAGTCGTCGGTCAAGGGGATGGCAAGGCTGTCCTCGTTGAAGTCGAGCATTGTGGAGTCAAACTCTTCGACCTCGCCAAGCGCGGAGCAGCCCGAATAGAGGGCAGCATCGATAGGCTCCTTGGCGGGTTGGAAGCGCTGGTGATAGCGCTGGAATTGCGGGTCGCTCAAGACAAGCTGGAGGAAGCGGCCGCAGATGGGCAAAGCCGTGCGGCTGCCCTGTCCCAGTGCGCCCCAGCGGAAGTGAATCTGGCGGTACTCGCCACCCACCCATGCGCCGCACACCAGACCTGGCGAGACGGCGACAAACCAGGCGTCGGCATGACGGTTGCTGGTACCCGTCTTTCCGCCCAAATCGACGTCATACAGGGGACGTGTGATGTAACCGTTGAGGGCCATGGCGGTGCCACCTGCGTCGGTGCGGCAGGCCATGAGCATCTGCTGCATGAGCCAAGCCGAGCGATAGGACATCGCCTGCCGCTGGTGCTCGGGTGCCTTGTAAATCTCCTTGCCGTCACGATCGACAATGCGGGTAACGATGACCGGGTCACTGCGCATACCGTCGTTGATCACGGTACAGTAGGAATTGACCAATTCCATCAGATCGACGTCGCTGGCACCCAACGAGAGGGCGGGCTTGGCGTCCATAGGCGATTTAATTCCCATGTCGCGTGCCAGTTGGGCAATCTCGGCAAAGCCTACCTCATTTCCCACGCGTACAGTCACACTATTGATGCTCTGGGCAAAGGCGGCACGCAGCGTCATCTCGCCACCAGTGAAGGTGCCGTTGGCATTGGTCGGTCGCCAGTGTTCCATCTCGTGCTTGTCTTCGTTATATACCAGCGTGTCGATATACTGGTCCAGACGGCGGTCACAGGGCACGAGTCCCCGCTCCATCGCCATGGCATAGACAAAGAGCTTGAACGTTGAGCCAGGCTGATGCTTGGCGCGCACCTTATCATACTTCCACGTGTCGAAGTCCACGTCGCCCACCCACGCCTTGACATGGCCGTTGCTGGGCTCCATAGCAATGAAACCGCAGTGCATGAAGTGGAGCATGTAACGCACCGAGTCCATCGAACTCATCTCCATGTAGAGCGAGTCGTTCTCGTAGTCAAACAGGTGGACCATGTGGGGCTGATTCATGTAGTAGTTCACCGAATCGAGGTCATTGGGATAGCGGGCCAGCAGCTCATGATAAACGGGCGTGTTGCGTGCCTTGTCCTCGACAAAGTTGGCAATCACCTGGTTGTTGTCGTCGAGCCAACAGTCCTGGTCGCCCCAGTGGCTCTTGAAGTTTTGCTGCACCACCTTCATCTTCTCGCTCACGGCCTGCTCGGCATATTCCTGCATCTTTGAGTCGAGCGTGGTATAGATCTTGAGGCCGTCACGTTCCAGGTCGAGTTTGAGGTCATGCTCCTTGGCGATGTCCTCGATTTCCCGTGCTACCGCCTCTCGGAAGTAAGGAGCCACACCGTCATAGTTGGCCTCGATGGTATATTTCAGGTCGATGGGTAGCGACGAGATGGAGTCGTACTGCGCCTGGGTGAGGTCGCCGCGCTCCTTCATGTTTTTCAGCACCTGGTTACGGCGACGCAGGCTGTTCTTGGGATTGATGCGGGGATTGTAGGTGCTGGTAGCCTTGAGCAAACCCACGAGCACAGCGCTCTCTTCGATCTTGAGATTACGTGGTGTGGTCTTGAAATAGGTGTTGGCTGCGGTCTTGATGCCAAAGGCGTTACTGCCAAAATCGACCGTGTTGGCATACATCTCCAGGATTTCCTTCTTGCTGTAGAACATCTCCAGCTTGGTGGCAATAATCCACTCCTTGCTCTTCATGATGAGCATCTTCACTCCTGGGATATAGCCCAACAGACCCGTGGAATAGTCGCTACGGGTACGGAACATGTTCTTCACCAGCTGCTGGGTGATGGTGCTGGCGCCACGGGGACGGCCATGGAGCACCATATCCTTGAACGCAGCCCCCAGTCCTCCAAAGTCGATGCCGTGGTGATGGTAGAAACGCTCGTCCTCGGTGTCAATAAGTACCTGGAAGAACTGCGGATTGATGGAGTCGTAGGTCACCGGCGTGCGGTTCTCGTCATAGTATTTGCCAATGGTCTTGCCGTCGGCACTATAAAGGTAGCTGGCCTCGGGGTTGCGGGGATGCATGATGCTGTAAGTGCTGGGCGACTTGCCGAAGAGCCACAGCAGATTGACATCTACAGCAATGAGATAAAGCAAAAAGAGGACGATGAACGTGCCCAGTGCTGCCAGCGTCTTGACCCACCAGGGGCGGCCACGGTACAAACCCTTGTACCACATCTTGAAGCGGCGCCAGTTGCGGGTGATGATATTTCCTGTCGTTTGATCGTTCATGTACTATATTGAGTAGAGGTTAATTATATCAAGAATAACGGATAGCGACTTTACTGGTTGTTGGCGCTACCACTCAAGCGGCGTTTCAGGTAGCGCGGGATAAAGCCCAGATGACGCAGTGTAGCCTTGGCGGTGCCGTAGTGGCGGCACATGATGCGGTAACGTTCCCACAGCGAGTCACGATGGTGACGTGTGGTCATGCCATCGGCAAGATAGCTAATGATGGGGGCAGGGCCGGCATAGGCATTGGATGGTGACTTGCGCAAAACCTTGATGCACCAGTCATAGTCGGCACTGAACCGATACTGGAGGTCATATTCAGGCACCAGGTCACGACGTGCGACAAAGGCTTGATGGCACACCACCATACCATTGAGGAAACTGCCGGCAGTGAGGCGCTTGGGCGCCCTCAAGTGGCGCTCGCCCACCACGTTGCGACGAGCATCCACCAGTTGGGTCTGGCCATAGATAACACCTGGATTATTGGCCGTGAGCAAGGCCAACCGTGCCAGAACAGTCTCGTCGGCAAAAGAATCGCCAGCATTCAAGAATATCAGGTAACGGCCACGTGCCCTAGTGATGCCCTTGTTCATCGCATCATACAGTCCCTTGTCCGGTTCACTGAACACACGCAGCCCGGCAATGGAAGCCTGACGCACGATGGCAAGCGTCTCGTCGGTCGAAGCGCCATCGATGATCAGCATCTCATAGTCACTGCTCGACTGGCGCTGTACGCTTTGAAGGGTGGGCGCAATCACACCAGCGGCATTCCATGTGACAGTAATGATTGAAAATAATGGATCCATGCCTATTTAATGGTTTTGATGCAGGCAAAATTATAGAATTCTGCGAAATTTTACAATCAAATGAGCATTTTTTACGTTATTTGTAAAAAAATTAGAGCCAAGTTATGAGATTTATTCGATTATTAGCATGGATAACTGCCCTGCTCACGCTGATGATGGCAAGCAGTTGCGACCACATTGACAACAAGGCGGTACCCCGCTTCACCGTGCGCATCGACCTGGGCGGATACGCCATGTGGAACACCTATGGCGTAAACGGCATGGGCGACTACCGCATCTTCAATCGCGAGAAGGGATTGCCCTCCAATTTCCCGTACAATGTCAATACCTTTACGGGCTATGGCGGCGTTTTGCTCATGATGGGCATCGATGCCCCGATGGCCTACGACCTGTCGTGCCCCGTCGAGGCCAGCCATGAGATTATCCTATCTATCGACAACGACAATTTTGAGGCGGTGTGTCCCCGTTGTGGCTCCCGATACAACCCCTTGACAGGTGCTGGCGGACCCGTCAGCGGCGTTGCGATCAACAACAAGGTGGGGATGCGCATCTACCATGTCACCCCCAGCAACGGCGGCTACTTTATCTCCAACTGATCTATCTCTTCATAGAAGATCCTATTTCCTGCCGCACTTGCGGCAGGAAATTTAATTATTGCCAATAAAAAACCAATTTGCGTATTATTATTTAATGTTTTTCGTTATCTTTGCAAATTGTTTCAGGAATTGCAGACTTTAACTGCATAATCAAGAGATTAATCATTTCAAACACATCATTAATATGAAAAAAACTGTACTACTACTTCTGTTACTTGTAACGGCGATTGCTGCACAGGCAGCTACCGATTACAACTTCTATGTGGGTGGCGTGAAAGTCACCAGTGACAACTGCAGCAACATTACAGGCAGCAACATCACCAGCGGCACCGCGGTGTTCACCCCGAGCGACAACACGTTGACGCTGACCAACGTCACCATCTCGCGCACGGGTACCGACAACCGCGCCATCCAGAGCGACCGCGCGGGTCTGATTGTCAAGCTCGTGGGTACCAACACTCTGAGCGCCTCGTCGGCGTCGGTCATCCGCTTCAACCAGCCGGGTTCAATCGTCGTGTCCAGCGGCACGACAACCGTCACTGGCGGCACCGAGGGTGGCGTGTACAGCAACAACGTGGCAGTTACCGTCTCCGGCCCCGGCAAACTGATCGTGAAGTCCACCAACGACAAGTATGGCTTTGAGGGTAAGGGTACAAGCAGCTCGAGCACATTGACCTTTACCAACGTCAATGTCGATGCATCGGGCAAGAAGGGCGCCCTGTATGACTGGGCACGAGTGACCGTGAATGCGGGCAGCCACATCGTCCTCAAGGCAACGAGTAACAGCAGCTACCCCGTCGCTTCAAATCTGGCCGCCATGACCTTCAATGGCAGCGAGGCAGTCGCATCGCCATCTGATGCCTACTACAGTAATCCTTACCAGGGCATTATCAAGGACGGCAGCCTGATTTATGATAAAACCATCCACATTACTGACAATTATGCGGTACTGATTAATTCCAACACTTTTCCCGACGCCAACTTCCGTTCCTACATGCTCTTGAACTATCCCTTGGGCTACATGACCACAAGTGAAGTCAACAATTGCACGGGGGTCTACGTAAGCGGCCGCAACATCTCCAACCTCAAGGGTATCGAGCGACTTACCGGAGTGGAGGCGCTGAATTGCTCGGACAACAATCTCACCACGCTCAACGTGTCGGCATGCACCAAGCTGCTGTCGCTATATTGCAGAAACAACGCCTTCACGTCACTCGATATCTCCAACTTGCCGCTTCTGACCACCCTGGATGTAAAAAACAACGCATCGCTGACCAAACTCCTGTGTAACAACAATAGTCTGACATCCCTCTACCTGGATGGCTGCTCTCAGCTACAGGAACTGGACTGCAGCTATAATTATTTGGGAAGCCTCAATCTAACCGACTGCAAACAGCTAAAGAAATTTACCAGCTATAATAACAACCTGGCAGAGCTTGACCTCGACAGATGCTACCAGATTGAAGAGATCTACTGCACTGGCAGCCAGATGACAATCTTTTCGATAACAGGCAAAGAGAAACTCAAGACCCTGTATCTCAATGACAACTATTCCCTGAATTGGCTCTACTGCAACAGCAATGCGTTGACTCAACTCAGTTTGGGGGGATGTAGTTCGCTAAAGGGCCTCGATTGCCGTTCCAACTCGCTGAGAACGCTCTATCTGCGGGATTGTTTGAATTTGCAAAGCGTGTATTGTCAGAACAATGCCCTCATCTCGCTCACTCCGCCAGACAACCTGCAGGTCCTGGAGTGCGGCAACAATAAATTCGCCACTCTCACGCTGATCGGCCTGGCAAGGTTGACGTCATTGAACGTGTCGGATAACGCCCTCTTGACGACGCTCATGTGTACAGAAAATGCACTGACTGCAATTAACCTCACGGGTTGCACAAGTCTGCAAAAACTCTACTGCTACTCCAACCACTTGGCATCGCTTGACATCTCGTCATGCACACAGTTGCAGCAACTGTACTGCTACCGCAACTATTTCACCCAGGAAGGCATGACAGCACTCGTCAACAATCTTCCCGACCGCAGCACGACTACAGCAGGAAGCCTGCGCGTGCTTTACGACAGCGGGGAGCTGAATATCTTCAACGCCTCCCACGCCGCCGTCGCCAATGACAAGAACTGGACGCCCTATCAGTACAATGGCTCAAGCTGGGCCGAGATAGAAGTTACAACCCTCGTCGGCGATGTGAACGGCGACGGCAGCGTCAACATCAGTGACGTGACCGACCTGGTCGACCTGCTGCTCGGTAGCGGCACGGCTACCGCAGGTGCCGATGTCAACGGTGACGGCAGTGTCAACATCAGCGACGTGACTGTCCTTATCGACCTGCTGCTTGGCGGCCATTAACCACCAGATTGCGCCCCTCGCAATTTTCACGATTGTTCCACGGCAAATCGCATCGATTTTCCCGCCCCAACGGGGGCAAAAATCACTTTTTTCATAAAAACGGCCTTGCCGATTGCATTTTGCAATTCGGCGAGGCTTTTTACTTCACTCGGAGACCGGTTTTTGTAGCAAAAATTCAAAAAATAAATCTTATAGGATGCCATTTATTGTTAAAAAGTGTAAACTTTTTCATTTTTTATTTCCAATAATTAAACAATGCAACACGCCGCGAGCCACTATTATAAGGGATTTTGCGTGGAACAATCAATCCAAAACGGCGTTTTTCCAAAATGTTTACAAGTGTTTACAAAGCTTGGCCGCGTTACGGGATTGCCCTACCTTTGCACCAGCAAACCAGGGCGCACGGCGTTGAAATCGTTCTCGACGACCCTTAAAGAAGTGCCGGCAGCATGCCAATCTTCCAGCCCATTAAAACAGTTATTATGAGTTTTATTAAAAGTAAAATAAGTTTATCTACATTATTTGTAATCTTTGCAATTTCCCTTTCATGCTTCACTGCTCAATCACAGCAGCTGAGTAATCGCAAACAAGGCACCGTTCTGGAACAGTTAGAGCAGAACAGCCGCAACAGCATCGTTGACCAAGTCATCAATTACGCATACCGTTTCCGTGGCACTCCTTACCGCTATGGCGCCATGTCGCCCCGTGGTTTTGACTGCTCGGGTTTCACCAGCTATGTATTCAAGCGCTTCGGCATCGAGCTCGACCGCTCGTCAAGAGGCCAGATTTTTGACGGCGTACGCGTCAAGCAAAAAGACCTGCAGCCTGGTGACCTCGTGTTCTTCCAGGGCCGTTCGGGCCGCGGTGGCGTGGGCCACGTGGGCATCGTCACCAAGGTGAACGACGACAACACGTTCCACTTCATCCACTCGGCTTGCAGCAGCGGCGTGACCGAGAGCAAGAACACCGAGTCCTATTACAGCCGCCGCTACGTGGGCGCCTGCCGAGTCCTGTAAAACAAACCAAACCACAAACGCATCATGAGTGTGCGCCTCGATTGACGGGGCGCACACTTCATTTTCTATTCACGCGAGCACCGCGTGAAAACAGCCTTCATATCGGGCTGGGGTGTCTTTATCTCGGGATTATTTCAACACTCGTCGACAATTAAATTTTTGCCTAGTGATTCCCTTTGAAGAGGTCTGAGAGGGAAACTTCATTTTGCACGAGTTCAGCTGAATACTGGTTGCGCTTGAGCCCATTGGCAGTAATCATCACGATGCTGACGCTTTGTTTCTTTTTGATAATTCCCCGCAAGACCGAACGCTTATTACGCAACGAGTCGGCATACTTCTTATCTATTTCGTAAGGATCATCGCTGAATTTCATTACGCACAAGTTGACGATATTGTCGCCCCGTTCGATGACCATATCCACCTGAGCTTCTTTATGATGCAATGAGTAAGTGTTGGTGCTCACTCCCGAGATGCCCAACTTCTGCTTGATTTGAGGCAGATGGGCCAAACACAAACGCTCAAATGACAAACCCAACCATGTGTTATACAATGGTGTATCGATGATATTCATCCACCTGTCGGTATCAAAATGTGGACCACGTTTTATGAATGTCTCATAGAACAAACTGTAAAAATCGACCAACTGATAAACTTGGCGCACGCCTCCAGCGGACAAATACTTTCGGATAAAACCGCACTGCTCCAGTTCCTCCAATTTGCGGCTGAAACTCCCTCCGTCCAGCATTTTGGTTTTCTTCAGGATTTCATCTCGTGAGAAGCCCACCTTCTTCTCGGCCAACGCTTCAACGATGCGTATATAATCGGCAGAATTACGGAACAAGGACGCATATAAGTTTTCAAACTCATCTTCGAGCAATGCTGATTCATTAAAGAACAACTGATCCACATTCTGGGCAAGGCTATACTTTCCATTAAGCATTTTCAGATAGTAAGGAATGCCTCCCAATATCATGTAGCACTCTGCTATCATCTGCTCAGACCACTCGATATGTCTGCTTTCGAGATAAAGCTTTGTTTCTTGGAGAGTAAAGGGTTTCAACTTGATTTTGAAGGTGATGCGATTATGAAGACCACCATGATTCTTCACAATGTTCTTTACCATCCATGATGAAGCCGAACCACAAACGATGAGCAGCACATCGGTTCGTGCCGAGGCCCAACTATTCCAAAAGAGCTCAAGCGCCTTAACAAATTCAGACTTCTGAGTCACCATCCACGGCAACTCATCCAGAAAGATGATCTTGCGCTTATTCTTTGATTTGCTGGTGAGCGATTTCAGCTGTTCGAAAGCTTCATACCAGTTCGTTGGCGGCTTAAGAGGATCGCCATTCCTTACATACTGCTTGATTGTCATGCCAAAGTTCATCAACTGCTCCACTCTGCTGCCATGGGCGATACCAGTAAGGTAGAAATCGAACTTATCTTCAAAAAACTCCCTAATCAGGTAGGTCTTACCGACACGTCTCCTACCATACACCATAACAAATTCAGAGGTCGAGGAATCCCTAAGCCTTACTAATTCCTCTATTTCCCGCTCTCTTCCAATAATTTCCATATTTCTACATCATTTTATTTTCGGCGGTAAAGGTATAAAAAACATTTAATTCCGCCAAATATTTTCTTATTTTTGGCGGAAATGAGGTATTTTTATTGTGTTTCCGCCAAAAATAATCCTCAAAGCCACCCGTTACAGAAGCGTGATTGGAGATGAATGGTTGTGATTTAGACGGATTTTTTGTAAGTTTGCAGCCATATAAAAACAGAGCAGAAAGATGATGACCAAACGAATGATAATGCTACTGGCGTTTGCCACAGTGCTACTCCGCGTTGTGGCTGGCCACACGATGATCGATGGCGTGCTCGACAAATCGGAGTACTACGAGGGTACAACGCACACCTTCCGGGTTTATGTGCCCGACCAGTACGACGGCAAGCGGCCGGCGGCCCTGTATGTGGGGCTCGATGGCGTGTTGTGCAACGCTCCCGAGGTCATGGACTCGCTCATCACTGCGGGCAAGATGCCCGTGACCATCGGCGTATTCCTGCAGCCGGGCATTATCCGCGCTGCCGACGGCACCGTGCTGCGCTACAACCGCTGCTACGAGTTTGACTCGACGACCGACCATTTCGCGGGCTTTCTCGAGGACGAGGTGCTGCCCGCCGTCGAGCAGATGAAGACACAAAAGGGCAAACCCATCCGCCTGTCGCGACGCCCCGGGGACAGGATGATCTTCGGCCTGAGCAGCGGCGGCATCGCGGCCTTCAATGCCGCATGGCACCGCCCCGACCTGTTCGGCAAGGTGTTCACTGGCGTGGGCACCTTTGTGGCGATGCGCGGCGGCAACGACCTGCAGGCCCTGGTCAGGAAGACCGAGCCACTGCCCCTGCGCGTGTTTATCCAGGACGGCAGCAACGACGTGTGGAATCCGTTGTTCGGCCACTGGTACGAGGGCAACCAGATGCTGGCCAGCGCCTTGCAGTTTGCAGGCTATGACGTGCAGTGCGACTGGAGCGATGGCGGCCACAACGTGAAACGTTCTACCGAGATTTTCCCGCAAGTGATGGAGTGGATGTGGCGCGACTGGCCCGCACAACCCACCCCGGGCCAGACCCAGAACGATTTCCTGCAGGCCCTGCTCGCCGAGGACGATAACGGATGGAGCAAGATCAGCGGCGGCGTGGACAAGGAGCCCCTCAAGCGCGTCATTTATCCCGACCTGACCACCGTGGCATGGATACAGGACGAGGCCGAGAACTGCGTGTGGCAGTTCATCCTGCAGGACAGCAAACTGAGCTACGGCGAGCCCTTCTACTGGCTGCACAACGACGACCCCAGCGAGTCGCTGCAAGTGAGGAGCCTCACCTTTGACGGAAACGGCAACCTGTGGGTCGCCACCAGAATGGGCATTCAGATTTGCGACCAGAACGGCCGTGTGCGCGCCATCCTGCGTCTGCCGCAAGGGTGTTCTCCCGTCAACGAAATCATCATCGGCAACGGCACGGTCACCCTGAGCACCGTTGAGGCCACATGGCAACGCCGCTTCAACGTCACAGCGCCCATGCCCGGAGTGCGTCCGCCCAGCCAGGGCCAAGGCTAAATGCAAAAAAGCAAAACCCGAAGCCATCCGTTCAAAAAAATCGGCAAACGGGAACCAGCAACTGAAAACTTATTCATACCTTTGTAGTTTGAATAAAACGCTTGAGACTCATGATGCAGAACAACAACATATCTCCCGATACCGAGGACCAGATGATTGAACAGGCTTATCAGAACCTGTTAAACGGCTATTTGTCAAGCAATCACCGCAAAAAGGTGGAGGTCATTGAAAAGGCATTCAAGTTTGCGCGCGACGCCCATCAGGGCATCCGCCGCCGCTCGGGTGAGCCCTATATCATGCACCCCATTGCGGTAGCGACCATCGTGAGCCAGGAAATCGGCTTGGGCTCTACAAGCATCAGTGCGGCCCTGCTTCACGACGTGGTCGAGGACACCGACTACACCGTCGAGGACATCGAGGCCCAGTTCGGTGCTAAAATCGCCCGCATCGTGGACGGACTGACCAAGATCTCGGGCGGCATCTTCGGTGACAAGGCGTCGCTGCAGGCCGAGAACTTCCGCAAACTGCTGCTCACCATGAGCGAGGACATCCGCGTGGTGCTCATCAAGATGGCCGACCGCCTGCACAACATGCGCACCCTCTCGTCGATGCCCGCCAACAAGCAATACAAGATTGCCGGCGAGACGCTCTACATCTATGCCCCGCTGGCCCATCGCCTGGGCCTGTATGCCATCAAGACCGAGCTCGAGGACCTGAGTTTCAAGTACAACCACCCTGCCGAGCACCAACGCATCAGCGAACAGATCGCTGCCAGCGAGGAGAGCCGCAACGAGCTGTTCGCCCGTTTCTCGGCCCCCATCCGTGAGCGCCTCGACAACATGGGGCTCAAGTATGAGTTCAACACGCGCGTCAAGTCCTGTTATTCAATCTGGAACAAGATGCAGACCAAGCACATCCCCTTCGAGGAAGTGTATGACCTGTATGCGGCGCGCATCGTGTTCGAGTGCGACGACGAGAGCGCCGAGAAGCGCATCTGCTGGAACATCTACAACGAGATCACCGAGGTCTATGCCAAGCATCCCGACCGCGTGCGCGACTGGCTCACCACCCCCAAGGTGAACAAGTACCGGGCCCTGCACGTCACCGTCATGGGACCCGACGGCAACTGGGTGGAGGTGCAGATACGCAGCCGCAAGATGGACGACATTGCCGAACGCGGCTTTGCTGCCCACTGGAAATACAAGATAGGCGAGGGTGAGGAAGAGAACGAGCTGGCGGCATGGCTCAGCACCATCACCGACATCCTCAAGGACCCCGAGCCCAACGCCATCGACTTCCTCGACACCATCAAACTCAACCTGTTTGCCAGCGAAATCGTCGTCTTCACCCCCAAGGGCGAGGCCATGACGCTGCCCAAGGGTGCCTCGGTGCTCGATGTGGCCTTCATCCTGCACACCGACCTGGGCACACACTGCATCGCCGGCAAGGTGAACCACAAACTGGTGCCCCTGTCCTACAAGCTATCGGGCGGAGACCAGGTCGAAATCCTTACCAGCCAGTCCAACACGCCCAAGGCCGAGTGGGAGAAATACCTCGTGACCGCCAAGGGCAAAACCCGCCTGCGCTCAGCGCTCAGGCATGAGCGCCGCCGCATCATCGAGGAGGGTGAGAAACGCTTCATGGACTTCCTGAAGCAGCACAACATCGAGTTCAGCAACGAGGTACTGTCACAGGCCATCACCCGCCAGCGCATCGCCAACAAGGAAGAGCTATTCTTCCTCATCGGCAACGGCGAGATAGCCCTCAACGAGGACCTCGTGAGCGAGAAGGAGCATGGCTCACGCATCAACTGGTGGCGCCGCAACCCCTTCAGGGGAAAGGAAGAGCCCAAGAAGACGACCGACGAGGCCGCCAAGGCCATCGACACCAAGGCCATCTACCCCCTGACCACGCGCAACGGCGTGAGCAACTACCAGATTGCCGACTGCTGCCATCCCATTCCCGGAGACGATGCTGTGGGCTTCCTCAACGATGCCGGCAAGGTGATTGTCCACAAGATGGACTGCCCCACCCTGGCGCGACTCAAAGCCAGCTATGGCTCAAGGCTGATACAGACCCGCTGGGAGGACCACAGCGACCGTTTCCAGGCCACCATCCACATCGAAGGCATCGACCAGAAAGGCATCCTGCAATCCATCGTCAACATCATCTCGACCAACATGTCCATCAACATGAAGCGCATGAATGTCACCGCCGACCAGGGCGTGTTCAACTGTGACCTGATTGTGCTCATCAGGGATGCCCATGTGGTCACCAGCCTGTGCCGCGAAATCAAGAAAATCAAGGGCGTCAACAAAGCTTCACGCATGAGCTGATTGACAACCGATAACCCGCAACCAACCACTAACAACTCGATATCTCATGTCACGAAAGAATAAAAACCTCATCATCATTGCCCTGGTGCTGCTGTCTATAGCGCTCATCGCCACGGCGCTGTTCTTTAGCCGAGAGACCGACCGTGTGGAAAGCTTTGAGGTGGGGAAACCCTGGCTGCACTCGCGACTGGAAGCCGCTTTCCAGTATGATATTGAGCTCGACGAGGCCATACGCAAGCACATCACCGACAGCGTGAACCAGAACTTTGCCAAGATCTATACCCTCGACCGCAAGAAGGGCGAACAGCAGATGGCCCTGCTCAGCCGGGCGCTCAACGGGCGCAGCGGCAGCACAGCACTGCTGCAGGCCGTCGCCAAGCTCTACAACGACGGCATCGTGGACAACGATGCGGCCAACGACATCAGGGCAGGCAAGCAACTGCGCTTCATGGTGGGCAACAACGAGCTGCAGGTGGTGGATGCGACCAACATGAAGACCGTGCGCCAGGCCTATGCATGGCTCACCGACACGCTGCGGCCCAATGCCGCCGTCCAGGAAGCCCTCAAGTCGGTGGACGTGAGCAACTACCTCGTGCCCAACATGATGGTCGACGAGGCCGAGAACGAGAAATGGATGGGCGAGGACCTGCGCAACGCCCTGCGCTCGCCGGGCACCATCCAGCAGGGCGAGGCCATCATCTCGCGCGGCGAGATTGTCACCCCCAAGAAGGCCGCCGCCATCGAGAGCTACCAGAACGAGATCCTGCGGCGCAACCAGCAACGCAACACCGACGAGGGACTCAACCTGCTGGGCCAGCTGCTCATCGTGTCGATCCTCATGTTTGCGTTCTACTTCTTCATCCGCCTGCTGCGCAAACAGGTGTTCGACAGCCTGCGGCGCATGGTGTTCCTCATCACGTTCATCACCGTGTTTGTCATCGCCGTTTTCCTGATCGTATACTACAAGTACAGCCTGCTGTATGTCATCCCCTTCGGTCTTGTGCCCATCATCGTGTCGTCGTTCTTTGACGACCACACGTCATTCTTTGTGCACATCGTCACCGTGCTCATCTGCTCGCTGGTGGCCAGCAGCCATCAGGCCGAGTTCATCATCATGCAGTTCCTGGCGGGCATCATCGCCATCATCTCGGTCAAGGAGCTGACCAAGCGCAACCAGCTCGTGCGCTGCGCAGCGTTCATCTTCCTGGCCTACTGTGTCACCTATATCGCGATGACGCTCATCAACGAGGGCGACTTCGGCAAACTCGACAAATTCTACTTTGCCTACTTCCTCATCAACTGCGTCATCCTGTCGTTCGCCTTCTTGATCATCCCCATTGTGGAAAAAGCCTTCGGCTTCACCTCGTCGATGACCCTGCTCGAGCTCGCCGACATCAACAACCCGCTGATGCGCCAGCTCTCCACCAACTGCCCGGGCACCTTCCAGCACTCGCTCCAGGTGGCCAACCTGGCGGGCGAGGCGGCCCTCAAGATCGGTGCCAACATGCAGCTCGTGCGCGCCGGTGCGCTCTACCACGACATCGGCAAGACCAAGAATCCCGCATTCTTTACCGAGAACCAGATTGGTGAAAACCCGCATGACCACCTCGTGCGGCCCGAGGACAGCGCCAAGATTGTCATCGACCACGTGAACAACGGCCTCAAGATTGCCGAGGACGCCGACCTGCCCAAGGTCATCAAGGACCTCATCGCCCAGCACCACGGCAAGGGTGTGACGCGATACTTCTACTACAAGGCCCGCGAGGCGCGTCCCGACCAGGAGGTGGACAAGGCCCCGTTCACCTATCCGGGTCCCAACCCGCAGACCAAGGAGGCCGCCATCCTGATGATGGCCGACGCCTGTGAGGCCGCCACCAAGAGCCTCAACGACCACAGCGAGGAGGCCATTACCGCCATGGTCAACAAAATCATCGACGGCCAGGTCACCGAGGGGCTGCTGCGCGAAGCGCCCATCAGTTTCCGCGACGTGGAGACCGTCAAGAGCCTGTTCATCGAGCGGTTGCGCACTGCCTATCATGCCCGCGTCTCCTATCCCAGCGAAGTCAAGCCCGACGTCGCAGCCAGCGACGAAGCAGGCAGCACGCCCCCACCCCACAGCGGCACCACCGCTGCCGACGACAAGAAATAATCACACCCGTCGGGCAATAACTCGCCCGTCATCGTGTTATATAATATAGAACAAACAGTAAAACAGACTGACGACTGCACATGGTGTTACAGACCATATTACTCATCGCTGGAGCAGCCTGCCTCGTGGTAGCGCTGCTGCTCGTGCTGCATCCCCGATGGGTCGCCGCGGTTCCCGCCTTTGCCGGACTCGCCCTCATGCACTGGAGCTATACCATCGATGTAAAGACGATGACCTTCATCTTTTGGGGCATCGCCACACTCATCACCGTGGGGCTCTACTACCTCTTGCCCAAGGGCGAACCCGACGGCCACCAATCCAGCAACCTGTATGTGGGATTCACGGCCATGGCCGGCGGCATGCTGGGCATACTGCTCGCGCCGCGCATCATGGTGCTGGGCGTGATCCTGGGGGCCGCCATGGGCCAGCTGGCCTATAGCCGCACGCCCGCAGGCAACTGGATGCTGTTCCCATCGACGCAGTTCTGGCGCTATTTTGCCGCCAAGTGCCTGCCCGCCATCGTCGCCATTTCGATCGTGTGCATCGCCGTCATGGGAGTCGTCATTGACTGAAAAACCGATAACCGCTAACAATGAAATATCTCAAACATATCCTCACCATCGTCGTGTTGCTCGCAACGGCAACACTGGCAGTGGCACAAAACCGCCAAGAGGTGCCCGAGCGCAACCCGCAGAGCAAATTCGCCATCAAGAAGGTGGATTTTGACCATGTGCACGACGTCATCACCAACCCCAAGAACGCCTACTACTACCCCAAACTGATGAAGGCCTACACCAGCTACAACGACACCACGATGTCGATCGAGGCCTGGCGCAACTTCTACTACGGCTACACCTTCCAGGAGGATTATGACCCCTTCCGCGAGAGCGTTTACAGCAACAAGGTCGAGGAGCTCTACTACAAGCAGCCACACTCCCGTGCCGAGTGCGACACCATCGAGCACTATGCCGAACTGTCGCTCAACGACAACATGTTCGACATGAACCAGATGAACTTCTACATCTACGTCCTCAAGGAGAAAAAGAAACACGCGCGCGCCGCCATGTGGCAGTACCGCCTCGACCGCCTCATCGCCGCCATCATGTCCAGCGGCAGGGGCACCAAGGAAGAGCCCTGGGTGGTCATCACGCCCGAGCATGAATACAACATCATCAACTTCCTGGGCTTTGTCGCCACCGGCCACGAGACCCTCGACGGCGGCATCGACTATATCCAGGTGCAGCCCGTCGCCGGCAAGAGCGCCGAGGGCTTCTACTTCGACATCTCACGCATGATGCAGATCGCCGCCCTCAAGTTCCCCGACATCTAAAAGTCTGTCAATACGACGCTTCAATAAAACGAAAACAAGAAATACAACAAATACAACCCATTGAGAAATCAGGGTCATGTATTTGTTGTATTTCTTTATTCTATAATTTAATCGTCGTTTTTTGGGGTGGTGGCATGGTGGGTATGGAATTATTTGATTATCTTTGCACTCACATAAAAAGACCTTAGCATTATGATGAAGGAAAACCTGATCAAGATTTATGAGCGCAGTTTCATCGACAACTGGGAACTGCCTGCATTAACCGACTACAATACCGGTGAACGACTGACCTACGGCGACTTTGCACGCAACATTGCCAAGCTGCACATGCTGTTCAGGAACAGCGGCGTGAAACAGGGCGACCGCATTGCCCTCATTGGCAAGAACATCCCCAACTGGGTGACCGTCTTCATGGGCACCATCACCTATGGCGCCGTCATCGTTCCCATCCTGCAGGAATTCAACCCCGCCGATGCCCAGCACATCATCAACCACAGCGAGGCCACGATGCTGTTCATCAGCAAGAGCATCTGGGAGAACATGGAGTTTGACAAGATGCCGCGTGTGCGTGCCGTCATCCAGCTCGAGGACATGAAACTCGTTGCCGAGAAAGAAGGTGATGACACTGTCTCCAAAGCCAGAGAGGGACTGAACGAAGCCTTCAACGCCGAATATGGCGAGGGGTTCTACCGCAACCACATCCACTATGCCGACGTGCCTAACGATGCCCTGGTCGAGATCAACTACACGTCGGGCACGACAGGCTTCAGCAAGGGCGTGATGCTCACCGCCAACAACCTGGCGGGCAATATCGTCTACGGTATCAACTCAGGGCTCCACTTCAAGGGTTCCCGCGACCTGGCCTTCCTGCCGCTGGCACACGCCTTCGGGTGCGCCTTCGACATGTTGACGCCGCTGGCCGTGGGTGGCCACATCACCCTGCTGGGCCGTATCCCGTCGCCCAAGATCCTGGTCAAGGCCATGGCCGAGGTCAAACCCAACGTGGTGTTCACCGTGCCCCTGGTGTTGGAAAAAATCTACAGCAAGATGATTGTGCCCATGATCAGCAAGGGCGCGCTGCGATGGGCGCTGGCAGTGCCCTATCTGGACAAGCGCATCTACAGCCAGATACGCAACAAGCTCGTTGAAGCCTTTGGCGGCGCATTTGAAGAGGTAATTGTGGGCGGTGCCCCGTTCAATGCCGAGGTCGAGGACTTCCTGTACAAGATCAAGTTCCCGTTCACCGTGGGCTATGGCATGACCGAGTGCGGACCGCTGGTGAGCCACACGCCGTGGCGCGAGTTCGTTCCCCACAGCGCCGGCCGTATTCTGCCGGGCATCATGGAGTGCAAGATCCTGAGCGACGACCCCGAGAACATCCCCGGCGAAATCTGCGTGCGCGGTGAGAACGTCATGCAGGGCTACTTCCACAACACCGAGGCTACCGACAAGGTGCTGCACGAGGACGGCTGGCTGCACACCGGCGACATGGGCACCCTGAATGCCGACGGCACATTATTTATAAGGGGCAGACTGAAGACCATGCTGCTGAGCTCGAGTGGCCAGAACATCTACCCCGAGGAAATCGAAGCCAAGCTGAACAATATGCTCTATGTGAGCGAGAGCCTCGTCGTGATGCGTGAGGGCAAACTGGTGGCCCTCGTCTATCCCGACTATGACGCGATGGACCAGCTGGGCGTCACTCGCGACAAGCTGCCCGGCCTCATGGAAGACATCCGCACCGAGCTGAACCAGCTCGTGGCCCCCTATGAGAGAATCGCCAAGATACAGTTGATGGCTACCGAGTTTGACAAAACGCCCAAACGGAGCATCAAACGCTACCTGTACAGCAACTGATTTCGGTGGTCAAAAATGCGCGATTTTAAGTGCGCCCACCTAGGCTTAACAAAATTTAACAGGCGCCACATCAAGGGCGCCTGCATTTATTTAGTGCTGAAAATCAGTCAGTTATGCCGAAAAATAATCGGATTTGCGGATTGGGCTTTGAAAGGGCGAGTAAAAAATTTCAGAAAAAAGTTTGCACGTGAAAAATTTGTTATAATTTTGCACCCGATTTTAACAACCGAATATTATTTGTTTTATTATTTAAATTACACAAGAAAAATGAAGAAGTTAGTTTTAGCTCTTGCTGTTATCGCTAGCGTTAGCATGATTTCATGCACCAACACCAACACCGAGGCCACCGCTGAGGAGGCTGTTGACACCACCGCTGTTGTAGAAGAGGCTCCCGTTGACACCACCGTTGTTGCTGACAGCGCTGCTGTTGTTGATAGCGCCGCTACCGAGGCTGCTCCTGAGGCTGCTCCCGCCGAGTAAGCAAGAGGACTTACAACAAGAAAAGTTTGAAGCTGTTCCCGCCGTTAGGCTCGAGCAGCTTTTCTTTTGTTTATATCCCCCGATATAGCGATTCACCCTACAGACGCTTGTGGCATCTGTAGGGTGAATCAGTTTATCAGGGTGGAACCTGTGCGGTTTACAAGTTGTCCTTCTCGATGTCCTTGAAGTAGCGGTAGGTGCTCACCTTGAGTTCATCGACGGCGGCCTCGTCGGCGATGATGATGGCATGGGGGTGCATCTGCAGGGCACTCAGGGTGCACATGTGCGACACGCCACCCTCGACGGCCTGCTGCAGAGCGCGTGCCTTGCCATGGCCATTGACAATGATCATCACCTCGCGGGCATCCATCACAGTGCCGACGCCCACGGTGAGGGCGGTCTTGGGCACCTTGTTCAGGTCGCCGTCAAAGAAGCGGCTGTTGGCGATGATGGTATCCTGGGTGAGGGTCTTTTGGCGCGTGCGCGATGTGAGCGACGAACCCGGCTCGTTGAAGGCGATATGGCCGTCGGGACCCACGCCGCCCATAAACAGGTCGATGCCGCCGGCAGCCTCGATGCGCTTCTCATATTCCTCGCACTCCTTGACCAGGTCAGAGGCATTACCGTTGAGGATATTCACATTCTCGGGTTTGATATCGATGTGCGAGAAGAAGTTGTTCCACATGAACGAGTGGTAGCTCTCGGGGTGTTCCTCGGGCAGATTGCAGTACTCGTCCATGTTAAAGGTGATGACATTCTGGAACGATACCTTTCCGGCCTTGTTCATCGCGATGAGCTCGCGGTACATGCCCAGGGGCGAACTTCCCGTGGGGCAACCCAGCTTGAAAGGTTTCTCGGGCGTGGGATTGGCCTCGTTGATACGTTTGGCCACATAATTGGCAGCCCACTTTGACACATTCTCATAATCAGGTTCGATAATCAGTCTCATAATTCTTGATTTGGTTTGATATAGATTTATCTTTATGGGGGCAAAGTTAATCCAAATCTTACAATTCTCCACAAAAATTTGTAACTTTGCGGCCAAATTCATTAAAACAAGCCAAATGGACAGCAACAAACCCCTTATCCTCGTCAGCAACGATGACGGCTACGATTACAACGGCATCAAATCGCTCATCAAGGTGGCTCGCACACTGGGTGACGTGTTTGTTGTCGCTCCTGCTGTACATCAAAGCGGCATGTCGAGCGCCATCACGTTTGTCCACCCGGTGCGGACGACATGCATTGCCCAGGAAGAGGGTTATACTGCCTATCTGGCTACCGGAACGCCGGCCGACTGCGTGAAGCTGGCATTGAGCCAACTCATGGCCGACCGGATGCCCGATGTGGTGCTCGCAGGCATCAACCACGGCTACAACAGCGGCCTGAACACGCTCTACAGCGGCACGATGGCATGCGCCTTTGAGGGCATCCTGCACGGTGTGCCCAGCGTGGCGTTCTCCTTTGGCAACTACAGGGCCGATGCCGACACCAGCGCGTGCGAGCCCATCGTCAAGCATGTGACCGAGCGGGTGCTCAAGGGCGGATTGCCCAAGGACGTGTGCCTGAACGTGAACATACCCGACATCGACGGCCAGTTCAAGGGCATGAAAGTGACCACCGGCGACATGGGACGCTGGATCAACGAGTGGGAACACCGAGTGGACCCCACAGGGCGCAACTACTACTGGCTGACCGGCGAATTTGAAATCGCCGACAAGAATGAAGGCTTGACCGACTACTACTGGCTGCAGCGCGGCTATGTGACCGTCACCCCCACCCATGTCGACCAGACCGACCATGCATCGATGGATGCCATCAAGGACTTACTCCTGTAAACGAGAGAACAAACAACACATTATATAATAATAAAGAAATTAAGACAAATGGAACGACGAGTAAGAGTGCGCTTTGCGCCATCTCCCACGGGCCCGCTGCACATTGGCGGCGTGCGCACGGCACTGTATAACTACCTGTTTGCCCGCCAGCACGGCGGCGACATGATTCTGCGCATCGAGGACACCGACAGCACCCGCTTTGTGCCTGGTGCCGAGGAATACATCAACGAGGCCCTGCAATGGCTGGGCATCGGCATCGACGAGGGCGTGCGCGAGGGTGGCAACTACGGCCCCTACAAGCAGAGCGAGCGCCGCGACCTGTACCGCAAGTACACGCAGCAGCTGGTGGATGCCGGCAAGGCCTACTATGCCTTTGACACGCCCGATGAGCTCGAGGCCAAGCGTCAGGAAATCAAGAATTTCCAGTATGACGCACGCACGCGCGGCATGATGCGCAACTCGCTGTCATTGCCTGCCGACGAGGTCAAGGCCCTGATGGAGGGCGGTGCCAAGTGGGTGGTGCGCTTCCGCATCGAGCCCGACCAGGACGTGGTAGTCCATGACCTGCTGCGCGGCGATGTGACCATCAACTCGTCGATTCTCGACGACAAGGTGCTCTACAAGAGCGCCGACGACCTGCCCACCTATCACCTGGCCAACATCGTCGACGACCACCTGATGGAAGTGTCACACGTCATCCGTGGTGAGGAATGGCTGCCCAGTGCACCTCTGCACGTGCTGCTGTACCAAGCCTTCGGCTGGGAGGACACGATGCCCGAATTCGTTCACCTGCCCCTGCTGCTTAAGCCCGACGGAAAGGGCAAACTGAGCAAGCGTGACGGTGACCGTCTGGGCTTCCCCGTGTTCCCCCTCGACTGGCACGACCCCAAGAGCGGCGAACGCTCCAGCGGTTATCGTGAGGCAGGCTACCTGCCCCAGGCCGTAGTCAACTTCCTGGCCCTGCTGGGCTGGAACCCCGGCGACGACCGCGAGATCTTCTCGATGGATGAGCTCATCAAGGAATTCTCCATCGACCACTGCTCCCGCAAGGGTGCCAAGTTCGACTTCGAGAAGGGCAAGTGGTTCAACCACGAGTACATCATGAACATGGACGACAACGAGCTGGCACAGCTGTTCAAGCCCGTGCTCACCCAGCATGGCGTGAACGTGGACGGCTTCAGCGACGCTTATATCGCTCACGTCGTGGCTCTGGTCAAGAGCCGCGCCAACTTTGTGGGCGACCTGTGGGACCAGGCAGGCTTCTTCTTTGTACGTCCCACCAGCTATAGCGAGAAGGACATCCGCAAGCGTTGGAAGGAAGAGACGCCCGAGCTGATGCGCCAGCTGGCCGCACTGCTCGAGACGGTTGACCTGAACGACCCCGTGGCCAGCGAGGCCGCCGTCATGGACTGGATCGACAGGAACGGTTACCACAAGGGCAACGTGATGAATGCCTTCCGCCTGACCGTTGTCGGCGAGTGCCGTGGCCCGCACATGTTTGACATCACCCAACTGCTGGGACGCGACGAGACCCTCGCCCGCCTCAACGCCGGCATCGAGAACATCCACCTGCCCGCCGATGCATAAGTGGCTGCTAGCTATATTGACCCTACTGCTCACGATTCCATCTCTTGATGCCCAAGAGGTGGAATGGAGTGTTGATGCCAGTGTGCTGTTGAACAACCGCGAGGGTGGCGAGGATTACACCACCCCCGACCAGACGTTCTTCTTCACACGCCTGGCCCCCGAGGTGGGCTTCTCGATGATGGATGGCGCCCATGTGTTCAAAGCGGGTGCCGTGTGGTACCAGCCCATGATCGATGACCTGAGCGGCTACAAGGTGCTGCCCACCCTCTATTACCGCTACAACGGCGATAACGGGTGGCACATGACCGTCGGCCTCATGCCGCGGTCGCTGATGGTGGAGCGCATGCCCCGCTACCTGTGGAGCGACTCGCTCAACTACCTGCAGCCCAACATCCGCGGCGTCATGGCACAGTACATCAAGCCCGAAGGATATGCCGAGATTGCCGTGGACTGGAGGCAGCTGCAAACCGACCACAAGCGCGAGGCCTTCACCGTCTTCCTCAACGCCGACTGGCGGCTTGCTGGCCCCCTGCGGCTGGGTGGGCATGTGCAATACAGCCACCTGGCCATGTCCAAGCTTGATGCCGAGGAGCAGCACGTCAACGACGACCTGGTCATCAACCCCATGCTGTCGCTCGACCTGTCGCACCGCACCGCACTCGACTCGCTGCGGCTGTCGGCCGGAGCCATCATCGCCATGGAGCGCGACCGCGGCATCAACAAGTGGGAGCGCCCCGCGGGTTTCCTGGCCACGGCTACCGCCCGTTGGCGCTGGCTCGAACTCGACGAGACCTTCTACACGGGACAGGGCATCATGCCACTGCACGCCAAGTTCGGGAGCCTGCTCTACCAGGGCGACCCCTACTTCAACTACAAGACCTACAGCCGCACCGACCTGGTTTTCCACATCGTCAACAACAGCTTTGTGGACCTCACGGGCTCGCTGACTTTCCATGCCAACAACAAGACAACCGGTTTTTGGCAACAGATCGCTTGCCGTTTCTACATCGACAGCAACCTGTGGAAACGCCGTCACGACCGCGACCACCTCAAGAGCCGCCATCTGCCCTCGTTATACTAGAAAACGACCAACAAGGGCTTAACAACTTAAAACTAAAAACGTAACACTAGGGACTAGGTACTAAAAACTAGGGACTAGGGACTAGAAACTAGAAACTAAGAACTTTAAAACTAAAACAACATGGATCCCATCTATAACCTGGGTATCGCCACCTACCGCAACGCAGTGAGGATAGCTGCCGTGCGCAACCCCAAAGCCAAGCTGATGCTGCGCGGGCAGCGGCGTTGTTTCCGCACCCTGCAGCGCAAACTCGATCCCGCAGGCGGTTACATCTGGATCCACGCCTCATCGTTAGGCGAGTTTGAGCAGGGACGCCCCCTGATCGAGAAAATCAAGCGTGAGCAGCCCGATGCACGCATCCTGCTCTCGTTCTTCTCGCCCTCGGGCTACGAGGTGCGCAAGAACTTCAGCATGGTCGATACCGTGGTTTATCTGCCCTTTGACATGCCTGCCAATGTGAAGAAATTCCTCGATATCGTCAAGCCGTCCATGGCTATCTTTGTCAAGTACGAGTTCTGGGGCAACTACCTGAGCGCCCTCAAGCGTCGCGGCATCCCCACCTACATCATCTCGGCCATCTTCCGTCCCAGGCAGATTTTCTTCAAGCCTTGGGGTGGCCTGTTCCGCAAGATGCTCAAGTGCTTCGACACCCTGTTCGTACAGAACGAGCAGTCGCGCGAACTGCTGGCGGGAATAGGCATTGACAATGTGGTCGTGGCAGGCGACACGCGATTTGACCGCGTGGCCGACGTGCGTGCCGCTGCACGCGAGTTCCCCCTGGTCGAGAAGTTTGTCGAGAATGCCAGGTTCACCCTGGTCATGGGCAGTTCGTGGCCTCCCGACGAAGACATCGTTATCCCCTACTTCAACACTCACCGCGAGATGAAACTCATCATCGCGCCGCATGAGTTTGACCGTCACCGCCTGCATGTGCTCATGTCCAAGCTGTCACGCCCGGCACGTTTCTATAGCGAAGCGACACAAAAGAATGTCGCTAACGCCGACTGCCTGATTATCGACAGTTTCGGTCTGCTCTCGTCGTTGTACCGATATGGCCAGGCCGCCTATATTGGCGGCGGATTCGGCGCCGGCATCCACAACATCAACGAGGCCGCAGTCTATGGCATACCGGTCATCTTCGGACCCAAGCACCACAAGTTCCAGGAGGCCCATGACCTCATCGAACTTGACGGAGCAATGAGCATCCACGACAGCGACTCGTTCTCGGCAACCATGGACCCCCTGCTGGAAAATGAGCCCCTGCGCCTGCAATGCGGCAAGACCGCCGGCGACTACATCCAGTCCCACCTGGGAGGTACCCAGCTCATCTATAACCACGTTTTCCACATCAACGAGCAACCTTCCGCCGAGTAGCTACCGGTTTCAGTCAATCTGTTTTTGTGCGATTAAACGCCCTAAAAGTTGCGTAACCCGAGAATCTTTGCTATTTTTGTGGCCTATTTTCTAAAGTTATGGAAGAAGTAACCTATCAGGGCCTGACGTTTGAGCCTTACATCAGACGTGAAGAAATTGCTAAGCAAGTGCATCGCCTTGCCCAGGAAATCAAGCGCGACTATGCCAACGAGAACGTCCTTTTCCTTTGTGTCCTTAACGGATCCTTCATCTTTGCCGCCGACTTGTTCAGGGCGTGCGACCTGCAGGATGCCGAGATCACCTTTATCCGCTTCAAGTCCTACGAGGGCATGGAATCGACCGGAGCGGTCAAGCAGATCATGGGCCTGTCGGAGGACATCACCGGCCGCAACGTGCTCATCGTCGAGGACATCATCGACAGTGGCGTGACCGCAGTCCAGCTGCGCAAAGAGCTGGACAAAGGCAACCCCAAATCAGTAAAAATGGTTTCACTGCTCTACAAGCCCGAGGCGCTCACCGTGGGCAAAGCTCCCGAATACTACGGCTTTGCCATCCCCAACAAGTTCATCCTGGGCTACGGACTGGATTTGGACGGACTGGCGCGCAACTTGCCCGACATCTATGTCCTGAAGGATAAATGATTTCAACTATCAATATACACATATAACCAACTTTCATTAGTTTGACTATGATTAACATTGTTATTTTTGGTGCGCCCGGTTCGGGCAAAGGCACCCAAAGCGATAAACTGATTGAGCACTACCACCTGTTCCACATCTCGACGGGTGACGTGCTGCGTGACCACATGCGCCGCGGCACCGAACTGGGAATGGTCGCCAAGGAATACATCGACCAGGGTCAGCTCGTCCCCGATGACCTGATCATCGACCTGCTCGCCCAAGTGCTCGACGAGAACAAGGAAAACACCACCCAGGGCGTCATCTTTGACGGTTATCCCCGCACTATCCCCCAGGCCGAAGCGCTGGAGGGTATGCTGGCCGAGCGCGGCACCCAGGTGGACGCCGTTGTGGGACTTGAAGTGCCCGACGAGGAACTTATCAAGCGCATCGTGTTGCGCGGCGAGCAGAGCGGTCGTGCCGACGACAACGAGGAGACCGCCCGCAAGCGCATCGAGGTGTACTACGAACAGACCTCTCCGTTGAAGGCCTACTACCAGGAGCAGGGCAAATACCTTGCTATCAACGGTATGGGAACGATTGACGGCATCTTTGAGCTGATTCAACACGAGCTGGACAACATCTGATCTCTTTTATGGGAGATAGGCAAGAGAGCCTGTGGCAACGCATCCAACGTAACATGCGCTACTGCATCAGTGGCGTGTGGAATGACACGCGCAAACTGTGGTCGGTGCAGACGCTCAAAGTCATCAACCTGAGCGTGCGCGCGTTTATGGACCGTGACCTGCAGACCCAAGCCTGTGCCCTCACCTACCGCACCGTGCTGGCCATCGTGCCGGCACTGGCCATGCTGTTTGCCATCGCACGCGGCTTCGGGTTCCAGAACCTGATGCAGAGCGAGCTCTTCCGCTATTTCCCCGCCCAGCGCAAAGCCCTGGAATCGGCCCTGACCTATGTAGACAACTATCTGTCCCAGGCGTCGCAGGGCATCTTTGTCGGCATCGGCCTGGTGTTCCTGCTGTGGACCCTCGTCTCGCTGATGAGCAATGTCGAGGACTCGTTCAACCATGTGTGGGGGGTGACCAACAAGCGCTCCTTCAAGAACAAACTCACCGACTACACGGCGCTGTTCCTGCTCTTGCCTGTGTTGATGGTGTGCTCGGCAGGCATCTCCATCTTCATGAGCGATGCCGTACAGCACGTTTTCACCGACGACCTGGTGTCTCCCGTGATGCACCGCCTGCTGGCGTGCATGCCCATCGTCATCTCGTGGTTTGTTTTCACTGCCGGCTTCTATCTGGTGCCGAACACCAAGGTCAAGTTCACTTCGGCCTTATTTGCGGGCATGATCTGCGGCTCGCTATTCCATGTGGTGCAATGGCTGTTCGTCACCGGTCAGGTCTATGTGTCGAAGTATAATGCCATCTACGGTAGCTTTGCCTTCCTGCCCTTGATGCTCATCTGGATGCAGCTGTCATGGCTCATCACCCTCTCGGGCGTGGTGCTGACCTATGCCTGGCAAAACATCGACAGCTATGCCCAGCACGACAAGGTCGAGGACATCTCCCAGGCCTACAACAACCAGCTGGCGATTGCCGTGGCGGCACTGGCCACCAAGCGCTTCAAGCTGCGCGAGCCAGCGTTGACACGCAACGAGCTCATTACCCAATATGACATCCCCGCCATGCTGGTCGACAAGCTGTTGAACAGCCTGCAGCATGCCAAAATACTCACGGCAGTCTTACAGGAAGGCGACGAGGACATCGCCTACCAACCCGCGTGTGACCCCGACGACATCACCGTCAACATGGTTAACGACGCGCTCTCGGCCCAGGGGAAAAACCGCTTCCTCGACAAGGCCGACAAGCGTTTTGACAAGATATTCAGCCAAATCAACGCCCAACGCCTCACCCAGCAACAGGCCACCAAAGACATCAGTCTGCTGGGCCTGGTTACCGAATTCAGCGAATAGAGAAATTCAAAAAAAAACAGAAAATCGTTGAATATTAGCGGGAAATGTTATACCTTTGTGGCGCTTTAACAGAAATTTCAGGAGATGGTAGATGCTTTGAAGTTGAAAATCAAGACGTTACCATTTGGCACTCATGCGGTTGAGTGTCATCTGGACGAGTCGTTTTTCAATACCGATGAGCAAAACGAGGTGAGGCGCGCCGATGTGCATGTCAACCTTGAGGTGACCCGCAAGAGCGAGAACACCTACCGCCTGGAGATCGCTTGCAACGGCACGCTGACGACAGCCTGCGACCGCTGCCTCGACGATCTGGATTTGCCGGTGGACGTGACCTACTGCCTGAATGTGGAGCAAATGGGCGATGAGCTTGACGACAGCAACGACGAGCTCTTGATTGTGCCGGCCGACTGGCGGGAACTGGATGCCGCACCCCTGGTGCGCGACACCGTGTTGCTCGCCATGCCGATGACGCACGTTCATGAGAACGAAGAAGACTGCAATGCCGACATGCTCGAAGCCCTCGACAGCCATCGCGTCGAGGCCGTCCCCGACGACGATGACCAACCGCAGAGTGAGACAATAGGCACCGACCCCAGGTGGGAGGCGCTTAAAAAACTGAAAGAACAATAATTTTTAAATAACTACAAGAAAATGGCACATCCTAAAAGAAGACAGTCTAAGACTCGTACCGCGAAGCGCCGCACCCACGATGTGGCTGTGGCCCCGACCATCGCTCAGTGCTCTAACTGTGGCGCATGGCATGTTTATCACACCGTATGCCCCGAGTGCGGTTACTACCGTGGCAAGAACGTGATGAACAAGGAGGAAGCCTAAATCGCCCCAAGGCCGCGTCCTGAACAACGGTTGCGGCAACCGCGATTAAAGCCAAACGAGATATCCTGAATGGGCTGAATCGTTAGATTATTCATTCTCATTTAGGATATTGATTTTGAAAACAACACACTCTGTAGTTCATTATAAATATGCTGAACGCAAAAATCACTGGCATCGCGTCGTACCTGCCCGATGATGTGCTGGACAACGAGATGCTTTCACAAATGGTGGACACCAACGACGAGTGGATCATGACTCGCGTTGGCGTGAGAGAGCGTCGAATCCTCAAGAAACCCGTCGGCTCGTCCTACATGGGTATCCAGGCCGTGAACAAGCTGCTTGAGGAGACCGGAACCAACCGTGACGATATCGACCTGCTCATTTGCCCCACCTCCAACCCCGATTACCGATTCCCCTCGACGGCATCGGTTATCGCCCACGGCGTAGGCATCGAGAAGAAATGCTATGCCTATGACATCCAGGCCGCTTGTGCCGGATTCCTCGTGGGACTGTACGAGGCCACGGCCTACATCCGTGCAGGCATTTACAAGAAGGTTATCGTCGTCTCGGCCGAGAAGATGTCGAGCATGGTCGACTATAACGACCGTGCCACTTGCCCCCTGTTTGGCGACGCTGCAGCATGCATGCTGCTCGAGCCCACCGAGGAGCCCCTCGGCGTGATGGACGGTATCTTCCACGTGGACGGTTCGGGTCTGGAGCATCTGGTTTATAAGGCCGGCGGCTCGGCCCTGCCCACCAGCCACGAGACTGTCGACGCCAACTTCCACTGCGTTTACCAGGAAGGTCGCGCCGTCTATCGCCATGCCGTCATCGACATGCTCACCTCGAGCAGGGACGTGATGGAGCGCAACAATCTCACTAACGAGAACATCCAGTGGTTCGTGCCCCACCAGGCCAACATGCGTATCATCGAGGCCGTCGGTGCACGACTGGGAATCCCCGAGGACAAAGTGCTCGTCAACATCCTGAACCGCGGCAACACCAGCGCCGCCAGCATTCCGCTGTGTCTGGACGAGAACAAGCACCTCCTCAAGAAGGGAGACAAAATGGTCCTCACCGCCTTTGGCGCGGGATTCACCTGGGGTGCCCTCTACCTCATCTGGTCGCTGTAATATCGCACCAGTTGGCAAACGAAGCATCACTACTCACGAGATTTCAACATCAACCCGAGTAGCGATGCTTTTTGAATAATCCACCCAGCCCTTTCACTAAGGACTAACAACTAAGGACTAGAAACTAAGGACTAGAAACTAGGGACTAGGGACTAGAAACTAGGGACTAGAAACTAGAAACTAAAAACCAAGAACTGAACAATGCATCGCGCAGGATTTGTCAACATCGTGGGAAACCCCAACGTGGGAAAATCAACACTGAGCAACCGCCTGGTGGGTGAACGCCTGTCCATCATCACCAGCAAGGCCCAGACCACGCGTCACCGCATCATGGGCATCGTCAACACCGACGACTATCAGATCGTCTTCAGCGACACGCCCGGTGTGCTCAAGCCCAAGTTCAAGCTGCAGCAGAGCATGCTGGAGTACTCCACTGGCGCGCTCGTCGATGCCGACGTGCTGCTCTATGTCACCGACGTCATCGAGTCACCGACCAAGAACCAGGACTTCCTCGACAAGGTGGCCAAAGAGAAGATTCCCATCCTGCTGGTCATCAACAAGATCGACCTGCTGAAGGGCAACGACGAACTCGTGCGCATCATCGACCAGTGGAAGCAACTGCTGCCCAATGCCGAGATCTTTCCCACCAGCGCCCTTGAGAACTTCAACGTGGACAACATCATGAAGCGCATTGTCGAGCTCCTGCCCGAGTCCCCGCCCTACTTCGGCAAGGACGCGCTGACCGACCGCAGCAGCCGTTTCTTTGTCACCGAGATCGTGAGGGAGAAAATCCTGCTCACCTATGACAAGGAGGTTCCCTATGCCACCCAGGTCATCGTCGAGAAATTTGACGAGAGCGACAACGCCATCCACATCATGGCCGTCATCTACGTCGAGCGCGATAGCCAAAAGGGTATCATCATCGGCCACCAGGGCAAGATGCTCAAGCGCGTGGGCACCGAGGCCCGCAAGGACATCGAGAAATTCTTCGACAAGAAGGTCTTTCTCGAACTCTATGTCAAGGTAGAGAAAGACTGGCGCAACCAGGAAAAGAAACTCAAAGCCTTCGGCTACATCGAGTAAAGAATAATATAGGCTTTAGGCTTTAGGTTTTAGGCTTTAGGAACTAACAACTAGGGACTAGGGACTAGGGACTAGAAACTAGGGACTAGAAACCAGAAACTAAGAACAAACAACTAAAAACTAAAATAGCAATGGGACGACTAGTAGCAATCGTGGGTAGGCCCAATGTGGGCAAGTCAACACTCTTCAACCGCCTGACCCAGACGCGTGACGCCATCGTGAACGACACCAGCGGCACCACGCGCGACCGCCAGTACGGCAAGATGGAGTGGAATGGCATGGAAATGTCGGTCGTGGACACCGGCGGATGGGTAGTTAACAGCGAGGACATCTTCGAGGACGAGATCAACAAGCAAGTGCAGCTCGCCATCGAGGAAGCCGACGTCATCCTCTTTGTCGTCGACATCAAGAACGGCATCACCGACCTCGACGACCAGGTGGCCGACATCCTGCGACGCACCTCCAAGCCCGTCATCGTCGTGGCCAACAAGGACGACAACAACCAGAGCATGTATGCCGAGGCCGAGTTCTACGCTCTGGGACTCGGACAGCCCTTCTCCATCTCGGCAGTCAACGGCAACGGTACCGGCGACCTGCTTGACGAGGTAGTCAGGAAGATGCCCGAAAAGGCCGACGAGGCCCTTGACGAGGAGCTGCCCCGCTTTGCCATCGTGGGCCGCCCCAACGCGGGCAAGTCGTCGCTGGTCAACTCGCTCATGGACGAGCAGCGCAACATCGTCACCGACATTGCCGGCACCACGCGCGACAGCATCTACTCGCGTTACAACAAGTTCGGCTTCGACTTCTACCTGGTCGATACCGCCGGCATCCGCAAGAAGAACAAGGTCAACGAGGACATCGAGTATTACTCGGTGCTGCGCTCCATCCGCGCTATCGAGAACAGCGACGTGTGCATCCTGCTCATCGACGCCACCCGCGGCATTGAGTCACAGGACGTGAACATCTTCTCCATTATCCAGAAGAACCGCAAGGGACTCGTCGTGCTCGTCAACAAGTGGGACCTGGCGCAGAACAAGACGCAGCAGTCCATCGACCATTTTGCCGCCACCATCCGCGAGCGCTTCGCCCCCTTCACCGACTTCCCCATCATCTTCGGCTCGGCGTTGACCAAGCAGCGCATCCACAAGGTGCTGCAAACGGCCATCGAGGTTTACAACAACCGTCGCATCGTCATCCCCACCTCGCAGCTCAACAACGTGCTGCAAGAGGCCATCCAGGCCTATCCGCCTCCCGCAGTCAAGGGCAAGTACATCAAGATCAAGTACATCACCATGCTCAAGGGTGCCCATGTGCCCACGTTCATCTTCTTCTGTAACCTGCCGCAGTGGGTCAAGGACCCCTACAAGCGCTATCTCGAGAACAAGATTCGTGAGAACTGGAACCTGCACGGCACCATCATCAACCTCTTCTTCCGCGAGAAGTAGATGTTACAAGATTTTTACAAGAAAAATATTATTTTTAAGCAAAGCCACCTGTCAGTC
>JAEEGF011997615.1_pt1 | contig 41504 bp, 40 predicted proteins | sample 9134171 | NCBI WGS metagenome assembly JAEEGF01 (sample SAMN16246542, study PRJNA631951) | gut metagenome | biome: gut microbiome; feature: rumen; material: AP-attached | host: Bos | place: Iran: Karaj | collected 2018-10 | reverse complement strand
GATCAGTTCTCCTTAATAACGTCTCCATGTGACATTGGGGACGGTTCTCTTTGTCACCTGTATTGTGACAATGGGGACGGTTCTCTTTGTCACCTTTTAAACTTTTGAGGGCTCCTCCTCTGTGACAGTGGCATGGGTCCTCCCTGTCATCGCTTTTACTCCCCGGCGGGCTCTTCCTCAAACAGTATGGCCGGCAGCATAGCGGCAACCATGCAGACCGCAGGGAATACAAAATAGGAATACCTGTACTGCACTTCTATGGCAAAGGCGATGGCGCTGAAGGCCATGAAGGCCAGGATCAGCACGCTGGCGCCCAGATGCATGCGTTTTTTAGTGCCAAGCACGAAGCCGGCAAGCCCCGCCGCGGCAAAAAGCAGCATGCGGGAAAAATCGTCCCACTGCATCACCGTGCGGGCTATCACCTTGCTGGTAACGCTGCCGATGGGGGTCCTTACGGTCTCCTGCTGCACTATGTCGTGGAGCATTTCGTAGCTGTGATAAAGGTTGGTCCACTGTATGTCAATCTTGGCAAGGAAAAGCTTTGCAAGGCGCGCAGGCCCGATGGAAAGCTCCTCCTTTATGAGCTTCATGGTCTCCGCGTCCCGCAGGGCGTGATCCGCCAGATAGGTCTCGTTGTTGAATATCTCGTTCTGCATGCGGACGGAATAGCGTCCGGAGCTGGCTTCATCCAGGCCCACGGCGAATTTGTAGAGGGGGAAATTGTTCCCCAGACCGAAGGGCTGCAGGGGGGATACGATGATCTCCGCCGCCTTGAAGAAGCCGAAGTAGGCGATGACGCAGCAGGCCAGGGCTATGAAGGCTTTTTTGCTGCGCTTTAGCAGCACTATGGCCACGGCGATGGCTGCGATGTAGACGATGACGTCCGCTCTGGCCACCTTGGCTACGGCAAGGCAGAAGCCCGAAAGCAGGCCGCCCAGCCAGTCGGGGCGCTTTAGGAGCAGCCAGAGGCCCATGAGTATGAAAAACAGGGATACGTGCTGGTTTGTGAAAACCGCGGAAAGATTGATTGTTATGGGCAGCAGGGTGAAGAGCAGGGCGGCGCAGATGCCGGCCTTTTTGTCCCGGACCTCCTTGACCACCGCATAGAGTGCAGGGGTGCAGCCTGCGGCGAAGAAGCTGTTGACCACCAGGCCGAAGACCGGGTCCCAGCGGCCGAAAAGCCTGAAGATCAGGGAGATCAGCCATTCGAAGCCGAACTGGTAAGCCCAGATGCTGTAGTAGGGCAGGCTGGTGATGAAAAACATGTCCCTCTTGGCAGTGAGGGCGGCGCCGGCGCGGAAGGTCTGAAAGTCCGAGTATTCCGCGGGTGCGAAGCTGAAGACCACCAGCAGCTTAAGGGCTAGGGAGATGGCGAAGAGCAGGGCCGCGATCTGCCAGCCTTTGAGCTTTGAGAGGGGCTTTGCAGCCAGAAAGCTGACGGCTATGGAAAGCAGCGCCGATGCGCCTGCCGCGATGCTTATGTACCACAGGGGCGGGGCTACAAAGAGCCTCAGCATGTTCCGCCAGGCCAGGAAAAAGCACCAGGCGCTGAAGAGGAAGATGGCGATCCTGTGGAGTATATTCTGTTTGCAGTTCAGAGTATCGTTCATGTTGATTATATATAAATATAAATGGTTTGTTGTTTTATGTGATTATTGGGATGTACGACTGCGCTTATTCACTTGTTTTTTCAGTATCCGGTGCTTCTTCATCAGCTGCGCCTGCCTCATCAGCCTCCTCCGGCACAGAGCGGGTCACAGGCTCAGCCTCCTCCGGCACAAAACGGGTCTCAGGCTCAGCCTCCAAAGTCTTCGGCTTCCTGAAGACCAGCAGCTTGCTGAAGAAATAATTCAGCACCACCACTATGACATTCGAAATGAGCTTCCACAGGGTGCCGTTCATCCCGTAGACGTCCACCGCAAGATACATGATCACCAGGTCCAGGATGCCGGTAAAGCTGCGGGCAAAGAAAAAGCCGAAGAACTGCTTTGCCGCGCTGCCGCCGCTTCTGTCGGCCCGGAAGACGTACTTCCTGTTGGTTATAAAGGCGAAGATCACCGCTATGAGCCAGGCTAGGAAGGTAGCCGCCAGTGTGGACAGCCCGAGCCTGTCCAGGACGCTGTAGCAGAGGGTGTTGACTATTGTGGTAAGCACACCGAAAAACAGGTAGGCAAGAACCTCCCTGTTTTTAGCAAGTGCCACGCCAAGCTGAACAAGTCTTATGGCAGTCTTAAGCATGGGTCGCTCCTTTACTGAGGTAATTGTACTAAAACAATTTATTATACCACTCAGCGCTCGGTGCCGTAAAGGCAAATCGACCTGTAATCGCAAAGATCGCAGCTGGTGCGGAGCTTGTCCACTCTTCGGGGACGTGGATTTATGCTGCCCTCTGCCAGCTCGCTGCAGATGCCCTCCAGCGTTTTCCTGAAGCGGCTGCGGAAGGCCTCAAATTCCTCCTCGCTCACCATGCCTCCGGCCTTGATCTTGCCCTCCTTAGTCCTTTTGAAGCTTATGACTGTGGAGCTGTCGGCCTCCGGAAGCTCCCTGTCCAGGGAACGCAGCACATCGTCTCTCTCCACGAACATGCCGTTGAGCATGTACTCCTTTTCAAGATTCTCCCGAAGCTTTACGCTCAGCTCATCTGCGGCAAGCTCCGCGAAGGAGGCTTCCTGCCTTGGCTCTCTGATCATGAAATAGAAGACCCCGGCGGGCTTCAGATCCTTGCGGCCCAGGGTGCCCTCCAGATAGCACATCAGCTGCAGCGCCAGACCCTTTTCGACCTTGTCCCTTTCGAATTTCTTATAGCCGGACTTGTAGTCCACCACCTTTACGTAGCTGCCGTCGGAGGTCTTTATCAGATCCACGCGGTCGATGCGTCCCTCCACGTGGACGGTGCCCAGGCTGGTTGGAAGATCGATGGCGGGGAAGTTGCGGCCCCGACCGAAGCCCGTCTCAAAGTACATGCTGTCGATGTTTCCCTTGCGCACCTGAAGCACCAGCTGCCTGGCAAAGTCCTTGCAGACCTTGCGGATGCGCCTGGACTGGTAGCTTTCCCTGTCTCCGGCCTTCATTATGCCGTCGAAGCCGCTTTCCGCCAGCTCCTCCAGGATCTGGTCCATCATCGCCCTGAGCTCTTCGTCTGTGATGGTGCTCCAGAGGGAGTCCGGGCTGCTGATGGGCTTTCCTGCCTCCTCCGACGGCTTGCTGAGCCGCTGGCAAAGGGCCAGCAGGGCTTCGTGGTGGATGTTGCCCACGGTGAGGGAATCTATGGCAAATTCGCGGCTCTCCTCGGGGCTGAGGCCGTAGCGGACGAAGTGCTTGAAGGGGCAGGCTGCGAAGCTCTCCAGCCTTGAGGGGCTCAGTGACAGCTCCCTTCCTCCCGGTGTGTAAAGCTCCTTCGTGAGCCCCGGTTCCAGCCGGGGCTTGCCGCCCTTGTAGAGCAGGGCGTCCCTGATTGACGCTCTTTTCTCCGGCTCCAGGAGGCCGTAGACTGCCATGAGGGCGGGGTCCATGCCATTCAGGCTGCCATCGCTGTCCAGTATCCTTCGCATCTCCTCGCCGAGGCGTGAGAGGGCAGGGCTGCTGCCCTGAATGAAGGGCAGGGAACTGCCGCTGTTTTCTATGTCTTTTTCTTCTTTGAGAGCGTGCTTTTCGGCGAATTCCAGCAGCATGGGGGAGGGCTTCATGGCCTCGCCCTTTTCATCAGCGGCACACCAGCCCAGCCACAGATAGCTGACGGGCTGGGACAGAGCATTGTGCACCAGCAGCCGGTTTTCCGCGTCCAGCAGCTCGCTTCCCTTGCAGACCGTAAATCCCGCGGCCATAAGCTCCTCCTGCTCTCTGTCGCTAAGGAGAAAATCTCCGCCTCCGTCCGGCGGGATCCTGCCGTCGTTGAAGCCCGCTATGAACAGGGCTTTGATCCCGGGGATCCTGGAGCGGCTGATGCTTCCCAGCTGTACCATGCCTTCGGACTGGGGCAGCACGCCTATCTCGATGTCCTGGAGGCTGCTCTGGAAAATATCGCGGTACTCCGCAGGGCTCAGCTTTTCGCTGCCTAAGAGCTCCACTATCTGGTCCAGCAGGCTGCAGACTGCGCCCCAGAGCTGGGAGATCTCCTCCGACGCGTCAAGATAGCCCTCTTCCGAGAGCTGCGCAGCGCTTTCCTGCAGCATCTGCCGTATGCCAAGGCTCTCTTCCATGAAGTTATACAAAACCTTGGACTTGTCCGCAGCTGTCTCAGCGGTCTCAAAGGCTTTGCAGAAGGGGGAAAGCAGGGCGCAGAGGCCCGATCTTGCCTCCTCCATGGCCGTGAATTCCTCCTCGGGGTACTTTGCACTGCCGTATTTGAGGGGCTTTTCGAAATTTCTGCCTTCTATGTGATACAGCTCCATATATGAGGGGAGCCGGGTGTTTCTGAGCGCTTCGGGGAGATAGGGGCTTTTGAGCATGGTCAGAAGAGCTTCCTTTTCGAAGCCTCCTGCCGCGATGTCCAGGGCTGCGCTGATGAAGGCTGCCGCCGGGTTGTGGGAGACGCTGCGCTTGCTGTCCATGAAGATGGGAAGCTCAAAGTCTGCGAATACGCGGCTCATGATGCTGCCGTCTGCGTCCGGATCGGCGCAGAGCACGGCGATCTCCCCGGGCTTAGCCTTGCCTGTGCGGATGAGCTCAGACGCCTCCGCCGCAATGGTCTCCGCCTGGGCGAAGGGCGACGCGCAGCACACCAGCTTGATTTCCCGCGTCCCGGCTGCGTTTGAATCGCATCCATCGGCAGCCGAAGTCCCCGCAGCTGCAGCGGCAGCTGCTTTGGCTCCGCCTCCTGCATCACCTGCCGGACCTTCGGCTCCCGCCTGTCTATCCTGCTCAGCTTCGGCTCTCGTTTTTGCATGTCGGCCTTGCCCTGCATTGAGCCCGGCTCCTGCCTGACAGCCTTGCTCTGCATCGAGTCCGGCTCCCGCCTGTCTATCCTGCTCAGCTTCGGTGAGCCTTTCAACCGGGATCCCCTTTTCCCTGCACAGCGCAGTCAGTCGCTGGGCAGATCTTCTGGGGACCATAAAAACGTCATCCTCCAGGCCCTCTGAGGGAGCGCCCTGAAGCATCACCGTCAGCCCGCATCCCGCCTCCGCCAGCGACGTCAGGAAATCCATCTCGTTGGAAGTGAAAGAATAAAAGCCGAAATAGAAGAAATATGAATCCCGTACAAAGGGGGAGTCCTTCGCATTTCCTGCAGCAAAAGCCAGCAGATCCTCAGAATCGCTGAACCTGCCCGCCATGGCCAGCTGGTACTCGCTCATCAGTATCTGCATGTCCGACAGCTTGTCCCGCAGCAGGCTGCCCTCGGGGCTGGCCTGGACCAGCAGCGGCATGGCCTCCTCGTCTATCTTGTTCTGCTTGGCCTGCACTATAAAATCTCCGGCCAGCTTAAGAAACTCGCTGCTCTCTGCAAGGGAACCGTAGCATTTCAGATCCTGCGCCCTGTTTCGCGCGATGCGGCGCAGCATCATTGTGCGCCCCAGATTGTTGACAGGGGTAAGCCCGGGTCCGCCGGTCTCGTGGACGATCTGGTGTATGAGTCTGTTTCCGGACATTATGTGAAAGTCGAAAAAACCGTCGCCGCCAAGGCTTCTGAAGGCCCGCTCCTCCGCCCGCAGCGTGTACTGCGCCGGAACAACAAGCACCACCTGCCGCGGAGCGCGAAGCTCTCCGCTATTCATGGTTAGCGGCTCAATCAGTCCTCCTCCTGATCCCAATGCCCCCTTGGATCCCTTGTCCCCAGACTCCTGTGCACTGCTGGTATCCTTGCCCCCGAGTTCCCGAGCACTCTCGGAGCTCTCGCGCCCAAACTTCAGGCTACTATTGGCATTCTCGTTCCCGAGCTCTGGCGCACTCTTGGCCTTCGGGTTTTCAGACCCGGCACTTTCGGAGTTCCCTCCTGCATGTACAAAGCCTGAGCCGGCGGCTTCCCGGCTTCTCAGCCGCTCGAGTTTCTCCTTTATATCCCTGAAAAGCAGCTCCTCCAGCCGCTCCTCGCTTGCCGCATTTATTATCCTTAACATATATGATCTCCCGCAGGTTCTATCCTGAATACTTTTCCTTTTCCTCACCATTGTACCCTATCCAAAAGCCTTTGCCAAACTCAAACGGTACTAAAAAATGTCCTTGTAGTGCGTCCTCCGCTTTTGGCCGGCCGTCAAGCCTTGCACCTCGCCCCAAATTTCTCGAAATAGTCCCAATTCCCCGCAAATCCTATAAATGCCGTTGTAAACGTGCCGAATCAAGGGTCCAATGCCTTTCAGAAAAGGTCCTTCCGAAAATGATGGAACCAGAAAGGTGAAGTTGATATTTTGTACCATGAAAAAGACTCGGTTGAAGATCTATGCCAGCAAAAGGTGGGGTTAAATGTAAAAATATGTATCGAAAATAGAACAACAACTGTGAATTCACATATCCCGTACCATCAATAGACTTATGTTTCCCAAAAAATTGCGGTTTTACATGGTACAAAAAACGGAAAATCGAAAATCTGATACTATCAATTTTCGAAGCACCTAAATGAACTGAGTTCAACAACGCGCATTAAAAGTAAATATTGACATTAAATACATAATCAAGTATCATTGACCCGCCGGATAATAGCAATAAATGTAAAGGAAAGATAAATTATGAAAATCAGAGATGATCTTCTACGCAGAGAGGCGCAGCTGAATACTGTCATCCAGATCTGCAGCGGAATCATAAGAAAAGCCCCGGGCGGTGCATTAAGATGCAGACAGATTAAAAACGGCAGCTGGCATTACTATAAACTCCGAAGAAACAAAGACGGGAAAACCGTCTCCAAATACATCCGGAGCAGCGATGAAGCCTTAGCCGCGCGTCTGGCGGAAAAAGACTACGCAGAAAAAACGCTCCGACTGGCTAAAGAGGAACGCAATGCGATCCACCGTTTCCTGAATCAATATAAACCTGAAGCCCTCACTGATGCGTATCGCTCTCTCAGCCCGGGCCGAAGGCGGCTGCTCGGACCTCTTTCAGAGATAGATGTCTGGGCAGATGATACCTGGGATACGCCCGCACCGCAGGGCTTTTCCTCCCACCAGGAGGGTCTCCTTTTTCAGACAAGGCGGGGTGAATTCGTACGCTCCAAGTCCGAGCTTCTCATTGCGGATTTTCTTTACGAGCATGGCCTGTATTACACATATGAGCAGGCATATTACTTCAATTACTCCACCGGAAGCTCGACCCCGGACTTTACAGTTATCAGCCGCTCCGGCGAAATCTATTACTGGGAGCATTTCGGCCGTATGGATGACCCGGAGTATGTACAGAATTCATTTATGTACAAAATGGATCGATATGCCAGGGACGGGCTTTTCCCCGGGAAGGGACTGATCATTACGCTTGAAAATCAGCAGCAGCCGCTCACGAGCGGAAAGATTAAACAGGTCGCCGAGTACTATTTGCTGTAGTGCTTCAACTTACTTTGGCAACCGAGGACCTTTCTGCTATAATACATAAAGTAGCGACAGCGGATGTGCCGCGTCCGGAAGGAATGTAATTGCTGTTCAGAGATACGCCGGCAAACAGAATAGAGGACCCTGTAAGCTTCCTGGAGGCTAAGTACCCGGGACGCTCCTTTGAACTGCAATCGCAGGTATCGCTGGCGGACAGGGTTCCGCCTTACTACATTTTCGAGACCAACGCCTGCGCCCTGTATGGGATATCCTCGATGCTGGCTTTTCACATGAACCGGCTTCAGGCGCGGGAGGGCGGCGCGGCAGGACTGGCCAGCAGCTCAGAGTCCGGTCCGGTCGCCATCACCGCAGGCTCTGCTCCGAGCGCCGTCACCGCAGGCTCTGCCCTGAGCGCTGGCAGCTCAAGGCCCGCCCCGGGCAACGTCACCGCAGAAGCCCTGGCGCCCCGCATCATGCAGATCTTCCGGGAAAAGCTGGATCCGGCGCCCTCCCTTGGAGACTTCACCCTGGACAACATCGACTATACTTTCTTTTCCAGGCTCTGCATCCGGAGCCTCAGCCTCCCTCTCATCGCCGTCAACAGCTTCTCCCGCAGCCGCGGCCTCAGGGAGCTGGCTGCCGGCAGGCCCTTCCTTCTGAACATCTGGTACTCAGATGCGGGGGGCTATTTCAATCACAGCGTGGTCTGCTGCGGCAGCGCCGAGTTTAAAATGACCGGCTCCGGCAAGTCATTCCGCTTCTGGCAGGTGCGGGACGGCTACACTCTGGACCCGGCTCCGAGATGGACCATGCTCAGCCCGAACCCGGTCTCGGCCTATATCACAGTGTTCAACGAAGCGTAAGCGCTGGGGCGGCGCCTCGGATTAACCTGTTGCAATCATCGCCGCCTGCTGGTAAAATGCATTCTCTGCGAATCACCGAAAAGGACCACCATGGAAGATAAGAACATAACAACTGAAAATAAAGGGACAGAAGAAGTCCTTGTTACAATAAGAGAAAAACAGCCGGCTCCGGCTGACATGCCCGAAGAACTCAAGGCAGGCCAGAAGGAACCCGCTGACGTGCCCCAAAGCTCTGCGGCAGGCAAAACCTCCGCCGAAGTTCCTGTAAAGTCCAGGTCCGGCCGCTCCGCCGGCAGACACTCGGCCTCCGGAAATCAGGCAAAACGCTCCGCTTCGAAACAGGGGGGCAGCAGCGTAGGGCAGGAGCTTCTTCACCTGCTTATAAAGATCGCAGTCATCGCCCTTGCCGTGTTCCTCGTGGGCAGATTCGTCCTGGGCGTGCACCTCAACCACGGCAATCACATGTACCCCTTCGTCATGGACGGAGACCTGGTCATAACCTACAGGCTGGAGCCCTGCCGGGTGGGTGACATCGTGCTCTATCAGGACCCCATCAGCGGCAAAAACCGCATCTCCCGCATCGTGGCCAAGGGCGGCAGCACTGTGGTCATAACTCAGGAAGGCCAGCTGGTCGTGGACAATTATATTCCAAACGAAACGGTCTTTTACCTCACTCAGCCGGCAGAAGATTCCTCGGTGGAATACCCCTATGTCGTCGGGGAGGGCGGCCTATTCCTGCTTGATGATTTTCGCACAAACGGCAGCGACAGCCGCATCTTCGGCGAGATCAGTACCGACGATGTCAAGGGTAAAGCCGTCTACATAATCCGGCGGCGGGGACTGTAGCAAACGGGTTTTCGCACCCAGGCTGCATAGTCTTCAGCTTCAGAAATTTCAACGTGTTAGCAGTTTAACGCGATAATGCAGCAGAAGAAAATGTGAAAAAAAAACCTTATTATCCACGAAACATCATAGACACAGGACTAATATAGTAGAAATATATGTTTTTTAACCGAAATGGTTAAAAACACATATTGCGTTCTACCTATCAACATGGTAGAATTTGCCCGTAGGAAAAGCGAATTTTATGAAGAGGATTCATTTCCGCGATATCATGAAGCTCCAATACAATAACAGGAGTGATTACGAAAGGTTAACCACTTATACATCAACCATACCCAAACAGGGATAATTGGCGTTAGTATCTTATACTAGCGGCCCCGCTCTCATCAGCCCGACCACTAGTAGGATCACTATCGCTATTTTTTCGAAATTAATACCATGAACGACCGGCGGACAAGCACAAATGTCCGCCAATAGCTGTCTAATCATCCGTCAACAGCGGATTTAGAACATAGAAACTCTATTGCTCTTCAATCAACAGGAGGAAAACATGAAAAACAAGACAAGAAGGCTTGCAAGCGTGCTTGTGGCAATGCTGCTGCTCGCGCTGAGCGCTGTGCCGGCAAGCGCGTACACCGCAGTTACAGGCGGTACTGTAACAGTACAAGAGGAGCTGCATGTTGCGGGCTCCGTTATACCAAACGTTACTTATGAGCTCAAAACAACATCAAATATGACAGGCTACTCAAACGGCGGAGTAGATTATTTTTACGCCGGAGCCATTGATGTGTCAAAGTTCCCTACAGGAACATCTTTGGCTACATTATCTTTTGGTCCTACTGACACCCTGCCCGCTGATGGAAAGCTGAAGAAGGATTTTTCTATCGATCTTTCTTCTCTGTCATTTACCCAGCCGGGAATCTATTACTGGACAGTAGAAAAAGTGGCCTCCGGTGCAGGTGCTACAGGAGATCCTAAGGTATCAAATGAGAAAAAGACACTTTATCTGGTGGTCAGAGTTGTTGATAACAGTGGTAATCTGGAGATCTCTTACGGATTGAGTGAAAGTCTGTCTTCAACAACAAAAATAAACTCTATCGTTGATAACTATCCTGCAAAAGAGCCGCAGCTGACGATCGAAAAGCTTGTCCGCGGAGCTCTTGGATCAAAAGATCAGTACTTTATGTTTACTGTTAATCTTTCAGGCATGAGTGCAGTCGCAGGCAATACGCTACCTGTTAATACTGCCGGTGGCCCCGGAACCCCTGCAACCACCCTCTTTGGTGAGCCTGCAAACTATGCGAATCCGACTTCTGTCACTATTGGAGCAGATGGCACTGCTTCAGTTGTGTTCTGGCTGAAGGATGATGAAGATGTTTCTATCAAGCTTATTCAGGGCGCAACCTATAATGTTACAGAAACAGAAGAGCCTGGGTATACTTCCGAGTACAAGATCGTCGGTGAGGGAGACTATGTGTCCGGATTGACTACAGGAAATCACAGTATCGGTGAATCTGCTGTAGAAGTATTATTCAGAAACACCAAGGATGCTACCGTACCCACCGGTGTACTTCTCTCAGTTGCTCCTGCCATTGCCGTCATCACCATTGGCGGCGCAGGTCTGCTGATCATGCTTGCCTCCAGGAAGAGAAAGCAGCATTAAGCAGAAAATCAGTGCTTTGGGTCCTGAAGCTTGCTGAATAAACAAACATCCAGGACCGCAGATCAACAGACGAAGAGCGATATTTATTACGGCGGAGAGGGGCTGGTCCTCTCTCCGCCGGGATGCAGCACTTAAGGCCTGAGTTTCCCTGAGTGCAGCTAAGACCCGCAGCAGGGCAGGGCGCCCGGACTGCAATTTCATTAAGGTATTTTAGGACGACAATGGCAGGCAGCATCATAAGACTTATAGACAGAATCATAGATCTGGCATTAGTGCTGGTTTGCCTGCTCATGATGTTCATCGGTACATATTCGGTACTGGACAATGCGTATCTCTATCAGCATGCGTCCGACAAATCCCTTCTATACTATAAACCGGAGCTGGACATACCCCTGGCTCCCGAAAAGAAGATCACAGACAAGCAGGCAGGCTGGATAGCGCTGGATGGTACGAACATCGACTATCCGCTGATGCAGGGGGAGGACAATTTTGAGTTCCTCAATATAGACCCTTATGGAGACTTCTCCCTTAGCGGCAGCATCTTTCTGGATGCGGGCAACGCAAAGGATTTTTCCGACGAATATTCTTTGGTTTACGGACATCACATGGAATACGGCAAGATGTTCGGCTCGCTGGAGGAATATTTGTCCAAAGATTACTATGAAGCACACAAGACAGGAACATTAACATCCGAATCGCAGGTATTTGATTACAGGCTCTTTGCTGTAACGAAGGGCGATGGAATGGATCCTGTGCTGTTCAATGTAAAAAAGACATCAAAATCGAAAGTTCTGGCTTATCTTCAGGATAATGCCCTTATATACGAAGAACCGGAAGCAGATCTGCCTCTGTTGGCTCTGTCCACGTGCTACGGTGAAGGCATGAACGACAGACTTCTGGTAATAGGCACCATAACCCTCAAAACGGAGGATACGGGAAGCAATGAAAAACAAGATAATTAGACGAACAAGCCTGATCTGGGCACTTAGCCTGCTGTTGACGGTCTTTTCCGCATGGCCGGTCTATGGCGCAGGCAGCATAGATGTAAATATGCCGGTAAGCTGCAGCGGAGTAGGCTGCAGAGTGTCATTAACAGATGATGCAACGGATACTCTTCTCGATACACTGGATCTGGTTCCCGGGACTGCGCAAAGCTTTACAAGGACCTTTACCGCAGAAGGCGTCTATGATTTCACCATCAAGGTCGAGAATGCCGATACTGCGACAGTCGCCTATGACCGGATGATCTATACCGCAAGAGTCTACATCTACAAAGATGTCATGGGCAAGCTGGCCTTCAATCTGGGGTATTACAAGCCCGGCGATCTGACCAAATATGACGATATCGATTTCAGCAACGTCTTTACCCCCGCTCCGGACCCGGACCCGGAGACCGTAAAAGTATATGTAAGTAAAGTATGGTCAGGTGTCTCCCCCGAGGATACGCTTCCTCCCTCCATCACAGTCAATCTGTTTAAGAACGGCAGTCTGATCGATTCCGCGGTTCTTACTGCAGCAGGCGGCTGGAGACATACCTTCAGCGGTCTGGATGCCGGATACACATACAATGTATCGGAGGAGCCTGTCGAAGGCTACACGGCTTCGGTAAGCAGCACAGGACTTCGCTACACTGTAACCAACACAAAAATAGAAAATCCCAAGCCCGCTCCCAAGGCAGAGCTGGATCCGCCCATCCGAAAGAAGATCATCGACAAGAGCGGCAAGCCCTACTCCGGAAGCGATGTGTTCGTCTTCACCATGAAGCCGCTTCAGGCTGATGCTCCCATGCCCAACGGAACGCGAGGCTCCACCATGGAGGCCAGCATTACGGGCGAGGGCGAAGTCGAGTTCGGCTGGATGCAGTTCGGCCTGGAGGATGTGGATAAGGATTACAGCTACATCATTTCCGAGAATGTCGGCACCAATCCCAAATTCGAATACGAAACCAAAACATACACAATGAATGTGGCGGTCCGCGCCAAGGATGGAGAGATAGTCCTCAGCGTGAGCTACATCCGCTCTGACAACGTCCGCGCCAGCATCATGGAATTCGTGAATGTGCTGGACGGCGGCGAGACTCCAACCACTCCTGAAAGCATTACCACCGATCCCGGTATCGGCGGAGGCGAGGATCCGGGAAGTGAAGACAGCGATGATTCCGAACACGGCGGTCCCGATCCCGGCAGCAGCACCCCCGGAGATGACGGTGAAGAGGTAGATGAGGACGAGGACCTCGATGAAAACGGCAACCCCCTGGCCCATCTGCCCCAGACCGGCCAGCTCTGGTGGCCCGTACCTGTTCTTGCGGGCAGCGGCACAGTCCTGAGCATTTTCGGACTCCTGCTCAGAAGAAAGAAGAAAGAGAATGAATAAGACAAGACGTATTGTCGGAAATTCAATACTTGCCATAGGCCTGCTGCTCATCCTTGCAGCCCTGACACTGGTCGTCCATAACGTGAACGAGGACCGCCGCGCAGGCACGGCTTCCCTGACTGTGCGAAACGAGCTGGCGTCCCGCATCAACAGCGGGCAGGCTGTAAGCCAGACCGTCGACGCCGGCGTCTATGTTCAGACGGGAGATGACAGCCAGCAGCTGATCGGAAACGAGATCTTCCCCGTGGACCCGGACCTCCCTGCGGAGTTTCTACCCATGGATATCTGCCTGCTGGACGGAGACCGCTACATCGGCATCCTTGATGTGGACGCCTACGGCCTATCTCTTCCTGTTATGGAGAACTGGGACTACGACAAGCTCAAGACCGCTCCCTGCCGCTACAGCGGAAGCTACAAGAGCGGGGATCTGGTCATCTGCGCACACAACTACAGCAACCACTTCGGCCCTCTGCGCAATGCCGCCATCGGTACAGACGTCGACTTCCGCAGTGTGGACGGGACCCACTACAAATACAAGGTAAGCAAGATCGAGACCCTCGAGTCTCACGAAATAGAATACATGACTGATGTGCTCGGCGACTGGGACCTGACACTTTTCACCTGTACCCCGGGCGGCAGCCACAGAACAGCCATCAGATGCGATAAAACAGAGTGATGCGTGCTGATGAAAAATATTCTTTATTAAACAGGTTCAATGCAGGAACTCAGGTTCTGAAGATCAAAACGAAAACCCGGAGCTAAAGCCCCGGGTTTTACTTTGCTTTTTACTACAATCAATCATTAATCCGCTAAATTTATGCGTTTGTATTATTTACTGATAGATTGTATTATTTTAGTGCATAAAAGTAACAAAGCGCAAGCTGCAGCCCGCTTAGTATCGGGCAGGAGGAAAAATGACTTACAGAATAGACGAAATGAGCTGGGTCGAATTCGACGAGCGCCGTAAAAACACCAATACTGTTATCATCCCCACCGGAGCAGTTGAGATCTACGGACCCCACCTTCCCATGGGCGAGGACGGGATCGCAGCCATGGGCGTTGCAGAGCGCATCGCAGAAAAGACCGGCGCCCTGATCGCACCCATGATGCCCGTATCCGACTCCAAGTCCCTTATGGCATACCCCGGCACCATCACCGTATCTTCCGAGACCTTCAAGGCCGTTATGGAGGACATCGTTGAGTGCCTCGTTGTGGAGTACGGATTCAAGAACCTGCTCTTCATCACCGGACACGGCGGCAGCGTAGGCCCCATCAATCAGGTAGGCGTCAAGTACACCAAGTCCCACGGCATCCATTACGCTCAGGTGGACTGGTGGAGATTCGTTCAGCCCAACGGCATGGACATCTTCGAGGAGAAGGGCCAGATGGCTCACGGTCACGCCTCTGAGGCAGGCACCTCTGTAATGCTCTACCTCCGTCCCGAGCTGGTGGTCAAGGAAAGAATGACCCGCGTGGAGCTGAATCCCCAGTGCTTTGAATATCCTGACATCATGCAGTACTTCCCCATGGACTTCCGCAGCCCCAACGCCACCGTCGGTGACGCCACCAAGGGCACCGCAGAGAAGGGCAAGGCCATAATCGACAAGTGCGTGGACCGCATCGTTGAATTCATGAATAAGAAGTGGGACATCTAGTCTGAAAGGAGAAACAAAATGTCTTTAGGAATCATAAACATCGTAGAAGGTTACACCAAGGAGCAGAAGCAGCTCCTGATCCAGGAGACCAAGAAGGCCTGCATGGAGGGCTTTGGCGTTTCCATGGACCACAGCTTCGTTTCCATCCAGGAGATCAAGGCTGAGAACTGCGACGAGCAGACCAAGCACATGCAGTGCCTCTACATCTTCACCACCTTCGGCAAGACTCCGGAGGGCAAGAACCTGATCTGCGCAGGCTTCGAAAGAGCATGCACACTGGCTCTGGGCGAGGATCATGGCCGTTCCATCGTGATCTTCAAGGAGCACGGCAACGACAACGCAGGCAGCAGCGGGTATCTGCGTCCCTTCAATCCCAACTACGCACAGTATGTACAGAAGCAGAAGGAAATGGAAGAAAGAAACGCTGCCAAGGCTGAAGAGCTGAGAAAGGCATAGCTTCTGCAGCTGCGGGCCCTTATTAAAGCTGCGTAAGCCTGCAGTCCCTTAAATAACGTTAACCTATAGCTTTACATAACAGGAGAAAAATCATGACAAACGTTATCAATGAAATGCCCTGGTCCGAATTCGACAAGCGCCGCAAGGAGACCGATCTTGTGATCATCCCCACAGGCGCCTGCGAGATCTACGGCACCCATCTTCCCATGGGCTCCGACGCCATCGCAGCAGACGGAGTAGCAAGGCTCGTTGCTGAAAAGTGCAACGCCCTGATCGCTCCCTGCTTCCCCCTGGCAGATTCCAGCATGCTGCTGGCCTATCCGGGCACCCTCACCATCACCCCGAAGCTGTTTGAGATGTACATCGAGGAGCTGATGGCTCAGCTTTACGACTACGGCTTCAGAAAGTTCCTCTTCATCACCGGTCATGCCGCCAGCAACTCCACCATCATGTATGTTGCCCGCAAGTACCAGGAGCAGAAGGGCTGCAAGTGGGCTCAGGTTGACTGGTGGAGATTCGTTCAGCCTCTTGGCAAGGGCATCTTCGACACCGAGGGCAGAATGTGCCACGGCCACGCTGCTGAGGCAGGCACCTCCGTCATCCTCTACTTCCGTCCCGACCTGGTGGACATGAGCAAGGCCACCAAGATCGAGCCCAATGTAGTCAACTACCCCGACATCATGACCTTCGTCCCCATGCAGGACAAGACTCCCTCTGCCACCGTCGGCGATGCAACTCTTGGCACCGCAGAGAAGGGCAAGGCAGTGGTCGAGGCCGCAGTTGCTCGCATCTGCAGCTTCCTGAAGGACGAATGGGCTGTTGATATCAAGGCTTAATCGTTAATCGTTAATAGACTATAAAGCATGCCGGACATCCTTCTGAGGATGCGGCAGACAGAAAGGCAAATTATCATGTGGACTGAAGAATTAAAAGCAAGATTTATGAAGACTGATCCCGCCGCCTACGGCCACTTCATCGGTGTCCGCTTCATGGCGCCCAAGATCAAGCCCATCAACCCCAACTCCAAGATCTGCGGCCCCGCATACACCGTCAAGACCTATGGCAAGGACCACTATGCCATGTTCAAGGCCATTGAGGATGCACCTGAAGGCAGCGTCATCGTTATCGACAGAGCAGGGGACGACATCTACGCTCCCGTTGGCGAATTCGTAGCCCGCGGCGCAAGAGCAAAGGGCCTGGCAGGCTTTGTCATCGACGGCATGGCCACCGACTCCGCTTACATCCGCACCTTCGAGGACTTCCCCGTATTCTGCAGCGGCCTCTCCGCCGTTACCTGCAACTGCTGGGGCATCACCGGTGAGACCCAGATCGACGTCTGCTGCGGCGGCGCCGTTGTTCACCCCGGAGACATCATCCTCGGCGACTGCGACGGCCTTGTAGTAATGCCCTCTGAAGGCTATGAGGAGATGCTCGAAAGAGCAGAAGCCATGGCTGCAAGAGAAGCCAAGATGAGAGCTGCCTATGAATCCGGCCAGCCCCTGCCCGCATCCGGCAGACCTTCCGTAAAGGTTCTGGAAGAAGCCAAGATCCAGGACATCATCAATGCCCTCAGAAGCGGCGAGCTCGCTCCCGATTTCTGGAAGAAGTAAAGGAGAACAAAAATGACCAGACAGTATAAAGTCGCTGCCGTTCAGATGAGCTCCGGCGCAGACAAGGAAAAGAACCTGGAGTTCGCCTGCAACGCCATCGATGAAGCTGCAAAGAACGGCGCCAAGCTGGTATCCCTGCCCGAGCACTTCCTGATCGCAGGAAAGCCCCAGGAGGGTGTCAAGAGAGAAGAAAGACCCGACGGTCCCGCATGCACCACTCTGGCTGCAAAGGCCAAGGAGCACGGCATCTATGTAGTCGGCGGCAGTATTCCTCTTGAGATCCCCGGAGAGACCAGAGTCAACACCGCAACCTTCATGTTCGGACCTGACGGAAAGCAGATCGCAAAGTACGTCAAGCTCCATCCCTTCGACGTAGTCCTCCCCGACGGCAGAGTATTCGACGCATCCAAGACCACCGTCCGCGGCGACAAGATCGTCGTTGTCGACACCGAGCTGGGCAAGATCGGCCTGTCCCTTTGCTACGACATCCGCTTCCCTGAGCTCTACAGAAGAATGGCCATGCAGGGCGCTCAGGTGTTCATCACCGCAGCAGCCTTCATGATGACCACCGGCAAGGACCACTGGGAAGTTATGCAGAGGACCAGAGCTCTGGAGAACAGCGCTTACGTTATCGCAGCCGCTCAGTATGGCGGCCCCTGCTTCGGCAACTCCATGATCGTAGACCCCTGGGGCCTGGTAATTGCCAGAGCTCAGGAGAAGCCCTGCATCGTTTACGGCGACATCGATCTGGATTATGCAGATCAGTGCGCCATGATGCTCGGAACCCTGTCCAACAGACGTCCTGACGTCTATCCCGGACTCGAAAAAGAACCCACAGGCATGGTAAAGTAGGAAGAAAGAGGCTATAAAATGATCAAGAAATACATGATTGCCGTGGTTCAGACCAATTCCGGCACCGACAGAGAGGCTAACTGGAAGTTCATTGCAGACTCCATCGACGAGGCCGCTGCAAGAGGCGCAAAGCTCATCTCCTTCCCCGAGGCCGTTTCCAGAAGAAGAGGCGGACAGGACGACAACGCTCCCTCCCCCGAGACCAGAGAGGACAGCCCCACACTCAGGCTCTTCCAGCAGAAGGCCAAGGAGCACGGCGTTTACATCCACTGCGGTTCCTTCGGTATCCAGACCGAGAACCCCGAGGATCCCAGGACCTACAACACCACCTTCGTTGTGGATCCCCAGGGCGAAGTCATAGCTGAATATCACAAGATCCATCCCTTCGATGTGACCCTTCCCAGCGGCCACGTTGCAAAGGAATCCTCCCGCTGCAAGCCCGGCAGCGAGGTGGTAGTCGTTGACACCGAGCTTGGTAAGCTTGGCCTGGCCATCTGCTACGACATCCGCTTCCCCGAGCTCTTCAGAAAGATGACCCTCATGGGAGCTCAGCTGCTGTTCAACCCCGCAAACTTCACCATGGTCACCGGTAAGGACCACTGGGAAGTGCTGCTCAGAGCAAGAGCTCTGGAGAACGGCTGCTACATGGTGGCTGCCGGCCAGTACGGCGGTCCCGTTGCCGCAAGCTTCGGCGAATCCATGGTAGTTGATCCCTGGGGCAAGGTTATCGCAAGAGCCCAGGAGCGCACAGGCATCATCTATGCCGACATCGATCTTGACTATATCGAAGAGGTTAGAAGATCCATCGGTCAGCTGCACAACAGACGTCCCGACACCTGCGACACTCTGGAAGCATAAAAACTGAACAGACAGGCTTTACTCCTTAGTAAAAAGCCGAAAAAGCCCCGGACTCAGGGAATGCCTGAGGTCCGGGGCTTTTGTTTTGCGTTTTCGCGCGGCGAGGAGCTGCCTTCCGACTGGCTTATGCTACTCTCTTTGGGTGTGCATCCAGGGCTTGTCTCCCCCGCTGGTGAGATAATCCGACGCGATCCTTATAAATTCCGCCTGGGCCCGCCTTTCGTGGGCGGTCACCCTGTAGACCATGTCGAATTCCAGATCATCCTTAAGGGGTTCATTCATCCAGCTGCTTTCCCTGAAGACTATGCCGCTGGGCATGTCCTTGGCAAGAAAGCCGGGCATATAAGCGATGGCCATGTTCATGCGCACGAACATGTACTTAAGCGGTATGGAATTGGCGCTGATGAACTTGGAGCCCGGGAAGCTTTGGTGTACAGCCTCCTCGAACTGCTCCATGTTTATGGAGGTCATGCTCACGAAGGTCTGTCCCGACATGTCCTCCGGCATGATGTCTTCCTTTTCAGCCAGCGGATTCTTCTCAGAGAGGATTATGCCCCACTTGATGCCGGGAAACTCTATCCTGTTTGCGTCATCAAACTCCGGCAGCCTTTTTCTGTGGCCTAAGATGATGTCATATGCCCCCTCCCTGTAGTATTTCTGCAGGTTCCGGTAGCCCATCTGATCAACTATGACCGCAGTCTGCGGATACAGTTCTATGAACTGAGACAGCAGGGGCTCCAGCAGCAGATGCTCCTGAGGGCCTATGCCTATCTTGAGGGTCCAGTCGTAGCTGGCGGAGACCATCTTGGCCCGCTCTACACCTCTGTTGTAGTCATTAAGAGCGCTCACCGCAAAGCTGTAGAATTCCTTGCCCGCCTCTGTAAGCTCCACGGTCCTTGTATTCCTTACGAAAAGCTGCACTCCCAGCTCCGCCTCCAGCGCCGCTATCTGACGGCTCATGGCAGTCTGTACTATGAAGCATTCCTGTGCAGCCTTGGTAAAGCTCAGATTGTCTGCAAGGCTCACAAAATACTTTAATCTAAGCATGCTTGACATCGTTCTATCCCCCTCACGCAGATTAATGCCATTCCAGCATTATTATATTACGAAATTGATATGAATTCAAGATAAATTTAGCCGAATGATTACACGATTGCATTAATAAACCTAATCAAGGCATTTCAAAAAACTATGTCTGCATGTAATAATATCTATATCTTTTTTATAAGGGTAAAAGTCATCTTTACCCTTTGGGCGAAAGCCTTAGCAGCAATCATTTGGAGGACTCAACTTATGCTTAAATTCATTGGCAGACGAATCCTGATGCTTATCCCGGTAATGCTGGGCGTTGTACTGGTGGTATTCTCCATGATGTACTTCTCCCCCGGCAATGCGGAAGACTATATCCTGGGCGATATGGCTACCGCAGAGGACAAGGAAGCGTTCCGTGTTGAGAACGGCCTTGATAAGCCATTCTGGATTCAGTATTTCAACTATGTCCGTAAGGCCCTCAAGGGCGACCTTGGTATTTCCTACAACACCAAGAAGCCTGTAACTGAAGAGATCCTTACCCGTTTCCCGACCACTTTTAAACTCGCGTTTTTCAGCGTAGTCGTGTCGAGTATATTAGGTCTTACGACAGGTATTATCTCTGCGGTAAAGCAGTACTCCCTCTGGGATAACATTTGCCGCTTTATCGCAATGATCGGCGTATCCATGCCTACCTTCTGGCTGGGACTGATGCTGATGCTTCTGTTCTCCGTCAAGCTGGGCTGGCTGCCTGCAGCAGGCTTCAAGACCTGGAAGCACTGGATAATGCCTGCACTCACTCTGGGTCTCCACTCCGCATCCTCTATCATGCGTATGACCCGCTCCAACATGCTGGAGGCTATCCGTCAGGACTACATCAGAACCGCCAGAGCAAAGGGTCAGAAGGAATCCGTAGTTATCTGGAGACATGCTCTTAAGAACGCTGCTATTCCTATCGTTACCGTAGTAGGTATGCAGTTCGGAAGAATGCTGGGCGGCTCCTCCATCACCGAGATGGTATTCGCCATCCCCGGCCTCGGCAAGCTGCTGATCGACTCCATCAACCTCAAGAATGCTCCTCAGGTACAGGGCGGCGTGCTCTTCCTGGCGCTGACCATGTCGGTAGCCAACCTGATCGTAGATATCCTCTATGCATTCATCGATCCGCGTATCAGATCTCAGTATGTAAAGGTCAAGAAGGCCAAGGCAGCTCCCGCTGCAGCTGCAAAGGAGGCATAGTATGTCAAAAGAAATGTCAACTGCAGATGCAATCTCCATGAAGAAAAAGAGCCAGTTCGGCGATTTCGTCAGACGGTTCAAGAAAAATAAGGGCGGCATCGTAGGTCTTCTCATCATCGTGATGTTCCTGATCTGCGCTCTGTTCCCCGCACAGCTGGTAGGCGAGGACTACTACTCTCAGGATCTGTCCAACAGATACTGCCATCCCAATGCTGAGCACATCTTCGGCACCGACGAGCTGGGCCGTGACGTACTCACCAGAATGGTCTGGGGCGCAAGGACCTCCCTTGAGATCTCCCTCTCCGCTGTGGCCGTATCCTGCATTCTGGGCACCATCGTAGGCTGCATCGCAGGTTTCTACGGCGGCGTCACCGACAACATCCTGATGCGTATCATGGACGTACTGATGGCCATCCCAAGCACCCTGCTGGGCATCTCCATAGTAGCGGCCTTCGGAAGCAGCATCTACGTACTGATATTCGCCATGGGTATCAGCTCCATCGCAGGCTTCTCCCGTATCTGCCGTTCCTCTGTAATCACCATCAGAGACCAGGAATACATCGAAGCCGCAAGAGCCACCGGCGCTTCCGACTTCCGCATCATCACCAAGTATGTACTGCCCAACGCTCTGGCACCCATCATCGTACAGATCTCCATGAGCATCGCAGCCTCCATACTGTCCATCTCCGGTCTGTCCTTTATCGGTCTGGGCGTTCCGGCTCCTACTCCCGAGTGGGGCTCCATGCTTTCCAACGGCAGACAGGTTATCAGAGACCATGCGTACATCGTAATCTTCCCCGGTGTGGCGATCATGCTTGCAGTATTCGCCTTCAACCTGCTGGGCGACGGTCTGCGCGACGCTCTGGATCCGCGTCTGAAGTCCTAAGGAGGTAAGCTAATGGCAAACAATATTCTTGAGATCAAGGATCTCACCATACATTATGTTACCGACCAGGAAACAGTTAAGGCTGTAAACGGCATCTCCCTTCAGATCGCTGAGGGCGAGTCCCTGGGCCTGGTAGGCGAGACCGGCGCAGGCAAGACCACCACTGCTCTGGGCATCATGCGTCTGGTACCGGATCCCCCCGGAAGGGTCATCGGCGGCGAGATCATCTACAAGGGCGAGGACCTGATGAAGAAGTCCGAGCACGAGATGCGCTCCATCCGCGGACACCAGATCTCCATGATCTTCCAGGATCCAATGACTGCTCTGAACCCGGTAGAGACCGTAGGCTATCAGATCGCTGAGGTTATCCGTCTCCACCAGAATCTCTCCAAGAGAGACGCCGAGCTCAAGGCTATGGAAATGATGGAGCTGGTAGGAATCGAAGGCGCAAGAGCCGGCGAGTATCCCCATCAGTTCTCCGGCGGCATGAAGCAGCGTATCGTTATCGCTATGGCTCTGGCCTGCGACCCCTCCCTGCTTCTGGCTGATGAGCCCACCACCGCTCTGGATGTTACCATTCAGGAGCAGGTGCTGGACCTGATCGATAACCTTAAGAAGCAGTTCAACACCTCCATGCTGCTGATCACCCACGACCTGGGCATCGTAGCAGAGGTTTGCGACAAGGTAGCCATCATGTACGCAGGCGAGATCGTCGAGTACGGCACCCTGGAGCACATTTACAACAACACCAGCCATCCCTACACTCAGGGTCTGTTCGGCTCCATTCCGAACTTCAACTCCAAGACCCACAGACTCAAGCCCATCAAGGGCCTGATGCCGGATCCCGCAAATCTGCCCGACGGCTGCGTATTCGCAGACCGCTGCCCCCACGCAAAGGACGAGTGCAGAAGCGGAAAGCTGGTCACCAAAGAGATCGAACCGGGCCATCTGGTAAGATGCAGACTGTTTGAATAGGGAGGAAGGAAAATGGCAGAAGATAAAAAGACCATGCTCCAGGTAGAGGAGCTTACCAAATTCTTTAAGACTCCCAGAGGCGATCTGCATGCTGTAGACCATGTAAACTTCAGCATCAAGGAAGGCCAGACTCTGGGCGTTGTAGGCGAATCCGGCTGCGGCAAGTCCACACTGGGCCGTACCGTCATCCACCTTCACGAAAAGACCTCCGGAAAGATCTGGTTCGACGGCAAGGACATCTCCGATGTCACCAAGCCCCAGCTGAAGGAGCTCAGAAGAGACATGCAGATGATCTTCCAGGATCCCTTCTCCTCTCTGAACCCCAGAATGTCCGTATCCCAGCTGATCGCTGAGCCCCTGCTCATTTACAAGGAGACCAAGAACTCCAACGAGCTGGCTCAGAGAGTAGGCCAGCTGATGGACACCGTAGGTCTGGCAGCAAGACTTTCCAACGCTTACCCCCACGAGCTGGACGGCGGACGCCGCCAGAGAATAGGCGTAGCCCGTGCCCTGGCCCTGAACCCCAAGTTCATCGTCTGCGACGAGCCCGTATCCGCTCTGGACGTTTCCATTCAGGCTCAGATCATCAACCTGATGCAGGATCTGCAGGAGGAGAGAAACCTTACCTACATGTTCATCACCCACGACATGTCGGTAGTGCGCCACATCTCCAACGACATTATGGTAATGTACCTGGGCTGTGCAGTTGAGTTCGCGGACTCCGAGGAGATGTTCCGCCAGAGACTGCACCCCTACACCAAGGCTCTTCTTTCTGCAGTACCTATCCCCGAGATCGGTGCAAAGAAGGAAAGAAAGGTCATCAAGGGCGAGCTCACATCGCCCATCAACCCCGGCGACGAATGCCGCTTTGCTAAGCGCTGCCCCTTCGCCTCCGAAGAGTGCTTCCACAAGACACCTGCTCTTGAGGAGGTCGTCCCCGGACACTTCGTGGCCTGCCACAAGGTAAGGGAGATCAATGATATTCAGGCCTAAAGCCTAATATAATTCATGCAGATGTGTTATTAATCACGCGGAAATTGATATTATGCCACACTAAAGTATGGTGCTAAAATATCGATATCTGAATGTGCCCACGGCACATCTCATGCGCACAGACTTTTCAAGAAAGGAAGACCAAAATGAAGAAATTTGTATCCCTTCTTCTCGTCCTGGTACTGGCAATGGGAATGCTGGCAGCCTGCGGCGGCGAAGGCGGAAACGACGGAAACTCCAACAAGGCTGTTAAGGAAAGAATCATCGTCGTTACCGAAGAAGAACCCGCACACCTCGGACCCAGAACCAACTCCGTAGCTCAGGGTATCCCCAACAGACTGATCTATTCTGCTCTGATGGACTATGACTATGATACTGCCACCTTCAATCCTGATCTGGCAACTGAGTGGGAATGGCTGGATGACCTCCACCTGAAGTTCAAGCTCAGAGAGGGCGTCAAGTTCTCCAACGGCGAAGACTTCACCGCAGAAGACGTACTCTTCTCCTTCGCACAGACCAAGACTGACTCCACTGCTATCTCCACCATGGCATGGTATGACGATGTCAACTCCTATGCCAACGGCGACTACGAAGTAGTTCTTGCCTTCAACTATCCGTACTTCCCTGCTATGCAGGTACTTTGCGGCGGCAGAACCTACATCGCTGACAAGACCACCTACGAGAAGGTAGGCGCAGACGCTTATCAGAGAGAGCCCATCGGCACCGGCCCGTACAAGCTCCAGAGCTGGACTACCGGTTCCAACATCGTTCTTGAAAGAAACGATACCTGGTACGGCGGACAGGCCAAGACCCCCGAATTCGAAATCAGATTCGTACAGGAAGCCAACTCCAGAGTTATCGCTCTCGAGACCGGCGAAGCTGACATGGCATTCTACATCAACGGCAACGACGCTGACCGTGTTGACTCCTTCGACGGATATCACATCGAAAGAGGCCGCGCATACAAGTACTACACCGTATGCCTCAACATGCAGAACCCCAAGTTCGCTGACAGAAGAGTCCGCGAGGCTCTGTCCCTGGCAATCGACCTTGACGCTCTGACCGACGCTACCTTCGACGGACAGGCTTCCGTTATGACCTGCCCCATCCCCTCCAAGACTGAAGGCGCTACCCCCATCTACGGCGGCGGCACCGGCAAGTGGGAGTATGATCCCGACAAGGCTGCTGCTCTTGTTAAGGAGTGCGGCGTAGAAGGCATGGAGATCGAGCTCCACATCGCTTCCGGCGGCGAGTTCAAGACTGCAGCTGAGATCGTTCAGCAGTTCTGGAACAAGGTCGGCTTCAATGTTCACATCGAGACCTCCAAGCTGGCAGCCCGTGAGCCTGCTGCATCCGGCAAGCCCTGGGAAGCTTCCATCCGTTCCGGCAACGCATCTGAAGTTACCTCCATCCTGATCATCTACGACTCCGCATTTGGTTCCAGAATCGGAAACAACGATGACAAGCTGGACAAGATGCTGGATGACCTTGAACAGTGCTACGACCTCGAAAAGAGAAAGACCATGATCAAGGAAACCCTCCAGTACATCTACGACATCAGATACACCATGCCGTTCGCAGAAGTTGACACCATCTTCGGTATCAGAGACGACATCGAAGGCTGCAAGTTCAGCCCCTCCATCTCTCTGTGGAACCTCGAAGCTTACAACTGGGTAATCTACGAAGACTAATATAGTCTGACAAGTCAAAAGACGAACTGAACCGGCAGGCCAAAAACCTGCCGGTTTTTATCTGGGCAATATTTATTAATGCACCTGCCGGCTTGCTGTGATATACTTAATTAGTTATGCACGATAGGAGAATGCCATGAGGATAGAACGTTTTATAACGCTTAGAAAAGAATACAGAGACATGCTCAAGTACCTGGTGGAGGATGCTCAGGGCAATGTGATCTACGTTGGCCCCAACTACTACTTCCACAAGGAAGGCGAGTACAAGAGCTTTTCCTGGAAGCTGGCGGGAGCATCGCTGCTGGTATTTGCCTGCTGCTTTGTGAGCGGCTTCTTCAAATTCTCCGGCATGAACACGAGATCCATGCTTCTGCCCTATATACCCGAGGTCTTCGGCACTGCCATGGCCTTGTGGGCGGCAGGGAAGGGCCTTTTCTATAACGAGCCCCTTCGCTACCACCAGTACAACGGCAGCTATTCCACCATACCGGCCCGTTTCCTGCTGGCGGCGGTAAGCTCCCTTGCAGGCTTTATCTCCATAATCGTTTACAACATAGTCTACGGCGGCATGAAGGCTCAGCTGCTGAACACACTGCTCTATCTTGTTCTGCGGCTCATGGTCCTGGCCGGCTCCGTTCTCATGATCCTGTGGCTTCGCAGAGTGGAGTTCATCAAAAAGCCGGGCATTGACAGAAACAGCCTGGACCTCTCCGAGGAAGATTCCATGCCCGAGGAGATGGACGATTTCGAAAAGCAGGTCCACGAGCTGGAGAAGCGCCAGCCCGGCTTCCCAAGGGACCGCAACCGCCTGCGCGACTGATCTGGCCTTGTCATATGGCCGCAGTTTGGTCTCTTTACATAAGGCCAGACGGATGATAAAATGCCTCCCGTATGGAAAACATCATAGAAGTTAAAAACATCACATTTTCATATCCCGAGTCGGAGGAGGATGCTCCCGCCGAGCCCACCCTTAAGGACCTGAGCCTGGACATCAGAAACGGCGAATTCGTGGCCATAGTAGGCCCCAACGGCTCGGGAAAATCCACCCTCGCAAAATGCCTCAATGCCTTGCTCCTGCCGGAGGAAGGCAAGGTTTGCGTTGCGGGCATGGATACCTCAGACGAAGACCTGATCTGGAAGATACGCTCTCAGGTGGGCATGGTATTCCAGAATCCGGACAATCAGCTGGTGAGCTCCGTGGTGGAGGACGATGTGGCCTTCGGCCCGGAGAATCTGGGCGTTGACCCGGCTGAGATACGCCGCAGGGTGGATGAAGCTCTGAAGGCCGTAAACATGTACGACAACCGCAGGAAGGGGCCCCATCAGCTCTCCGGCGGCCAGAAGCAGAGGGTGGCCATTGCAGGCGTTCTTGCCATGCAGTCCTCCTGCATGATATTCGATGAACCCACCGCCATGCTGGATCCATCCGGCAGGGCGGAGATAATAGACGTGATCTGCGATCTTCACAGACAGGGCAAGACCATAGTCCTTATAACCCACTTCATGGAGGAGGCCGCAAAGGCGGACCGCATAGTGGTGCTGAAAGACGGTCAGCTGGCCATGGAGGGCACGCCCCTTGAGGTATTCGCCCGGGAGGACAGGCTCCGCGAAATGAAGCTGGTGCTTCCCTTCGCCATAGAGCTGGCGGATCAGCTCAAGGCAAGGGGCATTGAGCTTCCGAAGGACATAGTCACCGAGGAGGACCTGATGGCAGCCCTGGAAAGCCTGACTGCAGGCAGAAAAACGGCAGGGGAGGCAGTCCCATGCGCTTAAGTATAGAAAACCTTTATCACACCTATGGCAAGGGGCTGGCCTTTGAGACCGCCGCCCTTAAGGATGTGAGCTTTACTATAGAAGAGGGTGAATTCGTTTCCTTTATCGGCTCCACCGGCTGCGGCAAGTCCACATTGGCCCAGCATCTGAACGGCCTTCTTAAGCCGGACAGCGGAAGGGTACTGGTGGACGGCAAGGATATAAATGAAAAGACCCCCGAGGCCATGGCCCTTCGGCACCGCATAGGACTGGTGTTCCAGTATCCGGAGTACCAGCTTTTCGAGGAGACGGTGCTGAAGGATGTAATGTTTGGTCCCAAGAACCTCGGGTGCTCCGAGGAGGACGCTCTGAGGCGCTCCAGGGGGGCTCTGAGCCTCGTTTCCATCGATCCTGACATATTTGGTCAAAGAAGTCCTTTTGAGCTCTCAGGAGGCCAGAAAAGGCGCGTGGCGATAGCTGGAGTTCTGGCCATGGAGCCCGAGCTTCTGATACTGGATGAGCCCACCGCGGGGCTGGATCCCCAGGGACATGACGAGATACTGGACATGGTCCTGGCTCTCAGAAAGAACCCTAAGCTTTCCATAGTAATGATCTCCCACAATATGGCGGATGTGGTGGAGCTTTCGGACAAGATCCTGCTGCTCTCCCACGGCGAGCTCCTTAAGCTGGGCACGCCTCAGGAGGTATTCGGGGACGCGGAGCTTATGGCCCGCTCAGGCATACTTCCGCCTCCTGCAGCCAGCTTCGTACGCAGACTGGCTGAGAAAAACAGCTTCTTCAGCAGCCTCAGTCCCGCTCTTACCACCGAAGCCGCCGCAGAGGAAATAGCAAAAGCGTTACAAGGTAAATTTGAGTAATATGAATGTGCTGAAGCTTACTGCCGCGAGGGGTCGTCGCAAGCGCCAGCCCAAGCCAATAGACCTCAGCTTGTTTGGCGAAGGGCGAGAGCGGGCCCTGAGGGCAGTAAGCAAAGCACTTATAAATCATCATAATGGCATTAACAGACATCACACTGGGACAATATTATCCGGCAGAATCCCCAATCCACAGCCTTGATTCGAGGACCAAGGTTCTGGGTACTTTTGGATTTCTGATATCCCTGTTCATCGCAAAAAGCTTTACAGGGCTTCTTTTTGCGGGACTTTGTCTGCTTTGCGTGATAAAGCTCTCAAAGGTGCCCCTGCGCTTTGTCACCCGGGGCCTTAAGCCCGTAATGTTCCTTATAATCTTCACCCTTATCATAAACGTGTTCTTCAGCGCCGGAGAGCACATGATCTGGCAGTGGGGCATTATAAAGATGAGCCGGGAAAGCATACACCGGGGCGGCTTCATGGCCGCTAGACTGGTGCTGCTCATCTTCGGCAGCTCCCTTCTGACCCTCACCACCAAGCCCATAGAGCTCACTGACGGTCTTGAGAACCTGCTGGGCTTCCTGAAGCTCTTCAAGGTCTCGCCCCACGAGCTGGCCATGATGATGGGAATAGCCCTGCGCTTCATCCCGACCCTTCTGGAGGAGACTGACAAGATAATGAAGGCCCAGACCGCAAGAGGCGCGAATTTCGAGACAGGAAAGCTGATGGACAGGGCGAAAAGCCTTGTGCCTCTTCTGGTGCCCCTTTTCGTAAGCGCCTTCAGGATAGCCGCGGACCTGGCCATGGCCATGGAGGCCCGCTGCTACAGAGGAGGAGAGGGCAGGACCCGTCTCCACGCTCTGAAATACGGCAGAAAGGACCTGACCGCAGGCCTTCTTTTTGCTCTCTATCTGGCTGCAATGATAGTAATGAGGAGATTCCCGCTGATCTAGACCATGAGACACAGACCTGTAAAAAACAAAGAACAGATAATAGAAGAAGGCCGGCAGTGGCTGGTCTCAGAGCCCGAGAGCCTCAAGGGGCACTGGGCTTCTCTTTTTGATGAGCCAAAGCCCCTGTACCTGGAGATAGGCTCAGGGAAGGGCCGCTTCATAAGCGAAGAGGCTTTAAAGCATCCCGAAAACAATTATCTGGCCTGCGAGGGAGGCGGAAAGATCTACCCACGCATATTGCAAAAAATTGCGGAGCTTCAGCTCACGAACCTGCGGGTCATCCCTGCCTATCACCTTAAGGAGAAGCCCTGCTTTGAGGAGAACGAGCTGGACGGCATATATCTCAACTTCTCGGACCCCTGGCCCAAGGCGAGAAACGAAAAGCGCCGCCTCACCCACAGAGGCTTTTTGGAGCAGTACAGGCTATTCGTAAAGCCCGGCGGCTTCCTCTGCTTTAAGACTGACAATGACGAGCTTTTCGAGTGGTCTTTGGAGGAGTTTTCGGCCTGCGGCCTTGATGTTCAGCGGGTCTCCAGGGATCTTCACAGCTCCGAATGGCGGGATGAGCTGGCCATGACGGAGTACGAAGCCAAGTTTTCCGAGCGGGGCAAGACAATCAATTACGCCTTTATCGTTTTCTGATAAGCCCGGCGGGCAGCACTCGTATTAAATGATTTTGCTTATTGCAAGTATCCTAATTTGCAATAGCATAAATCATTTTTTATTATGGATAAAGGGCTGGAGATTTGGTAAAATATTTACAGGAATTATTCTTCGCTCGATATATATAAAGGAGGCAAGTAATGTCAGTTAAAATAGGCATCAGTGGCTTCGGCCGTATCGCAAAAGTTGCTATGCTCTGCATGGCAGAGATGGGAGAGCCCTACGAAATAGCAGGCATCAACTGGAGAAGCAGAGATCTGGATTACATGGTGTACATGATCAAGTACGACACCACCTTCGGCCGCTTCAAGGGCACCGTGGAAAAGTACGAGGACGGCATCATCTTCAACGGAAAGAAGATCCCTGTATTCGGCGAAAGCGATGCAACCAAGATTCCCTGGAAGGAATGCGGGGCTGAATACATCATCGACTGTACAGGCGCATATACCACTACGGAAAAGGGTATGGAGCACATTGCGGCCGGAGCTAAAAAAATGGTAATTTCCGCTCCCGCAAAGGATAAGATCACTCCGACTTTCGTTTACGGCGTAAACGAGAAGGAATACAAGTCCGACATGCAGGTGGTTTCCGCAGCAAGCTGCACCACCAACTGCCTGGCACCTCTGTGCAAGGTAATTCAGGACAACTACGGAATCGAAATGGGCCTCATGAGCACCATTCACGCGGCAACCGCAAAGCAGAAGGTAGTCGATGCCAAGTCTCTTAAGGACTGGAGAACAGGCCGTGCAGTGTTTGGAAACATGATCCCCACCACCACAGGCGCAGCTAAGGCTGTAGGTCTGGTAATTCCTGAGGTTGCCGGCAAGCTGACCGGTATCGCATACAGAGTTCCCACCGTTGACGTTTCCATCATAGACGTGAACCTGATGCTGAAGACACCTACCAGCTATGCAGACATCTGCCAGAAGATGAAGGAGGCAGCAGAAGGTCCTCTGAAGGAAGTTATCGAGTACGTGGATGATGAGGTCGTTACCTCCGACTTCATCGGCTGCCCGCAGCCCTGCGCATTCGACGCCCGTCAGGGAATCGAGCTGAACGACCGCTTCTTCAAGTTCGTAGCATATTACGACAATGAGTGGGGTTACACCTGCAACATGCTCAGACTCGTAAAGCACATGTGGGAAGAAGACAACAAGTAAATAACAGTCGAAAGACTTATGAAAGGGCCAAAGGCGATTTGGTCCTTTCTTTTTATCTTTTTAAGGGCAAGAAGGGCGGCGCACCATAGACCTGAGAGCAGGCAGGAGAGGCAGAATATGCGAAGGACGGCCATCGGCCCCAGGCAGAGGGACAGCACGGCGAAAAGCCTGGCATCCCCCATGCCAAAGGGCGGGGGCTGACCAAAGAGGGCGGAAACAGCCGCCATAAAAAGCCATATGCCCCAGACTCCGAAAGCTCCCTTAAAGCCCTGCAGCAGGGCGTCTGAAAAGCCTGTCCATAATTCTCCCGGAAGCTCTCTGAAGGCCTGATAGATCAGAGAAAAATCATCATCAATAAAAAGTGCCGCTTCAGCAAAGAAAAGCATTGAAATTCCCGAAAACAGGCATATAATTATCCACATGTCGGGAATTATCCGCTCCCGGATATCCCTTTCGGCAATAGCTGCCAGAGAAAGTATAAAGATCGAACAAAAAATACGGACCCACATTATGTTTTATCGAGTCCGTCATCCATATATTACCACGTTAATAAATGAATTTCCATATATTTAGCAGAATTTTGCAGAATCCGAGGTTTTTATGTCAGAACCCGAAAAAAGAAAGAAGAAAAGCAAAGACGTGGATATGACGGAGGGCAGCATCTCCAGACATATCATAAGCTTTGCCATCCCCCTGCTGGTGGGTAATCTGTTCCAGATGCTCTACAACACCGTGGACACCTGGGTGGTGGGCAACTATGCCTCTGATGCGGCCTTCTCCGCCGTTGGCAATGTGGGCCCGGCCCTCAATATGATGATAGCCTTCGCCATGGGCCTTGGAGGCGGCGCAGGCATAGTCATCTCCCAGTACTACGGAGCGCATCAGTACGACAGGGTGAACGATGCAGTGCACACTGCCATGCTTATGTCCGCCATCCTGGGCGCCATACTGAGCGTGACAGGCGTTACTCTTCTGCCCGGCATCCTTAAGCTTATGAAGGTGCCCGCAGACATCTACAAGGACGCTCATACCTACCTGTTCCTGCTGTATGCCCTGATGATCCCGCCGGTCATCTACAACATAGGCGCAGGCGTACTCAGAGCCGTGGGCGACAGCTCCAGACCCTTCTATATAATGGTGGTATCCTGCATCGTCAACATCATCCTGGACCTGCTCTTCGTTATCAAATTCAACTGGGGCGTTCTGGGTGTTGCTGTTGCCACCTCCATTGCCCAGTTCATCTCCTGCATCATAGTGCTGTGGATACTGTTCACAGAGGATGGCCCCATAAAGCTGAGCCTGAAAAAGCTGAAGATCCACAGGGACATGATGTCGAAGATCATAAACGTGGGCATCCCTGCGGCCATACAGATGTGCATAACATCCTTCTCCAACCTCTTCGTTCAGAGCTACATCAATGCCTTTGGCGGCACCGTGATGGGCGGCTGGACCGCCTACAACAAGGTGGCGCAGATAATTCAGCTTCCCATCCAGTCCATTACCACGGCGCTGTCCACCTTCGTGGGACAGAACCTTGGCAAGGGGCAGCTGGACAGGGCAAAGCGCAGCATTCTGATCTCCACCCTTATGAACTACGGCTTCTGCATCGTGGCAGGCGTGGCAGTATTTGCCTCGGCTCCGGTGCTGGCACGCTTCTTCAACAGCAATCCTGCCATCGTGGAGATGGGTACCTATTTCCTGAGGCACATCGTTCCCGTGTACTTCCTGCTGGCCACCTACCAGACCTTCTCCGCAGCCTTAAGAGGCGCGGGACATGCAAAGGTCCCCATGTTTGCCATGCTGGGCGGCGGCGTTGCCTTCAGGCAGCTGTATCTGTTCGTGCTTACTCACCTCTTCCCCGGAAACATCCTGCCGGTGACCTACGCATATCCTGCGGGCTGGCTCATGGCAGGTATTATCCTGCTGATCTACTACTCAAAGGTGGATCTGGCAAGCAACAGGCTGGTGGAGGACTAGACTCCATAGAACTCAATAAGGCAATAAAAAACGCGGCCCATCTGAGCCGCGTTTTTTATGCTGTCGCTTTTATTTTGTGAGTATGTCCACGATATCCTCGGCTGTGGAGCCGGCTGGGATGGTGAAGGTCCCCACCTGCAGGCGGTTTTCCTTCTTGGCAGCTATCAGGGCGTTGATGAAGTCCTGTTTTGATGCCACCAGCTCCGCCTCCTCCAGCAGGGTCCCGACCCTGGTGCCGCTGGCGCCCTTGGGCACGGTGAACTTGACCTCGGTGAAGGTTACGTACTTGCCGTCGTCAGTCTTGCCACCGGGAAGGCCTCCCTCAATACTGGGAAGTCCTGTGGTCCCCTGGGATTCCCCTGTCTGGACAGCGCCCTCGGTGGTCTGGCTCTCTCCTTCCTGGGTCTGCTCTCCTGTCTGGCCCTGAGTTCCATCCTGGGGCTTGCTGCCGTCACCCACGTCCCCTTCGTTGGCTTCGATGGCAGCCTCGGAGGTGACATTCTCCCAGTTTGCCTCTATCTCCCCGGGATCGTCGTTCAGGTTCCTGTCCACGGCCTCCGGCTTAAGGTTCAGTCCCGAAACATCCGTATCCAGGTCCAGATGCTCTCCCTTCTGCTCCTCCAGGTACTGGGGGTAGGCCATTATGCGGTCTATTCTCCAGAAAAGCACACCTGCGGTAAGCGCAATGATAAGAAGTATGACGAAGATGTCGTTAAAATCGTAAATGATGTCCTTTATCTTATTCATCTCTTCCCCTGTCCTTTATCCTTCTGTCAATATCCCTTTTGGCATCGCGGCTTGCGATGTCTGCTCTCTTGTCGTAGAGCTTCTTGCCGCGGGCCACAGCCAGCTCCAGCTTGGCCAGACCCTTGGCGTTTATATACACCTTGGTGGGGATCAGCGTGAGCCCCTTCTGGGTGGTATATCCTATGAGCTTTCTTATCTCCTGCTTGTGCAGCAGCAGCTTCTTGGGGCGCAGCGGCTCCTTGTTGTAGCGGTTGCCCTTATCGTAGGGGGCGATATTCATGCCGTAGACTATGACCTGGCCGTCAGCCGTCACCTTGGCGTAGCTTTCGGACAGGGAAACACCGCCGGCTCTTACGGATTTGATCTCAGTGCCCGTAAGCTCTATTCCGGCTTCGTAGGTCTCCTCTATGAAGTACTCGTGGTAGGCTTTTTTGTTGTTTGATACCAGTTTAGTCTGCGCCATTTTATTTTAGTTTACTTTTCCGAACTGATTGAAGGGGTAGGCTCTGAGCACCACCTTGCCCACAATGTCCTCCATGCTTACCTGACCTATGGCCTCGCTCCTGCTGTCAGCGCTGTTCTGGCGGTTGTCACCCATCACGAAGATGTGGCCGGAGCTTACCTTTACGGCCTCCATCTCCGTCCCGGTGTAGCCGTCCTTTGTGTAGGTCTCATCCAACGGATCTCCGTTGACGTATACAACGCCCTTGGTTATCTGGATGGTGTCTCCGGGCAGGCCGATGATGCGCTTTACCAGCATCTTCTTGGCGCCGCTTACGGTGGTGAGGGAGCTGTTGAAGACGATTATGTCACCCCTCTGGGGGCTTCCGAAGATCTTATATGACTGCTTGCTCACGAACACGTAGTCGTTTTCGTGGAGAGTGTTCTCCATTGAATGCTCCTGCACTATGGTGGGCTGGATGAACTGCAGGATGAGTATGGCGGCCAGCACCGCGATCGCTATGTCCTTGACCCATTCGATGATGTTTTCACTGAGTTTCATTTATATCTCCTGTTCCGCTGCTGCGGGTAGCTTGCGTGTTTAAAGGCCCAGCTCCAGGGGGCTCTTTCCGAGGAGCTTTTCGCAGATGTCCGAAAAGTCTCTTCCCGGCGGGGCGACTATGCTTTCTCCTGCCAGATAGTCCAGGGGCGCCGGCGGAGCCTTGAAATCTATGCGCCAGGCGTGGAGCAGCTGGGTGCTCAAAAGAGGCTCGCTGTCCCTGCCTCCGGTCCGTACCGCTCTGCCGCCGTACTTGGTGTCTCCGGCGATTGGGTGGCCTATGCTGGCCAGGTGGGCTCTTATCTGATGGCTCCTGCCTGTTATCAGCTCCACTCTTGCAAGAGTATAGCTCCCATTAGTATAGACGGGAAAAACCCTGGTCTCGATATACTTTCCGCCGTTAAAATCAAGATTTTTTACTATCCCGATGTTCCGCCTCTCGTCCTTGACCAGCTTGTTTTTAAGGTGGCAGGGCTTTTCGATGCGGCCGGTGGCCACCGCCAGGTAGGTCTTGGTCAGGGGCCGGGCGACAGCTTCGGGGTCTGAGGCTTCTCCATCCTCCGCGTCCTCCCTGAACATGGCCGCCAGAGTCCTGAGGGCCTGGGCGGTCTTGCCGAAGACCACAATGCCTGTGGTGTTTCTGTCCAGCCTGTGGGCGGGGCTTGGGGTAAAGCTCTTTTCGATTCGGGGCACGTAGCTTCCGGTCTCTATCAGATAGTCCGTGACCTGATTTGCCAGTGTGTCCTTCTTCTCCGTTTTGTCTCCGTGGACCAGCAGCCCGAAGGGCTTTCCCACGGCGATTATGTTGTCGTCCTCGTAGCAGATGGTGAACTGCCGCTTGGCGTGGCGCCGCTTTTTAGTCTCCGTCCAGGCGGCCAGGTCCTGGTCGCTGACGTAGAGCTGCAGCACGTCGCCCTCGGACAGCATGTAGTCCTCCCCGGGTCGCTTCCCGCCTATCTTCACATCCTTGCGGATGATCTTATATATCTGCGACAGGGGCGCCCTGGCCAGATATTTCTTAAGAAACCTGTCCAGCCTCTGCTGCGCATCATTTTTTTCTATGAGGATCTCTTTCATAACCAATTTAATATATCACAAAAAATCCCCAAAGTATATGAATTTAGGGTGTTTATTTCTTTAAGCTTGTGTTACAGGCAGGTCTGAGCATATAGTGCAAGACCCGGAGGACGATGCCTCCGGGTCTTTTTGTGTGTCGTTGTATGTATTTTGAGCGGCTGCCGTCAGACTCGACATCACGGCTCTATTCCGCTGCGGTCACGAAGCCCAGCACGCCGTCCTTGTAGTTTTCGCCCTTGGTATTGCTTAAGTAATAGGTGGAGTCTTCGCCGTAGGCGGTAACATAGCGGGTGGTGCCGTTTTCATCCTGCAGGGTGTCCAGGATCTTCGGGGTGCCATTCACATATTCGGGACGGAAGGTATCCACGCCCTTGTATACGGTCTCGGCCTTGCCATTGAAGAGGCCGTCCTTTACATTGCACTTTATGGTGATCTCGGTCTCGCTGGCAGGATCCGCCACCTTTACATAGTCCCAGCAGGTGAACTCGCCGTTGGGAAGGTCGTTCTCCCAGGTGCCGCGGGCGTAGTATTTGCGGTTGGTGTTGAGGGCGCTTCCCAGGTATGTGAACCAGGCGCCGTTTCCACTGCGCTTTCTGCCGCTGTATTCACCGATGTAGCAGAACAGGGCTCCCTGTGTTTCATAGATGCCAATGGACTGTGTGGTCCCCGGGATGGATGCGATAAGGGGAAGCTTGTCGCCGTTGTTCTTGCACCATTTGTAAATATCGTAGTTGTCGGAGAGTATGGAACTGAATTCCAGGAAGAATACATTGCAGGCGTTGCTTTGTCTGTCTTTTTCAGTGCTGGCCATAAAGGTCTTGCCCAGCTTTCCCAGCTTCTCCAGTCTTTCTGAGGCTTCGAGCCTGTCGTTTACCTGGTCGAAGAGGGGCTGGAGCGCGCTGTATTCCGGAGCCTCCATTATTTTCTCAAGATACATTTCCTTAAATACCTTGAGGACCGTGGTCTCCGGCTCCTCCAGCATTGCCTGGATCCAGGGCTCATAGACTGTGATCTTTTCCCTGGTGATGCCTGCGATGTTCTCCGGGAGTATCTCAGCCTTTGCATCGAGGATCTCAAGGGCGGTTTCATACTTGCCGTTGTCCCTGTAGTAGCCTGCGATGCTGCTGATCTCGTCGGAGATGGATTGAATGAAACGCTTGGAGGACTCGCTGTTTTCCAGCTTTTTTGCCTTTTCGGTGGCCTCTGCGTAGTGGAGCAGAGCACCTACATCGTCACTGCCCTCCTCACAGTATCTGGCGAAGGCCATGGTCATGTCTATTTCTTTTTCGGGATATTCGGCCTTGTCCGGCTGGAGTACCATGGCTTCTCTTATCAGCTCAAGCCCTTCCTCGTACTTGTCCTGCATGGCCAGCTCATCGGCCTGCTTTATCAGCTTGGCGGCCTTGGTGGAGGGCAGGTTCTGATATACGAAAAAGCCTCCTATGGCAAGGGCTGCTATCAGTACGAGGATGATGATGGGCGCCTTTGACTTTTTCTTTGGCGGTTCTTCGATGGTCTCCGGGGCCTTTGATGGCTCTGCCGGCGGGATGATTTCTTCTACTGTGTTGACGGGCTCCGGCTCAGTGTCTGCAGCTTTGTACTGGGGCTCCGCTGCCGGCTCCTCCTTGAAGGGATCCTTCCAGCCGCTGTCCTCAGCCTCCTCGGTTTCCCGGGCTGCCTTTGCTTTAGCTACTTCAGCTTCCGCCGCTGCCTTTGCTCTGGCTGCTTCGGCTTCTGCCTTTGCCTTGGCGGCTGCTTCTTCTGCTGCCTTTGTTCTGGCCGCCTCTGCAGCCGCTTCAGCCTGTGCCCTGGCCTTTTCCGCTGCCTCTGCAGCTTCTGCCGCCATCCCTGCAGCCGCAGCATCCGCGAAGAGCTGTATTTTGGCTCCGCAGTTGGGACAGAAATTTCCTATGGGTCTGCCTTCGGCGTCCTCAGGCAGCTTCTTTCCGCAAGTGGTACAAAACATGATCTTCTCCTTAAAATGATTGCTGATCAGTGATACCCCTATTATAGCAGTTTGCAGGAAAAAGTGTATACATAATCCTCGGCTTACAGCGTTTACAGGAAGCTCGGGCTGAAGATCGTCCGGACTGTCGGAACATAGCGAAAGAATCACGTGCCAAAAGTTTTTTTCTGAAACCCGTTGACAAAGCTGTATTAATGTATTATTGTATTACTGTCTTAATACAAAAGACGGCGCGACGGCGCCTTTAATACATGCATGTAACAGGGGAATTGTTTGAAAGGAGTAATTATGGGATGGAAATTCGATGAAGGCAGTCCCATTTATCTGCAGCTGTGCAATGTCATCAAGAGCCGGATAGCCTCCGGGACCTATGCGCCGGGGGAGAAACTTCCTCCCGTCAGGGATCTGGCGCTGGAGGCGGGGGTCAACCCCAACACGGTCCAGCGGGCTTATTCGGAGCTGGAGAGAGACAGTCTGGTGAACGCGGACCGGACCAGCGGCAGATTCGTGACTGCTGACGAAGAAAAGATACGAACGCTGCGGGATATGCTCAGCAGCGCCTGTATCGAGGAGATGTTCACGCGGCTGCGCGAGCTTGGCCTGAAGGACGAGGAGATCCGGGCCGCAGTAAACGAATGGGGGTATTTGAAATAATGATTACATTAAAGTGCGAAGGACTGACCAAGAATTACGGCCAGACAAAGGCCTTGGACAGCGTGGATCTGACCATAGAGTCCGGCCGTATCGTGGGCCTTCTGGGGCCGAACGGCTCCGGCAAGACCACGCTCATAAAGACTGCGTCCCGCCTTCTGGTGCCGAGTGCAGGCAAGATCGAGGTCTGCGGCATGCGGCCTTCCGAAAAGACCAAAGCCCTGGTGGCCTATCTTCCGGACAGGGACTATCTGCCGGGCTGGATGAAGGTTTCGGAGCTGGTGGGGATGTACAGGGATTTCTTCAGCGATTTTGACAGCGCAAGGGCGCAGGGGATGATGAATGCTCTTGGACTGGATGGAAACATGCTGCTGAGGAAGCTCTCCAAGGGCAACAAGGAAAAGGTTCAGCTTATCCTGACCATGAGCCGCAGGGCGAAGCTCTACCTGCTGGATGAGCCCATCGCGGGCGTGGATCCTGCAGCCAGGGATTTCATACTGGACACCATACTCACAAATTACGACGAGGAGGCCACAGTGCTCATAAGCACCCATCTGATCAGCGACGTGGAGAAGGTGCTGGACGAGGCCATCTTCCTTAAGCAGGGCAGAGTGGTGCTTCACAAGCCGGTGGATGATGTAAGGCAGGAGACCGGCATGAGTCTGGACGGATATTTCAGGGAGGTATTCAGATGTTAGGGAAGCTTTTAAAATACGATTTCAGGTCCATAGGCCGGAGCATGTTTCCGGTGTATGCACTGATCATAGCTGTAAGCGTGCTGCTGTCGGTGATGGCAAGGATGAGGCTGGACAGCAGCCAGATATTCACCGCAGCCTTTGTACTGTTCGTGTCCCTCATAGTAGGTTCCACCATCGGGACCGTCATACTTCTTAATCAGCGCTTCAGCATCGGGCTTCTGGGAAACGAGGGCTATCTCTACTTTGCCCTTCCCGTGAAGACCGAGGAGCACATCTGCTCGAAGCTGATAAATGCCATCGTCTGGGGCATTATGCAGGTGGCGGTGGTTGGCATCAGCGCCTTTCTGATGGGTCTGATCACCAGTGAAGCCGGGCTTAAGGAGATTATCGACGCATTCTCGCAGATACTTCCGAATATCGATGCCAATACCTGGCTCATGCTTGGCAAAGCGCTGCTGCTGATGCTGCTTGAGATAATCGCCCTGGTCTGCTTCGTGTATCTTTGCGACAGCATAGGTCATCTTTTCAGCAAACATAAAAGGCTGTGGACAGTGCTCTTCGGCATCGCCATCCTGACCGTCCGCGCACGCCTGACGCCACAGTATCTGGACTTTAAAGGCTCTGCGGGAGAGATCGTCTGGTACATCCTGCCGATCGCTTTCTCGGCCATCTATCTGGGCTTCACCTGGTTCATACTGGACAGAAGACTGAATCTCGAATAAGCCGGATTTGAATGTTTCTGCTCCCTTCGGCCCAGCCGGAGGGAGTTTTGTTGACAGCGGCCTTTGCTTGTTGTATCCTTCATGTGAATATTTCAAAGAAAGAGGAGAAAACATGCTTACAGGAAAACAGAGAGCATATCTGAAGGCGCTGGCAACGGAGCTGGAGCCTGTGGTGTACATAGGAAAGCAGGATCTGACTGAGACCGTGCTGGCGGAGATGGACAGGTATCTGAACGCTCACGAGCTGCTGAAGGTGAAGATTCAGGAGGGCTCCGAGCTGGATCCCAAGACTGCCGCAAATGACGCCGCTGCCATGCTGGGTGCCGAATACGTGCAGGCCATAGGCCGCCGTTTCGTGCTCTACAGGCAGGCAAAGGAAAAGGAAGACCGGAAGATAGTGCTTCCGAGATAACGAGATATAGGACAAAAAGAGTTGGTAAAAACCGCTGTAACCATTGAGGAATCAAGGGTTGCAGCGGTTGAATCTTTTTTGAGAGAAGATTGAGGGTGGACAAAAAGAGTTGGTAAAAAGTCTGTAAAGTATTGAAATTTCAACTCAAATCGGGTGTATATCTTCCTTAAGAGAAGCAATCTTTTGGAGGAAGAAAAATGAGACAAGTTGTATGCCCTTCTTGTGGAAGAAAATGCATAAAATATGGCAAAAGTGGAGCTGGATCACAACGTTGGCATTGCAAGAAATGCACAGTTACGTTTGTTGAAAAAATAGACAACTCTGCCAAACAGCTTGATGTTTTCCTAAATTGGCTTTTCAGCCGGGAGACACAAAAGGAAATGCCAGGTGAAGGCCGTAGTTTTAGAAGAAAGACTGCCGTATTCTGGGAGATATGGCCTATGCCGCCAAAGATCGAAGAACACAAGGATGTGATCTACGTTGACGGGATCTATCTGGGCCGTAAAGCCTGCATATTGATATGCAGTGATGATAAATATGTCCTCGGCTGGTATTTATGCAGGTATGAGCATTCAGGGGCATGGAGAGCCTTGATGCAGCGCATCGCAGAGCCCAAGGTCGTGGTATCTGATGGAGGTAAAGGCTTTGCAAAAGCACTGAAAAAAGCATGGCCAAATACCAAGCATCAGAGGTGTACATTTCACGTATTCAGCCAGGTCAAACGCTACATCACAAGCAGGCCCAAAACGGCTGCAGGTATTGAACTTTACATGCTTTCGAAGGATCTTCTCCATCTAAAAACTCAGGAAGATGCAAAACTTTGGACAGATAGATCTGTCGAATGGCTGGCTAAATACAACACTTTCTTAAGCCAAATGACAAGGGATGAGTTCGGCAATATCAGACCGACTCACGAACGGCTTCTTAAGGCTGCAAATTCGATCATCAGGCTTCTTAAGGATGGTACTCTTTTCACATATCTTGAACCCGGTTTACTAGAGGAATTAGGAAGGATACCCTCAACCAACAATCGCATCGAAGGTGGTGTAAATGCACAGCTGAGGGCTATGCTAAGGGATCATAGAGGACTTTCCATTGAAAGAAGGATCAAAGCGGTCTTCTGGTGGTGCTATATGCACTCAGAAGAACCGCTTGGTGCAAGTGAATTGATCAAAGTTATGCCGACGGACAAAAGCATTGCCGAGATATACAGGAAAATGACGTCTAAAGCAAAGCTGGAAGATCCCATCCCTTCATGGGGCGATGCTATCGTTTGGAATGAGCTTCACAAGCATTCAAACTACCCGTTTAACTGGGACTAGTCACCAACTCTTTTTGTCCTATAACCCGCAAATACGCGTAACTCCCCTAGGCACTACCAACACTGAAAGACCCGATACGAACTCGTATCGGGTCTTTT
>JAEEGF011305358.1_pt1 | contig 41508 bp, 22 predicted proteins | sample 9134171 | NCBI WGS metagenome assembly JAEEGF01 (sample SAMN16246542, study PRJNA631951) | gut metagenome | biome: gut microbiome; feature: rumen; material: AP-attached | host: Bos | place: Iran: Karaj | collected 2018-10 | reverse complement strand
TCAGCCCCGAGCAGATTCGCGACAACGCTGCCGCGTTCATCAACACGCTCATTAAGCTGAAACCCGCCGCTGCCAAGGGTACGTACATCAAGAGCATTTATCTTTCGAGCACCATGAGCAAGGGTATCAAGGTTGATCCCAAGTCGATTGAGGCTTAACATTTTAAAACGATTGTAACGAAATGAAGAAGGAAGATAAAACCTTAATGATCGAGAAGATTAAGGATACTCTTGACAAGTATAGCGTTGTCTATCTGGCTAACACCACATCGCTGAATGCTGAGAAGACCGTGGACCTGCGCCGCGCTGCCTTCAAGGCCGGTATCAAGATGATGGTAGTCAAGAACACCCTGTTGAAGAAGGCCATGGATGCTTGTGACATCGATTATAGTGGCCTCTATGACGCATTGGCTGGTCCCACCACCCTGTTGCTCAGCGACACGGGCAATGCTCCGGCTAAACTCATCAAGGAATTCCGCGGTAAGAAGGAGACTATCCCCGCTTTTAAGGCTGCTTATGTTGAGGAGACCGTCTTTATTGGCGAGCAGAACCTCGACGCTCTGGTAGCTCTCAAGAGCAAGAACGAGCTTATCGCCGATGTTGTGGCTCTGCTGCAATCGCCGGCTAAGAACGTCATCAGCGCTCTCCAGTCGGGTGGCAACAAGCTCCACGGAGTCCTGGAAACCTTATCCAAAAAAGAAGATTAAACAAAAACAAAAAACAAAAACCAATTTTAAATCCATACTATTATGGCAGATTTGAAAGCTTTTGCAGAACAGTTAGTCAACCTTACCGTAAAGGAAGTTAACGAACTCGCTCAGATTTTGAAAGATGAATATGGCATCGAGCCCGCCGCTGCAGCTGTTGCTGTTGCTGCTGGTCCCGCTGCTGGTGCAGCCGCTGAGGCCGAGGAGAAGACCTCGTTTGACGTTGTCCTCAAGGCCGCTGGTGCTCAGAAGCTCCAGGTGATCAAGAAGGTGAAAGAGCTCCTCAGCCTTGGTCTGAAGGATGCTAAGGACCTTGTTGACAAGGCTCCCGCTACCCTCAAGGAGGGTGCTACCAAGGACGAGGCCGACGCTCTGAAGGCAGAGATCGAGAGCCTGGGTGCCGAGGTTGAACTGAAATAATAGCACCTGTTAACAGGTGTGTAGGTTAAGAATCACTACCACGAGTCGATTCTTAACCTTTTTGTGTCAAATTTGACCTGCACACAAGATGATTCATCGGGAGTTGTCCAGCGGTGGGCAAAACCCATTGGCTGGACAACTTGTCCTGATGAATATTGACCACTCAACCCCTAGCCGCCCAATGGGTTGGCGCGTTATACTGAAAGCCCCCTTGCGGCAGGCTGTGTGGCGCATGAGCTGTTTTTCTACGCTTTTTTCTATATTTTGAGTTCTCAAAACATCATTGTCAATGTCAGTTTCTAAAAAAGAACGAGTAAATTTTGCACGGGTAAGAAATCCCTATCCCTATCCCGATTTCCTTGACGTGCAGTTACAGTCATTCCGTGATTTCCTCCAGCTGGATACACCGACTGAAAAACGAAAAAATGAGGGACTCTATAAAGTTTTTGCCGAGAATTTCCCCATCGAGGACACCCGCAACAACTTTAAGCTTGAATTCCTTGACTATTATATCGACCCGCCGCGCTATACCATCGACGAGTGTTTGGACATCGGCTTGACCTACAGCGTACCCCTTAAGGCCAAACTCAAACTCTACTGTACCGACCCCGACCACAACTTCCCGATGAACATCCAGGATGTTTATCTGGGTTCGATTCCGTATATGACGGACAAGGGTACGTTTGTGATCAACGGCGCCGAGCGCGTTGTTGTGTCACAGCTGCACCGTTCGCCGGGTGTCTTCTTCGGACAGAGCCTTCACGCTAACGGTACCAGGCTGTACTCAGCTCGTATTATCCCGTTCCGCGGGTCTTGGATCGAGTTCGCTACCGACATCAACAATGTGATGTATGCCTACATCGACCGTAAGAAGAAATTACCGGTGACCACGTTGCTGCGTGCCATCGGACTTGAAACCGACAATGACATTATCCAGGTCTTCGGCCTTGCCGAGGAGATGAAGGTCAACAAGACCAACCTCAAGAAGGCTGTGGGTCGCAAACTCGCTGCCCGCGTGCTGCGTTCCTGGAGTGAGGACTTCGTTGATGAGGACACCGGTGAGGTTGTTAGCATCGAGCGTAACGATGTGATTATCGACCGCGACACCGAGCTGCAGGAGGAGAATATTGCCGAAATCCTTGATTCCGGCGTTTCCACCATCCTGTTGCACCGCGAGGATGTCAACACCAGCGATTTCCAGATCATTTTCAACACCCTCAACAAGGATACCTGTAACAGTGGCAAGGAGGCGGTGAACTTCATCTACCGCCAGCTGCGCAACGCCGAGCCGCCCGATGACAACAGTGCCCGTGAGGTGATTACCAACCTGTTCTTCAGCGAGAAGCGCTATGACCTGGGTGAGGTGGGCCGTTTCCGTATCAATGTCAAGCTCGGTCTTGACACCGATCCCGACAAGCGAGTTCTCACCAAGGAGGACATCATTGAAATCATTAAGTACCTTATCGGCTTGATCAACAGCAAGCAGGATGTGGACGATATCGACCACTTGAGCAACCGCCGCGTCCGCACTGTCGGCGAGCAGCTGTACAACCAGTTCGGTGTGGGTCTTGCCCGCATGGCCCGTACCATCCGTGAGCGCATGAACGTTCGCGACACCGAGCAGTTCGCTCCCATCGACCTGATTAATGCCAAGACGATTTCGAGTGTCATCAACACCTTCTTTGGCACCAACGCCTTGTCGCAGTTCATGGATCAGACCAATCCGTTGGCTGAAATTACCCACAAGCGCCGTATGAGCGCCCTGGGTCCTGGCGGTCTGTCGCGTGAGCGTGCCGGCTTCGAGGTGCGTGACGTTCACTATACCCACTACGGCCGTCTCTGCCCGATTGAGACCCCTGAAGGTCCCAACATCGGTCTGATTTCGTCGTTGTGCGTGTATGCTAAGATCAACAATTTGGGCTTCATCGAGACTCCCTACCGCAAGGTGGAGAACAGCAAGGTGGACCTGAACAATGACAATATCATCTACCTTACTGCCGAGGACGAGGAAGACCGCATCATCGCCCAGGGTAATGCTCCTCTCGACGAGGAGGGCAACTTCGTGCGTGACCGTGTTAAGGCCCGCAAGAACGCCGACTTCCCTGTTGTGTCGCCTGATGAGGTTGAGCTGATGGACGTGTCGCCGCAACAGATCGCTTCGATTGCTGCTGCGCTCATCCCGTTCCTCGAGCATGATGACGCTAACCGCGCCCTGATGGGTGCCAACATGATGCGTCAGGCTGTGCCTCTGCTGCGCAGCGAGGCTCCCATTGTGGGAACCGGTATTGAGCAGCGCATGGCTTACGACAGCCGCACCCAGCTTCAGGCCGAGGGTGATGGTGTTGTTGAATTTGTTGACGCCAGCGTTATCCGCATCCGCTATGACCGCACCGAGGACGAGGAATTCGTATCGTTCGACAGCGCGGTAAAGGATTACAAGCTGCCCAAGTTCCGCAAGACCAACCAGAGCACGACCATTGACCTGCGTCCCATCTGTAACGTCGGTGACCGCGTCGTGAAGGGCCAAATCCTCACCGAGGGTTATTCAACCCAGAACGGTGAGTTGGCGCTGGGCCGCAACCTCAAGGTGGCTTACATGCCCTGGAAGGGTTACAACTATGAGGATGCTATCGTAATCAACGAGCGCCTTGTCCGTGAGGACATCCTGACCAGTGTCCACGTTGATGAATACACCCTTGAGGTGCGTGAAACCAAGCGTGGTATGGAGGAATTGACCAACGACATCCCCAACGTGAGTGAGGATGCCACCAAGGATCTCGACGAGCGTGGTATCATCCGCGTGGGAGCCCATGTGATTCCCGGCGATATCCTCATCGGTAAGATTACTCCTAAGGGTGAGAGCGATCCCACGCCCGAGGAGAAACTGTTGCGTGCCATCTTCGGTGACAAGGCTGGTGATGTGAAGGATGCCTCGTTGAAGGCCAATCCCTCGCTCAAGGGCGTTGTAATCGGCACACGCTTGTTTGCCCGTGCCGTGAAGAAGCGCACCCGTGGCGTGGATCCCGAAATCGAAGCGCTCGACAACGAGTACAAGGCACGTCAGGAAGAGTTGCACGGAGTCCTCATCGAGAAGCTCAATGCTTTGACCGAGGGTCGCATCTCACAGGGCGTGAAGGACTATATGGATGTCGAGGTAGTTCCCAAGGGTGAAAAGTTCACCCGTGAGCTCCTCATGGGCATCGAGAACTTCGACAGCATCAACCTGAGCCGTTGGACTGCCGATACCCACCGCAACGAACTTATCCGTGCTACCGTGATGAATTACCTGCACAAGAGCAAGGCCTACGAGTCTGAGCTCAAGCGCAAGAAACTCGACATCAGCATCGGTGACGAGCTGCCTTCGGGTATCATGCAGCTGGCCAAGGTCTATATCGCCAAGAAGCGCAAAATCAGCGTTGGTGATAAGATGGCAGGTCGCCACGGTAACAAGGGTATTGTATCGCGTGTCGTTCGCCAGGAGGATATGCCTTTCCTCGCCGACGGTACTCCCGTTGACCTGGTACTGAACCCCCTGGGTGTGCCCTCGCGTATGAACCTGGGTCAGATTTTCGAGGCCGTTCTGGGTTGGGCAGGCCGTGAACTTGATGTGAAGTTCGCTACCCCCATCTTTGACGGTTGCAGCCTCAATGACCTCAACGAGTGGACCGACAAGGCTGGTCTGCCCCGTGCGGGAACGACCCAGCTCTATGACGGCGCCACTGGCGAGCCCTTCGACCAGAAGGCAACTGTCGGTGTGACCTACTTCCTCAAGCTCGGTCACATGGTCGAGGACAAGATGCACGCACGCTCGATTGGTCCGTACTCCCTCATCACGCAGCAGCCTCTGGGTGGTAAAGCCCAGTTCGGTGGTCAGCGTTTTGGTGAGATGGAGGTTTGGGCTCTGGAGGCATTCGGCGCTAGCCATGTGCTCCAAGAAATCCTCACCGTCAAGAGTGACGATGTTGTGGGCCGCAGCAAGGCCTACGAGGCTATCGTCAAGGGTGATCCCATGCCCACTCCGGGCATTCCCGAGTCGCTCAACGTGCTGCTGCACGAGCTGCGTGGACTGTGTCTGAATGTGAAACTTGATTAATTCCGCTTTCTACTATGGCTTTCAAGAAAGATACAAAGATAAAGAACAATTTCACCAAGATCACCATCAGTCTGGCATCGCCCGACGAGATCCTGGAGAATTCACATGGTGAGGTCCTCAAGCCTGAGACCATCAATTACCGCACCTATAAGCCTGAACGTGACGGCTTGTTCTGTGAACGCATCTTTGGCCCTGTCAAGGACTATGAGTGCCATTGCGGTAAGTACAAGCGCATCCGCTACAAGGGCATCGTGTGCGACCACTGCGGTGTTGAGGTGACCGAGAAGAAGGTGCGCCGCGAACGCAGCGGCCACATCGAGCTCGTTGTGCCGGTGGCTCACATCTGGTACTTCCGCTCACTTCCCAACAAGATCGGTTACTTGCTGGGTATCCCCACCAAGAAGCTCGACATGATCATCTACTATGAGCGTTATGTCGTGATCAATCCTGCTGGCGTGAAGTATGAAAACGGTACCGAGAGCCGCGAGCTGCAGAAGTACGACCTGCTCACCGAGGATGAGTATGTCGCCATCATGGAGAAACTGCCCAAGGACAACCAGTCCCTGGATAACGATAATCCCGACAAGTTCATTGCCAAGATGGGCGCCGAGGCCATCTATGACCTCCTTGCCGAACTTGACCTGGACTCTTTGGCCAACACGCTGCGTGACCGTGCCTATAAGGAGAACTCACAGCAGCGCAAGACCGACGCCCTCAAGCGTCTGCAAGTCGTTGAATCATTCCGTGCCAGCAAGAACGTGAACCGCCCCGAGTGGATGATTCTCAAGGTCATCCCCGTGATTCCGCCCGAGCTGCGCCCCTTGATTCCCCTCGATGGTGGCCGTTTCGCTACCAGCGACGTCAACGACCTGTATCGTCGCGTGATTATCCGCAATACCCGTCTGAAACGACTCATCGAAATCAAGGCCCCCGAGGTCATCATGCGCAACGAGAAGCGTATGCTTCAGGAGGCTGTGGACTCGTTGCTTGACAACTCACGCAAGTCGAGTGCCGTCAAGAGCGATGCCAACCGTCCCCTCAAGTCCTTGAGCGACAGTCTTAAGGGTAAGCAGGGCCGCTTCCGTCAGAACCTGCTCGGTAAACGTGTGGACTACTCAGCCCGCTCGGTTATCGTCGTGGGTCCTGAACTGAAGATGGGCGAGTGCGGTATCCCCAAGGATATGGCTGCTGAGCTTTACAAGCCCTTCGTAATCCGCAAACTGATTGAGCGCGGTATCGTCAAGACGGTCAAGAGCGCCAAGAAGATTGTGGACCGCAAGGAGCCCGTCGTGTGGGACATTCTCGAGAACGTGATGAAGGGTCATCCCGTGCTCTTGAACCGTGCACCGACACTGCACCGCCTGGGTATCCAGGCCTTCCAGCCCAAGCTCATCGAGGGTAAGGCCATCCAGCTGCACCCCCTGGCTTGTACGGCATTCAACGCTGACTTCGACGGTGACCAGATGGCAGTTCACCTGCCTCTGGGCAACGAGGCCGTTGTCGAGGCTCAGATGCTGATGCTCGAGCCCCACAACATTCTCAATCCCGCCAACGGTGACCCCGTGACCGTTCCTTCACAGGATATGGTACTCGGTCTGTACTACATCACCAAGCTGCGCAAGGGTGACAAGGGCGAGGGACTCAAGTTCTACGGTCCCGAAGAGGCTCTGGTAGCCTATAACGAGGGCAAGGTGGCCATGCACGCTATCATCAGCGTGGTGGTTGATGTGGTCAACGAGAATGGTGAGCACGAGAGCAAGCTGGTCGAGGAAACCTCTGTCGGTCGTATCATCTTCAACAACACCGTTCCCTACGAGATCGGTTATGTCAACGAGTTGATTTCTAAGAAATCGCTGCGTAACATCATCACCCGTGTTATCCGCAACTGCGGTGTGCCCCGTTCGGCACAGTTCCTTGATGACGTCAAGAACATGGGTTACTACATGGCATTCAAGGGTGGCTTATCGTTCAACCTGAACGATGTGCTCATTCCCGACAAGAAAGCCGATATCATCGCTGCCGGTGATGCCGAGGCCGAGAAAATCAAGGCCAGCTATGAGATGGGTCTCATCGGTGACAATGAGCGTTACAACCAGATTATTGATATCTGGACTAATGTCAATACCGAGCTCACCAGCGAGCTGATGAAGCAGATTACTGCCGACAAGCAGGGCTTCAACTCGGTATTCATGATGCTTGACTCGGGTGCTCGTGGTTCTAAGGACCAGATTCGTCAGCTCTCCGGTATGCGTGGTCTGATGGCCAAGCCGCAGAAGTCGGGTGTCGAGGGCGGTCATCAGATTATTGAGAACCCCATCCTCGCCAACTTCAAGGAGGGTCTGTCGGTGCTCGAGTACTTTATCTCGACCCACGGTGCCCGTAAGGGTCTTGCCGATACCGCATTGAAGACCGCCGACGCCGGTTATCTGACCCGTCGTCTGGTTGACGTTGCTCACGATGTGATTATCAACGAGGAAGACTGTGGCACCCTGCGCGGACTTGTTTGCCGCGAGGTGCGTCAGGGCGACCGCGTTGTCGCTACCCTTGGTGAGCGCATCCTGGGCCGCGTTTCGGTTCACGATGTGATTGATCCCACCACGGGTGAAATCATCGTCGAGAGTGGTGAAGAAATCACCGACGCTATTGCTGCACGTATCGACCGCTCGCCCATCGAGTCGGTAGAAATCCGTTCGGTCCTCACCTGTGAGGCTAAGCGTGGCGTGTGCGCCAAGTGCTATGGACGCAACCTGGCATCCCACCGCATGGTACAGCGTGGCGAGGCTGTCGGCGTGATTGCCGCCCAGTCTATCGGTGAGCCTGGTACTCAGCTGACTCTGCGTACCTTCCACGCTGGTGGTGTGGCAAGCAACGCTTCGGCTGTTTCCAATATCACATCCAAGTATAACGGTCGCATCGAGATTGAAGACCTGCGCACCGTGCAGGATAAGGACGGCGTGGATATCGTTGTTGGTCGTATGGCCGAGATGTCTATCAAGGATCCGAATACCAACATGGTGCTCACCCATGCTCCTATCGAGTACGGTTCCAAGCTGTTCTTCAAGCCTGGTGATTCCGTGAAAGAGGGTGACAAGATCTGTGAATGGGACGCTTTCAATGCTGTCATCGTGAGTGAGGTTGGCGGTACCTTGAGATTCAAGAACTTGATCAAGGACGTTACCTTCCGCGAGGAGTATGATGAAATGTCGGGCAACGCCGAGATTTTCATCATCGAGACCAAGGACCACAACCGCATTCCCGAGGCCGAGGTAATTGATGCCGAGGGTAATGTGCTCAGGTCATACTCACTGCCCGTGCGTGCTCACCTCATGAAGAAGGATAACGAGGAAATCACCCCTGGTGAAGTCTTCGTCAAGATTCCGCGCTCGTTCTCGGGTGGTGCTGGTGATATCACCGGTGGTCTGCCTCGTGTAACCGAGTTGTTCGAGGCCCGTAACCCGTCCAACCCCGCTATCGTCAGTGAGATTGACGGTGAGGTTTCGTTCGGCCGCATCAAGCGCGGTAACCGCGAGATTACCGTTAAGAGCCGCATCGGTGAGGAGAAGAAGTACCTTGTGCCGCTGTCAAAGCAGATTCTGGTTCAGGAGAACGACTTCGTGCGTGCCGGTACTCCGTTGTCCGACGGTGCCATCACGCCTGCCGACATCCTGCGCATCAAGGGTCCCACGGCCGTTCAGGACTATATCGTTAACGAGGTTCAGGACGTTTACCGCACCCAGGGTGTGAAGATCAACGACAAGCACTTTGAGGTTATCGTGCGCCAGATGATGCGCAAGGTGCGCATTATCGATCCCGGTGACACGCGTTTCCTTGAGGAGCAGACGGTTGACAAGCGTGACTTCATGGAGGAGAACGACCGTATCTGGGGCAAGAAGATTGTTACCAACAGTGGTGACAGCGACGAGGTCCAGAATGGACAGATTCTCACCGCGCGCAAGCTGCGTGACATCAACTCATCGCTCAAGCGCCGTGACATGAAACTCGTCGTCGTTCGCGACGCCGTGCCCGCTACCAGTGAGCAGATTCTGCTGGGTATCACCCGTGCCGCTCTGCAGACCAGTAGCTTCATGTCGGCAGCATCATTCCAGGAGACCACAAAGGTCCTCAACGAGGCTGCCATCAACGGTCGCACCGACACGCTCGAGGGTATGAAGGAGAACGTCATCTGCGGTCACCTCATTCCCGCCGGTACCGGTATGCGCGAGTATCAGACTCTTGTCGTTGGTGACAAGAACGAGATGGCACTCGCCGAGCAAGCCAGGAAAGAGCGTGAGCTTGCTGCAATGGAAGGTGAATAACTCCATTGGTCCCCAACATTGAATGATAATAAATTGAGATTGAAATAATCGTATATTTTCCATAGTTAATTTGTTTATTGAGACTCTGGCCCGCTGCGAAGCGTGCTGGAGTTTTTTCTTGTTAAGATATCGGCTTGGCTCGGTATAACGATTGGGAATTAATGTGTAACTTTGCAATCTCATGCAAGGCAAACGTGTGTCAATAGTGATGTGTACCTACAATGGGGAGCGGTTCCTGAGGGAACAGCTCGAATCCTTGTTGGGGCAGACCCGTCAGGCTGATGAAATCATCATTCAGGATGACCATTCGACCGATGGCACCTGGCCGTTGTTGCAGGAGTATGCCGCTGGCTATCCTCAGATAAGGCTTTTCACCAACGAAGCTGGACGTGGTGTGAACAACAACTTCTTTAGTGCCTTGCGGCGTGCGACAGGGGACTATATCGCCATCAGTGACCAGGACGACATTTGGGATAGTACCAAGATGGAGAAACAACTGGCTGCTATCGGTGACAAATTGCTGTGTACTTGCCGTTCCAAGCCGTTCTCAACTGATGGCTCTCCCGTTAATTATGATTCTCGCACACCCAACTACCACTTGGCACGCATGCTTTACAGTTCCATTGCCGGTCACACCGTGCTTATCGACCGAAGGCTATTGGATATGATTCCCGATCAGGAAACGGTTGGACGGATTTACTATGACGTGTTTCTGGCGCTTGCAGCCGCTTCCAATGACAGTGTTGTCCTTGTCAACGAGGTGCTCGTCAATCAGCGGCGCCATGAGGATGCAGCCACGTTCACGCGTGCCGACAGCCACCGCACGCCGTCGGTAGGTAATGCCTTTTATACCCTGTCATGGTCGATTCGCCATTATAGGGAGATGCAACCCTATCTGTTTGACTATTTCCAGCGCCGTTACCGCCTGATGCAGGGCATCCAGGCCGGGGGTGAACTCTATGAAGATGTCACTGCTATGGCCGGTCTTGAAGGAAAGCCCGGTCTGTGCAACCTCATTCGCCTGTGCCGCTATCACCTTAAATACCGTCATCATCTGTTTTATACCGAGGGAAGAGGTGCCGTGAACTTCCTGAGAGCCGCCCTTTACTGCATCATGCACGTCTATTTCTACCGCAACCTGTTACCAGCCAAATAATACTGATTCCAAAACCATTGCGGAATTGTTGCCTCTCACAGCCTCAACGTGAGTTTTTTGTTGTATCTTTGCAGCGAGATTTGGTGCCTGGGGTTACGGCTCCGGGTGAAAAGGGAACCGGGTGTGAATCCCGGACAGACGGCGCTGCTGTGTGCCCCTGGTGAGATTCCCGCAGTGGACCACTGCGTGGCGTCCCTGTAGCAAGGGACGACGTGGGAAGGGACGGTGCAAGAAAGGGAAGGGGCGAGTCAGAAGACCTGCCAAATCGTGGACATAGAAACCCGGAATAATGCGTAAAACGTTAGTTATAGCACTTTTTGTCTTTGTGTGTTTCCTGTGCACTCGTGCCCAGGAAGGCGTTCTTGCGCACCAGGCCGACTCGGTTATGGCTGCTGTGGGTATCGGTCGTCTGGATTCGATGCATTATATCCAAAATGTCATCGTCTATGGTCGCCGCCCCTATGAAGATGTCATTCCGGCCCAGGAACTCACGGGTAAGCAACTTGAGGGTCTCAACAGCCATTCTGTGGCCGATGCCGTGCGCTACTTTGCCGGCGTCCAGCTCAAGGATTACGGCGGTGTGGGAGGACTCAAGACGGTTGACATACGCTCAATGGGAACCAATCACATGGGTGTTTTCTATGACGGCATCCAGATTGGCAACGCCCAGAACGGCCAGGTGGACTTGGGAAAATTTTCACTCGACAATATTGAGGCGATTTCACTTTACAACGGTCAGCGTAGTAACATTTTCCAGAGCGCCAAGGACTATGGCTCGGCAGGCACTATCTACTTGCGCACCCGCCGTCCCAAGTTCAAGGATGGCAAGCGTGACAACGTGAATGTGTCGTTCAAGACGGGCTCCTTCGGGCTCGTGAATCCCAGTGTGCGTTGGGAGCATAAATTGAGTCGCTCGGTGAGCCTGTCGTTCAACAGCGAGTTCACCTACGCTACGGGTAAGTATCGTTTCCGTTACCGCAAGCACTACAGCGACGGCACCCTGGCGTGGGATACCACTGCAGTAAGGCAGAACGGTGACGTGCGTTCCTATCGTATCGAGGGCGCTGTCTTCGGCGTGATGCCCAGTGGCAAATGGCACGCCAAGGCTTATTTCTACGACAGCAGTAAGGGCATCCCCGGTGCCATCGTCAATAATGTGTGGAAGCACGCCCAGAAGCAGTGGGACCGCAACTTCTTCCTGCAAGGAGCCTACCAGCGCAAGTTCAGTGACCGCTACGAGATGATGTTCAACGCCAAGTATTCGCGTGACTATCTGCACTACCTCAACCCCGACACCACGTTGATGTATATCGACAACAAGTTCTGGCAGGACGAGATTTACCTTTCTACAGCCAACAAATACACCATCCTCACCGATTGGGACGTCAACCTGTCGGTGGACTATCAGTGGAACAGCCTTGACGCGACGTTGACAGGCTTCGGCTATCCCGTGCGCCACACGGTGCTCACTGCATTGGCGACCGCATGGAGCTGGCGCGGTTTCAAGGTTCAGGGTAGTCTGCTCTACACGATGGTCAACGACCGTTCTTCGGCACGGTTCAACGGACAGGTCGTGGGCAAGATGAGCAGGTATGCCAACAAGGTCACGCCTGCTGTTTTCCTCAGCTGGCAGCCGTGGCAGGAGCGGGATTTTAACCTTCGTGCCTATTACAAGCGCATCTTCCGTCTGCCAACGTTCAATGATCTCTATTATACCGACATGGGCAACATCACGCTCAATCCCGAGTATGCCACCCAGTACAACGTGGGATTCCTCTACCGCCTACTTGCCGACCGGGGACTGTTGGAGGGCATCAAGTTGAGCGCTGATGCCTATTACAACTACATTACTGACAAAATCATTGCCGTGCCCAAGGGCACAGGGCAGTACCGATGGATGATGATGAACGTGGGCATCGTGAAAATCCGTGGCATCGACGTGAGCGCGCGAACCACTTTGCGCTTGCCTGCCGACGTGATTCTGGATATCAACCTGAGCTATACCTACCAGAAGGCTCAGGACTATACCAATCCCGCCGACAACGAGGACGGTGGCACCTACAAGGGGCAGTTGGCTTACATTCCATGGCACAGTGGTTCAGTTGTCGGTCACCTGAACTGGCGTGACCTGGATGTGAACTACAGCTTCATCTATGTCGGTGAGCGCTACCACACTAGTGCCAATACCCGCGAGAACCACGAGCAGCCCTGGTACACTCACGACCTGTCGGCAGGATATCTGTTCCACTTGGGAAAAACCACGTTAAAAGTCTCGGGCGAGGTGAATAACCTCTTCAACCAGTACTATGACGTCATCCTCAACTATCCCATGCCTGGGCGCAATTACAAACTCATCCTCAAATTCGACTTCTGATGATGAATATCCTAAATATGACAAAATGGGACAAAGGGACGGTTCTTTTGTCCCAGGTTCTTTTGGTGCTGTTGTTGTTGCTGGTGACATCGTGCCGTGAAGAGGAAACCATTTTCCTGCCTGAGCATGTGTCGGTGGCTCAGCCTGAATTTACCGATATCGAGGGTTTCTACCTGCTGTGCGAGGGCAACATGGGTTGGAACAAGGCGACGCTCGACTACTATGACTACGCTTATGGCGAGTACCTGCGCAATATCTTCTCCTACGCCAATCCCAATGTGCCTAAGGAGATGGGTGATGTGGGTAACGACCTCGGCATCTATGGCAGCAACCTGTTTTGTGTCATCAACTGTTCCAACAAGGTGGATGTGCTTGACAAATACACCTGCAAGAAGAAATATCAGATTGACATTCCCAACTGCCGCTTCATCCGCTTCTACGGCGGCTATGCCTATGTGACCAGTTATGCCGGTCCGGTGCAGATTAACCCCAACTACGAACAGCGCGGTTATGTCGCTAAGATAGACACCGTCACGATGCAGATTGTCGATACCTGTCTCGTCGGCTTCCAACCCGATGAACTGGAGATTGTCGACGGCAAGATTTATGTCGCCAATTCGGGCGGCTACATGGTGCCTAACTACGAGAACACCCTGTCAGTCATCGATGTGGCGACTTTCAAGGAAGAACGCCGCATCCCTATTGCCATCAACCTGTCGTGGGTCAAGGGTGACCGCCATGGCATGCTGTGGGTGGCGTCTCGTGGCGACTATTACACCACACCGAGCAAGATTTATGCCTATGACACGCGCAAACAGCAACTTGTCGATAGCATCGATTGCCGTGTGAGCAACATGTGGCTCGACGGCGACTCGCTCTATGTCGTCAGCACCGAGTGGAGTTATGTCACGATGAGCAACAAGTTCAATTATGCTATCGTGGACACCCGTCAACGCAGGGTGGTGAGCGTCAATTTCATCACCGACGGTACCGACAAGGAAATTGTCATCCCCTATGCAGTTGCTGTCAATCCGATAACCAAGGACATCTATGTCACCGATGCCAAGGATTACGTCTCACCGGGACGCCTCTTCTGTTTCGACCGTTATGGCGTGAAAAAATGGGATGTGCGTACTGGCGACATACCTGCCCACTTTGCCTTCTTGGGCAACAATATCAATGAGAGATAAACCAACCTGCAGTAATTTCAAATAGGTTTATGTATATGAGAACTACAAAGAATATAACAGCCCTTGTGCTGCTGCTGATGACCGCATTAACCATGTGGGGCAATCACCCATGGCTGACGCGCGTGTATGAGTATCGCCCGGCTCCAGGACAGTTTGTCAACACCTTGCCTGTTGCAAGGGTGGGGGAGCCGGTGGACAGTGTGCTGTCACGCTGCAACTATAGTGTATGTGGACGCATTGACACCGTGACCCAGACGTTCCATGGCCAGACTATCACCAGCATCGACACGGTGTGGGCGGGTAGCATGGTGACTTTGGGCGGCTATGGCGGCTATATCGTCATGGGTTTTGACCATCCCGTGGTGAATATGCACACCTGGGACTTTGACATTCTGGGCAATGCCTTCTACAGCGACCAGATGGTATCGGGTGGCAGTTGTGAGCCTGGCATCGTCATGGTGGGTGTGGATGCCGATGGTGACGGCGTCCCCAGCGATGGCGACCGTTGGTATGAACTCGCTGGCAGTGACTATGACCATCCCAAGACGCAGCACGATTATGCCATCACCTATTACCGTCCCGACGAGGGCAAACCGCGCTCGCCCAGCACTACCGACCCCTTTCTGGTGGACACCACTTACATCCGCTGGACCAGCAATGATGTCAACCCCGACAGCACCAGCGGTTACATGAGCCGCAACAGTTTCCACTATCAGCCTTACTGGCCCCTGTGGCTGCAAGGTGAGGAAACGATGAAGTTCTCGGGCACAAAGATGCGCAACAATGCGGTAGATATCGGTGGCAATGACGGCAACGCCTACTTTGTGCAGTACAACTTCTCGTGGGGCTATGTTGACAACCTGCCCAACCATCCTACTCGCCAACCCGGCGTTGAGGGCTTCAACCCTGGCTTCAAGATTGACTGGGCGGTCGATGAACAGGGACGTCACGTCAACCTGACGCATATCGACTTTATCAAGGTCTATAATGCCGTTAACCAGTATTGTGGTTGGATTGGCGAGACTTCCACCGAGGTGGCAGGCGGTGTTGACTTTCATCCTGATGCGCCGATGCCCGATTCTCTGCTTGGCGACGTCAACGGTGACGGCGAAGTCACTGTCAGTGACGTCAATGCCATCATTCATGCAATCGTGACGGGCATGGTTCCCACGAGTGCCGACGTCAACCACGACGGTGAGATTACGGTTGGCGATGTCAACACCGTAATCGGCTATATTTTGAAGTGAAACGCAACAGTAACAGTTGTTCTTGATTTTATTGCCTTTTTGGCGCAAAAAGATGCTTTTTTGTAACTTTTTTTACAAAAAGTGTCTTTTTTCTTGTATATGTTATTTGTGCTTTGTATATTTGTGACCGTGAATAGTATTACCCCATTGTGGTGCTATTAATCCTGAAACGAAGAATTGTATTTTTTAGCTTTATAAACTTTTAAAAATTACTGATTATGAAGAAATTAATTTTTACTCTTGCAGCTCTGCTGATGGCTGGAACCGCCATGGCAGACCGTGTTGTAACGTTCAATCCGGAGACGGATGAACTCGAATGGGTTGATCAAATAGTCGATGAGGATGGTTTGATTCAAAACATCTACGAGATGTCTAAAGATGGTGTTACCATTAGACTGACTCAATCTGGCGATGATGAGGTGCAGGATGAAGGTAGTTGGTCTTTCTGGTCTGCCGAGACACTCACCATTATATCTGACTTGTATGGTGAGCATGAAGGTGTTCCATCTGCAGAGGCTATTTATGGTGGAATCAGCGAAATTGAGATTACTTGCTCGAATGTTATGACATTTGATGGCTTTGAGTTGCTGGACATACCTACTTCTTCATATGCTTATCATGAATCATTTTCAGATGGTGTATACGATTGCTACTTCGTCAGTGATGTTGGTCACATGCCTGAATTAGTTAGATTTTCAATATTGAATCATGCTGTCGTTACTGAAATCAAAGTGACGCTCGACCGTGTTGATCCCATTACTCCTCCTGTTGACCCCACCATCGAACCCAAAAAATTGACTATTTGTGACGGCATGGAAATTTGCCCGACAGTTCCCATTACTGGCAGAAGGTATGCAGATGGAACCTATAGCCAGATGATTTATCCTGCCGAAATGCTTACTGACATGATCGGTAGCGAGATAACTCAGCTGAAGTTCTATGTTGACGGAACGCTCCAATTCTCTGGTGGTGGCATCATCTTGTTTATGGGTGAAGTGGGTCAGTCTTCATATGACGATGATTACATCAACCTGAACTATGAGACTATTTACGGCATGGCTGTTCCCGAGGCTGGTGCATCAGAACTTGTGTTTGACCTCGATCAGCCATACGTTTATAACGGTGGCAACTTGGTCATTGAATTAGTGCGTGGTGGTAGTGATGATGATGTCATCTCGGGTGAGACCTATTTCTATGGTGTTGAGATGGACTATTATTGCAGTACCAGTGAAAGCGGCGACCGCTCGCTTGAATATTATATGTTCCTGCCCAAGGTGACCTTCGGCTATGAAGAGGGCGGAGAACCTGGTCCTGAGAATCCCCACGCTACCGGTTACTGGTTGGTAACCTACACCCTCGAAGGTGAAGAGGTATGGGATCAGTTCATCCCCGACAAGGACAACTACACTATGATTCTGCCGCTCAACTATGACATCTATGGCACCTTCGCTTATCCTATTGAGCCCCGTCCCAACATCAGCTTCCGCGTTGTTGCTGACGGTGTTGACATGGGTGCTGTAGCTCCCGACACCAAGGCCGAGCTCGGCAACGCTCTGTTGAACCCCACCACCGAGGGTGACAACCTGTTCTACCTCGAGGAGGGTCTGGGCCACATCTACAACATGGGCCTGTTCATTGATCCCACTGATGGCCAGATCTACGTTTACGCTGCTATCGCAGGTTACACCGATGTAAACGAGCTCAATGCTGGTAAGACTGTTGCTGGTGTGCGCTACTACAACATGACCGGTCAGGAGATGCAGGAGGCTAACGGCATGACTATCGTCGTTACCACCTACACCGACGGTACCACCAGCGCCGTTAAGGTGATGAAATAAGGTATAGACGACAGTTTATAGCAAATAGCTGATAACTGGTGAAACATGGAGACGAGGGTCATCCCTCGTCTCTGTGTTTTTTGATGGGAATCGTCAAAACGATATCTTTTTTTTTATTTGGTTTTGTGAGAAAATCATTATTTGTTACTTTTGCATTATCATAACCGACAAATGCGGAATTAGCAAAACAGGCTTTTTATTAACCATAAAAATTTTAAAAACAATGAAAAGATTTTACATGATTCTTGCAGCTGTTGCTGCACTTGCATTAACGGCTCAAGCCCAGTATTGGGAGAGCCTCGAGGTGGGCGACTTTGAAAACGCCGAAACCTACAACGGTTCCTATTTTGACATGGCTCCGACCAATTTCTACCTTGCTCACACGGGCTGCCAGTTGCTTTACACCCCCGAAATGCTGGCCGACTTTAACGACAAGTTTAACTTGAAGATCAAGGGGCTGTCTTTCAGGTTCTATAATGAATCATTTGATGACATGGTCCGCAACGTGAATATTTATCTTCAGGAAACTGACGCTACTGAGTTCGCCGTCAATGAGGAGGGCGTGAAGCAATTCTTCCCCTTGGGTGACCAAGTCGTTGAGGAAGAACGTACCTTCTTCATGTCATATCTCTATGGCGAAGACTTTGACGTTTCTTTCCGCTTTGATTATCCCTTCACCCCAGGTAAGGGTCTGCTCGTGACGATAGTCTTTGACGCCTTGGATGACGACAACTGCACCATGGGCAGCGACTATGCTCCCTTCTACACCTCGGGTATCCGTGGCAAGGCCATGACCTATACTAATAACTGGACTAGCTTTGTTGACTTCACTCACGGTAACGATTTCCCCAATGCAACCGCTTCGCTGGGTTGCGGCACCAACGTCGAACTTCCTTGTACCAGGATTGATTACTACTATGAGGATCCTGTTCAGACTGCATCGCCCGAAATCATTACCACTCCTGGCGATGACTTCTACACCTTCACGGCACAAGTGAAGGAAGGCGACCCCGAGGCCGAAGTGACTATGTATATAGTCGATGAGAACCGCGGACGCATTTTGGTAGACAATCCCTTAGTAGTAAATCGCGGCGAACTGGATCAGACCTTTGAGCTCGTGGCTGTAGCCCACATTGAAAATCAGCTTGACGGTGAGACCTCCATTACGGCTGAAGTTCCCGCTAAGACGGCTACCGGCATTAATGAAATCATCAATGGCAAAGCCGTTGCCGGAGTGCGTTACTACAACATGGCTGGTCAGGAAATGCAGGAGGCTAACGGCATGACCATCGTCGTTACCACCTACACCGACGGCTCAACCACTGTCGCTAAGGTGATGAAATAAACACAACCAATCGCTGACGCCCTCTTGCAGGGACAAAAAGAATCGGGAGAAGATTGCCGCATTGGCATCCTTCTCCCGATTCTTTTTCCCCATCAGTGATGGGTTTAGCAGGCAAATGAGCCTTTAGCCATTGATGATTAGGCTGATGACTGCATTTACATCGGCTACTGTTATCTCTCCGTCACCGTTCACGTCGGCGGCGGGAATGTTGTCGATGCTGCCCAGAATGATGCCGATAATCGTATTGGCATCGGCAACAGTCACCTCGCCATCACCATTGACATCGCCTTTCACAGGTTGGGGAACGGGTGTGATGTCTTCAATGGCCATCTTGCTCACGAGCAGCATGCCCATATCATAGTGCGATGTGCAGCACAAGGCGATGAAGCTGGGGAAACTCTCATCGTCAGCGCCATAACCGTCATCCTCGACCTTGAACGTGAAGCTGTAATCACGGAACTCGCCGGGATGCTTCACTGTGAACGCTTCGTTACCCAGAGGCACAGCGTTAGCCAGGTCATAGCCGGTTAACGTGTAAAAACGGAAGCTTTCCTCGCGGTAGCCGGCGATATCGTCGTTGCTCACGGTTGCAGTGATGGTGTACTCGTGGCCCTCGGTAAACTGAATGGGAGGAGAGACGATGAAGTCATAGGCATAGAACACCTCGTTTTTCTGATAGATGTAGAAACACTTGTCATAGCCCTGGCCGAACATATTCATGAAATCCTTGTACCACACAAAGGGATAGCCGTCCCCGTTGCCGTCAATAATGGTCCAGTACTGGCCACTCTCTTCCCAACTGTTGAACGGGGCAACATAGGGGCACTCAACGGCAGGACCATTGACCAAATCATTGGTCTGGGCGGTTTCGCCGATGCCGTCAGCACTACGGGCAACAACCTTGTAACTGTAGCGGGTCAGGTCGGCAAACAGGTTCTCATCACTGAATTGGGTGCCGGTGATGTCGTGGGCAATCTCTTGATTGTCATTCAGGCGCACGATGTCATAAACCAGTGACGCTTTGTCCAGATAACCACCATGGGCTCCACTCAGGGGCGCATTCCAGGTGAGGTCATTCACCATGAGGCTCATGGGATTCAGTTTGGCCTTGGCGTCGGTGACGGCTGCAGGCACATCGTGGCCAATCCAGGCCTCGGCAATCTCATCAAGACCGGCACCGGCATCGTTCACTGCAGTGACGGTAAAGGTGTACATGCCTGCTTCAGCCACATCAAAGGTGTGCGTCATTGCCTCGCCAGGCTGGCATTGTGTGTAGGTCGTCTTTTCGCCGGTTGTCGTATTCACGACCTCGATGCTCATGGTCTCTTCCAGTGGGTTGCCTTCGTAGTCGTTGACCGGGTTGACCCAGCTCAAGGTGCCGTGCAGCTCACCAGTAGCGTCGGCAGCAAGAATGACATCAGTCACACGGCCTGGCGCATTGCTGCTGGTGGCTTCATAGGGGATGCTCAGGGCGATGGTGTGGGTGCCGTTGCCGATGACACCTACCTCGGTCGCTTTGCCCGAGGTGGTGTCGATAGTGTACAGGACGCTCTTCTCGTCCTTGGTCCATGCGGCAAGATACAGCGTGCCCGTCTTGCGGTCAAACTCCATACTCTGGAAATTCCACCATGATGCAAGAGTCAGGCCTGTCAACCCGATGCGGCTGCTCTGCCCCGTGCCCTTGTCCACCTTGAGCAAGTAGCCGTTGTTGGTCAGCGCGTACATCTGTCCGCGGGCATCAATAGCAATCGCCTTGCAGTAATAGTCAAGATCATGGGCGAACGTCATTTTACCATTCTCCAGGTTCACGGTGCCGATAGCCGACACGCCGTCGATATCCTCAGAGTTGGCAATGAAATACATGGTGTTTGTCGAGTAGTCGTAGGTCATGTCGCCGGGACATGTGACGTCACCGAGTTTCTTGATGGTCTCACCGTCACCTCCCGCGGTGCTCATGCTGTAGAACCACATGTTGAAGTCGTCATCGATGCCCATCATGTAAAGCGTGCTGCCAACGAGGGCACCCGATCGGGGTTCCGCCTTGGAATAAGTGCCCATGCGGGTAACTGTCGATGGGTCATCGGTAGTGAAACTGACCATTGCTGGAGACGTTGCCGGCAACATGGTGTAGCCGTAGACCGTCTTTTGGCCTGAAGCGTTAAAAGCAATGCTCATGCACATGCATGTCACAGCAAGTACATGGAGATAAGATTTACTCATAATTTAAGTTATTTCAATTATATATGTTAATGTTGATATGTTCAACCTCATAAAAGGCGTGCAAAGTTCGTACATTTTCCCTAAAGGTGCAAACCTTTTATTGTCTTTGGCTATATTTTGTATGATAAAAACTATCAATTCGGTGATAAAGTGCCTTTTAGCGCATTTTTTGAATGAATAATTTTGCAGTCAATGAAAATCACTGTAATTTTGACGCCGAATAATTAGCCTTTAATATTCAAGAAAATTTTTTATTTTTTCTATTCTAAAAACTATAAACATTTATGAAAAAAAGCTTTAAACTTTTTACTGCAGCGCTGATGGCGCTTGCTATGTTTGTGCCCGCACAGGCCAATGAGACTTTGACCGTTTGTGAAGGTACCAACTCGTCAATGTATGTACCCTTCAGGAACATCGATTTCCAGGACCAGGGTATGCACACTCAGTTTATCTATCCTGCCGAGATGGTTGAAGCCATGAACGGCCAGCAGATTAACTCTGTTACCTTCTTCTTGAATGGTGATGGCTTGTATGCTAAGGATGGTCAGCTCGTTATTAAGATGGGCGAGACCGATAATCCTCGTTACTCAACTGCTCGCGATTTCCGTGAGGGCCTCACCGAGGTGGCTTCGATTTCTTTGACCGAAGGCGTTACCGAATTGACCATTGAATTCACTGCTCCCTATACCTATAATGGTGGCAACCTCGTTATCGACTGCTATGCAGCCGAGGGTGGTGATACCAACTACTACGGTTGGAACAGCTGGCGTGGACTGAACCAGAGCAGCTACTGCGCTATCGGCTCTGATGCTTCGATGGCTACCTTCCTGCCCATGGCAACCTTTGATTATGGTGTTCCCGCTGAGTGGGCTGCTAAGGTGACTCCCACCGAGGTAACCTTCAAGACCATCCGCGCCGAGCGTCAGGATGTGCAGACCATCGTGCTCAGGAACAACGGCCTCAACGCCTTCACTCCCGTGTTTGGTGCTCTGGAGGCTCCTTTCAGCATCGACGTCGAGGCTGTTGAACTGGCAAGTGCCCAGGAAATGGAGATTCCCGTCGTGTTTGCTCCCATGGCCGAGGGTGAGTACAACGCAACCCTGACCATTGACTGTGGTGAGGCTGGTGAACTGGAGGTAGTACTCATGGGTACCGCTCTTGAGGCTGCTAACGAAATTACTGTTTGTGACAACACTGCTCTCAACAGTTATATCCCTGTTTATGGCTTGTACTATGACAGCAACAAGACCAATGCCCAGATGATTTATCCTGCCGAGATGCTGAAAGACCTCGTAGGTAAGGAAATCACCTCTGTTGCTTTCTATTCCAGCAAGCCCGTTGCTATCGAGAATGGTATGCTCCAGCTCTCGTTCAAGATTACCGACCAGACTGAATTTGCCGAGGCCGAGGAAATCACCGATTTGACCGTTGTGGCTACTCTGGTTCCCGATCCCGCATCCGATATGCTCGTCTTCAACCTTGAGACTCCGTTCATGTACACTGGCGGTAACCTCGCTATCGAGGACCGTGTAATCACTGCCGGCACATGGAAGGGCACTTCCTTCTATGGTGAGAGCCAGAGCTACAATGCCAGCCTTTACACCTTTGACAACTGGGGTGTAGAAAGCCGTGTTCAGTCGTTCCTGCCCAAGGCTACTTTCCTCTACAAGGATGGTGGTGAACAGCCCCAGGTAATCAAGGGTGACGTGGATGGCAACGGTGAGGTAAGTATCGCCGATGTTACCGCTCTGATTGACATCCTGGTCGGTGGTGGAGACGCTCCCGCTGCTGCTGATTGCAACGACGACAACGAAGTAGGTATCGCCGACGTGACCGTTCTGATTGACTTCCTGCTCAGCGGTCAGTGGTAATTAACGCATTGAAGCTTCTTTCTGTAAAGGGGCTTAGATAAATGGTCGGGCGACTCCTATTTTTCAGGAGCCGCCCGATATTGTTGTCAATTTGCTGAAGAAAATTGCCTGAACAGTTTTTTTGAATTACATTTGTCGCTCATTTTTTATTCGATATAGTTTTTTTACAATCATTTAATTAATCATGATCAACAGTATTAGATTCTTTTTTACCGCATTGCTTGCGTTGGTTTTAAGTTCATTGGCAGCGCATGCCGGTAATCTGACCGTGTTTGACGGTAGCCAGGTTTCGGTCTATGTGCCACTTCCCACAGCCGAGTATAACGAGCCGGGTACACGTGGACAAGTCATTTATCCTGCCGAGTACCTTACCTCAATGGTGGGACAGCCCATTAACGGTATCACCCTCTATATCAACGATGAGGGCTGCAAGATGAATGGTGGCGCCATGCGCGTGTCGATGGGCGAGGTGGCCGACACCACAGTGTTTACCAGTACTACCTATTTCACTGGACTGATCCAGGTCGCCCTTGTCGAAATGACAGCTGGTTTAGTAGAACTGGATATCGATTTTGACACCCCCTATGTCTATAATGGTGGCAATCTGGTCATCGATTTCTATGTACAGGTGGCCGGTGAGTCGGGTGCTTACAATTTCACTTATTTCTATGGTTTGTATCAAACAGGCCACACGGCATTGTCGGGCGGTGAATATCGCGAATTCCTGCCCAAAACCACTTTTTACTATGGGGAACCGCTTGCTTACTCGGCTAAGGTCAGCCCCCGTTTCGTGACTTTCTCGACGATGCGTGCGGGTGAAAGAGAGGAAAGGACCGTTACACTCAAGAATAACGGCATGAATCCCTTTGAGCCGGTTGTCAGTGCCGGGAATCCGTTCAGCGCGTCTCTGCCCGCGGGGCTTGTGATGCAACCTGGAACTTCTCAGGAAATCACCGTTGCATTCGAGCCCGTGGTGGCTGGTGATTTTGAGGGAGCGCTCACAATCGATTGTGGCGAGGCTGGTGTGCTCCAGGTGCCTCTGGCTGGTACTGCCCTCGAGAACGGTCTGGAATTGACAGTGTGTGACGGTGATGCCACCAATCAGTATGTTCCGTTTAATGGCATTTATGCCGATGATGTAAACACTCGAGGCCAGATGATCTATCCTGCCGAGAAACTCATGCAGATGAAAGGTGGCAAAATTGTTGCCCTCTCATTCTACACAACTTCAGTTATCAATATGAAGAATGTGGCGCTTGAACTCTCGATGCTCAATACCGACCAGGAAGGCTTTGGCCAGGCTGTGCCCATGACTGGATTGACAACCGTGGCAACTGCCGATGTCGTTAAGGGTGAAACGGTGATTACGTTCGAGTTTGATACCCCCTTTGAATACACTGGCGGCAACTTGGCTATTGAGGCCAAAGTGGCAACTGCCGGATGGACTGCAACCACGATATTCTGTGGAGAGGCAACCGACAATTATGCCAGCTTGTCGTGCTTCAAGAGCTGGAGCGGTGACAAGAAGGAACGCTATCAGTTCCTGCCCAAGGCCACCTTTGTCTATCAGGAGAATGCTGGACCTGCTGTCATGCAAGGTGACGTGGATGGCAATGGTGAGGTAGGCATCGCCGACGTGACCGCTCTGATTGACGTCCTGCTCGGTGGTGAAGACGCTCCTGCTGCTGCCGACTGCAACAACGACAACGAGGTAGGCATCGCCGACGTGACCATTCTGATTGACTTCCTGCTCAGCGGCCAGTGGTAAACAGAACTCTCGGCGATAAAGTGTGACTGTTATCACGCCGAACTAAACCAAACGGCAGGTTCCATCATCTGGAACCTGTCATTTTTAGTTAAGCAGAAATCGCCATTGAATTGCCAAAAATTGTTAAATTCTTACCGAAATCAGTGAAAAACAAGTGTATCTTTTGCATATTTTTGAAATTTAGCCTCATCGTATAATTTTTTTAGTAAATTTGGCGCATGAAATGAATTGACCCTCATTAATGCCGATATAACCGTTTTATTATAAACTATAAACTTTATTTTAATCAATTATGAAGAAGTTTTTTACTTTTGCTGCTGCAATGTTGATGCTTTCTGCATCTGCCGGCACGCTGAGTTTGTATGATGGTACTAGCTATTCTCCCATGGCTCCGTTCAATGGACCTAACTCATGGAAAGTTGATACCAAGACCCAGGTCCTTTATCCTGCTGCTGATCTGACCGCAATGGTAGGTCAGGAGATTACTGCCATCACTTTCTATACCGAAAGTGAGGGCTTGACCTTGAATGGTGGTTTGATGAACATCTCTCTTGGTGAGACTGATGCTACCGTGATGACTGACTACATCACCGAGGGTATGACTCAGGTGGGCACCTGTACTTTCACGATGACTCCCAACCAGGTCGTTGAGTACACTATTACTTTCGCCACCCCCTATCTGTACAAAGGTGGTAACCTCATTTTCGAGAGCCTTGTAGTTGAAGCAGCTGAAGATGAATATTGCTATTGGACTGGTGTCGAGACGAACTATAACAACTGTGTAGTTTACTCGTTTGGTACTGCTTTCCGTCAGTTCCTCCCCAAGACTACCTTCACCTATGGTGGTGACACTCCCGAACCCGGCCTGCGTGGTGACGTGGATGGTGATGGTCAGACTGGTATTGCTGACGTAACCGCTCTGATTGACATCCTGGTTAGTGGTGCTGAGGCTCCTGCAGTAGCCGACTGCGATGAAGATGGCGAAGCTGGTATCGCCGATGTAACCGCTCTTGTTGACTTCCTGCTCTCCGGTGCTTGGAATTAAGAAATTAAGGTCTCTTCAATTATGAGACGTTAAGCAAACTCAGGTGGCTTCAGTTTCGGCGGAGTCACCTGATTCTTTTTTTGTGGAGAATATGTTTGCTTATTTTATCTCTTCTCCCTACAGTTGTGATATCGATTATTGATGTCCATTTATCTGAAATAAAGAACGAATCAATCTGTTTTTATTAACTTAATCATTAACTTAAACATCTATGAAAAAAAGTTTTAAACTCTTGTTCGCTGCACTGATGTCGCTGGCCGCTTTCGTGCCCGCTCAGGCTGACAATCTGACCGTTTATGACGGCGCGGATTACAACAACTATGTGCCTTTCTACGGTGGCTACTTTGACACCCAGAACATGGCTTCTCAGATGATCTACCGTGCTGGTGATCTCCAGGCTATGCAGGGCGCTCTGATCAGTTCGTTGAAGTTCTACGTCTTTTATCCTGAGACCGGTAACCCCCTTAACGGTGGTAAACTGGGCGTTTCGATTGGTGTGACCGATTTGGATCAGTTCTCGGGATACAGTCGCAGTTTGATTACTGGTTTGACTCAGGTGGCTGAGATTACGATGAATCCTGGCGATACCGAAATCGTTGTCAATTTCGATACACCATTTGCTTACACTGGCGGCAATCTCGTGATTGCAACCAACGTGAATGAATCTGCCGGTTATTACGAAGATTTCTATTTCTTTGGTAAGAACGTCGATTATTATGCTTCGATGTATAGGCTGCCTGCCAGTGGTAGCTCTTATGCCCAGAGTTTTGGCCCCAAGACCACCTTTGAGTATACCTTGGCCGATGACTATGCTGCTGTAAGCACCAATGCTATTGATTTTGGCAAGCTTTATCCCGAGCAGGTGGCAACCCGCACTTTCACCGTAGCCAATTATGGTAAGAACGCCTTCACTCCCGTCTTCAGCACCCTCAATGCTCCCTTCAGCATTGCTCCTGCTGCAGCCGAGATTGCTGCTGGTGAGTCGGTAGAGTACACCGTGACCTTTGCTCCTACCGAGGAAAATGAGTATGCCCAGACCTTGACCATCGATTGTGGCAATGCCGGACAGTTCGAGATTGCTCTGAGTGGTATCTTGGCTCCTATCCCTGATGAGATTCCCATTTGTGACGGTGACGCCACTGATCAGAATCTGCCCTTCTATGGCTACTACTATGATTGCAAGACCAAGGGCCAGATGATCTACACTGCCGATATGCTCTCTGCTGTCGCTGGCAAGAAGATTACTTCTGTTACCTTCTATCCCACCGAGGCCTTGACCCTCAAGGGTGGTAAGCTCCAGTTGGCGCTCAAGGCTGTCGATCAGGATGGTTTCAGCACCTACACTGCATTGACCGACTTCACCACGGTAGCTACTGTTGCTCCCGCCCAGGGCGACGAAGTTCTCGTCTTCACCTTGGATGAGCCTTATGAGTACACTGGTGGCAATCTCGCAATCGAGGTAACTGCCATTGAGAGTGGTAGCAACTATCCCAGGACTTATTTCTACGGCCAGGAGTTTGCTGACTATTATCCCAGCCTGTATCTCTATGGTACCTCGAGCTATTCTTCAAGCGACAAGTCTCACTTCTTGCCCAAGCTCGGTATCAAGTATGTGAAGGAAGACACTCCCGCTGAGTATGACATGGGTGACGTGAACCATGATGGTAATGTGTCGATTCCCGACGTGACCGAACTCATCGATTACCTGATTAATGACGCAACTGCAGCTCCCGCCGAGGCTAATGTGAATGGTGACGAGGTCGTTTCCATTGCCGACGTGACCGCTCTGATTGACTACCTGCTCAGTGGTGCATGGTAATCAAGAAACTATAGCCTCAACAGTTACGAGGCGTTAAACTGACTCCGGTGGCTTCTATTTCAAGGAAGCCCCGGAGTCAGTTTTTTAGTAGTGAATATATTGCATATATTGTTTTTTGCTTTATCTTTGCACCATGGTATAGTGATTGATGTTGACTTTTGCTATAGACCATATTTGTTTTATTCATATAGTATTAACCACTTAAATTTATTAAAAATCTTATGAAGAAAAGTTTTAAACTCTTGTCTGCAGCGCTCATCGCGCTGATTTCGTTTGCGCCCAGTGCTAATGCTGGCGAATTGGTCGTTTGTGATGGAGATGATAATAGCTCCTACTTCCCTGTATATGGGTTCTATTATGATCAGCAGTTCCACGACCAGATGATTTATCCTGTTAACATGCTCTACGACATGGTTGGCAAGAACATCACCTCTATAACCTTCCATCCCAATTCGACTCTTGAATATCAGGGTGGTAAATTGCGCCTGTCATTAAAGGAATCTGAAATGGACCGTTTCGGCAGCTATGATTTGCAGACAGATTGCCGTATTGTCGCTGATCTCGTCCCCACTGTTGGTGACAACGAACTCGTTTTCGTTTTCGATCGACCTTATTATTATGATGGCGGTAACCTGCTGATTGACTGTGAGCTGATTGAGCCGGGTAGGAACTATCCCTCAATAACCTACCAGGGCAAGTCGATGGGCTATGTTTGCAGCCTCTTCCACTATGGCTACAATAGTCAAAGTGATGTTGACTACTTCCTGCCCAAGGTTACTTTCACTTACGAAGACGGTAGCACCCCCACCCCCGTTGAGATGGTTTACACCGTTGTAGGTCCTGAGGACGTATTTGGCACCAATTGGGATGTCAATGACCCCAACAACGAATTGGTTAAGGGTGAGGACGGCGTTTACACCTGGAGCAAGGAGAATGTAGCCCTGTACGGCAACTTCGAGTTCAAGGTTGTCGGCAACCACGATTACGAAGTCTATGAGTGGCCCGTCGGCATGAACAACTGGGTTGCTAATGTTGCTGAGGAAGGCATCTACACCATCGAAATCACCTTCAATCCTGAGGCTGCCGAAGAAGACCGCATCGGCTGCACGCTGACCAAGACTGGTGATGTTGAGCACATTGAGCACGTTTACACCGTTGCTGGTACCGATAACCTGTTCGGCAGCTATTGGGACACCAATGACGAGGCCAACAACATGGTTAAGGGCGATGACGGCATCTACACCTGGAGCAAGAACGGTGTTGAGTTTGCTGCTGAGGAAGTAGTTGAGTTCAAGGTTGTTCAAGACCACGCTTGGACCTATGCATGGCCCTCCAACAACTGGTGGTACAAGGCAGAAGAGGCTGGCAAGTATAATGTTGTCATCACCTTCGACGCTGATACCAAGGAGATCACCTTCACTGCTAACCTCGTAACTGAACCCGGTTTTGAGCCTGGTGACGTGAACCAGGATGGTGATATTTCGATTGTTGATATTACCATGTTGATCGACTTCCTGGTGGCTGACCCAAGCGCTGCCCCCGCCGAGGCTGACGTCAATGGTGATAACACCGTTTCAATTAGTGACGTTACTGACCTGATCGACTTGTTGCTGAGTGACAATTGATCTGAAAATGGCGATTGAGCAAGTTGATTGACAACTTGTGAATGAGACAAGGCAGGCTCCAAATCCGGAGCCTGCCTTTTTACTGGCTGTTTGCTCGCTAATGGACTAATTTCTAAAATTTTACTAACTCTGTTTTTGAAAAAGTTATCCAGAAAAAATCTTAATTCATTGAAAATCAATGAAGTAAATTTTTACTCAGTCCAAAAAGTTTTCCAAAACGAATTTTTTAAGTAAAAATTATTTGTCATTTCGACTCCCTGTATTATCTTTGCAAGCCCAAACCGGCAACGCCGGTTTTTTAACGATAGCAATGGTTCTTTTTTAATACCCGGAATATGATTCAGACAGTACTGAAGCGTGACGGCCGTGTCGTCGGCTATAATGAGGAAAAAATCAAAGCGGCAATTCGCAAAGCAATGCTCGCTACTGAGATAGGTGAGGACGAGGCGCTCATCCAGCGCATCGCAGACCGCATTGGCCAGCGTGGCCGTAGCCAGATGAGTGTAGAGGATATTCAGGACCAGGTGGAACTGGAGTTGATGAAGAGCCCCCGCAAGGAGGTGGCACGATGCTACATCAACTACCGTCACCAGCGCAGTGTGGCGCGCAAGGCCAAAACACGTGACCTGTTTCTTGAAATCATCAATGCCAAAAATAACGATGTCACCCGCGAGAACGCCAACATGAATGCCGACACCCCCGCCGGCATGATGATGAAATTCGCCAGCGAGACCACCAAGCCCTTCGTCGATGACTATCTTCTGAGCGAGGAAGCGCGTGATGCCGTGCGCGGCAACTATCTGCATATCCACGACAAGGACTATTATCCCACCAAGAGTCTGACCTGTGTCCAGCATCCGCTCGACAAAGTGCTCAAGCAGGGGTACATGGCTGGACATGGTGAGTCGCGTCCTGCCAAGCGCATCGAGACTGCCGGAGTCATTGCCTGTATCACGATGGAAACCGCCCAGAACGAGATGCATGGCGGTCAGGCCATTCCCGCCTTCGACTTCTATCTCGCCCCCTATGTGAGGCGTTCGTTCATCGAGGAGGTGAAGAATCTCGAGAAACTCATGGGCCAGGACTATAGCCGCTTGTATGATGTCAAGTTTGATGACTACATCGAGCGTGAACTGGAATTCCTGCAGGGCGATGCACGCATCCTGCAGCATGCTATCAACAACACCGTGCGCCGTGTCCACCAGGCCATGGAGGCTTTCATCCACAATATGAATACCATCCACTCGCGCGGTGGCAACCAGGTGGTGTTCAGCTCCATCAATTACGGTACCGATACCAGCGCCGAGGGCCGATGTATCATCCGCGAGTTGCTCAATTCGACCTACGAGGGCGTGGGTAACGGCTCAACGGCCATCTTCCCCATCCAGATTTGGAAAAAGAAGACGGGTGTGAGCTACAAGCCCGGTGACCCCAACTATGACCTGTACCAGCTAGCTTGCAAGGTGACGGCACGTCGTTTCTTCCCCAACTTCGTCAATCTTGACGCTACTTACAATTACCATGAGCAGTGGCGTGCCGATGACCCCGAGCGCTACAAGCATGAGGTCGCTACGATGGGATGCCGCACGCGCGTGTTCGAGAACCGGTTCGGCGAGAAGACCTCAATCGGCCGCGGCAACCTGTCGTTCTCGACCATCAATATCGTCAAGTTGGCCATCGAGTGCATGGATATCAAGGACAAGCAGGAGCGCATTAACTGCTTCTTTGCCAAGTTGGACAATATGCTGGAAATCACCGCACGCCAGCTTGATGCACGCTTCCAGTATCAGAAGACCGCCATGGCCAAGCAGTTCCCCCTGCTCATGTCGCAGCTGTGGAACGGTGCCAGCGAACTCGGCCCCAATGACCGTGTGGAAGGTGTCATCAACCAGGGCACCCTGGGCATTGGCTTTATCGGACTTGCCGAGTGCTTGATTGCCCTCGTGGGCCATCATCACGGCGAGAGCGACGAGGCACAGCAGCTCGGCATCAAGATTGTCACCTATATGCGCGACCGCGTCAACGAGTTCAGCGAGCGCTACCAGCACAACTACAGCGTGCTGGCAACACCTGCCGAGGGACTCGCAGGCAAGTTCACCCGTCGTGACCGCAAGGACTTCGGTGAAATCCCCGGAGTGACCGATAAGATTTATTATACCAACAGCAACCACGTGCCTGTCTATTACAAGTGCTCGCCCAAGCACAAGGCCGAGGTCGAGGCTCCCTACCATGAGTTGACCCGTGGCGGACATATTTTCTATGTCGAGATTGACGGTGACGCCACCCACAATCCCGAAGCCATCGCCAATGTCGTGGACCTGATGGACAAGTACAACATGGGCTACTGTTCGGTCAACCACAACCGCAACCGCTGCATGGATTGCGGCTATGAGGACGCTACCGACGACCTTCACGAGTGCCCAAGCTGCCACGGCCACAACATCGACCGCCTGCAGCGCATCACAGGCTACCTCGTCGGCACCACCGACCGCTGGAACAGCGGCAAACTCGCCGAGCTCAAGGACCGTGTCGTCCACAAGTGATAACCAATTAATCAAACAACAGAAACAACATAGAACAACGGCAACAACTCTTTTTAAAATACTAGAGAATAATAACATAATTGTTGTTCTGGTTGTTTTAAGTTGTTCATGTTGTTTGAAAAAAGTGGGTTGTCTGAAAAAGAGAGTTTTTTTGACATGAATTTGAGGGTGCTGCACATCGTCGAGGGTACCAGTGTCGATGGACCTGGTCTGCGCACGTCAATCTACCTGGCGGGCTGCAACCATCATTGTCCTGGATGCCATAACCCCGATTCCTGGAATCCGCAGGGTGGGGAAGAACGCACCCTCGACGAACTGATGGCAGTTATCTCCTATAATGAAGCCCCCGTCACATTGAGTGGCGGTGACCCCTTGCAGCAGCCCGACGGCACCCGAGCCCTCATTCGCCGCATCAAGCAGGAACTGGGCTACAACGTCTGGTGTTACACCGGCTACACCTGGGAAGAAATAGCCGCCAATCCCAAACTCTTGGAAGTGGTGCAAGAGTTGGACGTCCTCGTTGACGGTCCTTTCGTGCAAGCCGAGCGCGACATCAGCCTCCGCTTCCGCGGCAGCCGCAACCAGCGCCTCATTGACGTCCAGCGCACTCTCGCCTCCAGCGACCCCACCACTCCCACAACAATCCAATAAAGTATAGCAACCCTCCATCTTTCTACCGCGGATGACGTGTCCCCTTGCTGGTGGCGTGTCAGTGTATTGCAAGCCTCTGGCTTGCACATGATTTGACCCGCAGTTTTTTCCTGATTCCAACAAAAATCCATTATAGTTTTGTTGGTTTCAAGGGAATGATGTATCTTTGCACTAACAAATTGAACGTGTTGAGGTTTCCAGCCTGAAAATGGTGAGGAATCAAAAGGGAACCAGGTGCAACTCCTGGACAGTACCCGCTGCTGTAACTCCCCACGTCACATCGCGCGGCATCATGCCACTGGTTGCAAACGCTACAATGTCTGCATCATCACCGGGAAGGCGCCGACATCGATGGGGGAGAAGTCAGAAGACCTGCCTCCACACGGCCATTGATTGTGGTTCACGCGGCATTTGAACCCTGGCGAAGTGAGATGATGCAGAGTGCAATCTGCCCATTTTCTTGAAGTCTTCACTGGCTACAGCCGGCTTCCGACGTGTCGCTTGATTCACAACATGAAGTGAAACAAGAAACTGATGATGACATGAAGAAATTGTTGCTTTTTTCATTGATGGCTGTAGTAGCGATGGCGGCATCTGCCGGCAATTCGCCCTATATGGCTCGCGTGTATGATTACTTGCCTGGTCCGGGCCAGTTCGTGAATCAGTCGCCCGCCTACAAGCCGGGTTACACTCAGGACAGTATCAATGCCATCGTCGAAGCATCGCTGTGCGGAAAAGCGACCGGCGGCCCTGTCAGTCTGGGCAGCTATGGCGGCTATATCGTCTTCGGTTTTGACCATCCCGTTATCAACAAGCACGGTTATGACGTAAAGATTTACGGTAACGCCATGCAGAGCGCTGCTGTGCCCGATATGGCTGGTGGCAGCTGCGAACCCGGCATCATCATGGTGGGCGTGGACATGGACGGTAACGGGGTGCCCAGTGACGGCGACAAGTGGTATGAAATCAAGGGAGCAGACTATGACCGTTGCCAGCACGGCTTCGAGGTAACTTATTACAAACCCGACGAGAACAAGCCCCGTGTGCCTCATGCAAGCTGGAAATTCATCAACGATATCGAGTATGTCCATTGGACGAGCAACGACGCCGATGCATCCAGTGGCTATGTGTGGCGCAACACATTCCACAGCCAACCATATTGGCCGCTGTGGATTGAGGACACTGTGCTCACCTTCCGTGGCACACGGCTGCCCAATTCTTCTGTTGATGTAAGTGGCGGCAATGGTAACAACTGGTTCCAGCCGTTCTTTGGCGAAGGCTATGTGGACAACTTGCCCAACGGGCAGGAACCTGGTTTCATGATTGACTGGGCGATTGACGAGGACGGCAATCCTGTTCCCCTCGACCACATTGATTTTATCAAGGTCTATTGTGCTCAACTCGACTATTGCGGCTGGCTTGGTGAAGTATCTACCGAGGTGTGCGGTGCTGAAGATTTGCACCCCGACGCTGAAGCCAATGAGCCCGGTCCTGGTCCCGGTGATTATACGTTCACCAACGGAATCATTTTCGTCAACGAGGACCGTTATGGACCCAACCAGGGCTCACTCAACTATTACAACTACGACTACGACGAGATGGAATACAATGTCTATGCCATCGTCAATCCTGATACGAAACTCGGTATGACCACCCAGTTCGGCCAACTCTATGGCAATCATCTGTTCCTCGTCAGCAAACAGGCAAACACCAGTGAGGCGTCAGGCAACACCATGGGCTCCCGTCTGGCTGTGCTTGATGCAGCAACGCTCAAGCAGCAAGGTAGCCTCCTGCGATTCGGCGAGTCGCCTGACAGCATCTATGATGGTCGCGCCTATTGCGCCGTCACAGACGAGAAAGGCTATATCTCGACCAGTGCAGGCATCTTCGTCTTCGATGTTCCCACGATGAGCGTGACGGGCGCTATCGACGGCACATTGTCCAGCGCTAAGGGGGATTACAACAGCCTCTATAAAGACCAGTGCGGTGATATGGTGCGCTTCGGGCAGTATGTGTTTGCTGTGCAGCAGGGCAGGGGACTCCATGTGATTGACCCCGCCAGTGATGCTATCGTGACCACATTGCCGTTCCCCAACATTGTCACCGTGTTTGTGACGGCAGGCGGTAACCTGTATGTGGCGAACAATTCCCGTGAAATCTATGACTATAGCGGCGGCCCCTATGAGGCTAACTTCACCCGTATCGATCCTGTCACACTGAGCGTTGCCGAGGTATATCCGTTGGACGGTACCCGTGGTGCGATGAGCTCGTGGGGTGCTTGGCGGCCTTGCATGGTCTGTGTTGACCCCCAGGCCGAACGTGTCTATTACAACTATGACGAGTATCAGAACTACATCAGCTGTTATGACTTCACGACGCGCATGTTTACTGATGAACTCATCACTTTGCCTGAGGGCGTTGAAATCAACTGGGACGGCACGAAGGAACGCCAGGGGCTCTATGCTTCGGCCATCAGTTTTGACCCCCACACGGGCGACATGGTGGTGCAGACGATTGAAGCCGCGCCTTTGTCCTATCAGAACTTCAACCACAACTGGGTGCTCTTTTATGATGCCAACACGCTGGAACTCAAGAAGCAGGTCCGTCTGCAGGACGCCTATTGGTTCCCGTCGATGGCTGTCTATCCTGACGTCTGCGACCCCACAGTAGTCATTACTGACAGGCAACTGCCTGAAGGCGACTCTCAGGAGATTGACCTGTTGCACGCCGTCAATGACGCCGACAATATGGCTGCTCTGGCTGTGACCACAGCAAAAAGTGCCAACCCGCAGGTTGCTCGCGCATGGGTGAGCGGCACTAGCCTTCATGTCGTGGCTGTAGCCCCAGGCAGGACGACAGTTACAGTCACGACCGACAGCAACGGCAAGCTGGCAACGGCTACGTTCGTTGTTACTGTTACAAGGGTTTCACATCCTGGCGACGTTAATATGGACGATAGAGTGGATATTGCCGATGTCGCTAAACTCATAGATGTGCTCATGGGTTCGGTTTTGGCCGACTATGACCCGGGTGCTGCTGATGTGAACCGTGACGGCGTGATTGACATCGGTGACGTAACTCTACTCATCGACCTTTTGATGAAATAAATAAGATACAATTAACACATTGTTTAACCTTTAAATAGATGAAATAATCATGAAGAAGATTTTTACATTTGCAGTTAGTGCCTTGATGGCTTCGGCCGCATGGGCTGGTGTGATTACGCTTGATTTGAACAAGCCATTGAATCCTTCAACACTGGAATTCAATGCCAACGGCATTTGGACAGGATGCTACAACGATGTGGACTACACATGGTTGGAGTTTGGCGACAACAATGGTGAGTTTATGCTGTCTCACCTCATTGACGGCGAAGGTGCATCATGGGGTGGCTACTATTGGGACGGTTTCTGCCCCGCTATCGGTGGCGATCAGACTGACTATGACCAGCCTGGTGCAGCAGGCACCTGGACCACTAATTTCGGCGGTTGCATGGCTGGTGGTGGCTGTGTCATCAACGAGGATGGTACCGTTTCGGCCGACCCCGATGAGCCTTATCTGGTGGCTTATTACAGCACTTGGGCTTCGGAAGGTAACACTAACCAGGTGATGTTTATGGGCAAGGACGGCAACATGTCGTTCAAGCCGGTTGGCGTTTATGTGTGCAATCATCCTTGGGCTTATTACAACTGCCTGAATGGTGGCGGTTCGGCAAGCGCTTTTGAGCAGGGTGATTACTTTGAATTGACTGCTGTTGGTGTAACAGCCGAGGGCAATGAGGTTTCGACCAGTATTCGTCTTGCCGAGTTTGTTGACCGTGGCTTGGAGGCTGCCAACGATTGGACTTTCTTTGACCTCTCGAGTCTTGGTGAGGTGGTATCGGTTTACTTTACTCTGAATTCGACCGATTCGGGCGATTGGGGTATGAACACGGCAGCCTACTTCTGCATGGACAAGTTCCAGGTCGAGGATGGTATATCCACTGCTGTTGAAAACGTGAGTGCTGACAAGGCTGTAGCTGGCGTGAAGTACGTTAACCTGGCTGGCATGACCAGTGACAAGCCCTTTGATGGTGTAAATGTCGTGGTGACCTCTTATACCGATGGCACCACAAGCACAACTAAGGTCGTTAAATAAGTCCTAGAGAAAATAGATATTAGTATATAGTAACCTGATGTGTGAATGTGCGTCCATACGGCAGTGATGCCGCAAGGGCGCACTTTTTTTACCTTCAAAGTGACCACCGTGAAAAACCGTAGTTTCTCTTACTCCTTAATAATATATATTATTAAAGATGTGTAATGAAAAAAAACTTGCCTTTTTCGGTGCCTTATTTCAAATTATTGGATTACCTTTGCAGCCGATTTTAAAAACACTACTCATTTATGGCAAAAAATCTAGTAATCGTAGAGTCCCCTGCAAAGGCTAAAACAATCCAAAAGTTCCTGGGTAACGACTATAAGGTGATGTCGAGTTTCGGTCACATCCGCGACTTGCACAAGAAGAATTTCAGCATCGATGTGGAGAATGGCTTCATGCCGATTTATGAGATTCCCGAAGACAAGGAAGATCAGGTCAAGAAACTGAAGGATGAAGCTGCCAAGGCCGACATCGTGTGGCTCGCAAGTGATGAAGACCGTGAAGGAGAGGCTATTGCTTGGCATTTGTTCGAAGTGCTGGGACTGTCGCCCGATAACACGCGGCGCATCGTCTTCCACGAGATTACCGAACCTGCGATTCTGGAAGCCATACAGCATCCGCGCAACATCGACCTGAACCTGGTGGACGCCCAGCAGGCAAGGCGCGTGCTTGACCGCATCGTGGGTTTCGAACTGTCTCCCGTGCTGTGGCGCAAGATTATGCCGGGTCTGTCGGCTGGTCGTGTGCAGAGTGTCGCCGTTCGTCTTGTAGCTGAGCGTGAAAAAGAAATCAAGGCGTTCACCAGTGAGCCTTACTATCGCGTTACAGCCCAGTTCAAGGGCGCTGAGGGCTCTGAGTTTGCTGCTGAGCTCAATCGTCACATGGATGACCACGAGACGGCGTTGGCTTTTGTCGAGAACTGCAAGCAGGCCCAGTTCGCGGTGGATAGTGTTGTAGTTAAGCCTCTCAAGCGCACTCCGGCGCCTCCTTTCACTACCAGCACGCTGCAGCAGGAAGCTGCACGCAAGTTGGGCCTTTCGGTAAAGCAGACGATGAGGTTGGCGCAGCGCCTCTATGAGGAGGGTTTGATTACCTATATGCGTACCGACTCGGTCAACCTGAGCAATTTGGCATTGGGTACTATCAGCAAGGAAATCAAGGAGAATATCGGTGAGCAGTACCTCAAGGTGCGCCATTACCGTACGACCAGCAAGGGGGCACAAGAGGCTCACGAGGCCATTCGTCCCACCTATATCAGCAATCACACCATCACGGGCACTCCACAGGAGAAGAAGCTCTATGACCTCATCTGGAAGCGCACCATTGCATCCCAGATGGCAGATGCAGAATTGAAGAAGACGACCGCCAATATCTCTGTCTCGGGTCGTAAAGAGATGTTTGTTGCCGAGGGCGAAGTAGTAAAGTTTGACGGCTTCCTCAAGGTGTATTTCGAGAGCACCGACGACAATGCTCAGGCCAGCCCTGAACTGCACACTTTACCGGTACTGACGCGTGGCGACCTGCTCGATGCGGCTTCCGTAACAGCAACGCAGCGTTTCACACAGCAGCCCAACCGTTATACCGAGGCTTCGCTGGTGCGCCGGCTTGAGGAACTGGGCATCGGACGCCCGTCTACCTATGCTCCCATCATCTCGACAATTCAGGACCGCAACTATGTCGAGAAGGGCGAGAGCAAGGGACAGAAGCGTGAGTATGAAGTCATCACTCTCAAGGGTGGCAAGATTACGACAGGCAAGAAGAGCGAACTCTTCGGTGTCGAGAAAGGCAAACTCATTCCCACCGACGTGGGTATGGTGGTCAATGAATTCCTGGTGAAGTATTTCCCCTCAATCATGGACTACAACTTTACGGCCAAGGTAGAGAATGAATTCGATGAGGTGGCCAAGGGAAATGTCGTGTGGAACAAGGAAATCGCTGATTTCTACGAGGGCTTCCACCCAAGTATCAGCAAGGTATCGTCGCTTCGTCTGGAACACAAGGTGGGAGAGCGCTTGCTGGGTAATGACCCCAAGACGGGACTTCCTGTCATGGTTAAAATCGGTAGATATGGTCCCCTCGTGCAGATGGGCAGTGCTGACAATGAGACAAAGCCCCGTTTTGCTTCGTTGCAGCGCGGACAGAGCATCGAGACGCTGACCCTGGAAGAGGCAATCAAACTCTTCGACCTGCCGCGTGACTTGGGTGACTTTGAGGGCGCTGCGGTCTCGGTGGGCGTAGGGCACTATGGCCCCTATGTGAAACACAACGGCAAGTATGCTTCTATTCCCCAGGATATGTCTCCCACTGCAATTACACTGGAGGAGGCCGTAGAACTTATCAAGGCTCAGCGCGAGGCCGAAGCCAAGAAAGTCCTCAAGACCTTTGACGAGGATCCCGACCTCAAGGTGATGAACGGTCGTTATGGTCCCTATATCGTTTACAAGAAGCAGAATGTCAAGATTCCAAAGGGGAAGGACGCCGAATCGCTCACTCTTGAGGAGTGTCATGAGATTGTTGCTGATGAGGCCAATATCTCTAAAGGTGGCGCACGCCGCAAGGCCTCACGGACACGCACTGCAAGCAAGAAAACCACATCAAAAAAGTGATTTATTATTAAAGTGTTACTAGAGGCTGTGTGTTGCAACTTTCTGCTGCACAGCCTCTAGTTATATATGTCAAATAACCCCTTAAGAAAATAATCAGTCTAAATATTGAAATTTTTTCTTTTTTAGAGCCTGTATTAGAAAAAATCATCGTAATTTTACCGACTGGAGAGAAATCCATTGGCTTTTGCCTTGGTTATCTTCTTGTCCATCTGATTCGTATATTGCTTATTGTGAATATATTAAACATTAACCCTTCAAGTAAGTTTGAGGTTTTTGGTGGCGATTGGATGGGTGATTTGCGTGGATAATAACTAAAACAAACCAAATAACTAAAAAAAGTTTATAATTATGTCTTTTATTAAATCTATCAAGAATGCTCTTGGTGGCTCGAGCGACGAAGACTATGATGTTTTTGGACAGCCCACAACTTTTGTGAACCCCTTTAGCAAGGATAAGAATGTCTATGATCAGGAGCGCGTTAACGATGACGTGCACATCGAGGTGGACAAACATGAGGAATATGCCATTGACGCTGAGTTTGCCGACAAGGCGGCTCGACTCATGAACGAGCACACTCAGGCCGTGATCAGCATGCTCAAGGGCAACTGGAAGAAGGAGCGTGAAGAACTCCTGCAGAAGGTTGAGGATGCCAACAAGCTGGTCGAGGAAAACAAGGAGAAGATGCAGGTCAATGAGGCTAACCGTCGTCAGGCTCACAACAGGGCCAACGAACTCTCGGGAAAGGTCGATGAGCTGGAAGCTGCCTACGAGAAGCTCGAAATCGAGAAGAAGAGTCTTGAGAGCCGTATCAAGGCGATGGAGGCTCGTGGCGACAACTCAGATGAACTGAACGCCCAGATTGAGCAGCTCAATGCTACAGTCGATGACCTGCGCAAGCAGGTGGCTGATCGTGACGCTGAAATTGAGCGCCGCGACAATATGCCGTTGCCTGCCGACGACGGTCCCACTATTGACCAGCTCAATCAGCAGGTTGAGCAGCGCGATGAGCTCATTGAGCGCCTCCGCGCCAACATTACTGAGCTGGAGGGCAAGCTGGATGCCGCTGCCGAGGATTTGAAGGCTGCCGAGGAACTCCAGAAGACTATTGAGCAAGTCGAGGAGTTCAAGGACAAGAAGAATTCCGAGATTGCTTCGCTGCGTCAGCAGATTATTGACCTCCAGAAGCGCGCTTCTGAGTTTGATGAGCTCCGCAAGGCCCACATCGTACTCAATGACGAGAACGAGTCACTCCGCAAGTCGATTGAGCAGCTGGAGCAGACTGCTAAGCAGAATGCCGAAGTTCAAAATCGCCGCAGCATTGAGACCGGCAACATCATTGACGGACTCAAGCGCCAGCTGGCTACTGCTAATGCCATGGCCGAGGATTTCAAGCGCAAATACAATTCATTGAGTGTTGACGGTAACGAGCGTGCTGCCAATTTTGCCAAAATCACAGCCGAGCGTGATGATGTCAAGGCCGAGTTAAAGCGTATGCAGGTGACTTTGCAGAAGAAGCAGCACGAGGCCCAGGCAATGAACGATGCTATAGCCGAGAAGGACCGCCGTATCGCTGCCCTCACCCAGGAGGTGGAAGAACTGAGCAAGCGACCCGCTGTACAGGAAGCAGCTGGAAACGCTGCACGGGAGTCGGCCTATGGCTCCGTTGTCGAAGAAGTGTCTGACGACCCTGCAATGAGCGCTATTGATGACATCGACTGGGCTGATGACGGTTCACAGCCTCCTCATCCCGGTGAAGACCCCCGTCAGCTTTCCTTGTTCTAAATGACGGGTAAGAGTGCTATGAGTGGCTCGATTTGAGTCCTCTTTGGTGCCGACAATATCTATTGGGGCTGCCTCTCGGGGGGGGCGGCCCCAATATTTTTTAATGATTAATTACCTATATATATTATAATACCTTAAAGTATTTAAGCGTGCGCAAAACTGCCAATTTGCCCATTTTTGCCATTGAATTGTGAAAATAGGTTAAATAATAGATTTTTCTTCCGGAATATTTGGTCGGTTTGCGCGACGGCTGTAATTTTGCATCGCTTTTCGGCTCACAATATGACAAATTGCGTGAGCGATTTTTTTGACGCCTTTTTTGGCGGGTGCGCCGGGAGCTTTTCGAGTTCATTGAAATGTTTGCAATGAGGAAAATTGACAGTGCAGAGACAAGGAAGGGAAACCGCCGAGTCCACGTCAAGATTCCGAAGACAGGTAGATACACGACAGCACAGCGAATCCGAGTCCACCCCCTGCGGGGGTGAGCGGGCCGGGCACCGGACAAATCGCCGTTGCGTTTTCATTTCAATCTTTGTAAAAGAAGAAAACGATAATACAACAACGAAGAGTTTGATCCTGGCTCAGGATGAACGCTAGCGACAGGCTTAACACATGCAAGTCGAGGCGCAGCGCGGTGGTAGCAATACTACTGGCGGCGACCGGCGCACTGGTGAGTAACACGTATGCGACCTGCCCCGGACAGGGGGATAAACCCGGGAAACTGGGCCTAATACCCCATACGCCTCAGGGATG
>JAEEGF012490926.1_pt1 | contig 41516 bp, 31 predicted proteins | sample 9134171 | NCBI WGS metagenome assembly JAEEGF01 (sample SAMN16246542, study PRJNA631951) | gut metagenome | biome: gut microbiome; feature: rumen; material: AP-attached | host: Bos | place: Iran: Karaj | collected 2018-10 | reverse complement strand
CATCGGTAGCATTCTCTTGCACGGGTTGCTCGGCAGCTGGCTGTGCCACAGGCCCTGATGTCACCGGCTGTGGTGTCTCGTTCTGCTGGCTCATAGCCTCCTTGGCAGCTTTCTCGGCAGCCGACGGACGACCGCGCTTTTTGCGTGGCTTCACCTCCACTTCCGGTGTCTGTGCTTGAGTCTCGTCTTGTTTCTCGGCTTTATCTTCTTTCTTCACCTCGGCGGGTGGTTGTTTCTCGGCATTTGCCTCGTTGGCTGCCTTGCGCCCGCGTTTTCGCTTGGGTGCAGGCTCGGGAGTCTTAGCTGCCTCGGCAGCCTGATGGTCCAGGACTTGATACAGGAGTTCTTCGACGTCAGTGGTGTCTACCTTTTTCAGTCCCATGGAACGAGCGATGTCTCGCAACTGCGATTCGCTCATTTCGTTCAAATCATTAAAACTGTACATTATATTTTCTTTAAGTAGTCAAGGAGGTCGTTGCCAATGGGCATTTTGCAACCAAGAAGCATTCTTCTCAACATCCTGCCTTCTTTAACTACATGTTTCTAGAAATTACGATATCTAATTACGTGTAAAAAAGCATTGCCAGAATGCACATGGTTGTCATGTCACATTAATCAACTATCCCTGACAATAGCCTAGGTGGTGTTATTCTAACAAATGTGTAGTGGAAAATTTGTCCGAACGGACGTTTGAGATTGCAGTGTGGCGATTAGTTGTCACTCAAATCGTGTGCAAAGGTAAGCACAATAGTTGGATTAGCCAAGTTTTCGTGCAGAAAAATATCCAAATTGGCCCAAAAACTCTGCCAATTGGGGAGAAAATAGTAACTTTGCAGTCTTCAAAGCAGAAATGAATGGAGAACAGACAAGCAATCATCGCTTCGCATCTTGAGCAGAAAGTGTTCCATCTGGTCGGTGAGGTCGCCGACGAGTTGGGGCGTGAGTGCTATGTGGTGGGCGGCTATGTGCGCGACATCTTCCTGAAGCGCACGAGCAATGACATGGACTTTGTGACCGTGGGCAGTGGCATTGAAGTTGCCAGTGCTGTTGCAGCACGCATTGGTCGCCGCGCCCATCTCGCCATATTCAAGAGCTTCGGTACGGCGCAGGTGAAGACACGCGAGTGGGAGTTGGAGTTTGTAGGTGCCCGCCGCGAGAGCTATCACCGCGAGAGCCGCAACCCCATTGTCGAGGACGGCTCACTCGATGACGACCAGCACCGACGCGACTTCACCATCAATGCGATGGCAATTTGCCTGAACAAGGGCCGCTACGGCGAGTTGCTCGACCCGTTTGACGGCTTGGGCGACCTGGCTCGCCGCATCATCCGCACTCCACTTGACCCCGACATCACATTCAGCGACGATCCGTTGCGCATGATGCGCGCAGTGCGATTTGCCACGCAACTCGACTTTGACATCTTTCCCGAGACGATGCAAGCTATCACGCGCAACGCCAAGCGCATTGGCATCATCACGCGTGAGCGCATTGCCGAGGAGCTAATGAAGATTATGCGCTCGCCGCATCCGTCGCGCGGCTTCGCTTTGCTTGACCAGTCCGGCTTGCTACCGCTCATCTTCCCCGAACTGGCAGCGATGAAGGGCGTTAACGTGATGAACGGTCGCGCACACAAGGACAACTTCCTGCACACCATGCAGGTGCTGGACAACGTGGCGGCGGCCAGCGACAACGAGTGGCTGCGGTGGGCTGCGCTGCTGCACGACATCGGCAAACCCGTGTGCAAGCGCTGGGACGACCAGCAAGGCTGGACGTTCCACAACCATAACCTGGTGGGTGAGCGCATGATTCCCAAGATCTTCGGGAAAATGCGCCTGCCGCTGAACGAGCACATGAAGTATGTGAAGAAACTGGTGGGTCTGCACATGCGCCCCATCGCACTGGTTGAGGATGAAGTTACCGACTCGGCTGTGCGTCGCTTGCTGTTTGACGCCGGCGACGACATTGATGACCTGATGACCCTGTGCAAGGCCGACATCACCAGTAAGAACCAGGAGAAGGTGAAGCGATTCAAGGAGAACTTCGACCTGGTGAAGCAGAAACTCGTTGACATCGAAGAGAAGGACCGCGTGCGCAACTTCCAACCGCCCATTGACGGACAAGAGGTGATGGACACCTTCGGGCTGAAGCCTAGCCGCGAGGTGGGCGAAATTAAGGACGTCATCAAGGAAGCCATCCTTGAGGGCGACATCCAGAACGACTATGCGCAGGCCTATGGGCTGATGATGCGCCGCGCCGCCGAGCTGGGCATCATGCCCGTGCATCGCGGGCAGCTGTGCCACACCACGATGCCATCACCCCTGGGTGAGCTCACGCTGGCAGCAACCGAGCAGGGCATCGTGCTGGTAGCGATGAATGACGCTGCGGATGAGTTGTCACGGATTGGCAAAAAGCTGAATATGGAGGCTGTTGCGTGCAGAACTCCCCTACTTAACCACTGCCAGCGGCAGTTGGAGGAGTACTTTGCCGGTGAGCGCCGCAAGTTCTCGTTGCCGTTGCACCTGCTAGGCACAGAGTTCCAGCAGTTGGCGTGGGCCGAGTTGCTGCGCATCGCCTACGGAGAAACCGAAAGCTACCGCGACCAAGCACAACACATCGGGCATCCACAGTCATTCCGTGCCGTAGCGCAGGCCAACCATGCCAACCCCGTGAGCATCATCGTGCCATGCCACCGCGTCATCGCTGCTGACGGCACTTTGGGCGGCTACGGCGGCGGCATCGACCGCAAGCAATGGCTCCTGCAACACGAGTCCCAAGACAAGAGGCCATAAGGTCTTTTTTAGACATAAGAACATAAGGACAGAAGATTTATTTTCAGTCAAATAATAAGATGTGTGCAGGTTAAAATATCACCTGCACACATCTCAATTATTTTATAATCTCAACGGTTAGAGTTTGAGGTCGTCGATGGTCTTGATGAGGAGATCGCCGGCGAGCTGGCGGGCAACAATCTTGCCTTGGGGATCGATGAGCATGATGTGAGGAATGCCATTGATGCCATAGAGGTCGGTTGGCTCATGCCAGTTCTTGCCACCTTCCATGACGGGCCATGGCATCTTAAGCTGCTCTATGGCTTTCTTGGTGTCCTCGGGCTCATCCCAAACAGCTACTCCGACGAAGTTCATCTTGTCCTTGTACTTGTCATAGAGACCCTTGATGTTGGGAATTTCGCGTTTGCAGGGTCCGCACCAACTTGCCCAGAAATCAACCAGGGTGTATTTTCCCTTGCCTGCAAAGTCAGAGAGTTTCACGCCGTTGGCATCGGTAAAGTCGAGAAACTGCTGCCCTACCGCCGTGACGACAAGAGCCTTTGCGTCATTGAGAGCCCTCTGCACACGCTTGAGGTTGCGGTAGCGCGGCGGTGCTGCATTAACAAGCGAGTCGAGTTGGTCATATCCTAACTCTTTGAACATCAAGTAGTAGTTGAGCGCCCATGGGCCGATGCCGTTATCCTTATTATCCTCATAGGCCTTATAGAAGCGGTCACCCAACTTCTTTTCCATTTCCATATACTGTTCGGGTGTAGGTTCCTCGCCGGCCTCATTCGAGATGGCATCAAGTTCGTCACCGAGGGCATTGAGAGCACCATTGAGTTTGCCTCCAGTGGCCTTTTCTTCTTGCCAGTTGATGGCAATTTCGGCGGGTTCGATGACAAATTCCATGCGTTTGTCACCCACAATCAGTCGTGCCATGTAGGTAGTATCCACAATACCCTCGAGCACAACCATCTTGTCCTTGATGGCACCCTGATTAAGCGTATCACCCGAATCAAAACTGGTGATGTAAGCCGTCTGTCCATCGGTGGATTCATCGGGCATTGTCACTGTCACTTTGTAATTGCCGCCCTGTTGGTTACATGCCGCAAGCAGGAAAATGGCGATCGCTGCAAAAAAAAGTTTTTTCATTTTATTTTGTTTTTTAGTGGCGAGGTTTCTGTCGTCGCCTATAGAACTTTTTATTTTTTAATGCTTTTGTAGATGAGAGATTGGATGTGGCTGCGGGCGCTAATGCGACCGAAGTTGGGGTTATTGCGTGTGGGGCTGACGCGGTTGCTCAGGAAGATGTAGAACATGTCGTTCTTCGGGTCTACCCAAAAGCATGTGCCTGTGAAGCCCGTGTGACCGTAGGTCTCGGCAGTCGCTTCGGCGCAGGTGTTGCTAGCGTCAGGGTTGCCCACGACGGGCTTATCAAATCCTAAGCCTCGGTGGCTGTTGGGGCTCTTCTGCGTTGTGAAGACCTCGACAGTCGATGGCTTGTAGAAACGTATGCCGCCATAGGTGCCGCCATTGAGCCACATCTGGAACAACTTTGCCAGGTCGTTGCCATTGGAGAACAGTCCGGCATTGCCCTGCACACCGCCCGAGAACGCCGCAAGCTCGTCGTGCACATATCCATGAATGTGCTGGCGACGCAGGTAGGTGTCCATCTCGGTATAGGCGATTTGCTCGCGGGGGAACTTGGTGAGCGGACGGTACATCGTATGGTAAGCACCCAGTGGGGCAAAGATGTAACTGTTGGTAAAGTAGTTGAGTGGCGAGTGTGTCATCTGCTGAACGGCGTCGGCCAGCAGGCAGAAATTCAGGCAGCTGTACAGATACCTCTTCTTGCCCAGATTAGCATGGTAGATGCGCTGCATGATGGAGTCGTAGGTCACTCGTCCACCCCATATGCCATCAGCAATGGCAATGTTGAACTTGTCGGTGCGAGTGGTCGAGAGGATGTCGGTGCGCAATCTCGCATCCTTGTGGCCATAGGCACCATTCATGATCTTAATGGTATGATTGGCATCGGCCTCACCAGTAATGAGCGCACCGCTGAAGGTGTTCTTGTCCATCATCATCTCCCACATGCTCAATGAGGGCGGCAGGCCCGTCTCGTGATAGAGCAGGTCGCGGAAGGTGATGTCGGCCTTGTCGCCGTCACGCAGGCCATGTATCACACGGCTGGCGGGCTCGTCGAGCTTGAACTTGCCGTCGTCATAGACCTTCATCATCGCACTGAGTGTGCCGGTGGCCTTGGACACCGATGCCAGGCCATAGATGGTGTTGTCGTTGACCGCCACACCACTTCCAAAGTCGGTCTCGCCATAGGAACGCTTGCAAATGACCTTGCCATGGCGCCCCACGATGACCTGACATCCTGGGAAGGCACGCTCGCGCACACCCAATCGGCACACCGAATCAATCTGGTGCAGCAGATAGTTGTCCATGCCCACCTCGGCAGGGATGGTGTAACCGAGTCGACAGGCGTCGTAGTGGATACCATGTCCTGCATGGTAGGTTTTGCTACCGCATCGCAGCGATACTGGCAGATTGCCCGTCGCTGCATTGCCACCAAAGATGGTCTGCACAGCATAGTCCTGTGCCAGCTCGGTATTCTCGTAGGTGAGCACCACTGCCTTGACATGGCCACTAGTGATTATATTGCCCCAGCGCGTGATATCGTAGGGCTTGCTGAAAATTGACAATACCAGGTTGTCGCATTTCTTCGCCAATTTCTTCACCTGTTCAATGGCGATGGCATCGTCGGCAAGGGCAGCCACCAGGATAAGGTTGTAGCGGTTGTCCTTTAGTTTCTGTACCAGTGCTTCGACACTCTCACCCGGGTTCAGTTGGTAGGCGGTGGCCTCAGCATAGTCGTCGACGCGGTCATGGAACATCGCCTTCAAGCCCTTTTCGCCCCCGACTGTAACCGACGCGATGCGGCGGCTCTGCAGGTTCTTGACAGGCAGAACACTCTTGTGACTCTTGATGACCGTGATGCCTCCAGCCAGCAGTTGGCGGATAAGCACCTGCGCGTCGGGCGTGTTCAGGTCACTCTCGATGCGTGCCGACGACACCTGCTGGCGCTGCGTAAGACCCAGGGCGAACTTATAGCGCAGCATCTTGCGGCATCGCTCGTCGATATCGGTCTGCTTAAGCGTTCCAGCCTGGATAGCCGCCATCACGGCGTCGACCTCGGCATCGGCATTGGCAGGCATGAGCAACAAATCGTTGCCCGCCTGCAAAGCTGCGACACATGCCGATCCCTTAAGGTACTTCTTGGCACCCTCCATCGTGAGTGCATCGGTGAAGATAAGCCCATCAAAGCCCAGTTTCTCCTTGAGCAGGTCGTTGACGCACTTGCGGCTCATGGTTGTGGGCACCAGATCCTTGTCGATTGCCGGCACAAACAGGTGTGCTGTGAGCATGCCCGACAGCCCAGCGTCAATGTAGCGCCGGAATGGCACCAGTTCACAGGTGTTCAGCTCACTCATCTTCTTGTTGATCACTGGCAGGGTCTTGTGCGAATCCTCCTCGCTGGAGCCATGCCCTGGGAAGTGCTTGCCCACCGACAGCACGCCGCCGTCCTCAAGTCCACGGGCATAGGCGATGCCGTGACGCGCCACCTCCTCGGGGCTCTCGCCAAACGAGCGAGTGCCGATGACCGGATTGCGCGGGTTGTCGTTCACATCGAGCACGGGCGCAAAGTTGACATGGATGCCCAAACGCCGCATCTCGCGCGCCACCTCGCGTCCATAATCATAGAGGAGCTTGTCGTCGTTGATAGCACCCAGCAACAGGTTGCGCGGGAACATCGGGGTGTTCTTCAGACGCATCGACACGCCCCACTCTCCGTCGATGGTAAGCAGCAGGGGGATAGTAGCCAACGACTGCGCATAGTTGGTGATTGCCACCTGGTCCTGGATGGTGCTCTCGTGATAGATGAGCCCACCTACCTTGTTGGTCTCGACCAACTTGCGGACGGCAGCCTTAGTGCCTTCATTGTCACGTGGCGAGACCGCCATGACAAAAAGCTGCGCCACACGCTCGCGTGGTGTCATCTGCGACATCGTCTGTTCCACCCACTGCTCCATGGCAGCCTGGTCGGCCTTGGCGAGCAAAGTGGGTTTCACTGGTTCTCTCGCCTGAGCCACGAGCGCCAGGACAACAAACAGGGCAAAACAAATTGAGAATTTAGAGTCGTGCATTGTGCATTTATTATTTTTTCATCATTCGCACCTCATCGGTCGAATTGATTTTCTTGCCTTGTTTTGACAAATTCTTAGCATATTCAATGACGTGGTTGCCATACTTTACGTCGTCGACATAGAGTCGTTTGGCGTTCTTGAACGACACCATGTAGTCGCCGCCGTTGGCAAGGTAGTCGATGGTGACCATCTTGTAGGTCTTCTTGGGGTCCACCTTTTTGCCGTTGACCTTGGCCGAGGTGACCTCGCCCTTGGCGTTATAAGTCACCTTTAGTCCCTTGCTCATGGCGTCGCCGTCACGTCCTGCCATCACCTTAAGGCCATCAAGCAAGTCCTGCCCCGTAATCTCAAGAACGACAAAGCGGTTGTCGAATGGGAACATTGACATCAGCAAGCCCTCGGTAACAGTGCCCTGAGGCATGTCGGTGCGGATGCCGCCCTTGTTCATGATGGCGAACTGCACATCGTTGATGCCCGATAAAGGTTTGATGATGTCCATGGTGATGTCGCTCACCCAATTCTGCAGGGCCGGGCTGCTGTTCTTCATGAAGCGTACCGATTCGCACAGGGGGTTGTTCATCAGCGAATCCACACCCGCGCGATAATGGTCAAGCCAATGATCCAATGCGCCGTACTGTTTTGCTGCCACATCCCAGGTTTCATCAACCTTGTAGTGCTTGTACTCGACCTTGCCAGTCTCCAGGTCGATGTCGTAGGTGGCAACCAATTTGCCACTCTTACCGTTCTGTCCGATGGGGATGAGTCGTCCATCGGCATTCTTCACGGTCGCCATCTCGGTACCAGGCTTCACAGTGGTATGCGAGTGCCCGCCGATGACTACGTCGATATAGTGGCTAGCCTTGATGATATCCACATCGTTGGTTTCTTCGGGGTCATAGCTAGTATATCCGATGTGTGAGATCATCACGACATAGTCGACCTTCTGCACCTCCTTGAGGTACTTGGCCGTAGCATCGGCCACATCGATCGACGGCAGGTAGTGCATGCCAGCATAGTTGCGCTCGCCAATGAGTCCGGCGGGCTGCACATTGATGCCGATGAAACCCACCTTCTTGTCGCCGTAGCGCTTGATGACATAAGGCTCGAACATGCCATCGAGACAAGTACCACTCATGTCGTAATTGGCGCTGAGTTTCTTAGCCCGGATGTTTTTATAATACTTGGCAACACTCTCAATGCCGTTGTCAAACTCGTGGTTCCCAAGGATAATGATGTCATATCCCAGCGAGTCCATCAAAGAATACTCCACTTCGCCCTCATAGAGTGAGAAAAACACTGTTCCTTGCACAGCGTCACCGGCATGGACAGTGACTGTGTTGGGATTCTCACTGCGAATTTTGTCATAGATGGCACGTCGGCGCAGGATGCCTCCCTGTCCGTCACTGGCGGGCTCAATCTGGCTGTGGGTGTCGTTGGCGGCGATGACCACCAAGTGCTCGGCCTGCATGGGCACGAGCGTTGCTGCAGCCGCAAATGCGGCGAGCACAAGTCGTTTTACTGTCTTGTTCATGAGTCTATAGTGTTAATGATCTAATCTAAATTAATTGAATTAACAAAAAGATTGCTTCTTGCTTTAAAACTGACAAAGTTACAAAAAAATCTTGGTTTTAGCCTCAAAAAGCACGAAAGTAATGAGAAAATAAATTCCCCGACACCTGTAAGGAAGTGAAACGACCGAGTGGAGCATATATAGCAAATGCGGCAGGGAATGAAATCTCTGCCGCACTTGTTTCTAAATTAATGTGCTCTGACTGCTTACTTGATGATGAGTGGGGTGCCGGTCATCTCCTTGGGCTGTGGAATGCCCATGATTTGGAGAATGGTGGGGGCAACATCGGCAAGACGACCGGGTTTCAGTTCAACGCGTGTGCCATCGGCACGCCACTGGTTATTGGTGACATAGATGCATGGAACTGGGTTTAGCGAGTGGGCCGTGTTGGGCGTTCCGTTGGGGTTGATGGCGTTGTCACAGTTACCATGGTCGGCAATGATGATCACTTCGTAGCCTGCAGCACGAGCAGCCTCGACAGTGGCGTAGGCGCAGTCGTCAATGGTCTCGACGGCGCGCTGGATAGCGGGATACACGCCCGTGTGGCCCACCATGTCGCCGTTGGCATAGTTGACGACGATGAAGTCGTACTGCTCGGTCTTGATGGCATCAACAAGTTTGTCCTTGACCTCATAGGCACTCATCTCGGGCTTGAGGTCGTAGGTAGCCACCTTGGGACTGTTGACCAAGATGCGGTCCTCGTTCTCAAAGGGCTTCTCACGACCACCGTTGAGGAAGAAGGTGACATGTGCATATTTCTCGGTCTCGGCGATATGTAGCTGTTTCTTGCCAAGCGATGACAAGTACTCGGCCAACGTGTTTGACACGTCCTCCTTGTCAAAGAGGATGTGCAGCCCGGTGAATGTGGCGTCATAGGGCGTCATGCAGCAGTAGTGCAAGTCGGCCAGGGTGTGCATGCCCTGGTCGGGCATGTCTTGCTGTGTAAGCACGGTGGTGAGTTCCTTGGCGCGGTCGTTGCGGAAGTTGAAGAAGATGACCACGTCGCCCGGCTGGATGCGGCCATCGACGGTGGTGTTGACAATGGGTTTGATGAACTCGTCGGTCACGCCCTCGTCATAACTCTCCTGGATGGCCTGGGTCATATTGTCGCTCTTGCGCCCCACCCCGTCGACTAGCTGGTCATAGGCTTCCTTGATGCGCTCCCATCGCTTGTCACGGTCCATTGCATAGTAACGACCTGTGATGGTGGCAACAACGCCGGCACTCTTAGCGCAGTGCTCCTCGAGCTGGGCAACGAAGCCCTTGCCACTTTGCGGGTCGGTGTCACGGCCGTCCATGAAGCAGTGTATAAAGACCTTTTTAAGCTCATAGTTGTGGGCGATGTCGCAGAGGGCAAAGAGGTGCTCGAGCGAGCTGTGCACGCCGCCATCGCTGGTCAGTCCCATGAAGTGAATGCCACACCCCGTCTCCTTGGCGCGGGTGAAGGCAGCGACCACTTCGGGGTTCTGCAAGATGGAGCCATCGGCGATGGCGCGGTTGATCTTGACGAGGTCTTGGTAGACCACGCGTCCGGCACCAATGTTCAGGTGCCCCACCTCACTGTTTCCCATCTGACCATCGGGCAGGCCGACATCCTCGCCACAGGCCATGAGTTGGGTGTTGGGGTATTTTGTACAAAGCAAGTCCCAGTAGGGAGTCTTGGTAAAGAAAATCGCGTTGCTGCGGGTGGGAGGCGCGATGCCCCATCCGTCCAGAATCATTAACAGTGCTTTTCTAGTTTCCATTGTGAAAAATAAACGTGTGAATAATTGGAGTGCAAAGTTACGATTTTTTGTTGAGATAATGTGGTAGATGTGCGAAATATTTTCTTCGGGTGACAAATGAACGACACCGACCCATGCCAGGGCCGGTGTCGTTGCATATGCCAATAAGGGAGTATACTACTTCTTCTCCTCCTTTTTGCCAAAGGTGTCCTTGAGGAAGTCGACAGCCTGGTCGACCATCCCCTCAACCTTGTCGTCGAGCGAGTCGGGCGCGATGCTTTTTCCTACCTCAACAACTTTCTTCTTCAGCTCGTCGGCATTTTCAAGCAGATCCCCTGCCTTTTCGCCGATAAACTCCTTGGCCTTGTCCATGAGGTCTCCGCCTTGTCCCATTGCTCCACCAATCATTTCTTTTGCTGAATCGAGGATGCTTTTCTGTTCTTCTGCCATTGTTTTAAACCTATTTATCCAAGTTTCGCCTACTCCCTTTCTAGCGTTTCGGCTTTCTCTTACAAATTTCGGGTACAAATTTAGGCATTATCTGTGAGATTGGCAAGAAAAATGTCAAAAAAAACGAGGGCCATGCCACAAAATGTAACATGACCCTGTTTTATCGTTCGTATTGAAGTTGGCATTAAGCCTCCTTCTTGACGATGATGCGACGCTCTTTGATGCGAGCCTTCTTGCCCGTGAGACCACGCAGGTAGTACAGCTTGGCGCGACGGACCTTACCGTGCTTGTTGATAACGATGCTGTCGATGAACGGCGACTCGATGGGGAAGATACGCTCCACACCGATGTTGTCGCTGATCTTGCGAACGGTGAAACGTTTCTTGGTACCCTCGCCAGTGATCTTGATCACGACGCCACGGTACTGCTGAATACGCTCTTTGTTACCCTCTTTGATACGATAAGCCACGGTGATGGTGTCACCAGGGAAGAATTCGGGCAGTTCCTTGCCAGTAGCAAAAGCCTGCTCGGCAACTTTGATTAAGTCCATTGTAAAGTTGTTTAAATCATTAATTGTCAGTCCGCAACATACACAAGCCACACGATCTTCTTGTCAGAGGTTGCGAAAAGCGGATGCAAAGGTACGATTTAATTGAGAATTGAGAATTGAGAATCGAGAATTATTTTATGGATTCCAACGATATTTAACTTTTATTTAGAAACAGAGCTAACAAAAGTGTCATCCACAGGACTCAAGCCCCTTACAAAGTGAGCCAGTGTTGGCGCTCGATGTCGGGGAGGTGTTCGATGGCATAGCGCAGGGCGGTTCGCGGCATGGTGTGGGCGTGCTGTGCAAGGAAGTCGCGCAAGAGATCGACGCTGACGCGTTTTCCCATCTCACGCAGCATCCATCCCACCGCCTTCTGCATCAGGTCGTGCGGATGGTGAAGGTGCCACTGGGCATAGCGCAGGGTGAAGAAGGCCTCGCCCTGCCTAAGTGGCTCGAGGGTACAGACCATCGACATGCGCTGACGCCACAGATTGTCACCATCGGCCAACTTGTCAACAATTTGCAACTTTTGTTCTTCGGTGAACGCCGAGGGAGTCATGAGCCAACGGCCCAAGATTTTATATACTGAGAGGTCGACAAGATCCCAGTTGTTGGCACTCTCGGCATGATACAGGTAGAACCGCACCAACTCATCGCGTCGACGTGTCGCATCAGGATTATCGAGCAGACGGCGGGCACATTGCGCCTCAAATTGCGCCACCAGCACCAATAATCCGCACAGCCGTACCTCATGCCAGGACGACTGCAGCAGCTGCGCAACCTCGTCGAGCGGCAAAGCCGTGGCGCGCTTGGCGACAGCACGGGTCACAGGCACCTTGATGCCCAGGAACTGGTCGCCATAGCCATACTCGCCTGGCGCGGTCTTGAAAAACCGCATCAGGTGGCGTGCCTGTGTCTCGTCGGCAAGTCCCTGCAAGTGGTCGATTACTTGCGTACTGGTCACGAATGTGTCACGATTCTGTGTCACGAATTATCGAATTTTCGATTATTGCAACTTCCTAATTATCAGGAATTAAATAAATTTTGTTAATCAAATGTGTTGTTCGGTTCGCTAAGGTATTGCTGGATGTAGAGCTCGCAGTTGGCTACAAGTTCGTCATACCACTCTTGCCCGAAACGGTCGATGAGGGGCTGACGCAGAAACTGGTAGACACGCAGTCCCTCGCGGCGGCCCATCACCTCGGCACATTTGCAGATCTTCCAACGGTCGTAGTTGACAACCGTGCAATTGGGATGCACCTTGACGCGTGCAGGATAGAGGTAGCACGAGATGGGTTTGCGCCAGTTGATGCGTCCGGCGCGGTAGGCTTTTTCAATGGCACACGAGCATAGTCCACCAGGTTCGTAGCAAGTGAACACACAGTTCTTTCCATCGATAATCTGGGTGACGAGTTCGCCCTCAGGGTCGTGGTAGGCTACCCCGTTCTCCCGGATTTCCTCTTGTGCTCGTGGCAGCAGGTCGTCCCAAATCTCGGGCAGGATGGCTTCGAGCTGTTCGCGTTCCTCCTGGGTGATGGGCGCCCCTGCATCGCCTTCGATGCAGCATGCCCCCAGGCAAGTGTCCAGGTCGCAGCAAAAGAACTTCTCGACAAAGTCAAGCGAGACGAGTATTCCGTTGATATCAAACATTACACTAAATGAGAAAGAGCGTTTTCGAGGTCGGTACTAGAGAGTTTTTGGTGGAGCTCGCCCTTGTAGGCGTAGGAGATGTTGCCAGTCTCCTCACTGACGACGACGGCAACGGCATCGGTAGCCTGCGCGATGCCCAGTGCCGAGCGGTGACGCAGTCCCAGATAGCGCGGCAGTGATGTGTCGTGCGAGACAGGTAAGATACATCCAGCGCTCATCACTTTGTCGCCGGCGATGATGAGGGCGCCGTCGTGCAGCGGGCTATTCTTGAAGAAAATGTTTTCGATGAGGCGCGTGTTGATGTTTGCCTCAATCATGTCGCCCGTACGCTCATAGTCATCAAGTGGCATTTGTCGTTGGATGACAATCAGTGCGCCCGTCTTTGACTTTGACATACTCATGCATGCATACACCACGGGCATAATCCACTTCTTTTCAGAATCGGTGCTCGATTTGTGCTTGAAGATGTTGGCGATAAATCCCCATCCCTTCTGTGAACCGAGTTCAATGAGAAAGCGCTTGATCTGGTCTTGGAAAAGGATGACCAAGATCAGCAAACCGATGTCGATAAACTTGTCCATGATGGTACCGATGAGTCGCATGTCGAAGATTTTGTACATCACAACCCATGCGAGAACGAACGCCAATACGCCCACAAAAATGTTAAGCGTACCTGAGTCTTTCATGGTACGGTAGAGGTAATACAGCATCGTTGCTACCAGCAAGATGTCGACCAAGTCTTTGATGCCAAAGAGTGAAAAGAATGAGGGACCCATTATGATAGTTTACAGTTTACAGTTATTTGTTGCAGGCCTAGATGTACTAGAATCACTAGATTCACTAGACAGCTAAGCTTAGTATTTATTATACATTAACTTAATGAGGGTGCGGGCCTCGACGGCAGCGAGGACGTCGTGGACACGCAGGATGTGGGCGCCGGCAAGTAAGGCCACGGTGTTGAGCACCGTAGTGCCATTGAGGGCCTCGTCGGGGGTGCAATTGAGCGTCTTGTAAATCATTGACTTGCGTGAGATGCCCACCAGCAGCGGGGCACGCAACGAGTGGAACTCCTCGAGCCGTGCCATCAGTTCATAATTCTGTTGCAGCGTCTTGGCAAAGCCAAAGCCCGGGTCAACGACCACATCGCGCACCCCCATGCCACGCAGGGTGTCGAGTTTGCCACGCAGGTCACGCAGCACATCATCGACTACATTATCATAATCGGTCAATTGCTGCATGGTGGCCGGCGTGCCCCGCATGTGCATTAAGATGTAGGGTACTTGCAGGTCGGCCACAGTGGCAAACATCTGCGGGTCGAGTGTGCCACCCGACACATCGTTGACGATTCCGATGCCCAGTTGCTCGACGGCATATCTTGCCACATCGGCACGGAATGTATCGACCGAAGTAACCACATTGGGTGCGAAGCGATGGATGACCTCCGTAGCCCGTGCCAGCCGCGCCTTCTCTTCATCGGCTGTCACCACAACTGCGCCCGGACGCGTACTGTAAGCCCCGATGTCGATGATGTCCACACCCTCGGCTAGCATCTGCCCCACCCTAGCCTCAATGGCCTGAGTAGTGTCGCTACGGCTTCCGGCATAGAACGAATCGGGCGTCACATTCAGAATGCCCATCACCAGGGGTTCGGTGATGGTCATGCTACCCAGTGTATATGGTTTGAAAGTTCGCATCAATCAGATAAGCCCAACGAGTTGGAGGAAGATGAACACTACCGCCACCGGCGCAACATAGCGCAGACAAATCATCAGATAGTGCATCACCGGCACATTCAGGCGGCCACGATTGGTGAGTTGTTCTGCCACGATGCGACGGTCAAGGAACCAGCCAACGAATACAGCGGTGAACAATCCACCTAAGAGCATGAACACGTTGGAAGACAGATAGTTGAACAGATCAAACAAGTTCATTCCGAAGAGTTTGACCGACGACAATACGTTGAATGAGAGGGCACACAGCACAGCCAGTACCACAACAATCGATGCCGAGGCCCAGATAGCTTTTTGGCGCGACAGCTGATGCTCCTCCATGAGGAAACTGATAAAAATCTCACTCAACGAGATGGTCGAAGTCAACGAGGCGAAAAGCAGCAGGATGAAGAATAGCACTGCCCAGATGTATCCACCAGCCATCTGCTGGAACACAGATGGCAGTATCTCAAACACCAATTTCGGTCCCGCCTCGGGCTGCATACCGAACGAGAACACCGCCGGGAAAATGACGATGCCCGCCAAGATTGCCACCAAAGTGTCAAGCGCAGCAACAACAACGGCGTCTTTAGTCAGTGAAGTTTCGTCGTTGAAGTAGCTAGCATAGGTGACCAAGCACGCCACGCCCAGCGAGAGCGACATAAACGCCTGTCCAAAAGCATCGACCACGCATCGCCAGTTGAGTTGCGAGAAGTCGGGTGAAAACATAAATGCCAGTCCCTCCTTAGCACCAGGCAGGGTCAATGAGTTGATGCAAAACACAATCAGGATGAAAAACAACAGCGGCATCAAGATGGACGAGATGCGCTCGATGCCTTTTTCCACACCGCGCAACAGGACGGCAAAGTTGACAACCAGGAACAAAAGCGTCCATGCCACCAGCTTCCATGGCGATCCGACAAAGTTGTTGAACATCTCGGAATACTGCTGCGGAGTGTGGTTGGTAAGATTACCCGACACCGCCTGAAACAAGTACTCCACAACCCATCCGCATACCACGCTGTAAAAGCTCAGCACCATCACGGCGCCCATGATGCAGATGTAGGCCATGTGGAAGATATTAGACTTGGGTGCCAGTTGTTTGAGAGCACCCTTCATGTTGCTGTGTGTCGAACGGCCAATGATGAACTCACTGAGCATCACTGGAATGCCCAACAGCGCCACACAGGCAATATAAACGATGATAAATGCTCCACCACCATTCTCACCGGCCTCGTAGGGGAAGCGCCAGATGTTACCCAACCCCACCGCACTACCCACAGTGGCGGCAATAGCACCCATTCGGGTGGCAAATCCTGCTCGTTTTTTATTCATTATCTCTTATCTTTTTAGGAAGCCTAGAACTGAGGGACTGGGTCCATGCGTGACGGGGCGTTCTGGGACTTGTTCTTGTTCTGCTGCTTGCCTTTGGCCTGGTTATGGCTCCTTGGCCTGGTTTTGGCTTTTTGCTTCGTCTTGGTAGCATGCTTGGCTGAGTCGGCTGCCTGATGCAGAGAGTCGGCAACGAGTTCAAATTGACGCATCTGCAGCTGCTCGGCAGGCGTGAGTTGGTGTGTTCGTGTCCGCATGAGAAATACAGCGACGACCACCATCACAGCCAGCAACACCAACGCCAAAGCGCCCCTGCGCTCATGCCTCGTCATCGCCAACCAGTCTTTCCTGTCTGCCATAAAAATGAAAATACAAAAATACAACTATTTTCGCACATTATAAAATAATAAGGCATTTTTTCAGAAAAAATTGCTATCTTTGCAGCGTAAAACCCTATTTTGACGCATGAAGAATTTATTTAAAGCCATACCTGTGGGCGTGATGTCGGTCCTGATGATTCTGCTGGTCTCCTACCTGTCGCTTGATCCTGATCCGCTGGGCAAACAGGAGCTTCAGTTGTTTGCTGGTGCCGACAAGGTTGGCCACTTCCTCCTCTATCTGGTTACAGCCTGTGTGTTCATCTCGGACTACGCCAAGTTCAAGTTGCCACATCACACCACGCTGAACCTGGAATTGCTGTTCATGTGCTGCGCGATGTTACTGGGTTTGCTCATGGAAATAGGACAGTTGATATTGAGCAATGGTCGCGCCTACGACGTCATTGATCTTGTGGCAAACTGCCTGGGTGCCGCTACGGGTTTTGCCTGGATGCACTGGCGCGGGTTGCACAAGATGCGTCGCTGGCTGCTTAGATCGGGTTACCACCACCGCCACCACCATCATCGCCATTGAACATCAGGTCCGAGACTGCGTCTCGAAGTACATTGACATGCCATGGGGCCACTTCAGTTTATTTGAGAAAAATATTGGCGAAAAAGTTGTGTGTGTTGGCAGAATTGTCAATTTTTGATAATTTTGGCTGCATCTCGGAAATAAAAAAGAAAAAAAGTCTCTTTTCTTTTTGTGTTTCGCTCTATTTTCACTAATTTTGCCAACAGATAAACCAACAAACCATTATTATGCTATTCAGTGAACGTATTCGCACCCTGCGCAAGGAGCAAGGAGTGCTGCAACGCCGTCTCGCCGATGCCATTGGCGTGGACGTGCCCATGTACAGCCGTTATGAGCACGGCGAGCGTCATCCCAAGCGTGCCCAGGTCGTGAAACTGGCTCGCTTGCTCAAGACCGACGCCAACGAGTTGGTTGCCCTGTGGCTTGCCGAGGAAGCAATGAATGCCATCGGCCATGACAAGATGAGTGGCCGAGCTGCCGAGCTGCTGCGTGAACTACTCGCACCTTCATCTCCCAAAACACAGTCCCCCCAAGCCCCTCTAGAGGGGGATGTCCAGTGTGATACAAATAACAGTACCCCCTTTATGGGGGCAGGGGAACAGGAGCTAGACCCGACGCTAGTGAAGGCGGTGGAGATGGATGCTGCCAGCCGCACCCTCTTGTCACAACTTGGCAGCAACCCGATGCCTTATTATATAAAAGGTGACGCACGCCAGGTAATGGGAGGCATCGCCGACGCCAGTATTGACTGCATCGTGACCACCCCACCCTACTGGAACTTGAAGAAGTATAACACCGAGAGCATCAAGCACAAGACCATTGATGCCTATTGCGACGAGCTACTGCGCGTGATGGCCGAGGCTTGGCGTGTGCTCAAGCCCCAAGGGTCGTTGTGGCTCAACATGGCCGACTACTACGAGGGCCGCGCGCTGCAAGGTCTGCCCTGGCGCATCGCCCTGCGCATGGTGGAGCTGCAAGGGTGGACCCTGCGCAACGACGTGGTGTGGAACAAGCCCCTGGGCGAGTATGGCAGCAGCCTCGATCACCTGCGCAACGTGCATGAGTTCATGTTCCACTTTGTCAAGAGCGCCGAAGATTTCTATTTTGACGAGGATGCTTTGCGCCGCCACGCCAAGCAAGTGGGCGAGAAAACCACCATCTTGCCCGGCGACGTGTGGAACATCGAGCCTGAGAAGAGCGCCATCGAGCGTTACCGCGTGAGTCCCGAGACGTTGTGCCTACTGCCCATCGTGGCGACTTGTCCGCGTGACGGCATCGTGCTGGATCCCTACTGCGGCACTGGCACCACTTGCAAGGTCGCCTACGACGTGAACCGCCGCTCCATCGGCATTGACATCAACGAGGACCGCCTGGCCCGCGCCCGCACCCGCGTCCAACCCAAGTCCATGAGCCTGTTTTAGGCCTTGTCAAAATAAGACAACAACGGGGACAACCAAGATAAGGTTGTCCCCGTCGTTATTATTCTAATCAATAGGTTTAGTCGTCGGTGCTGAAGAGGGGATCTTCGGGCATGACCATGATGGGCTTCTGCTGGGCGGCCTTGAGGATGTTTTCGGGGACATACTTCTTGTCGACCACCAGGCGGTACATGTACTCGTTGAACCATTCGTTGGTCATGATGTTGTAGCCCTTGTGGCAGCTTTCGGTGCCCCATGAGTTCTCGACCTTCCACTTGATGGGCTTGCCGTTGGCATCGAGGTCGACGGCGGTAATCGTCATGGCGTGGGTCGATCCGCTGTCAAAGGTAGCGATGCGATCGGCCTTGTTCATGCCAAAGGTAGTGCCGAAGAGTGTGCCGTAGTCGAAGTTGTCGAGCGCGTTGAGTCCTACCTTGCGGTCGAGCTGCACACCCACGTCATAACTTGAGTATAGCTTGGTGCCATCCTTGAGCGAATTAATTGCAAGCTGTGCAATGTCCTCCATGGGCAGGTTGATGTAGCACCAGTTGTGACCGTCATAGGTGTGGCGGTCCCACTCCACCTCATAGGTCTTGTAGTAGGGGCGACGCGGGTCGTTCATGGCCATGATGAATGTGCCATTGATGGCATCGGTACCCTGTGTCTCGCGGAAGAACTCGAGCGGTGTGTAGGTGCGAGGCTCGGTAACAGTCTTTCCGTCCTTGTTCTTGAAGGCATAGGTGAACTGCTTGACGGGCTCGCCCAGTACAAGCGACAGCATCTGATAGATGGTGGCCAGTTGTTCGGTCTTGCGAGCCTTGACTGCTGCAGCCGGCTTCTTATCGGCTACCATCTTGCGCAGTTCCAGTCCGAATTCACGCAGTTTGGACGAGATCAATTTGCGCAGTTGTGCAGTACGCTCGGCGTTGAACGTCTCGGGCTGCACCTCCATCGGTACGAGGCCGTACTTCTCGGCCAGGTCGGCAGCGCCACAGAACGTGCCACCATCACCAATGGGGTGGTGGAAGAAGAACTGCACCCGCTGGTCATCAATGGGCTTGTCGGCACAGTCAATCACGCCCTGCAACATCAGATTGGCCTTCTCGAGCTGATCATAGAAGAAGAGGTAGGCGTGCGAGTACTCGACGCGCAGCGTGTCGTTGTGGCGCTTAGCAAAGTTGGCACGGAACACGTTGAAGCTCGAGAACATCCAGCAACGTCCCGACTGACGCTGGTTGTGGATGTTCTGTTTGGGAGTCTCGACGCTGAAATGGTCGTCGGTGATGGTTGCGTTGCGATAGTTGCGCGCCAGGTCTTCAATAGAATTTGATGCCATGGCATTGCTCAAGGCGGGGTGATTCTTGGTGGCCTTTTGCTCAATTTGTCGTAGCATACCATTGTCGATGCCGCCTCCGGCGGTCTTCTGCGCCAATGCCGTTCCTGCAGTCACAAGTGCCACAGCCAGCGCGATGTTTCTCAGTTTTCTCATTGTCATTTAGGTTTTTATAATGGTTATTAAACTAGATCACTCTAGAAAGGATAGCCGATGGCAAGGTGGAGGGCGAGGCCGTCCTTGAACTTGGGAATGTTGTACCATCCTTCGTTGGACGTCTCATAGGGCAAATGCAGCCCTATACCCAGGTCGGCTCGAATGACCAGCATTCCCATGTCGAAGCGCAATCCCAATCCGGTGCCCACCGCCAATTCCTTGAAGAAGTTCTTCATGCGCAGTTTTCCATCGGACCGGAAATATTCGTCATACATATCGAGTTTGAGCAACCAAATGTTTCCCGCATCAAGGAACACTGCTCCGTGGAAATTGCCGAAGATAGGAAACCGGTATTCCCAGTTGGTCTCGAATTTGAATGTACCCGTTTGGTCGTAGAAGCCTAAGGGGTCTCCTTTCACGGTGTAGTAAGAACCCGGACCGATTGTGCGCACAGTAAATGCCCTGACCGAGTTAGCTCCGCCAATGTAAAACTGTTCGCGGTATGGCACTTCGAGCGAGTCACGTGTTGAGTAAACCGCTCCGATATACACGCGCCCAACAATTTTGCTGTTCCATGGCAACTGCCTCGACCACACCAGCTGCGTTTCACCCTTGACGAACTGCGAGAAAGGTATTCCTAGCATGGTTTTGTTGTCGCGTCGTCCCACCAAGTCCCATATGCCCGAGAAGATGTGCCCGGCCTCAGAGATTGTTGAGCGCCACACAATGTGATTGAGTCCGAAGTCGTTTTCATAGGTGTAGGTATACTGCATCTGCGGGATGAAGACATCGTTGAAACTCATGGCTAAGGCCATGTTCATATACATCGTCGAATCAAATACTTCGGTACGGCTCAACAACTTGTGATATGTGAGTTTGAATGGAGTTAACTCGTTGAGCGAGTGTTTATTGGCATGCCACTCCCAGGTGAACGACCCTCCCAACTGCAACATTTTGAAGTAACTAGGTCGATTCATGATAGACGCGTTGAGCCCAAAGCGAGTCCAGTTGAGGTATCGTCGACTGCGGTCAACAAATCGCGGTGCCAGCAATCGAGGCAAGGCAAAGTTCAGATCCAGTCCGAACTCATAGGAGTTGAAGTCGCTGTTCTTGTAGCTGCTTCCCTTACCCGTCTGCCACTCATAGGCTGCCTTGAACTTGGCCGAGAGCCTTTCTCCCCCACCCAACACATTGTTGTGCGACAATCCCAGCTCCAATCCCGGTCCGAGGAAACTGTTGCTCTTGCTGACGCCCTGCACCTCGAGTTTTACCTCCCAGGGTTTGTCGAGTGTGCAGAAGATATCCAGGTCGAGCACACCATCCCCGTTGGGCAAAACGGTATCCTTGGGCGTGACCTGCATGTCGATGTTGCTGAAGATGCCCAATCGAGACAGCGCCAGCTGTGTGATGTCCATACTTGCCACACGGAACGGCCGTTCCTTGCGGGCAACAATGTTGGATGGAATTACCTTGTTGTCGATGCGCACTGGCGACATCTTGATGAGCGTGCAGTTGCGCGCCTCAACGGTATCGGGTACTCCCCCGCCGGCATTGGGCTGAACATAGGCCGTGATGTCGCCTGTGATGTACTTTCGTTCGGCCATATTGGGGATGTCGCTGGCCTCCACCAACTTCAGATCGATGACGCCTTTTTGGTGCACACTGTCGGCGAGATATTGCAAGTACTCTGGCCGGTAGTAGTAATAACCGCGGTTGCGCAAGTCGTTGACAATGTCGATGCGCACCTCGTTGAGCGAGTCCAGGCAATATCGGTTGCCTGTCTTGAGGTAAGTGTTGGTGCGCGCCAATGAGTCGATCAAGCGGTCCAGGTCGTTTCGCAGTTCCAAATAGGACACCTCACCAATCTTGTAGGGCTCCGCGACGTATACATCATAGGTGATTTTCGCCTTCTTGGGGTTTTCCCCTTGGACGAGTGTGTAAGTGGCATCAGAGGTGAAGTATCCGTTGTTTCGCAGCAGTGTCTTAATCATGTCGGTGCGCGTGTCGGGTTTGACGCGACTAATGGTTACAGGCCTTGCCACAAAGTGCTTGTAAAACCATCCCTTGAATCCCTTGGCATCAGGGTCCATATGGTTATACACCCACAATCCGATGGGGAACGGCGTGCGCAGATATGGCGAGTAGAGCGGGTTATTGGGCTTCACGTTGATGGCGCTGAAGATTTGGTCCTTCACAGCCGGATCCAGTTTGACACTGTCTTGGTGGTAAGCCAGTTTCTTGACGCCTGTGTAGAGGATTTCCCCTTCGGCCAACCGACATGTGGTCGAACACGACGTGGCTAGCAATGCCACCACTGCCATCAAGAACCATATGTATTTTCTAGTATGCATATTGCACAATGCTGGATACACTTTATTTTATCGTATCGTTAATGATTATCAGACCGCTGTCGGGCTGGTTGTTAATGACAGGTTTGATTGACTTGCGGAAGAGATCATCGATCGAGTTGAGTTTGTGCTTCATGACAAAGCCCACGCCAGTCTTGGTTATCTGTCCCTCAAGGATGCTCTCGTATCCAGTATGACGGAATGCCCGCAGATAACGGCTGCCAGCATCATTGAGATAATACTCCAACGAAATATCGTTGATGAGGTTTTGCGAGAAGTTCTGGTCGGCAGTCGCATCGGTACTGTACTCACCACCAATGGCAATCTTGAAGCGGTCGTTGAACAGGTTCTTGGCCAATCGGTAACTGTAACTGGTCTCCAGAGCGCCCTTTCTCGCTCCCTCGTATTGGTTGATGCCAAAGGAGATGTCCACTCCCTTGATGACCTTTTCGGCCCAGGAGTTGATTTGCGCCTGCAAGAACGAGAACAATGCTCCACTAGCCGCCACATTGTTGATGACGCCAACACTGTGGACTCCCGAATAAGTGCCATAGAGCAGCATGTTGATGGCCGCCTGGCTGCGCTGTATATCGCTCATTGATTGTAGTTCGTTATGCACCATCATGTCTCCCTCGCTGCTGATGTCAAAGTCCAACTGCATGTTGTTGAACGTGCCTCCCACTTTGGCAGTGATGAGGAAATCAACGAGTCGTCCCTTACCATCATCGTCGGTAACACTCGACTTCACATTCTCGGTAGCGGTGAGATTGAGTTGCGGGTTGTACATGTCGCCCGTCCACTGGATGGAGCTTCCGCTGGTGATGTTAAAGTTCTTCTGCGCGATGACAGGTGGGGTGTAGCGCACATTGCCGCTCTCGATGGTGTAGGTGCCATTGAGTCGGTCCTTGCCAGTGATATCGATGGTGTACTTGAGTTGTCCACTGCCATCGATAACGGCGCGATTGGTGCCATTTTCGGACAAGTATACGCCAATCTTGGCTCCCTGGTTCACGTTGATATTGGCCGTGACTGAGCTAGACGATGTTGGAGCCGCTGTCTTGAGCACCTCTCCCTCGTTGTCAATGGTGTCGTTCATATCGACAAAGATGACCATATTCTCGTCCACCTTGTTACCTAATTCGGTCACCTCGTCCTGCATGACATAGGTAATGTTGCTGGTGGGCAACAAGGCGATGTCAACACGGGTGACGGTATTGCCTCCTCCGCTGCGCACCGTTCCATCAATGTCAACAAAAGCCTTGCCGAACATCTGGCTCCAAGGCTTCTGCTCACAACCCATGATTTGCACATTTTCACCATGCATGCGTAGGTCAAGAAGCATATTGTCCAAGTCGCTGAAGTCGGCCTTGCCATTGACTTTAACGGGGCTCTCATTCAGTCCATACAGTTGATAATTGTTCAAGGTGATGCGGCTGTTGTTGATGGCGATCGTGTCTTCGGCCATGCGCAGTTCCATGCCATAGCGTGGCAGTGTGACGAATCCCGAGTCAGGCACCACCTTGCCACTGATGATGGGTTTGTCGCTCGTACCAGTGACTGCGACATGACCATTGGCATAGCCTCGCAAATGCACCATGCGATCACCTGGCAAGAACGGGTCGGCCTTGCCGAGCGGGAACCGCTCAAGCTCGAGTTCCAAGTTCAAGGGCGAATTCTGTGCCGAGTCGTTGAGCGCACCATAAGCCACTGCCACTTTTCCACCATCCATAAACAGGTCGGCGTTGAGGCGTGTGCTTGCCGTCTTGGGGTCGACACTAAATTGTGTGTTGAGTCGGACATCGCCCTCATTGTGTCCTCTATATACAAAATCCTTGATGCCGACAACACCATCTCCCTCGACATTCTTGCCATCAAACGACAAGTTCATTTCGGCATTAAGATTGCCCTTGGTATCCTTGAGTGATGGTACCAATTGTGTCCACTCCTCAATCTTGAGGTTGTCCACATCGAGTTTGATATCCTCGGTAGTCGCTCCAGGTTTGCGATCAGTGACGAGTTTGATACCACTCTCACCACTGCGCAGGTCCAAGTTGGCGTCGAGCATGCGGTTGTGGTAGTCCAGATTGACGAAGTTGTTCTCGTTGACCGTCCACTTGCGGTAGCCGATAATGGGTTCGTTGGGGAAGAATCGAGCATTGACAGCACTATCGGTGAGAGTAGCATTGCAGCCCAAACGATAGCCAGCCTCTCCCTTGATGTTCTGTTGGCGTGCCAAGAAATCGATGGTCGAGCCTCTGATGCCACCCTCGACGCTCACCTGCGCCATATCATCCCATGTGCCACGACGGTTACCCATGTGCGCATTGAACCCCAGGTACTTGCCGTCCAAGTCAGTGGCGTGGAGGGTTAGTGTGTCGATGGTGCGCTCCCCCACGGTGAGTCCATGTGCCAAGCCATTGAGATAGAAGTCTGAATCGTTGCTCATGTCAAACGAGATATCACGGAAGTCGATGTCGCTGTTCTGCAAGTAGCGCTGCACCACTCCATCAGGCCCCATCTTCACGCTCATATCGAACTTCGGCATGACCTTGCGCAGGGTGTCGATATCCACACTGCGGTTGTCCCACTGCCCCATTCCCACATCGGCAACGCGCTTGAAGTCGTCAACCAGGCTCTCCAAGTGCTGGCCGCTGCTGAAGCGGATGTGGTTGTCCTCGTTGTCAAGAGTTGCATGAGTACCGTTCTGCGGATCACTCCGCAGGGTGGCATTGGCATTGTCTGCCACCATATTTTCTTTACCCAAACGCCAGTTGAGGTCGGTGAGGTCGACCGTTGCATCATACACCTTCTTCTTCAGGTCGACATCGGCGTTGATGTTGAAGCGTGTACTTCCCTTGCAGTCGCCCTCGCCATCATACATCTTGAGCGATTTCAGGTCGAGATTATGTGCATAGCCCTGCGCGTCAATCACATAGTGGTCGCCAGTGATGCGCCCCGTCACGTCGGCATCGACCTTCATGTTGGGGTTGCCCGAAGATACGTGTCCGTCAAACTGTCCTCCTTGTAGGTGGATATTGCCCTTGAGGTCGCGATAGGTGGTGTTGTTATAGGTCACACTCGCCAGGTCGACCTGGGCGTCTATGTTAGTCTTGGGGTCATTGAGATCGAAGCTGTTGCCCTTGGCTCGCACATGCGTGGTCAGGTTGCCCACGCCAGCCCGCGGCAAAATGGCCTGGACGGGGAAGTTGTTGAAGTCGGCATCGACATCATACTTGCCCGACCGGCTGTTGAACGAGCCTTTGCCCACCAATTTGCCACCCTTGACGCGCATGGTAGCATCGGCTATAACATTGCCCTGGCCATACTTGACCTTTCCCTTGAGGTCCATAGGCGGCAGGTTTACATCGCGCTGCATGGCCTTGTCCATGAGGGTGGGCTTGACCCAGTTGATGTTGTCGAAGTGCGCATCCACGTCCAGGTCGGCGGTCAATCGTTCAGTATCGGTGGGGTTAGTGACGCGCCCACTCACAGTAGCATGAGCGTAGCGCGGCATGTCGACAGTGAGGTTCTTCATGTCGACCTGCTGGGTGTTGCCCGCCAGACTACCCTTGACAGAGATGGGATGTGATGAGGGGATGTCTTTTAGAGTTGGAGCCAGCGATGGCAGCGCTTTGGCGACATCCTGCACAGCAATCTTGCTGTCGGTAGTGATGGCCATCGCCCCTTTGGGATTACCCGAGAGCATGTCCTGATCGATATGGCCACTGGCACGAAGGTCGCTCATAGGTGTCTTGACACGCAAGTCGTTGAGTTCTACGCCCAGGTCATCGACGATAACGGTGCCATTACCCTCGGTAATCTGCAGTCCGCTACGCTCCTTGGCACGAAGCTCCTTGACGGGCACAACGGTGTTGGTGCCGCGGTTGTAGAAGTCGTTGACGGCGACATCCAGGTCACTCACCTCGATGTAGTCGGTATCCAGTCCTTTGGTGCCCGATGTCTTGGCATCGCGCTTGGCATAGATGGCATGTCCGCCGGTGATGCGCAAGCTGTCGGCCTTGACAGTCCAGGGGATGGAATCGTTGGGATTCTTTGGCAAAGTGTCGGGCGGTATAGGGTGTTCTTTGCTGTACTGTTTGGCAAATTTCTCATCGGGATAGAAGTAACGCACATCGGCGCTGTCCAGCTCGAGCGAACGCGCGTCGACGGTCTTCCTGCCGGTATCGACGATGCCACCCTTGAGTACAGCATGGTCAATATGCGCCTCCATGTTGTCAATAGTTGGCAACATGTCCATTTTATAGTTCACATCGTCGAGGGTAAGGGTGTGGGCACGGATGTGCCAAGGATCGGCGGTAGTGGTGTCGGGTTTATGGATGACTTTGTGGGGCAGGTAGGAAAGGGTGACGTCGCCACCACGCAGTGCGCCATCAACCACGTTTACCTCGTTGTGCTTGAGGTCTACCTCCACGCCCTTGAACTGGGCATGCTGCACAGCTGTGTTGAGTACCAGCGACGAGTCCTCGGTCACCAGGCGGTAGCGTCCGTTGGTCAGTTGCGCATCATCGACCTCGACACGTTTGTCCAGCAGGGGTTTGAAGGCGACATCGGCAGTGACATTTTCTGCCACGAGCATGGTGTCGCGGTTCTGGTCCAGAATCTGCACGTCGTCCAGACTAATGTCCAACGGAAATTTCACAAGGATTCGTCCCACGGAGATATCCATGCCTGTCTTCTCGCTGGCCCACTCGCAGGCGTAGTCCTTGACAATGTTCTGCACCCATGGGATATAGAGGGTGAATGGCAGCAACACGATGAGTAACAGCAGAATACCGAGTATCCAGCTAGCAATCTTTAGGCCTTTATGTCGTTTCTGCTCTTCAGCCACTAGTAAGCAATGTTCGCGCACACGCGCATATCAAAGGGCAAATGTACGAAGAAAATCGGGAATACAAGCTTTTTTTGTCGAAAAAAACACTTGCTGCATCATTTAAAGAGCAAAAGTGTAAAGGCCAAAGTTACCAAAATCAAACAATAAAAACAATAGAAAACAACACAACCTGCACTTGCATTGTACAGGCTGTGTTGTTTCAGGCAGAAAATCTTCGCGTACAACAAGGGGACAGCCCCCTGTTATACAGACTTTTTTGGCTTGCATGAAAAATGTTCTATAAAGATAGTCATTTATTCATACATGGTACAGTAAAATCAAATGGAACACTTTGAAATAATGGGATAACAAATCTGACTGAACCCTTTCCATTCTTCAAATGTTCAATAATATTCTTGGCGTTCTTTTTATTGTTGCCACCCATGTTAGAATACTTGTTGGAATGAACTTTATTGTAAAATGACTCTATGGATTCAAAACAGTATTTATCATATTTCTTAATCAGTTTTCCATTCTCATCATAAAGACCTACTAAGCCTCTGACTATTTTACCACCTGAAGCACCGTCACCATTGAAATCAAACACACCCGAAGCAATACACAAATTGAAATCTTCAGCGTTGTCATTAAACATAATAAATGATTTAATATTTTCGTCATCTTGAAAAACATAGGCAGTGCATGATTTCGTACCTAGAAGTTCATCACCAGTTATTGATTCTGCTTTCCAAGCCTGTGCATTCACGGCTATGCTAATGCACAATGTCAAAAACGTAAAAAACAATTTCTTCATATCTTACAAGTATTAAAACATAATTATTTACAGATGTGCTACAAAAAGACAACCATTGACGTGTTTATAAGAAACAATGTAACAAGGAATCTGGCTCCCTTATTCGCGTGGGCAGCCTCCTAGCTATTCTTCCTCCTCGCCGGTGGGCCATTTCTCGTCGCGCTCCTCGATGAGGACGAGTTTTCCATCCTGCCACTCGTAGACCGAGATGGTCAGGTCGCTGTCGAGGCGGAAGAGTCCAATGATGCGATTATCGAACAGACTGAGTTGCGGATCAAAAATCTCGCTGTAGTTCTCGACACGTACAAACTTGTGAGCATCCTGATCCCACACCAGTCCGTCATAGGTAAAGTTGCCGAAAGCGTTGAAGGGCCCGAGACAGATTTGCAGGTCGGGGATGCCGTCAAAGTTGATGTCCTCCTCTAGAATCTCACCGAAGCCTGTCCAATTCTCAATATCGAGCGGGATGGCCCAGCTCACCAGGGTGTCGATGCGCCCTGTCTTATCGGTGAGGTAGGTGATAATGCTGTCAGCAAGGGTATCTTCTTCCCATTGCTTGGTACATAAGCGGGTCTTGAAGGTGTAGTCACCACGCTCAGGGACATATTTCTTAGCTGTTGCCGCCAGCCCCACCAGGACCAGCAGGCTGATCAACAAAACCTTCTTCATAAAAACATTTTATCATTTCAATATTCAACATTATCCTCAGTCGTTTTCTCAATTAAGACAAGTTTGCCATCACGCCACTCGTAGAGGCTGAACCAGTAGTGGCTGTCAATGCGAAATGTGCCTAGAATCTGATTCTTCTCAGGAAAGAATTCAGGGTCACGAATTTCGTCAAAATGCTCTACACGAGCAAACTTGTGAGCTGTGGTGTCCCAGACGTAGCCGTCGTAAGTGAAGCCACCGAATGAATTTGTCGGACCAAGACAAATCATCAGATCGGGAGTTCCGTCAAAGTTGATGTCATCCTCTCGAATGCCACCGAAGCCATGCCAATAGTCCGGGTCGAGCGGTTCGGTGTAACTGACAAGTGTGAACGACTTTCCCATCTTGTCGGTTACAGTGGTGATGATGCTGTCGGCAACTGTTGAGCCCCCGTCATCGGTGGTGGTGAATACCTGGGTCTTGAAGGTGTAGTCACCACGCTCAGGGACATACTTCTTAGCAGTTGCCGCCAGCCCCACCAAGGCTAGTAGGCTGATTAACAAAATCTTCTTCATAGCTTATCATTTTTTCTGTTACACAATCAAATATTGCAAAAATCGTGCAAATACGCTAGGCTGTAGCCTTACGGTAACGAATTACGCCAACGTAGGTGAGTAGAACCACGTTCATCAGCAAGGCGTAGATGATGGCCGGAGTAGCGATGATGGGGTTGTCGAAGATGAACGGACTGGAAGCCACAGCGATAGCCTGCGCAGCGTTCTGCATGCCCACCTCGATAACGATGGTTCGCCGCACCTTGCCCGTAAGCTTGGTTGCACGAGAGAGGAGCGACGCCACGATGATTGCCAGCAAAATCAGCGCTAGCACACAAGATCCCAGTTGTCCAAAATTGTCAAGTATCGTGTCCTTATGCTGCACGAAGAAGATTCCCGCCAGCAGCATCAGCGCCGGGAAGGCGATTTTGCCCAACACACGCGCCATGGCCGCTGCAGCTCCCGGCCACCAGTGCTTCACTGCCACACCCAATGCGATGGGCACCGCCATGAGCACAATGTTCTGCACCAGCAAGTTACCCACCGGAAGATGCACGGCCGCAGCAGCCTCGGCCCCACTTGCCGCCACTGCCCAGGCGAGGATGATCGGCACGGTCACCAAGGTGATGATACTGCTCAACGCGGTGAGTGTCACCGACAGCGCCACATCGCCACCGGCGAGCATTGAAAACACGTTGCTCGAGCTGCCACCAGGACAGCAGGCGATGAGTACCATTCCCACGAAAAATAAGGGTGGCAAGTTGAAAACCACCGCCAGGCCATAGGCCACCAACGGCAGCACCACCAGCTGCCCTACCAACCCGACAATGACCGGCAAGGGGCGCTGGGCCAACAAACGAAAATCTTCGAGACGCAGGGTCAAACCCAGGTCAAACATCAAGATGGAGAGGATGGGAATTACAAGCAGGATTGGGTTCATCTTTTCTTTAATTAATTAAACACAACCCATGATACATAATCAATTGTTGAATCATGTTTTATGACATTATATTTTTACTATTAGTTTAAGTTAATTTTCTTTAAGTAATGGTTGAGGTTTTGCGGGTTAATCGCACGGGCAAAAGTTTCGAATTACGATGAAATGTCCTTGTTTTTTGGAACGAGCAGGGCGCTGACTTCGTAGAGAAGATAGAGCGGAAGGAAGACCACAGCCAGGGTGAACAGGTCACCTGTTGGAGTAATGATGGCGGCGAGTACCACAAGGGCTACGATAGCGTGACGGCGATACTTAGAGAAGAAACTGCGGTCTAGCACACCAATGCTTCCCAGCAGCCAAGACAGAAGGGGCAACTCGAATACCACTCCCATGAAGAACACCATCATCAAGAAGGTGTCCATGTAGCTGTCGAGCGACACTTGGTTGGGCACCATCGCGCTTACATGGTAGTCGGCCAGAAAGCGCAGGATGATGGGAAACACCAGGTAGTAGCCCACGGCCACGCCCAAGAAAAACATCGCCACTCCAAATAGGAACGCCCTGCGCACGCCTCTGCGCTCGTTCTGGTAGAGAGCGGGCGCAATGAAGGTCCATAATAGATAAAGGAGTATCGGGAACGACAAAACGATGGCTAGCCAGAACGAGGTGCTCAAGTGTACATAGAGTTGCGACGCCAGCTGGATGTTGATGAGGTCGACATGGAAGTCGCCTCCCAGCTGTGGCATACCCGGGATGAGCGCTCCCAGGCGGTCAATCCAGCGATAGAGAACAAAGTCACCATTGCACGGTGCCAAGATGACGCGATCGAAGATGTCGGGCATGAAGATAAACAAGACAACCGCAGCGGTTGTCACCACCACAGCCATCTTGATCAGGACGGCCCGCAAGTCGTCCAGATGCTCCCAAAACGACATTTCCTTGAGGTTTTCGCCCATGAAAAAGCGAGTTGCGGAACGCGAAAGGGATTACTTGTTCTCCAATTCTTTGGGTTTGTCGTCGAGGTCTTTGGTCATTTCCTCTTCAACCTCGTTGAGGCCCTTCTTGAACGCACTCATTCCCTTGCCCAGGCCGTGCATGAGTTCGGGTATCTTCTTGCCGCCAAACAGCAGCAGCACCACTACGACGATGGCAATCCATTGCCACCCAGCAATCATTAGAATCATGATGTCTTATAATTTTGAGTTATTGAAATCTGGCACAAAATTAGTGCAAGTTGAGCGAAGTACAAAATAAAAGAGTGACATTTTTTATTTTTACTGCCGAGATGCAGCCTAATTTATCCAAAATTAATGGTTCATGTCAACATGAACAAATTTTATCACAATTTTTGCACCTATGTGGGGAATATTGAGTAATTTTGCAGCCCTAAACTAGAGCGACTAGGCAATCTAGAAAAACTAGAGCCTCTAAAAAACATCTAGAAACTAAAACTAAATTAAATAGAAGAAATGAAAGCATTTGTATTTCCTGGACAAGGCTCACAGTTTGTGGGCATGGGTAAAGACTTGTATGACAACAACGCCAAGGCCAAGGAGCTGTTTGAGAAGGCCAATGAGGTGCTGGGTTTCCGCATCACCGACTTGATGTTTGAAGGCACCGAGGACGACCTGAAGCAGACCAAGGTGACGCAACCTGCAGTGTTCCTGCACAGTGTAATCTTGGCGCTGACCATGGGCGACGAATTCCAGCCCGATATGGTTGCCGGCCACTCGCTGGGCGAGTTCAGCGCACTTGTTGCCGCTGGTGCCTTGTCGTTTGAGCAGGGTTTGAAGCTGGTCGAGGCGCGCGCCCTGGCTATGCAGAAGGCTTGCGAGGCCGCTCCCAGCACCATGGCCGCCATCATCGGCATGGCCGACGAAAAGGTCGAGGAGATTTGCGCCACCATCCCCGGTGTGTGTGTCCCCGCCAACTACAACTGCCCTGGCCAGGTGGTCATCTCGGGTGAGTTTGAGGCCATTGAGGCCGCATGCCCCAAGTTCAAAGAGGCTGGCGCCAAGCGCGCCCTGCCACTGAAGGTGGGCGGCGCGTTCCACTCGCCACTGATGGAGCCTGCCCGTGCAGAGTTGGCCAAGGCCATCGACGAGGCCGAGTTCATGGTGCCCCGTTGCCCCATCTATCAGAATGTCGATGCCAAGCCTCACACCGACCCCGCCGAGATCAAGGAGAACCTGGTAAAGCAGCTTACGGCCCCCGTGCGTTGGAGCCAGATCATGGCCGCCATGGTTGCCGACGGTATGACCGAGGCCGAGGAGCTGGGTCCGGGCAAGGTGCTGCAAGGCTTGATTGGCCGCACCTATCGTGACATCACCGTCACTGGCCGCCAGTAAAATTGTCTTCATCCAACTCAAGTCCCCCTAAATCCCCCTATAGGGGGACTTGATGTATAATTCTCACCCTTAAAAATATGCCAAAAGAAGGCTGTAGGGTTGGGTAATTGTCAATTTATTACAAACAATGGACTATCTGTTTTTAGTTTTCGGACTTGGGCTGTTGTTGTTGTCGGCCGACTTTTTGGTCGACTCATCGGTGGCGATTGCCCAGCGTGCCAAGATCTCAAACTTCATCATTGGCCTGACCATTGTGGGCATGGGCACCTCGGCGCCCGAACTGTTTGTCGGCATCTCATCGGCACTCAATGATAGCGGCGACGTCGCCATGGGCAACGTGGTGGGCAGCAATATTGCCAACATCTTGCTCATCCTGGGTGTGTCGGCGACCATCCTACCCTTCGCCATCGAGCGCACCACACAGCGTCGGGACATACCCTTTGGCATCTTTGCCTCAGTGATGCTGTTGTTGCTCGCTAATGACAAATTGATTCCCGGTATCGAGGAGAATACAGTGTCGCGTCTTGACGGCATATTCTTCCTTATCCTTTTTGTTGCCTATATGTGCTATGTGGTCATCGGCAAGGGCAAGAACCCCAAAGAAGCAATGGAAGATGCCGAAGAAGAGACCAAGAGCAAGCTTGCCGGCAAGCATCCTGCCCTGCTGTGGTTCATTGCCATCGCCTCGCTGGCTGGCCTCATTTTTGGCGGCAATCTCTTCTTGGACTCAGCCAAGAACCTAGCACGTGCCTGGGGCATGAGCGAGGCCGTCATTGCCATCACCATTGTCGCCGTAGGCACCTCGTTGCCCGAACTCATCACCGCCATCGTTGCCGCCTGCAAACACAACCCGCAGTTGGCACTGGGCAACGTGCTGGGCAGCAATGTGTTCAACATCCTGCTCATCCTGGGTGTGTCGGCCACCGTCAAGCCACTGACCATCGTGGGCATCAATCTAGTGGACTATCTGGTAGTGCTCGGTGCCAGCGTGATGACCTACTTGGTGGTGTTCACCTTTGGCAAACACAAATTTGACCGCATCGAGGGCATCCTTTTCCTTCTGTGCTATGTGGGCTACACTGCCTATCTGCTGATGCGATGATAGCCCAACGGGCCGTGTCCCGAAATACTGAATACCTACTAAAATCTCATGGAATTTAAGCTCCACTCACCCTACGAGCCAACAGGCGACCAACCACAGGCCATCAGCGAACTCGCTGACGGTGTACTTACTGGTGCGCCATTCCAGACCTTGCTGGGCGTGACGGGATCGGGCAAGACGTTCACGATGGCCAATGTCATCGCACGTACGGGCCGCCCCACCCTCGTGCTGTCGCACAACAAGACGCTGGCGGCACAGCTCTACAGTGAGTTCAAGAGTTTCTTTCCTGAGAACTCGGTGCACTACTTTGTCAGTTATTATGACTACTACCAGCCCGAGGCCTATATCCCCGCAACCGATAAGTATATTGAGAAAGACCTTGCCATCAACGAGGAAATTGAACGGTTGCGCCTGTCGACGGTCACCGCGTTGCTGAGCGGACGCCGCGACATTGTCGTTGTGTCGAGTGTGTCGTGCCTCTACGGCATGGGCAACCCCGAGGACATCGCCGCGCACGCCATGACGGTGAGCGTGGGCGACGCGTTGGGACGCGATGTGTTCCTGCGCCAGCTGGTCGACGCACTCTATTCGCGCAACGAGCTGGACATGAAGATGGGCAACTTCCGCGTCAAGGGCGACACGGTCGACGTGTACCTGAGCGATGAGGACATCTTGTTGCGCGTCATCTTCTGGGGCAACGAAGTGGAGTCGTTACAACTGTTCGACCCGCTGACGCAATTGCCGCGCGAGAACGTCGAGTCGTTCCGCATCTTCCCCGCCAACATCTTCGTTCCCACCAAAGAGCGCATGGCGCAGGCATTGGGCAAGATTGATGTTGACCTGGGCACACAGGTCGAAGCATTTCGCCGTGAAGCGCGCCCTCTGGAAGCCAAGCGCCTGTACGAGCGCGTGACCTATGACCTGGAAATGATTCGCGAGGTGGGCTATTGCTCGGGCATTGAGAACTACTCGCGCTACTTCGACGGACGCCAGCCTGGCATGCGCCCGTTCTGTCTGCTCGACTACTTCCCCGAGGACTACCTCACCATTATCGACGAAAGCCACGTCACCGTGCCACAAATCCGTGCGATGTATGGCGGCGACCAGTCACGCAAGACCAATCTCGTGCACTACGGCTTTCGCCTGGAAGCAGCCCTTGACAACCGCCCGCTGCGGTTTGAGGAGTTTGAGGAGATGACCCACCAGACCATCTACGTCAGTGCTACGCCCGCCGACTATGAGTTGGAAAAATGCGAAGGCGTGGTCACCGAACAGATCATCCGCCCGACGGGGTTGCTCGACCCCAAAATTATCGTGCGCCCATCACGTGGCCAAGTCGATGACCTGCTCGAGGAAATCCAGCTGCGTATAGAACATGGCGAGCGTACCCTTGTTACTACACTCACCAAACGCATGGCCGAGGAGCTGAGCGACTACTTGTCAAAATATGACATCCGAACTGCTTATATGCACAGCGACGTGGAGACAATGGACCGCATCCAGATTCTGGACGACCTGCGTGCTGGCGCCATCGATGTGCTGGTGGGTGTGAACCTGTTGCGCGAGGGCCTGGACCTGCCCGAGGTGTCGCTTGTCGCCATCCTCGATGCAGACAAAGAAGGCTTCTTGCGCAGCCGCCGATCGCTCACACAGACCGCCGGCCGCGCGGCACGCAATCTCAACGGCCTGGTCATCATGTATGCCGATAACATCACCCAGTCGATGCAACAGACCATCGACGAGACCGAGCGCCGCCGCACGCTGCAGCTCAAGTACAACGAGGAGCACGGCATCACCCCGCAGGCCATCGTCAAGGCACGCAACGCCATCATCGGAGTGGACACCGACATGACTCGCAGCGATGAGAGGGCTGCCCACGCACGCAAGTATGAAAGCAACATCATCGACACCAAGGGCTTGCAGCAACAGATTGCTGCCGAGTTTGACCCCACCGCCGGTGTCGCCGCCGATCCTGTGGTGGCCTACATGGGCAAGGGCGACATCGAGCGCGCCATCGACCACCTGAAGACGCAGATGATCGCCGCGGCCAAGCGTATGGACTTCCTCGAGGCTGCCCAGTACCGCGACGAGATTCTCAAACTGCAGGCTAAACTAGAAGGATAGTTACGCGAAATTAAACAATCAAACTACTTAAACAATTCAATTATAACATGAAGATTATGAAACTGATGACTGGGCTTGCCGTAGCCGCAATGGTTGGAACGTCGTGCAGCCCGAAGAAAGAGGCACCCAAGGTGCTGGTATTGTATTACTCCCAGACGTCAAACACACGCGGTGTGGCGCAGGAAATTGCCACACGCCTGAATGCTGACATTGAGGAGATTGTTCCTGTACAAGCCTATGACGGCGACTTCCAGGCCACGATTGACCGTTGCATGAAAGATCGAGAGCAAGGCGTCACGCCAGAGATTAAACCACTGGGCACCGATGTTACGGCCTATGACGTGATATTCATCGGCTATCCCGTGTGGTTCGGCACCTTCGCGCCTCCCGTAGCGACCTTCCTCGACCAGGTAGACCTCAGTGGCAAGAAAGTCGTGCCATTCTGTACCTTCGGTAGCGGTGGTCTGGAGTCTAGTACCAAAGACCTCGCCACCAAGCAGCCGCGGGCCGAGATTTTGCCCGGCTATGGTGTGCGTGCCGCCCGTATGGCTGCTGTGCCTAAAGAACTTGACAACTTCCTGAAGGCTAGCGGCTTCGTCGAGGGCGAATATGTCCAGCCCGAGCCCTTCGGTGACCAGCATCCTGTGAGCGACGACGAGACCGCCATCTTTGACGCCGCTGTCGACGGTTATCCGATGCTCAACGCCAAGGCGATGAGCGTCGCATCACGCACCATTCCCGAGGGCACCGAGTACCTGTTCACCGCCAAGGATCTTCCGCGCGAGGACAGCCCCAAGATGCCGCCCGCCAGCGACATCCAGGTCTATGTTACTGTAGAGAACGGTCAAACACCCGTATTCACCCGCGTGGTGCGATGAAATGAAGATTGAAGGACAGTGGTTGCCGACCACACGGAAGGAGATGGATCACCTAGGCTGGGACCAGGCGGATGTGATCCTGTTCACCGGCGATGCCTACATCGACCACCCGTCGATGGGCTCGGCGGTGATAGGTCGTGTACTCGAGGCACACGGCTACCGTGTCGCCATTGTTCCGCAGCCCAACTGGCGTGACGACCTGCGTGACTTTAAGAAGTTGGGGCGTCCGCGCCTGTTCTTCGGGGTCAGCGCTGGTGCGATGGACTCGATGGTGAATCACTACACTGCCGCCCGCCGTCGTCGCAGCGATGACGCCTACACACCCGACGGGCGCGCTGGTGCGCGTCCCGACTACCCCACTATCGTCTATGCCGAGGCGCTGAAAAAGCTGTGGCCCGATGTGCCTGTGGTTGCTGGTGGCATCGAGGCCTCAATGCGCCGACTGGCGCACTACGACTACTGGCAGGACCGCCTGCGCCCGTCCCTCCTCATTGACAGTCCAGCCGACATGCTCGTCTATGGCATGGGCGAAAAGCCCAACCTCGCTATTGCCGAGGCGTTGTCTAATGGCGCAACCATCGACCAACTTGTCAATATTCCGCAAACTATTGTGCGCCGTCCTTTGGATGAGATTCCTAGCCAAACGAACGACACTGACGTGGTACTTCACTCCTATGAGGAATGCCAGCGGTCGATGCGTTCGCAGGCCGAGAATTTCCGGACTATCGAGGTGGAGAGCAACCTGTGGAACGGCCACAACCTGTGGCAGGCCACGGGTGACATCGCCATCAAGGTCAATCGCACCAATCCGCCGCTGACCACCGAGGAGATTGACGCATCGTTCGACCTGCCTTACACACGTCTGCCCCACCCCCGCTACAACGGCAAACGCATCCCCGCCTACGAGATGATTCGCCACTCGGTGAACATGCACCGCGGCTGTTTTGGGGGCTGCGCCTTCTGCACCATCAGCGCGCACCAAGGCAAGTTTATCGCCTCGCGCAGCAAGGCATCAATTATGCGGGAGGTGCACCAGGTGACACAAATGGCTGACTTCAAGGGCTATATCAGCGATCTGGGTGGTCCCAGCGCCAACATGTATGGCATGCGTGGGCGCGACCTGGAGCGGTGCAAGCGTTGCACGCGTCCGTCGTGCCTACATCCCCAACCCTGCAGCAATCTCAATACCGACCACAGCGCACTGCTCGACATCTATCATAGCGTCGACGCGCTGCCCGAAGTCAAAAAATCTTTTATTGGCAGCGGTGTGCGCTACGACCTGTCGATGCATCGCACGGGCGATGAACGCATTGACCGTGTGAACGCGAAATATAACGAGGAACTGATCCGTTTCCATGTGTCCGGCCGCCTGAAAGTGGCTCCCGAACACACCAGTGACGCTGTGCTGCAGGTGATGCGCAAGCCCTCGTTCGAACTGTTCCGCCAGTTCAAGGCGCTGTTTGACCATGTGAACACACGCTTCCACCTCAATCAACAACTCATCCCCTACTTCATCTCGTCGCACCCCGGTTGCCGCGAGGAGGACATGGCGGAATTGGCAGCCATCACCAAGGAACTTGACTTCAGGCTCGAACAGGTGCAGGACTTCACGCCCACCCCGATGACAGTCTCGACCGAAGCCTTCTTCACCGGCCTACACCCCTACACGCTGCAGCCCGTATTCAGCGCGCGCAGCAAAGACGAGAAACTGGCTCAACGCCGCTACTTCTTCTGGTACGACAAAGCGCAGAAGCCCGCCATCCAGCAATCCCTGCGCCGCCTCCACCGCCCCGACCTGCTCGCGCGGCTCTACAGCTATAAGGGTTCAGAGGTCAGGGGTCAAGGTGCTTCGCACCCTCGCAAGCGTCGTCGGTAAAGTTCATGTTACTTCTAATTAGTGCAATTCTTTCTAATGCCTAAACAGAGGGTGTGATGAACACCCGCCAACTGCCATCTATAACGCTTCTCTCCACATAATTCTTTTTAATCAGTTTTTCCAATAACTTCTGAATGGCTGACCGGTTAATGCCTGTTTCTTCTTGCATTTCAGCAAGAGTCAATGTCGGTTGGCTTTGCATTATGTTTAATAGTTTGACATAATTTGGCGTACGGAAAGCAATGCGCTCACCATCATACCACCAAACATTCTCATCCCTTTCGCTCAAGAAAAGCACATTGTTATAGACTTCAGTAGCCACCAAGCCATTGAAATACTTCATGAATGGCTTAATATCCTTTATCCCCACATGGGCACCATCAGCTGGGACGGGCCCTACTTCCATGTCCGTTTGATGAAGCGCTTCCAAATAATCTCGTTTCTTTCGGCTTCTCACCACTATCATAGGGTAGTCATGGCGCGACAAGATGAAGTTAACCATCAATCGCGCGATTCGACCGTTTCCATCTTCAAACGGGTGAATGCGGATGTAACGATAATGAAATAGTGCAGCCAATTCAACAGGCGTAAATTTGCCTGACTTCTCGGCCTCGTTATACCAATCAACCAAATCAGTCATCAGTGCAGGGGTCTCTTCGGGTGACGCATAGTCAAAGCGGTCGCCGTAGCGAGTGATGACACTGTTGGGTCGTGTCTTATACTGACCGGCATGAATCACATAACTGGTTGTAATGCCTCCATGCAAATTACGATATACCGTATAATCCTCCCGTAGCAGAGTCTTGTGCAACATGCGGATAAAATTTTGTGACAACGGCAGGTCTTTCAGCACCGCCTCCTCAGTCATCATTTTCAGCCCCACATTGCTCGCAGTCATTTCTTCTACATCCTTTACTCTAGCTTCGCCAATCACTTTGCCAAAAAGCAGCAGAATCTCTGTCTGACCATAAGTCAGCGTGTTCCCTTCGATGTGGTTGCTATTGTAATTAAAGTCAATAGTGAAGCGACGGCTCAATCGTTCCCTATCTCTTTCCGAAAGTGGTTGTATTGCCTGCCAAGCAGCCAATGCTTTTTTTACATTTAAGTATTTCATGAGCTGATTGATATTTTCGCCCACAAAGATAATAAAAAGTTTATAAAAAAGTGGTAAGCATACCACCTTTTTAGCGATTTTTATACTTTTCCCAATTAAAATGATTAGTGTCAGTGGTATAAATTCCGAAAGCACCCTAAAGCACCACCCAATTTTACCTCTAAAGGATTATTCTCAATCAGTTTGGCTAGCATGGGATAAGCAGCTTCGTATTTACCCGCCTTCATCGAGTCAAGTGCATTGATGCGCTTGGTAAATGATGGGGCCTTTCGTTCGATTGGTGCGTCGTAGTTACGTAGCCATACATCGAATGATTGAAGAGACTAAATTAATCAATGCGTCGTAAATCTACAATTAGGATAGTTGGAGCAGCCATAGAAACTACCATATCTGCCGCTTCTTAGAACCAGCTTACCACCACATTTTGGGCATATTCCAACTGCAATCTTTTGATCGAAATCACTTTTCGCAGCATCCACGTTGCGGATATGTGTTTTGTTGTCAACTTCGGCTCTGACATTCTTTTCTAAAAGTTCTTTGACAATGCTTTGCACATCAGAATCTGACAGACAAACAATTTGATAACTCTGAACCGTCGACATCAAATTATTATCACAAACTACATGCTCATTAGAATACACATTACTTAAATCCGTATTGCCATTAAAAACTACAATGGGAACGACATTTATGCTCTTCCATTTGGAAAGGCACTTCTTAATCACATAGGTGTGACCAAGTGATTGCTTTACAGGATTGTAAAATTGATTCTTGGTGACATAGGTATAAGTCTTATACCATTTTCGATTATATCTTACATTTGTAACTATAATCTGCGTCCATTGCTAGCGGTTATCGTCACCATAAATCTCTCCACGATAGTTCTTTGTTTCTATGGCAAATATGCCATATTTAGAAACTACGATATGGTCAATTTGGGTAGTGCCTCTTTCTGTCTTTAATACGACATCATTAAGAATATGGTATTCATCTGATAGATGTGATAGAATATCATGTACTCTTATCTCTCCTCGCTTGCCTTTTTGCTCAGGCGAGTTATACCACCAGCCGAAGATTATAGCACCTACGACTGCAATAAGTATTGCTATGTACAAGAGCAATGACATATAAACGAGGTTTTAGCTCTGCAAAGGTAGGCATTAATTTCATACTGACGCTTATTTTCGGCATTTTAATCTCTATATGAAACTATTCCACCATTTGCAGCAACAATGGTTCTTTATGCCACATTTTTTTGGCTTAATCGAAATGAATTCTTACCTTTGCATCAAGTATTTATCATCTAATGGTTTTGGATGATCATTATGTTCGGTTAATAACGTAACCATCGAGAGGAAACGCTTATGAAAAATAAGAAAGTTATTAAAGACCTGTTGGTGCTTTGGCTCGCTTTGACCGCGCTTTCATGCGCAGCGATCAATCTTCACATCTCGCTGAATAAGTTTGGGAAAAAAGAAGAATAATCCTGTCCCGTCCAGTCCCCCTAACCCCCTAAAGGGGGGACTGATGTTTGCTCCCTGGCCCGTCCCCCTGTCCCGTCCCCCTAGTCCCCTAAAGGGGGGACTAATGATCCCTGTGCCCGTCTCCCTAACCCTGTCATGGCCCCCTAACCCCCTAAAGGGGGGAACTAGTGTTTGCACCCCCTTTAGGGGGTTGGGGGGATAGTGACAGGGACAGGGTCTACATGCTTAAACTTTGTTAATGGGTGTTTACTTTGGGGCGAGTTTTCCGTTCTATAAGCAAAGATACTGAATTTGGATGGAGCAATGCGAGTTTGAGCGGAATGCCCCTGTGTGGCGTGAGCTGGCCTACGATACGGGGCTGGCGCATGGCGCGGACCCGGATGAGGCGGAGGATGTCGCTCAGGACACGTTGCTCAAGTTGTGGGCGCTGCGTGGCGAACTGGACCGGTACCATTCGCTGACGGGACTGACGCGAGTGATAGCACGCAATCTGACCATCGACCTGCACCGCAACCGCCGCACGGTGAGCCTTGACGAGGCTCTGAGCGATTTGTCGGTCGCCGACAAAATGGCCGACAGCGACCTCGTCAGCCGCGAGGAGGAGCGACTGCTCAACCGCCGGTTGGCCCTGTTGCCACCACGGCAACACCAGGTGCTGGTAATGCG
>JAEEGF010895345.1_pt1 | contig 41582 bp, 33 predicted proteins | sample 9134171 | NCBI WGS metagenome assembly JAEEGF01 (sample SAMN16246542, study PRJNA631951) | gut metagenome | biome: gut microbiome; feature: rumen; material: AP-attached | host: Bos | place: Iran: Karaj | collected 2018-10 | reverse complement strand
GAATGATCTGTGCGCCCCACTGCCAGCCTTCTACCTCCACGGGTTGGGTGATGAAGGTGAACTTGTCGCCAGCCTTCGTGTCGGTCTTTTGAATGAGGAAGGATACGGACCAACTGTCGAAAGTAGTGGGCAGGGAACCATCCACGATGGTCACGTTGGTCTCAGGCAGCACCTCGGGCTCCTTGACCGTGTAAGTCACTGTCACAACTTCTGAACTATAGGTCTTTCCGCCTTCATTTGTGCGGCAAATGGCCTTGATGGTGGTCTCCTCGTTGATGATGATGGGAGCAATGGCATCAATCTGTTTTGAACTGGTGTAAACATCTCCCAGCAATGGGTCGGTGCCATCGGTGGTGAAGGAGACGGATGTGGCGTTCTCGCCGAAGATAATGTGCACCTGGGTGCCTTTCTCCACTGCGCCCGGAGCCGGGTCGAAGGTCGGAGCACCCACCACGATAGGCTTGCCCTCGACGGTATAGGTGGCTGTCACCACTTCACTCTCACCGTCCTTGTTGCTCAGGAAGGCCTTGATGGTGAGGGCTCCTTCTTTTTCTGCGATGATGGTCTCAGGATTGTTGAAACCAGGCTGAACGGTGTCGGAGGTCTTCGGGTCAGTGCCGTCGGTAGTGTAGTAGAGTGTATATGCCTGGTCGTAGTTGATGGTCACCTCTCCGCCGAAGGCGATGGTCGAACCGCTCTCAGGAGTGAACGTGGGAGTGGGGATGACCACAGCAGGTGCGGGGATGGTATAGGTGGCAGAAACGACGGTGCTTCCATATTCACCGTTCTTGTCAAAGGCGATGGCCTTGATGGTTACGCCTTCTTCTACCTTGATGCCCTCATCCGTGTAGGCCGTGCTCCCAGTGGTTGGGTCGCTGCCGTCGGTAGTGTAATACACCTTGTCATCCTTGCAGCCCTTTGTGATGGTCACCACAGTGCCTGCTTCCACTTCACCGGCGGCGGGTGAGAAGACGGGATCGCTGGCTACCACACCAGTGAACACGATATAGGCCATGTCGCTGGAGTTGCCGGTGGCATCATCTTTATCCCCTGCAACAGCATAGAGCACACGCTGTCCGCCGGAAGTGGTGGATGCGCCGTAAGAGTTCTGGCCTTTCATGCGGTCAGCGACGTAGTATGTTTCTTTCTTGCCACCAGTCTTGCTGCTCCAGTTGGTGTAGATGTACATGCCGTCCTCCACATTGATGGTGACTTGCTGTCCTGTCTTCAGACCTTCCACGGTAGCACCGCTCTCGTACTTCACGCCGTTCACCTCGAAGGTCGGCTTGGCGATGGTCACGACGGGTTCAACGGGTTCGTCGCCTCCTTCACTTGTGGTAATCACGAGTTTGTCAATGAACAGGTTGGTCTGTGTGTGAGAACGGGTCATGGTGATGACCGTACTGCCTGCAGCCTCAGCAGGCACGGTGAACTCACAGGTGTTGGGTTCAGTGCCGCGGTTGCTGTCTTCTGCTGAGGCGTCCGACTGGTCAATGTTGACGAACTCAAGACCTGTAGAGGAGGACACTTCGCCACCTTTGTCGAATTTTGCTTTGAAACCACTCTGTTTGTCCACATCGTTCTTGCTGCGGAAAGCGGTGACGCTGATTTTCTCTCCTCCTGCAAGGGCTTTGTCAAGCGTGATGGTGACATAGTCCGTGGAATAGTCTTTCTTTCCATTCAGACGGAGGGTGGTGTAGCCGTAAGTCCCAGAACTGTTAAAGCCAATGTTTGCGGCATCAGTAGAAGTTGCCGTTCCGCCACTTTCATCGCCATCGTCCCAAGAGTAGATGACAGACTGTGCTTTCGCACTACTCAAGCCCACTACTGTCAGCAGCAGCATGAGGATAGGTAAAAATTTCGTCTTCATACTTTTGTACTTTTAGTTTAGGTTAAACATAATAGATAATAATATATAATTCTCTCAATGGTCAATTTTATTTTATGATCATCTTCTTCCCTCCCTGTATATAGATGCCTTTCTGCTTGCCAGTGGCGGGACGGCCCATGAGGTCGTAGAGGCGGGAAGTCTTTTCTGAATCAGCCGGGAGTTCACTGATGCCTGTCTGGCTTCTGAAGGCTTTCTCGGACAAGGCGGACTCTCCTTTGTCATAGACGGCGGTGACATAATAGTCGCCATTGCCTATCTCACCGAAAGAGTTGTCGGTGATAAGGGCCTCATTGACACGCTCACCATCACAATAGACATTGTAGCCCAAGAGGGTGAGGTCCTGGCGGGCGTGGGTTTCCGGAATGAAGGTGATATCGTCGATGAAGAATTTGTCACCGTCATTGGTCACCTTATGGATAGCGAAATAGCGGCTGCCCTCAGGCAGTTGGTAGGTGTATTGTTTCCAGTTTGCCCCCTTGAAGGCAACGTTGCCGATGGTGGTAAAACTTTCCGGCTCATCATCGGTAGTGGAGTATAGCACCTCGAATGATTCGGAGTAACTATTGGTGCCACGGGCATAGAAGGTGATGGTCTGCACGCTGCCCGGAAGGTCGGGTGAGATGAGCCAGTCGTCAGCCTCATAACTGCTCGATGACATGAGCATCTTGGCACCGCTGTGAGCCTGCCATGAGGGGCTCAGTCCCTTTCCGCCATTGGACAGTTCCACTTCTGCGGGAGTCATGACGATAAAGGCATGTGGCCGGGTGCGGTTGGGCCAGTTGTAGTCTTCGCCCCAACTATAGGTGAGGTGCTGGTCGCGGTCCACCAGCACCCAGTCGCCGAGGTCGGTGGTGGTGAAGTCCTCATAGTCCTCAAAACTTTCGGTGACCGTCTCGTCCTGACTGCGAGGTGGCTCAGGTGCATTCCATTCGAGGATGGTGACTCCGCTGGAGATGACAGGATGCTGCGGCACGGGGAAGGAGGGATATTTCACCTTGATGCTGGCGGCGTCGCTGGTATTGTTGCCTGTATTCTCATCGGCAGCGTAGTTGACCCTTGCGCAAATCTCACTGGTGGATGACATGCTGGCGGTGGCGGTGGCAGCCACACTGATGGTCACCGTCTCGCCCACTTTCACGGCAGTACCAGTTGTATTACCGCACTGGTGGCCGTCGACGATGATATCCACATCATAGGCTCCAGCCTCCACGTCAGCCTCTCCGATGTTGCTCACATCCACTATCACGGTGCGTGGTTCGCCGCTCCACAGGTGAGAAGGCAGTTGGGCCATTTGGACTGCGAGGTCGTGGTTCTTCTGGTCGTAGATGGTGATGTTGTCCACATAGATGAGTTCCGAACTGTTGGTGAGGGTGCCCTCCAGCCCCACGTAGCAACTGCCCGGATTGCTGATGCCTGTCAGGGGAACGATGGCGCGTACGTAACGACCCGCCAATGATTCGTCAGAGGTGTTGATGGTGCCCACTGTCTTGAAGTTCTGTCCGTCGTCAGACACCTTGATGTTCAGCGGGTACTTCATGGCGTATGGGATGAAGTAATAGAGCGAGATGACAGGGGAGGTGGCATCCGACAGGTTGAGGCGGCCGGTCTGGGCGATGGCGGTCTCCTCAAGTTGGGTTTCCTGTCCCTCGATGAGAGAGGCGGTGAAGGCAAGGAACCCGTTGTCGCCGTCCTGGGTGAAGCGGTTGTCGGACATCTCATACCAGCGGTTGCGGAGAGCGGTGGCAGGTTTGTACCAGAAATGACTTGGCATGGCCCCTGCGAACGACTCCGCGAAGGGGAGCGAGTAGGGTTCTCCGATGATACGTGACTCGGAGGTCGCCTCTGTTCCTTCACCGATGTCGGAGATGGCTTTGACAGAATAATAAGTCAGTCCCTGTCCGTCGATGACGATGGTGTGTGCCACGGGAATCCCATAGGTCTCCTCCGCCTCACGGTAGCGCTCCTCGGCGGCGGCGTTGAGCCAGTCGATGTCGAACTCTTCCTCAAAATGCGTGGCGGTGATGGGATCGGTGATGGTCTTGCCCGATGACATGGGATATTTGCGGAGGCTGTATCTCAGGTTGCTGTTGTCGATGTATCCGCCGTGGGCTCCCGTGGTGGGCGCATCCCAGGAGACGGAGGCCTTGTGCGTGTCGTAGTCGTAGGTGAAATGGAGGTTCTCCACAGGTCCCGGCACATCGATGCCGATATAGGCTTTGGCTTCTGCGGGACTGCTGCTCCCCTGGCTGTTGACGGCGATGACCTTGTAGGTATGGCTGCCGTTGGTCAGTCCTTCCGTATCGTTGTAGGTAAGTACGCTGCCAGGAGCAGGATTCTCAAAGGTATGTTTCAGTTGACCGTCGCGGTAGAGGTCCACCTTGCTCAGTTGGGTGAGCGGTTGGTTGTCGATGGTCTGTTCTGGGGCGCGCAAGGTGATGGTGGCGGACAATGCTCCCTTGTCGCCGGGTGTCACGGTGAGGTCGGTCACTGCTGCTGGTGCCGCCTGACTGGTAGTCTCCTCCAGCGTGATGTCATCGATATAGAGGAAGTTGAAATAGGGGTCTCCGGTGGTGCGGTGATGGAAGCCGATACGGTAGTCATCGGTCTCTTCCGCCACGAAGATGGTGGTGATGGTGTTGGGGTCGGTCGATGTGACGGTGGTGGCCGTCAAGATGTTGGTGGTCAGTGCCGACACCCGGCGCCCGGTGCCCATAAAGATGTCGATGACCTCTGAGCCTTCCAGTTCGTTGTAAGCCTTGAAGGAGAGGCGGTAGGTCTGTCCCTTTCTCAGTTCGAAAACCGGTGTGATGAGCCAGTCATCGGCATCATTGTTGCGCTCGCATTTGGCAGCCTGCATGATGTCATCGTATTGCCAGGTGGATTCATCATTGTTCTCATCGGCGACGATGAAAGTCTCGAAGTCGCTCACGTCATCGAACGTCTGCCGGTAGGGCAGTTTGTTCTGGGCTTGGAGGGTGATGGCGAGAGCCAGCGTGAGAATCAGGGATGCGGAACGGTATAGGCGGTTGTTCATAAGTCTTTCTTTTGATATGGGAAGTATGGGAACTATCTGACGATGGTCTTGCGGATGGATTTTCCGTCCTGGATGATATAGAGTCCCGGAGTGAGATGGCGGGTGTCAGTCTGTCGGCCATCGATGGTGTACCAACGGGCAGGACGGTCGTTGGCCATGGTCTCGGTGATGTTTTCGCGCAAGAAGGATGCCTGGAAGGCATTGAGCACCTCGCCGGTGGGATAGCCGGTGGCACGGTCGGCAGCGGCGGTGATGAAAGCCACCACACGGAGTTTGGAGAGATCCCATGAGGCATCGGCCTCCGTGGTATAGGTGAGGCGGAACGTGTTATCCTCCTTCCAAGAGGGAAGGTCGCCCGTCTGACGGGTGAGGATGGCCCTGACGATGTTGTTGTGGCGTTTCTTGTTGGAGTCACCCGCCTGTGTACCGTTGGCGAGCACGTCATCCTCCACGATGAATACGTTGACGGTGGCGCGGGGGTAAAGGGCTTGGAAGAAATTGCGTGCCTCACCTTTGACGATTGCTGTCAGTTCGTTCCTGTCTCCCCCTAGGTCGGCGTCGAGTTGCACGAAAGCAGGACGGGCAGCCGTCGCATCGATGGTGGCCTGGAGTTTCTCTGCACTGTAACTGCCGATAGTGAAGGCGGGCGTCTCGCCGTCAATAGCATATCGGTCGAGCATGATCATGGGGTTGCCGATCACGCCGAACTTGACATAAGGTTCGCTGGCAGCCAGGGTGAACTCATCGTTGCGGTATCCCACATGATGGGAGGTCCAGATCACGTCGTAGCGGGCGGAGATGACGCTCTCCAGCAGTTGGTCCACAGGGGGGCAGTTGACGCATGGCAACGAGGTGAAGTGCTCCAGCAGCACATTCCTGATGTAACTGCTCTCATAGGTGTAGAAGGTGGCCTCGCAGATATTGTTGTCGGCTTTCTCGTCCTTCCCGCCGCCAACCAATTTGACGATAGCCTGATGTGTGCCCTCACTGAGACTGCTCAGGCCGAAAGACTTGCTGATGGTAAAAACCTCTCCGGGAGCAGGGGCTTCATAAAGGATTTTGTCGGCGTTGACATCTTGTCCGTCGATGTTCCAAATCAGATAATAGCCTTCGGTGTCGGCGGTGCCCAGGTTCTCGACGGTGGCAGTGACCTTCACCTGTCCGGACTCCTGATAGAAAATGCTGTCGGTCTCCACGGCAATGACGCCGAGGTCGTGCTCCGGCAGGTCGGCCTCGACGATGGCCTGGATGCAGAGAATGCCGATGCTATTGTGGAAGTCGTCCCATTCGTTGTCGATACCCATCAGTGAGGTGTGCTCATTGCCTTCGCCCTTAGTGAGAATGCCTTTTATGCCCGCTGGTTGGGTGAAGGTGAAGCCGATGAAGAGGTCGCTGCCATCGATGGTGAGCGGGCGGTTGAGTTCCACCTCGTTCCATCCGCTGACCGGCTGACTGATGCTTTGGCTGACTTTCGAACTCTCTGTCAGGGATGTGCGGATCCAGACGGATGGTTTTTCCACCCCTTCGCCCAGCGCCACCCTGATGCGGGTGACACGGCCGCCTTTATAGCGCTGCATCGTACTCAACGGCAGATGGATGGCCCCCGACAGGCGTACCTCGGCATTGATTCCGTAAGCCGTGGCTCCTGTGAGGTCATCGTCGCAATAGCCCAGTTGGTGGATGCCCTGTGCCCATGTCAAAGAAGGCAGACATGCGCATAAGAGACTATATAGGGAAAGAACAAGAAACCTCGGCATCTGAACAATAGTTATTTTGGTTAGCAGTAGAGAAGGCAAAGATAACCAAAAATAACAAAAAAGAGAACAAATTTCTAATTTTTTTTAAAAAATGGACTCATTTAGTTCATAGTTCATAGTTCATAGTGCATAGTTCATAGTTCATGGTTCATAGTTCATGGTTCATAGTGCATAGTTCATAGTGCATAGTTCATGGTTCATGGTTCATAGTTCATAGTTCATGGTTGGCGGACGCGATACATCGCGTCCCTACCTCTCACACCATCATTTTTGCAGGGGTAATCATAATTCTTCACTCTTCACTCTTCACTCTTCACTCTTCATTCTTCACTCTTCATTCTTCACTCTTCATTCTTCACTCTTCATTCTTCATCCTTCAAAAGTTTCTCTTTTGTTTCAGGATGACATAGATGATGACTGGAGCGCCCATGACGGGAGTGACGGCATTGAGCGGAATGACCCCCTGTGCTCCGGGCGACATGCAGATGACATTGCAGAGCAATGCCACAGCCGCTCCGGTGAGGATGGTCGCCGGCATGAGGTGGTGATGGTTGTCGGTGGAGAGCAGCATCCTCGCCACATGGGGCACCGCCATTCCGATGAACACCACCGGACCGCAGTAGGCGGTGGTTACGGCGGTGAGCAGTCCTGTGACCAGCAGCAGGCTGTTGCGCACGTGCTGCACGTTGAACCCGAGGTTCTCGGCATACTGCTCGCCTAAAAGCAGGGCATTGAGAGCCTTCGACAAGGCCATGGCTCCCAGCAGTCCGGCAATGACAGTGATGGAGAACAGCGGAAGTTGTCCCATCGATACGCCGCCGAAATTGCCCAGTCCCCAGATCATGTAGGACTGCACGCCTTGCTCGGTGGAGAAGAAATTGAGCAGGGAGATGGCCGACCCCGCCAGATAACCGATCATGATACCGATGATCAGGAGCATGACGTTGTTGCGCACCATGGTGGAGAAAAGCAGGATGAGGGCCATCACCGCCATGGCGCCGGTGAATGCCGCCGCGAGTACGGCCATGAATCCTGTCAGTGAGAAACTGCCTGCTGTGAGGCTTCCCCCGAAAAGGAGCATCACCAACGCCACTCCGAGTGAGGCGCCGCTGTTGATGCCGAAAACGCTGGGTCCTGCCAGCGGATTGTGGAATGCCGTCTGCATCATCAGACCGCAGGCGGCCAGAGCCGCACCGCAGAGCATGGCCGTGATGGCCTGTGGCAACCGTGACTGGATGACGATATAGATCCATGACGGTTTGATGGCAGGGTCGGTCTGAAGCGTCGCCTCTGGCAGGAAAAGGATGCGTGCCACCTGCTGAAGGGGGATATTCACGGCACCCACCACCAGACTCAGGGCAAAGAGGACGGCGATGAGTAGCGTCATCCACAGGGCAAAACGGAAGAATTTACTCATGGACAGGGGTGATGCGTGAGGGTTTACTTATTGACAGGGAGAAAATACTTGGGTTGGCCAAGTCCGAGTTCGGGGTGGGCGATACAGATGAAGTCGCGCAGCAGCAGATGGGGATGGAAAGGAGTCTCCTCATAGAATGTGCTGGTGGCGGTGTTGCATCCGTAGATGTTTTTTTCTTGGAAAGCCTTGAACTGCTTGTATCCGGAGTTTTCGGAGAGCAGAGCGGCACTTGTGATGGGTTGCGGTGAGTTGTATCTGAACAGCCATAGGTCGGCTTGTCCGCCTTTCTCCAGCACGCTCTCGAAAGGCAGTGGCAGACTGCCACTGTGGGAATCGCTTTGCCAGGGATATCCGATGTTGGCATCGGCGATGATTCCGCCGATGGTGCTCTTTCCGCCGGGCACGTACCACACCGCTCCCGACTGTTTGTCCATCACAATGGATTTGGCCGTCGTAGCCTGGTGTGCCTGTTGGCGAAGGGTGAGATATGCTTTTTCCACACTGTCGAAGATGCTGTCGGCCTCATGGCTGCTTCCGAACAACAGGCCGTAGAAGCGCATCCATTCAGCCCTCCCCAGTGCCGAGGTCTCCATATAGTCGGCAGTCTCGATGATAGGAATGCCCAAGGCCTCCACTTTGCCATATCCTCCGCTGTTCTGGAACGGTGAGAGGAAGATGGCGTCAGGCTGGAGGTCGATGATGGTCTCCACGTTGGGTGCCATGCCGCTGCCGCAGTCGGCCACCTCCCCGCTGCGCAACCGCTCGTTGATGTAGGGGATATGGATGTACTGGGGTTCGCAGACACCGGCGATGCTGGTCTTGCGCCCCATGTCGATGACGAGGCTGCAGTGGACGCTGGTGGACACCACGGCCCGCCGCAGCGGAGTGCGCACCACCGTACCGTGGGGCAGACCACCGGGCAGGGACTGTCCGGCAGGCACCAGCAGATAGGTGTGCAGCACCTTGCCCACATTCCATGGATCCGCGAGCCGCACCTCGTCGAAACCATCATGGTGTATGACCTTCAGATGGGTGGCGTGGCGCAGCGCGAGGGTGTCGGTGGCACCGGCATCCGTCCTCTGCCCCTGCCGACCGCGGCAGGCGCAGAGGAGGAGGGTGGCTGTCAGGATGACAAGCAGTCTTCTCATCATGCAGTGATGGTGTTAGTCAAGGAACACCACCTTGCGGGGGTTGACACCCGTGGTGGGGAAATCCTTGAGGAAGGTGCCGTCGTTCTTGAAGTGATACAGGTGTCCGGCAGTGGTGAAGTCGGTGGTCAGCACATAGATGTCGCCCGTCTTCTCATTGACGCTCATGCCGTAGACCGAACTGGAGGTGAGTTTTTGGGGAGCGTTCTTCAGGAATGAGTCGTTGAGTTTCCCACTGTTCACGTCGTAGGTGTAGAAGGTGGAGGTGGTCTCGTATGTGCTCCAGTCAGTCACAGAGTTGCACAGGTAGAGCGTGTTGCGGTAGGCCGTCCATGCAGAGCAGTTGCCCAGTTGGATGAAGGTACCCTTGGCGGTGTCGAGTAGTCCCCAGGGATACGACCAGTCGGCGCCGTAGCCTTGCACGAAGAGTTTTCCGTTTACGCTGATGATGCGGTCGGGGTTGTCCATCACCGAAAAATAGTTGGCTTTGTCAAATGACTTGATGTCGATGGCAGCCACACGGTTGTCCTTGCCCCATCCTGAGCATGTGCAGTAGAGTTTGCCGCCTTCCTTGACGATGTACTCCGGGTTGTCGCCCACTTTCACGCTGCCTGTGAATTTGAGGTCCTTGGTGTCATACCTGGCCACGAAGCCACCATAGCAGGTGACATAGAGGTTGCCGTTGTCGATCACGCCGTAGCGGGGGTCGCCCAGGTCGCTGCTGACGCTCACGTCGGCCTTGCGCACACCCACTCCGTTGAGTTTGTAGATGCGTTTCGAACCTGACATGATGATGAAGATGTCGTCGCCATCCACGATGATGTCCTGTGCCACATCACCCAGTGCGATATGATTTTGCGTCATGAAGATGTCGTTGGGATAGGTGGCATCGGTTGCCCAGTCGAAATAGGTGAGATTGGCATTGTTGTTGTTCATGGATCCTTCGTTGAGGATGAATGCGCGTGTCTCTTTCATTTCGATGGCCGAACCCTCTTTTTCCCAGTTCCACTCATCGTCGTCGCTGCTGCAGGAGGTGAATCCTGCTGAGATGGCCAGCACACCCAGTGTGACTGCGGCCCATTTTCTGATTTCCATTTTTGTTAGTTTTAATTTGTTGTTGGATATGATGAATTGTGTTGATACAGATGATCACAGGTGCAGGGTGGCGCTGACCGACCATGACCGGCCCGGCATGGGATAGTATTTGATGATCTCATACTGGGCGTCGGTAAGGTTGTGCAAGGAGGCTTGCAGGTCGAGACCCCATCCCGCCCACTTGAACGCCCTCGACAGCGTGACGGTGTGCTCCTGATAGGCTTTGAGGGTGTAGGTAGGGGTGGTTAGCGTGCTGCTCCATCGCTTGCCCTGCGCCACCATGCTGTAGCCGGCATTGACCCATGGGGTGCGGAGGATGGCAGACAAATTGCCACTCTGCTTGGGGGTATATGGCAGTTGGCTCCCGTAGGAGTTGGAGCGCTCCTCCTTGTCGGTGGCTTTCAGATAGGTGTATGCGCCTGTCAGCAGAAGGCTGATGCCACGGCCTCTCCGTGCCTCAAGCAGGGGAATCTCGGTCGCCAGGGTGATGTCGATGCCCTGGATGTCTACTTTTCCGAAATTAGCCATTTTCCACACGTAGGTAGAAGGGAAGGCCACGATTTTGTCGGTCACGCGGTTGAAGTATCCATCAACGGTGACGGAGAGGTATTTGACCCACGGGATGGGTTGTCCGCTCCATGTCACGCCGGCGTTCCATTCATGGGCGTTCTCTGGGCGCAGTCCGGTGTTGCCCATCCGCAGGTAATAGAGGTCGTTGAAGGTGGGCAGGCGGAACGTGTTCTTCATCATGGCGCGCAGGTAGAGTTGCTGATGGGGCAGCAACTGGTAGGACGCTGACACGGTGGGAGAGAGTTTGCGCCTGTCATCAGGTTGCTTGCCCGCCTTCACATGCTCATGGGCGAAGGTGCCCACAAGGTTGGCGCTGACCCTCAGCCGTTGCCACTGTATGTTGGCAGAAAGGGCGGTGAGCGAAGTGATGCGCTCCGGGTAAGGAGGGTCGGTGAGGTTGTCGCTGATGGTGACATTGCTGCGGAGGTTGCCCCAAAAGACATCCTCTGCCAATGCCACGGTGAGCCAGTGGGTGGGGCGCCATCCCAGGGTGGCTGAGGCGTAGTATTCATTCTGGCGTGCCACGTCACGGCGCAGTCCGTCGGGATATTTCACGTCCCTGTCTTCGTATTTGTTCCAGGAATGGGCGTACTTCAAACGTGTCCGGAGGGTGAACTGTCGGGTGAGTTGGCGGGTGAAGACAGTCTGGGCGAAGAAGTCCTCATCCCACAGTCGTTCGTTGCCGTAGCCCTTGTAGAGGATGACCGACCCGGGGAGGCCGCGCTCTGAGCGGTACCAGTAAACCTTCGCGTCGATCTGTCCGTTCTGTCCCCATGAGTGATAGAGGTTGGCCTCCCCCTGCCAGGAGTTGATGTCGGAATTCAATCTTCGCTCGCGGGTCTTCTCTCTGCCGTTGACAAGGGTGTAGGGGTAGATGCCGTCGGCCCGGGTAAAGGCTCCGCAGAGTGACAGGGTGGTGGCGGTATCAAGGGGCTGCCAATATCTTATTGAGGGCGAAACATATCCAAAAGAGGCGCCCCTCACTTTTACGAGCAACCTCCGTCCGTCCTCCGGTTGCCGCTGGCTCTTGATGCTGAGCACGCCGCCAGAGGCATAGTGGCGAGCGGACTGCAACCAATGGTTCTCGCCGCCCACGGAGAGGGTCACCGACTCCACTTGGTCGAGCGTATACCGGCTGATGTCTATCTGCCCTGCCTGGATGTTGCTCATGGTCACATCGTCGTAACTCACGGCAGTGTGATGGGCACCCAGGTTGCGCACGCTCACCGTCTTCATGCCGCCGATGCCGCCGTAGTCCTTCACCTGTGCGCCAGCGAACTTCTTTACCGCGTCGGCCAGGTCCTGGAGGCCCAGTTGGGTGAGTTCCTCCCGGCTGAGTGACTGCAGGGGCTTCGACGAGATGACGTTGGCGCGCTCGCGCTGCGACAGCACGGTCACGTTGTCGAGGGTGCGGGCAGAGTCCTTGGGTGTGTCGGTCTGAGCCGAAACGCACAGACTGACAGTCAAACCAATGGCCACACCTGCCATCCGTATGCCTTTTGAAATGATATGGGCAAGAAGAGAAGCGTTGAACATGATTACATTCATTCACCAGCCTTTTCCTCGAAGGCTGTGATGATACAACAGCGGTGGCAGGTCTTCTGACTTCACTTGAGAAAGGCCGCCTTCCCAGAGCCGCCAAAGAGGCGTACACCAGTGGCCTGCTTGGCCTTTCCTACAACAAGTTTACAGCAGCGGGACTGTCCGGGATTTTCACCCGATTCCCTTTTCATCTTGGTAAAGAACCACCGCCTCACCTGCGGACATCATGGCCGCTGGTGGCAAATAGCATGCAAAAGTACAAAAAGCCGAGAGAAAAGCCAAATTTTGCCAGGCTTTTCTCTCGGGAAGGGGGTAGATGCTATAGATGCTATAGATATTATAGTTCTGACAAGACCCTCTTGAGGATGGTCTGGGCAGATATCTCGCGGTTGGCGGCTTCGGGGATGACGATGGAGTGGTCGCTCTCGATGACATCGTCGGTGACAATCAGACCGCGGCGCACGGGCAGGCAGTGCATGAAATAACCATTGTCTGTCCATGACATGTGCTCGGTGTCGATAGTCCAGTTCATGTCGCGGCTGATGATTTTGCCGTAATCCTCAGGACGGGTCACACCAGGACAACTCCAGTTTTTCGCATAGACGAAATGGGCACCCTCCAGGGCTTTGCGCTGGTCGTACTCCACGCGGGCGTTGCCCACGAACTTCGGGTCGAGTTCATAGCCTTCGGGATGAGTGACGACAAGGTCGACATCGGCGGCATTCATCCACTGGGCGAAAGAGTTGGGAACGGCCTGGGGGAGGGAGCGGCAGTGGGGAGCCCAGGTGAGCACCACCTTCGGACGGGCCACAGGCTTGTATTCCTCGATAGTGATGAGGTCGGCGAAGGCTTGGAGCGGATGTACTGTAGCGGTCTCCATGGCGATGACGGGACGGCCACTGTAGCGCACAAACTGGCCTACGATGGTCTCGGCATAGTCGAACTCGCGGTCGGTGAGGCCGGCGAAGGAGCGCACAGCGATGATGTCGCAGTAACTGCCCATGACGGGGATGGCTTCGAGCAAGTGCTCGCTCTTGTCGCCGTCCATGATGACACCGCGCTCGGTCTCCAGTTTCCAGGCGCCAGCGTTCACGTCGAGCACGATGACGTTCATGCCCAAGTTGGTGGCGGCCTTCTGTGTCGACAGACGGGTGCGCAGACTATTGTTGAAGAAGATCATCAGCAGCGTCTTGTTTTTGCCCAGATGCTGGAAGGCATAGCGGTCTTTCTTGATTTCCTGTGCTTCTGCCAGCGCGCCGCGCAGGTCACCAAGGTCTTCTACATTGAAAAATGTTTTCATTCTTAACTGAGGGTGTTATGTAAAATACAAAAATACCTTTTTTCCCCGAATTGATGGCATCGAGAATCATTTTTAACATAAAAACGGCAGGAATAACCCCAAATAGTTCCATCAGGGCCTTACCTGTCCTCGTCCTTCGATGAGCCATTTATAGGTGGTGATCTCGGCAAGTCCCATCGGTCCTCTGGGACCGAGTTTCTGGGTGCTGATGCCGATTTCTGCTCCGAGACCGAACTGTGCGCCGTCGGTGAAACTGGTAGGCGCGTTGACGTAGACGCAGGCTGCATCCACCTGAGCCTCGAACATGGCGGCGGTGTCGGTGTTCTCAGTGATGATGCTCTCGCTGTGGCCGCTGCCATACTGGCTGATGTGACGGATGGCTTCCTCTGCCGTAGGCACGGTGCGGATGGCCATGATATAGTCCATGAACTCAGTGCCGAAACTATCGTCGGTGGCAGGACGGAGCAAGTCGGCGGGGTACTGTCCGTCGAGTGCCTGATAGGCCTGCTCGTCGGCATATATCACGACATGGCTGTTGCTGAGCGGGGCGCAAAGTTCGGCAAGGTCGTTGAGCCGTTCCTCATGGATGATGAGGCAGTCGAGGGCGTTGCACACGCTCACACGGCGGGTCTTCGCGTTGTTGACGCAGCGCTGGCCGATGGTGAGGTCTCCCTCCTTGTCAAAGTAGGTGTTTACCACACCGGCGCCCGTCTCGATGACCGGGACACGGGCATTGTCGCGCACGAACTCGATGAGGCGCTTGCCGCCACGGGGGATGCAGAGGTCGATGTAGCCCACGGCATTGAGCATCTCGCCTGTCGCCTCATGAGTGGCCGGCAGCAGTTGTACAACGGCGGGGTTGACACCTTCTTTGGCGAGGATGTCCTGTATCATACCGACGATGGCGCGGTTGGAGTCATCGGCGTCGCGTCCGCCTTTGAGAACGCAGGCATTGCCGCTCTTGAAACAGAGTGAGAAGACATCGAAACTCACATTGGGGCGAGCCTCATAGATGATGCCGATCACTCCGAAGGGCACGCTCACACGGCGCAGGTGCAGTCCGTTGTCGAGTGTCTTGTCGATGAGGACCTCGCCCAGCGGGGTAGGGAGTTCTGCGACGTGGCGCATGTCGCTGGCGATACCTGCGAGACGTTTCTCATCGAGCAGCAGACGGTCATAGAGGGGGTTGCTGCGGTCCATCCGTGCCAGGTCGCGGGCATTGGCTTCCAGAAGCATGGCACTGTTGTCGGCAATGGCGTCTGCCACTGCTCTTAGGATATCATTCTTGCGCTGGTCGCTGAGAAGCAGCAACTCGCGGCTTGCGGCTTTCGCCTGCTCAAAAAGGGGGGTCTGTAGCATGATATTTTTTTTTAGAGGATCTAGGGATACTAGGTATTTCTAGGATATTCTAGGGTTTTCTAGGGTTTTCTAGGGCTTCCTAGGATTTCCTAGGTTTTCCTAGGGCTTCCTAGGGTTTCTAGTCATCCTAGTTTTTGAACTCTGTATGGGGGGTGTCGGCGGGGCGCTCGAAGAGGTCGGTGAGGATGTTTTCGCGCTCGCCGTTGGCGATGATGACGCGGATGCCGCTCTGCGACACTTTCCGGGCGGTGGTGTATTTGGAGTGCATGCCGCCACGCCCGAAGGCGCTTTTCTCTGGCTGGATATACTCACTGAGGTCACGGCCGGGAGCCACCTCTCGGATGAGTTCGGCGGCGGGGTCGTCGGGATGCGTGGTGAAGATACCATCGATGTTGGAGAGCAGCACCAGTGTGTCGGCATTCATCATCTGGGCGATCAGTCCCGACAACTCATCGTTGTCGGTGAACATCAGTTCGGTGACGCTCACCGTGTCGTTCTCGTTGACGATGGGCAAAACGTCGTTCTCCAGCATCACAGTCATGCAGGCGCGCTGGTTGCGGTATTGCTCACCGGGTTGGAAGTTCTCCTTCATCGTGAGCACCTGTCCCACGTGGATGCCGAATTCCCTGAACAGATCGTAGTAGAGGCCGATGAGTTTCACTTGTCCCACAGCGGAGAACAACTGCCGTTGCTCCACGGAGTCGAGGCTATGGCTCACCTTGAGTTCGCCGCGCCCGGAGGCCATGGCACCCGATGACACCAAAATCACCTCATATCCTTGTTTTCTGAGCATGGCAATCTGGTCGACGAGGGCGGACATGCGGGTCACGTCGAGTTTTCCGTCGGTGCGTGTGAGCACGTTGGAGCCTACTTTGACGACTATCCTGTGTTTCATGAATTTGTCTGTTGTGCTTTGTCCTTGTCCCTGATTTCCACACGGCGGATCTTGCCGCTGATGGTCTTCGGGAGTTCATCCACGAACTCGATGATGCGGGGATATTTGTAGGGAGCCGTCACCCGCTTCACATGGTTCTGGAGTTCCTTTACCAGTGCGTCACCAGCCTTGTCTTTCCATTCCTTGCCGAGCACCACGGTGGCCTTCACCACCATGCCGCGGATGTCGTCGGGCACACCAGTGATGGCACATTCCACCACGGCGGGATGGGTCATCAGCGCACTCTCCACCTCAAACGGTCCGATGCGGTAGCCGCTCGACTTGATGACATCGTCGATGCGCCCCTCAAACCAGTAGTAGCCGTCCTCATCACGCCATGCCATGTCGCCGGTGTGGTAGAGGCCGTCGTGCCAAGCCTCGCGGGTGAGTTCCTCGTCGCGATAGTATTCCTTGAACAGTCCGATGGGTTTGCGGTCGCCCACACGCACCACGATCTCGCCTTTCTCGCCTTCCTCGCAGGGTGTGCCGTCGGCCTTGATGAGTTGGATGTCGTACTGGGGATTGGGCATGCCCATGCTTCCGGGTTTGGGTTCCATCCATGGCATGGTGCCGAGGGTCATGGTGGTCTCGGTCTGTCCGAAGCCCTCCATCAGTTTGATGCCGGTCAGTTGGCGGAATTTGTCATAGACGGCCGCATTGAGCGCCTCTCCGGCGGTGCAGCAGTAGCGCAGCGCACTGAGGTCGTATTGCGAGAAGTCTTCGCGGATGAGGAAGCGGTAGACGGTGGGAGGTGCGCAGAACGAGGTGACGCGGTGTTTCTCCATCTGGCGCAGCATGCTGTCGGCGGAGAATTTCTCGTGGTCGTAGACAAAGACGGTGGCGCCAGCAAACCATTGTCCATAGAACTTGCCCCACACGGCCTTTCCCCAACCCGTGTCGGCCACGGTGAGGTGTATGCTGTCCTCCGACAGGTTGTGCCAGAAGACGCCGGTGGTAAGATGTCCGAGGGCATAGAGGTGGTCGTGTGCCACCATCTTGGGTTCGCCGCTCGTGCCGCTGGTGAAATACATCAGCATGGTGTCGTCGTTGGTGTTGACGTGCTTGGGCCGCACAAAGGCGGGTGCGTTGCCGATTTCAGCATTCCAGTCATGGAAGCCTTCTCCAACTATCGGTCCCACGCTGACAAGCACATCGACCGTGGGACTGTCGGGCATGGCGGCCTGTATCTGACTGATGACATACTCCTCGCCCACGCAGATGATGGCTTTCACCGAGGCGCGGTTGTTGCGGTAAATGATGTCTTTTTTGGTCAGCATGTGGGTGGCGGGGATGGCCACGGCACCTATCTTGCAGAGGGCAAGCATGGTGATCCACCACTCCAGGCGGCGTTTCAGGATGAGCATCACCATGTCGCCATGTCCGATGCCTAATGACTGAAGATAGGCTGCTGCCTGGTCGCTCCGCTGCTTGATGTCGCTGAAGGAGAGTTTTATTTCGGCTCCCTCGTCGTTGGTCCAGAGCAGTGCGAGTTTGTCGGGCTGTTCTTCTGCCCATGCATCGACGACATCATAGGCAAAATTGAAGTTCTCCTTGATGTTGAAATGCAGGTGTTCCTTGAAGTCTTCCACTGAAGTGAAGGAGGTCTGCGAGAGGAATCTTTCTACCATCTTGTATTTTTTCTTTTTTGTTTTTTTCTAGATATTCTAGAGTATCTAGATTTTCTAGATTTTCTTGAGCATCTGGAGTTTTGTTTTAGGGCTTTAGAAAATAATGGCCAGAAATCTCACGGGATGGTCATTGAGTGTGCGCATGCCATGGGGCTGTGTGGCATCAAAGTAAATGGAGTCGCCCTCGTTGAGGGTGAGCACTTTGCTGCCGATGGTGAGTTCCATGGTGCCTTCGAGCACCATGTTGAATTCCTGGCCGCTGTGTGAGTTCATTTCCTTGGGAGTGTCGGCGGGCTTGGGCTCCACGGTCACGATAAACGGGTCGGCCTTTCTGCCGCGGAATCCGCTGGCGAGGCTCTCATAGTTGTATGCGCTACGGCGCTCTACGCTCATTCCGTGCCCCTTGCGGGTGAGAAAATAGGAACTCATCTTGGGTTCCTCGCCGAACATGAGCACATCGAGCGACACGCCGTAGTGCTTGGCGATTTTCTGCAGGTTGGCCACGGAGAGTTCGCTCTCGCCGCTCTCCATCTGTTCGTAGTGAGCCACGGAGATGCCGCAGATGGCAGCCATCTCGTCGGTGGTGATGTCGAGCACGTCGCGCAGTCCGCGCAGGCGCTCGCCTATCTGTTTGATCTGTTCTTCCATATAGTGGGTATTTTGGGTGTTTGTTATGATTTCATGCCGGCTTTCAGACCCCGGATGACGGCGGAAGTGAATCCGGCGTGCTCCATCTCGTTGAGTCCTTTGATGGTGACACCGCCAGGGGTGGTCACCTTGTCTATCTCTGCCTCGGGATGGTTGCCGGTGGCCTGCAGGAGTGCAACGGCTCCCTTCACCGTCTGCTGCACGATCTGCTGGGCATCATGGGCCTTGAAACCAATCTCCACACCACCCTCTGTGGCGGCGCGTATATAGCGCATGGCATAGGCGATGCCGCAGGAGGCAAGGGTGGTGCCGGCTGCCAGCAGACGCTCCTCTGTGACGATACATTCGCCCACTTTTTCGAAGAGGTCTTTCATGGCCTTTGTCTGAGTGTCGCCAGCGATGGCAGGCACGAGGAAGGTCATCGACTGCATCACGGCGATGGCGGTGTTGGGAATGGCGAGGAAGAGGGTGAAGTCGGGGTTGCTGTCTGTCGAAAGCCAGTGGCTGATGCTTGCTGAGGGCACGCCGGCGGCGATGACAACGATGGTGAGCCGCTTGCCGCTGATGTCTGGCAGGATGCCTTTGATGACTTGTTCCACCAGCCATGGTTTGACAACGATGAACAAGGTGTCGGCGTTGGCCACGGCGGCGGTGTTGTCGGTGGTAAGGCTTGCACCACTGTTTTCAAATCGCTTGAGAGCGGCTTCACAGGGGTCGGCGATGGTGAGTTCGGACGGCTCTGCCGCCCCACTCTTGAGCAGTCCTTCTGCCAAGGCACCGCCCATGGCACCTGCTCCGATGATGGCTATTTTCATGACAGCACGGTTTTAAGTTTTTCAATAAACTGGTCGGCCTCATCGATGGTGAGGCAGAGAGGCGGCAGCAGGCGCAATGTGTCGGTGCCGGAACAACCCACGAAGCAGTGCTCCTCCTCCACCATGCGGCGGCGCACCTCTTTGTAAGGCATGTCGAGTTGGATGCCGATCATCAGTCCCCTTCCGCGTACGTCGAGGATATGGGGTTGTGTGGCCTGCAGTTTTTTCAGTTCACTGATGATGTGGTCGCCAACTTTCTCGGCATTCTCCACCAAATGTTCCTGTTCGATGACGTCGAGTACGGCGAGGGCAGCGGCACATGCCAGATGGTTGCCGCCGAAAGTGGTGCCCAACTGTCCGTAGACGGGTGTAAATTCGGGTGAGATGAGCAGAGCCGACATGGGGAAGCCGTTGGCGATGCCCTTGGCTACGGTGATGAGGTCGGGTTGTATGCCGAGCCACTGATGGGCGAAGAACCGTCCGCTCCGTCCGTAGCCGCACTGTATCTCGTCGCAGATGAGCACCGTGCCGTATCGGTGGCAGGCCTCGAGGAGTTGGCTTGCGAACTCCGCCGTCGCCATCCTGATGCCACCGACACCCTGGATGCACTCCAGGATGCAGGCGCACACGTCGCCCTTGGCCAGTTCGGCCTCCCAGGCGCTGATATCGTTGAGCGGCAGGTAGGTGACGTGGTTATTGGCATTGATGGGTGCGATGATCTTGGGGTTGTCCGTCACTTCCACGGCAAGCGAGGTGCGTCCGTGGAAGGCTTTCTGTGCGGAGAGCACACGGGTGCGCCCTGTGTGGAACGAGGCAAGTTTCAGTGCGTTCTCGTTGGCCTCGGCACCGCTGTTCACCAGAAAAAGTTGATAGTCATCATAGCCGCAGGCCTTTCCCAACCTGGCAGCCAACTGTTGCTGCAAGGTGTTGATGACGGAGTTGGAGTAGAAACCCAACTGACTCACCTGACGGCTTATTGCCTCGGTGTAGTGGGGATGACTATGGCCGATGCTGATAACGGCATGGCCACCATACAGGTCGAGGTATTCCTGTCCCTGTTCGTCCCATACCTGACAGCCTCTTCCCTTCACGATGTTGACGTTGAGAAGGGGATATACGTCGTATAGTTTCATAAATCTTGTTTTAAAATGCTGATGGTTTCAGCCTGAGTCCGGCCGTCTCGTCGATGCCGAACATGATGTTCATGTTTTCCACAGCCTGTCCGACAGCCCCTTTGAGCAGGTTGTCGATGCAGGATGTGATGAGCAGTTTGTTGCCGTATTTCTCACAATGCACCAATGCCTTGTTGGTGTTGACCACCTGTTTGAGGTCAATGGCCTTGTCGCTGTAGTGGGTGAAGGGCGCGTCGGCATAGAAAGCCTTGTAGGCATCCACGATGTCATCGATGGCAGCCTCGGTTTTCACCACCTCTGTGGCAAAGATGCCACGGGCGAAGTCGCCTCGGTAGGGGATGAAGTCCACCGCGCCGTCGAACTGTCCCTGGACCTGACGCAGGCTCTGGAGGATTTCTGGCACATGCTGGTGTTGGAAGGGTTTGTAGATGCTCATGTTGTTGTTGCGCCATGAGAAATGCGTGGTGGCGGTGGCTTTCTGTCCGGCTCCCGTGCTGCCTGTGATGGCGTTGACGGCGATGTCGCCGTTGAGCAGTCCCATCTGGGCGGCGGGGAGCAGTCCCAACTGTATGCAGGTGGCGAAGCACCCTGGGTTGGCGACATGCTGTGCCGTGGCGATGCGGCTACGGTTGATCTCGGGCAGACCGTATACGAAGTTATTTCCTGGCGCTGCGATGCGGAAATCCTGTGCCAGGTCGATGATTTTCACATTGTCGGGGATGGTATGTTGGGCAAGGAAAGCCGCACTCTTGCCGTGTCCGAAGCAGAAGAACACCACGTCGACTTGGTCGAAGGGCATCTGGTCGGTGAAGGTGAGGTCGGTGTCGCCCAACAATCCCTCATGCACATCGGCGACGGGATTGCCAGCATTGCTCTCGCTGTTGGCAAATACGATCTCTGCCTCGGGATGGTTGAGCAGCAGACGGATGAGTTCACCACCGGTGTATCCTGCTGCTCCGAGAATTCCTATTCTGATCATGGGGCTATCAGTGTTTGGGGGCGAGAAGCCACAGCAGGATATAGGCGAGCAGGCCGCAGCCGTAGCCGAAGAACAAGATGACGAAAACGATGCGGACAATCAGTGAGTCAATGCCGAAATACTCGGCCAGTCCACCGCATACACCGCCTAACTTCTTGTCGGTCTCTGATAAATAAAATCTCTTTTGCATATATTTTGTTTTGAGTTTTGAGAGTTGAGAATGAAACTGTTTTGTAAAGTTGCGTCGGAAACGCAACCTACGGAGAAATGGAAAATCTTCAATTTTCAATTTTCAATTTTCAATCTTCAATTTTTTATCTTTCCTCCTTGTCGTGGATGCCATAGTAGACACGGAGTGGGGTAGAGGTGACCTTGATGAATCCCTTGGCCTCATCAGCGGTCCATCCTGTCTGAGTCTCACCATACTCACCGAGTTTGGAGCGGGTGAGGTCGTTGGGTGAGTCGATGCCGACGGTGTCGAATCCGTAGGGGCGCAGACGCAGGATGGCTGTTCCGGTCACATGGCGCTGGCTGCTGGTAAGCATGGCCTCGATGTCGGGCATGACAGGCTCCAGATACTGGCTCTCATGCAGGAACATGCCATACCAGTTGGCCACCTGGTCTTTCCAGTATTGCTGCCACTTGCTCAGGGTCGACTTCTCCAGGAGGCGGTGTGCCTCGATGATGAGTTTGGGAGCTGCTGCCTCGAAACCTACGCGGCCCTTGATGCCGATGATGGTGTCGCCCACGTTGCAGTCGCGTCCGATGGCATACGATGCCCCGATCTCCTCTATCTTCTGGATGGCTTTCACGGGATTGTCGAACTTCTCATCGTTGACACCCACGATTTCGCCTTTCTCGAACTGTATCTTCAGGAGGGCGTTTTGCGCTTCGGCAGTGACATGTTTCAGGTAGGCCTCCTCAGGCAGGCCCTGCGTGGGGTCGAGCAGTTCGCCTCCGCAGATGCTGGTACCCCAGATACCCACATTGTAAGAATATTTCAGTTTGGTGAAATCGGCGAAGAATCCATGCTCGTTGAGATAGTCCACCTCTTCCTGACGGGTGAGTTTCTGGTCGCGGGTGAGGGTGATGATCTCCACACCCGGGGCCATCACGAGGAAGGTCATGTCGAAACGGATCTGGTCGTTGCCGGCACCTGTCGAACCGTGTGCGATGGCATCGGCGCCTATCTCGCGGGCGTATCGGGCGATGGCGAGTGCTTGGAAGATGCGTTCCGACGATACGGAGATGGGGTAGCAGTTGTTGCGGAGCACATTGCCGAAAATCATATATTTCAGCGATTTCTCATAATATTCCTGCATCACGTCAAGGGTGACGTATGCCTTGGCGCCGAGCCGATAGGCATTTTCCTCATTCTTTTTCAGTTGTTCCTCGCTGAATCCGCCGGTGTTGGCGCAGGCAGCATATACTTCGTTTCCTTCATTGGCAAGCCGCATGACGGTGTATGAGGTGTCAAGACCGCCGGAGAATGCCACTACAATTTTTTTCTTTGACATATTTGGGTTTGAGATTTGAGATTTAAACATCGTTTGATTGTCGGCTGCACCTCGGCATACTGAAAGCAGAGTTTCGTCTGCACTCGGTTTGCACGACAATTGAGTTTTTATTCTTTCTCGAGTTCCTTGATTCGCTCGATGACCTCGGAGGGAATCTTGGCAGGAAGATGCTCCTCGGGGTCGTAGAGCATGGCTGTGCAGATGCAGTATTTGCGGTTGGTGCGTTTGAGGATGTCGACGTTGACACATCCCTCACAGCCGCGCCAGAACGCCTCGTCGTCGGTCAGGTCGTCGAAGGTCACAGGCTGATAGCCGAGTTGCGTATTCATTGCCATGACGGCTGCACCGCTGGTCAGACTGAATATTTTGGCGTGTGGCCATCGGGTGCGCGCGAGCGAAAAGGTCATCTCCTTAATGTGTTTGGCTACACCTCGTCCCCGGTAATTGGGGTGGACGATGAGACCCGAAGTGGTTACATAATGCTTGTTGCCCCACGTCTCAATATAACTGAATCCTGCGAAGATGTCACCGTCGAGGGCGATGACAGCCTTGGCCTCTCTGATTTTGGTCACCAGATATTCGTGGGTGCGCTTGGCAATACCGGTACCGCGCACTTTGGCGGCGTCGGCAATGGTTTCCAGTATGGTGTCGACATATTTCTCGTGTGAGGAGTCGGCCACCATGACTTTGATGTCTTCCATTTTTGCTTGATACGATGAATGGTTGTTTATATCGGTTGTTGGGGTGACTGTTGTTGCTTGTTTATCGGATGTTGCCGATGATGGGAGTGAGGTCGCTGATGACGTCATCCCGTGTCGCCTCTTCCTTGATGACGATAAAAATGGTGTCGTCTCCCGCGATGGTTCCGATAATGTTGGGACTCTCGCTGTTGTCAATGTTGTAGGCGATGCTGCTGGCATATCCCGGACGTGTCTTGATGACACCCATGTTGCCGGAGAAACTGATGGAGATGAATCCTGAAGTCTGGAGCATTTCCATGGCGGTTCTTGGTCGGGTGACACGCTTGTACATGGTGTCATTGGGCAGCACATAGACATACTTCCCGTTCATGCTGGCTGCCTTGGCCACCTTCAGTTGTTTCAGATCACGGCTCAGTGTGGCCTGGGTCAGTTTAAACCCTTCTCTCTCCAATGCCTGAAGCACTTCCTCCTGACTGCCCAACTCCATGCTGGAAATGAGCATTTTCAGGGCTTCCATCCTACTGTTTTTTACCTTCATAGATGTATAATTATACTTTTGCGGCTGCAAAATTACTTGGTTTTATGCAAACAACCAAATATTTATGCGATTATTATTGCGGTTGCATAAAAAATGAGGGATACCTTTTCAGATATCCCTCGTCAATTTGGTGTTTTTTAGGTGGTTAATAGCATTTTTTACATGGTTTCCGTCCCATGTTTTTGGCTTTTTCAAGTGAGATGGCTTTGACATGTCCTTCTTCCAAACATCTTTTCGGTGCCGAGCATGTCTTTTTGGCATGGTATGCATAGGCGGAAGATCCGGTACTGATGTATACCGTTGTGTTGTCTCCTGTGGGATTTCCCGCGAAGCAAAACAATGCAGCCAATAGAAGCGTCTTCATTACTTCCTATTTAGAGGATGAATTCGTTTAATTTCTCTTTCCAAACAACCTGAGCAGGTAGATGAAGAGGTTGATGAAGTCGAGATAGAGGGTAAGTGCGCCGAGCAGTGCAAGTTTCTGTGCACCTTCGTCGGCATACTCGAAACTCATGCACATCTGCTTGATTTTCTGAGAGTCGTAGGCGGTGAGTCCCACGAAGATGAGCACACCGAGGTAACTCAATGCCAGGTCAAGACCGGTGCTCTTGAAGAACAGGTTGACCAAGGTGGCGATGATGAGTCCGATAAGTGCCATAAAGAGGTACTTGCCCATCGTGGAGAGGTCTTTCTTCGTGGTGTATCCGAAGAGGGCCATGGCTCCGAAGGTGCCTGCCGTGATGAGGAACACCCTCGTGATGGACGACATGGTGTAGACCAGAAAGATGGACGACAGCGTGACACCGTTGATGACGGAGTAGGTGGTGAACAAGATGGTGGCCATGGTGAGCGACAGTTTGTTGATGGCTGCCGATATTCCGATGACCAGTGCCAGTTCGGCGATAATCAGTCCCCAAAGGATGGCGGGATTGTTCAACATAGTGAAGATAAATCCGCTGTGGGCCACATAATATGCGGCGATTCCGGTGATGGCGAGTGCGAGCGTCATCCAAAGGTATACTTTGCGCATGAGGATGCCAAAAGCACTTTGGGTGACATATCTCTGGCGCTCATTGACATTGATGCCTGCCTCCCTCTCTCTCATCATGGATGCAAAATCTTTTTCGTTCATTTTTGATGTTATTAATTAAATGTGAATATTCGTGGTCAGAGGCTGTGCAAGTGGTGCGTTGCCGCATCTGCGGCCTCATTTCTACAAGCAAAGATACGTATTTCCTCAGAAATCTGACACCAAAAGACATTTTTTTTGTTTTTTTTGTCACATTTCATGTTAAACTGTCCTCGTTTTTCTCTTTTTTCAGAAAAAATTGCTTTCTTTGTAGTTCGATATTTTATAAAATGGAATCCTATGAAACGTTTGTATATCATATTTGGTCTGTTGCTTCTGGCATTGTCGGCAAATGCGATAGATAGAAAAAACTTGGCATCTTATGCCAGTTCACTGCAAGGAAAGAAAAAGGAGGCTCTGAAGACGGCTGTCTTCAACATCATCAAGATGCCAGATAAACCTCCAATCTCTTATTCAGGTCTGTGGGAAGCCTATAAGACCACAGACAAGCGGAGCGACGGCTATCTGCGTGATTGGTATTCAAACAGCACCAGTTATGTGATTGGTGGCAGCAAACAGGGAGCCAATTACAAAGCAGAGGGAGACAGTTACAACCGCGAGCACTTGGTACCTCAGAGTTGGTTTAGTGAAGCATCTCCCATGAAGAGCGACATTGTGCATGTGGTGCCCACTGACGGCTGGGTGAATAATAAGCGTAGCGATTATTATTTAGCTGAGGTTAAAAAGCCTGACAATCCCTTGAAACCTTATAATGATTATTGGTCAAATAATTATTGTTATTATGGCAAATGCATGACCTCAGGCTACAATGGCAATGTGTTTGAACCCAACGATGAGATAAAAGGTGATATAGCGCGCATATATTTCTATATGGCAACCTGCTATCAAGACAAGATAACGAAATGGAGTGGCGGACTGTTCACGGGAACTACTTATCAGCCTTATGCAGACTGGTATTTCACCATGCTCATGCGCTGGGCGAAGAATGACCCTATGGATGACGTGGAGATAGCCCGTAACAATGCTGTCTATACGAAACAGTACAACCGCAACCTATTTGTGGACTTCCCCTACCTGGCTGAGTATATCTGGGGTGACAGCATTAATGTACCCTTCAATCCTTATACCTCCATTACTACGGCAGCGGATGATGACAGATATGTCAATGGAGGAAGCCATCACGAAGATGATGAGGTGGCACCTCCAGTCTTCTCGCCAGAGGGAGGCACATACGCAGGTTCGGTGACGGTCACCATCAGTGCGGCATCCGATGTGACCATCCTCTATACCACCGATGGCACATCACCTGTGGACAATGGCTTGGAATATGAGTCACCCATCCTTGTGACCAAGAACACGACCATCAAGGCTGTGGCTGTAGATGATGACGGAAACATGAGCGATGTGGTGACAGCCGTTTATGTGGTTAAAGCCACCATTGATAGTGAGGACATCTTCACCGAGACCTTCGACTTGTGCGATGGCACGGGCGGCAACAGCGGAGGATTTTCTGGAAGTGTGGCCAGCAGTTCCTCCAATTTCAAGCCCGACAATGAGGGATGGAAGGCTTCCAGTTACTTCGGTGGTGACAAGTGTGCGCGGTTTGGTTCCAGCAGCAAGCCCGGTGTTGTCACCACGCCCACTTTCAATATCAATGGTGAGACTACCTTCAGTTTCAGAGCGGTTCCATGGGGCTCCGACGGCACATCACTCACCTTGTCGGTGAGCGGCAACGCCACCCTGTCGGAGACGAATCTGACGATGAAAGAAGGTTGGACCGACTTCACAGTGACACTGACAGGCAGCGGTCCTGTGACTGTCACCTTCACTCCTGTGAAGCGTTTCTTCCTGGACGAGGTGAACGCCCGCGCCGTCATCACCACTCCTTCAATGGCTGGTGATGTCAACAAGGACGGAAAGGTCAATGTGGCCGATATCATGCTGGTGGTCAACATGGTGCTGGAAAACATACCTCAAGACCCGGTGACCTACGACTTGGATGCGGCAGATATCAATGGGAATGATGATATCGAAGTGGCCGATGTGATGGGAATCGTGAACATCGCCTTGGGCAACTGACCTCAGGCACTACTTATTTATAAAGTCATTCTTATATCAAGCCCAAAATCCATCATGGATTTTGGGCTTGATGGTGTTATTGGATTTTGGGTTTCAGTTCGTCGGGTGAGTCTTTGGTGAACATGTTCACCGGTGGAGCCGTGCGCTCGAAGAGATGAGTGATGACCTGCGGGTCGAGAGAGAGTTTGGGACGGAAGGCATCCGACTGCATGTAGCGGATGATGGAATGTCTCAGTTGACGTGCCGCCGGACGCTGGGAGAGGTTGTTGCTGATGTCGATGGTGGTCATGAGCAACCGTCCCCCCAGCATGTTGGCTTCCACCAACATGCCCAACTTGCGCGACACATGCCAGGTGTCGATGGGCTGCACGATGGGTTGGTAGTCGGCAGGAAACTCCGAGAGATTCATCACCTGTGTGCGGTTCACCAGTTCCCACCAGTTGAGGTTCTGCCAGTCATCGGTGGGGAAGTCGGCAAACACAGGATGGGTGTTTTGGATGTATGCCCCGGTGGTGTGTGGCGGGCGCATCTTAAACCAACTGGTGTTCCAGAACACGGGCATGAAGGTGTGGCGCACGTCATTGCCGAAGCGCACTTTTCCTGCGGCAGTGATAAGTACACGACCACCCTTTCGCAGCACGTCGAGGGCCTTGTCATCGAGGGTGTCGGTGCAATGGATACCTGCTTCATTCATGCTCACCTGCTGGGGATAGACCCAGAATTCGTAATGGTTATACCCCGGGGATGCCTGTGCGGTGGAGCCGGAACTCTGCCGCTCCGTGTTGAGGGTGAGGGTGAGTTTGGCGGGTGTCTTCACGAGTGACGGATCAAAGACAATGCTCTCGGTGGCTTTCACTTTGCCCTCAGCCAACTTCCTGTCCCCCTCGCTGATGCTGTAAAAAAGTTGGTTTCCTGAGACATCTTGGATGTCTTCCGAGCCCCTGTAGATATCCGTGCCGATGCGGATGGTATCGGCGGTGGTATAGACAAAGCGGCTGAATTTGGCAAGCGGGACAATGGGTGAGCAGAACTCGCGCCAGTCGGCTGCCGTGCAATACCCTTTCTCACGCCAGTGCACATTGAGCGGTCCTACGAGTGCCGTTCCCTGTCCGCTGTAGTCGTTGAGGGCGAGCAGTTGGAATCCCGCATAGTCTTTGGTGCGGAGGTTGCGCTCCATCTCATATTTGTAGGCGAGCACCTGCAGATGTCCGCTGGCCATGAGGAATTTCTCTGCCTGTGATGCCATACCGTTGTCGCGCAGCAGGTCACGGAAAATCTCAAAGTTACCGGCCTTGTAAGCCCCGGTATATTGGTCGATCTCTCCGAAATCGGGGAAGACGCACCACTGTCCCTGCTCATGGCTGATGTATGGCTCGGTATTGACGGGCTTTTCATCGGTGGGCTTGAAGTTGCGGGGATGCAGGAGGTCTTCTTGGAAGTCATCGGTGCTCTGCGGTGCATGGCGGTCCCAGTCGAGGCCCCTTGCACCACCTTTCACATGAAAGTCGGAACCCTCGTCCCATGCCCATCCGCCACCCACGCTGGCTGTGGCGTAGAGGCGTGACGGGTCGTATGCTTTCATTTCCTTGACGAAGTCCTTGCCCCATGCCACCCAGTCGCCAGCCGGCTCATTGCCTCCTGCCAGCATGACGAAAGAGGGGTGATGGCCATAGGTGTCGACGATGCGCTTGCACTCATCGGTAAGGTATTGATCGATGGCCATGCCGCGCCTCAGCCTCACCCCATGGTTGGGCCATGACGGTCCCTCGGGTTGCAAATACATGCCCAACTGGTCGGCGGCGGTGAAGGCTGCGTCGGGTGGGCAGTAACTGTGGAACCTCACATGGTTGAGGCCATACTCCTTGCACTTGCCGAGCACACGTAGCCATGACTCCACATCGGTGGGAGGATAGCCTGTCTCCGGGAAGCAGCAATTCTCCACCGTGCCTCTCAGATGTGTCTTCTTGCCATTGATGGCGATATGGCGGTCCTTGACCGATACGTCTCTCACACCGAAAGTGACGGGGATGGTGCAGCCGTGATATTCCACCTCTATGGTTTGCAGGCTGGGGTTGCTCTCCGACCACCGTTCGGCTGTCTCTGGCAGCGGACAGTGGTAGACCTCTTCATTGATATACACAGTCACGTCCTTCTTCTCCCAGTCGGTCACCACCCGCTTGCGGTAGATGAGAGGTTCGGCACGCAGTTCGATGCGCCCGGCGATGCCGTTCCAGTCGCCTTGCGTCTGGTCGGTGACACTGTGGGAGTCCTGTCCCACGCACACATTCTCGATGCCGTTGTACACGAGGATGGTGATGGTGTTCGCCTTGCCGAAGCGCACCAGGTGGGTGATGTCGTATTGATGAGGCGTGCTGAGCGACATCTGATGGCCGACTTCCTTCCCGTTGACATATACAGTGGTCTCGATGTGGGGCCGTTCCAGGAAGAGCGTTACAGGACCTTTCCGCCATTTGCGCGGCACCACCACCGTGCGCTCATACCAGGCATGACCCACATAATGCTTAGAGGGCGTGAGGAAGAAGGGGAACTTCATCTTGCCCGGTTGGCGGTATCGCTCCATGTAAGGATTGTGGTAGTAGGATGAGTCGTAGAGCGACCCTACCCACTGCGTTTCTGGCGTGACGGGGTCGCCCAGTCCGTTGGTGAGCATCGACCCGGGCAGGGTGATGGTCTGCGCATAGGCTGTCGGAATGGAAGAACCTCCGGAGCGGTCGGTGGCAAACTTCCACTGTCCTTGCAGGTTGATGGTTTGCTGAGCGGCTGCTGTGAGTGTGAAAAGACCGCAGAGGAGGGCGGTCCATAGACGTGTTGCGTGCTTCATCAGTTGATTGTTTTTTTGTGAGGAGCGACCCCATTTGTTCAGGTCATACTTCTCCGCAAAAATAGGGAGTTTCTGTGAGAATGCAAAGAAAATAAGGCTTTTTTGTCGTTTTCGGCAGATTTGCAGTGGGATATGCGATAAAAAAAGGGGACGGGAATCATTCCCGCCCCCTTTGGTTTTTGTGAGTATTATCTTTTCGGTATATTTCAATAATCCATGTCGAGGAGCATGTCATCATAACCGATCCCCAGTTCGTAACTGTTGCTGGCTCCGACTTCATAGGTGGCCTTGATGATGTCGTTTTTGATATTGGAATAAGCCACGTTGCCGTTGGGGAAATATTTGTGCAGATAGGTCTTTGCTGCAGTGGGCAACTGATCTGCTGAGATGAAACTGTCTCTGTCGATGAGGTCAACGGTAACTGCCATGATGGAGAAAATCAGTCCGAGGAATGTGAGGAGGAGGAGTTTTGAAGTTTTCATAATTGTTTTTTTTTAGGGTGATTATTGTTTTTGTTTTTTATTTCTCTTTTTTGTTGTCCGGAAGCATTGTTTGTTCCTTTTGACAATGCAAAGTTAAGCCGGTATTTCCTCGCATGGAAATATTTTCTTGTCTTTCTCCTCACTTCATTGCGACAGAAGACAGCATTTGCGACAGATATGGAATCACCCCTTCATATCTGTCGCAAAAGGATGGATTCACGGATGAATTCAGCCATCATTCAACCATGAATCTCACGAGTGTTCATGAATGCTCATTTGATGAAATTGGTCCAAACGGGCTGTTCTTGCTGGGGATGCCCGTCCTCGGCTACGTTCAGTTTTTTGATGACCCATGCCATGTTGCGACCAAGTGTGCGCATGGTCTGCATCCCCTCCTCATCTCGAACTACCTGTCCCGGGGCATGGCCATACGCCATGTTCCAATACTGCGAACTGACAACCGGCATGTTCATGATGGTGAAATATTTGTTGAGCCGGTCAAAGGCTGCCGATGCGCCCCCTCGCCGGCAAGTGACGACACAAGCCCCCGGCTTGAATTGCAGTTTCCTTCCCAGTGAGTAGAACACCCTGTCGAGCAGCGCGCACAGCGACCCGTTAGGTCCGCCGTAATAGACGGGTGAGCCAATGACCAGTCCGTCTATGCCATCATTGACAGTTCTCCATATCTTATAGTAGAGGTCATCGTTGAACGTGCATTTGCCTATGCGTCCGCACATGCCGCAGGCGATGCATCCCTGTATGGCACCCTTGCCGATGCTGATGATTTCTGTTGAGATATCTTCGGCATTCAGTGCCTTGGCCACCTCACTGAGTGCGAGGAATGTGTTGCCGTTTTCTTTTGGACTTCCGTTGATCAGTAATACTTTCATCATGATGTGTTTTTTTTCGTGCCAAAGTTACGAATAGTCGGGCGGAGAACAAAAGGAATCGTTCTTTTTTTATCGAGAAAGAGCCACTCATCACGTTCAGCAAAAAGAGGGTGTGTCAAAATGAAATCACTTGAACGCGCAACTTACAGATTGTAAGGAAGGAGAACGGCCTGAAAGGCCAGCATCTGTTAGCCCAGGGCAATCGCCGTGGGTATAAGGCAGAGTTTTAAAGTCGCCCTGTAAGGGCAAAAGCATTGATAATCAATTCTTTTGCCCTTACAGGGCGACAATTGTTGCCACACATAAAAACCCAGGGCGTTGCCCTGGGCTAACCGCTCATTGGCCCTTCAGGACGCCATAATAATTACAAATTGTAAATGCCGGCAATGAAAATCTTCATTTTGACACACCCTCTTGTTCACATTGGAATGGAAGACTGCCATTCCGTGTCAGTCGTCGATATTGAGAAGTTGTCCCTTCTTGTTGAACTTCAGTTCAAGATCGTTGGACAACTCAATGTCGTAGCCGTAGCGCTCTTTGTTGATTTTGACAATCGTGGCACCAGCGAAATGGGTCTTCACGTAGTTGGCGATAGCAGCCGGCACGAGGTCGGCGGGAACGGCGCTGTAGTTGCAGTCCACCTTGTCCCATGTTCCATTCTTGTCAAACTCCAGTTTGGTGCCGTTGTTCAGGCAAACCTCATAGGTGGTCTTTCCGAAGTCCCTGTCGATCTTTGCGTAGGAGATGGCCTGTCCTGGGAAGGTTTTTTGGATGAAAGACTGTGCAGCGGCGGGAAGTTGCGTTGCGGGGATGATCACGTCATTGGCAAAGGTTGCCACGGAGTTCATCATCATGCACATCAGTGCGGCGAGGAAAAATACTGACTTTTTCATAATTGTATCGTTTTTAATTGTTATTATTTTTGTTGTTCATCACTTTTTCTTTGTTTTTGTCTTCCGGAGGTCTTTTGTTCCTTTCGACATTACAAAGATAAGCCAAGTAATCCCCTCATTCCAAACTTTTTTATCTTTTTCTCCTCACTTCGTAGCGACACATGCCCTCCCTTGCGACAGGGGAGAGAAGACCCTGCGAAATCTGTCGCAAACCTCCCAATCCAACTGTACAGGTCTAATAAATTTGATAGAAAAGGTTGAATTCCATGCAAGATATTCGACCCTTTGGCGTTGAAAGGATGTATATATCATCTTGATAGTAGCATTATTCTATGAAACAGAAAGCATCCGTCATATCCCAAACCCTTATGGCCGTTTTGCTGGCCATGTGTTTTTCTTCATGTGCCACCATGTTTTCAGGCACCAAGGCAGACGTTTTCATCGAAGGAGATGTGGACGAACCCGTGACCATCAACAGCAGTGCCGGTGTGTACAAGGATGTCACACTTCCGACCCTCGTGGAGGTGAAGCGTCGGCAACTCAACGGACAGCACATCCAGGTCACCTCGGAGCATCATACCTTCGACGACATCGTGTTGGAGAAAACCTTCAATGAATGGTCTTTGGTCAGTGTGCTTGCGTGGGGATCCTCCTTTTTGATAGACTTGATGACAAACGCCGTCAGCAAGCCCAAATACGACCAGTTTTTCATCACACCCGTGGACCGTTTGTCGGCAGCCGATACGATTTATAGGAAGAGACATTCAGTCATGGTCTCGACCATGGGGTCTGATGCGAGAGCCAGACTCAGAGAACAGCAGTTGCCGGTGACATACCCACGGCATGAAATCAACGCCACAGTGGGTTTTGGTCCCAATCAGGTGGACCATTCTACGAAACGCTTTGTCGATGACATCATCCAACCGATGCACATGGAAACAAATACAGAGTGTGGAGACATTTTCGGCGATTCATATATCATAGGAAAGTTGGAATACCACTATCGTCTTAACAGGAAATGGGACATCGGCGGCTTGGCTGCATGGGGCAAGTCCTCGGAGAACTACACAGATGAGTATTATTATGCGACGGAACAACACAAGCGAGAGCATCTCGGCACCGTCACTTACGGCTACCCAAATTGCCGCAGTTTCACTTTGGCTCCTTCTGTAAGATACACTTGGTATGAGACACGCACCTATCGTCTGTTTTCCCGTGTCTCGCTGGGTGTGATGCGCCACCATCTCCAGTTCGATATTGAGGAATGGAAGTTTGGCAATGCAAACCAACCACACGGAACCATCGTCAGAGAAGAAAGCATGGAGAAGACAAAATGGCGAATGGCCTATCAACTCTCACCTATAGGAATAAGTGTAGGTGCCGGACCAATTAAATTTGCTGTCGAAGTAGGTTATGGTTGCCTTGGGGTGTGCAATATCGGCCTCGGCTTCTGCTTCTGAATCAACTTTTGTAGTCTATTTCTTCTCCTCTATGTTTGGGGCAGAATCCATGCGTTTGTATATGGCATAAGCAGGATCACTTTGCAGCCACCAACTCATTATTCTCATTTTCTTCTTGGTGAGATGGGTGATGACGCGGTCTCCTTCCCACATCCAAATGTGGATATACCCATCTTGGTCAGTCCACCAAAAGGATTCCTCCGACCAAACTCCCTTTTCTTTTGGGCTTTGGCGCTGCCACATCTTAGCCACTTTGGCACTTCCCGACATTGTGGATGGTTCGTTCGAGATCCACCAGCCCCAGTTTTGCTCTTTTCCATCTTCATCTATGCATACCCAGTAGCCAGGCAGAAGTTTGGTATTGAAACTTGTTTGTTCGACATCAACATTAAAAATGTCGCTGTCATCACTGCAACTGCTCACCCCCATTGTCAGTGTTGCCACTATCCATATCCAAAACAAGTATTTTCTCATATTTGATTTTTGTGAAGTTAGTTCTTTTTTGTATAAACTAACGATATCGGAAAATCTTGCATGGAAACTGTCTCTTTTTCACGATTCAACTGACAAAAAAAAGGCAGGAAGTGAATCCTGCCCTTTTTCAATCTTCATTTTTCAATTTTTCAGTCATCAAAGTCTGTAAGCATTCCATTGCCGTCAAACTCCAGTTCGAAGCCGTCGCTCATGCCCACCTTATATGTGGTTTGGATGATTTCGTTCTTTTTCTTGGCGTATGCAATGTTGCTGTTGGGATAATTGTTTTGCACGTATGTCTTGACTGCTACGGGCAAACCTTCCACTGGGATGATGCGGTCTTCATCAAGTATGTCGATGGTGATTGCTGCACCGGTGATGATCAGACCAACGATTGATGCGAGGATAATTCTTGACTTTTTCATAATTGTATTTTTTTAGTGATTATTTGTTGTTTTGATTTTTTCTTTTGGGTTGTCTGAAGGGCTTGTTTTTTCCTTTTGACATTGCAAAGATAAGTCGCCTTTTGTCCGTCTGCAACTTTTTTCTGTTTTTCCCCTCAGTTCGTTGCGACATACCTCTTTTGTTGCGACAAAGTGTCCCAACCCCCTCAGAACCTGTCGCAAAGGGAAATAAAAAGCCTCGTTTTCTTTGCGTTGTGCCCGTTTTGCATTATCTTTGCGGCAACAAAGTGTGTCACGAGAACAATCGGCCGTTTGTAGGGTCGTAGTTCGTAACTTCAGAAGAGATGGTAGCAGGCCTACCGCATACGGTGTACAGGCACTGTTTGCAAACCACTTCATGCTGCCCTGATGGAAACTGATGGGTAGTGAGCGATGATTGAAAGTCGTCCTGTTGAGGGACGGCAAGGTAAGAGACAAGGAGTTGAACGCAAGTGAACCATTGATGAGGCGTCGTTAGCAAAAATAGGTCACATCAAAACTGAGGGTCTTTGTTGCTCTTGGGATAATGGCAGAGGAAACCTGTTTACCGTCTGCTGGGTGTGCGGCGTAGAGGTGGCAAGAACTTGTCTTAGGCTCTCTGAGGAACGTGAGAAGCAGGCGTGGAATGCCAAGGGAAAACACCGAGCGAGAACCGTGGAGGTGGAAAGTACCGATGTCTGCGTCTGTGGCGGACTGCTCCGTAGTAGTGGTGAAGTCCCTGTAATGGGGATGGAGCGAAGGGGGTAGCGTACTTGGCCAAGTTCTAACAAGTTGAAACTTATGAAGCGTAAGGAGAAGACGGAGGGCGCGGCGAAACCTTTTGTGATTGACAAGCGTTGGGTCTGGGAGGCCTACAAGGCAGTCAAGCGCAACAAAGGCAGCGCGGGCGTTGACAGGATTGACTTCAAGCAGTTTGACAAGTGCATGCAGGATAACCTGTACAAGCTTTGGAACCGCATGAGCAGTGGCTGCTATATGCCCGAGCCTGTGTTGCAAGTGGAAATACCGAAGTCGAATGGCGGCAAGCGCCCCTTGGGCATCCCCACCATCCTCGACAGGATAGCTCAGATGACGGTGGTGATGCAAATCACTCCCCGACTTGAAGCCATATTCCACCAAGACTCCTATGGTTACCGCCCGAACAAGTCGGCGCACGATGCCATCGGCAAGGCGCGCGAGCGTTGCTTCAAGTACGAATGGGTGTTGGACATGGATATCAGCAAGTTCTTCGACACCATAGACCATGACCTGCTCATGAGAGCAGTGGAGCGGCACGTACAAGAGCGTTGGATGCTCCTATACATCGAACGATGGCTGAAAGTACCTTATCAGACGAGGGACGGACAGCGAATCGAGCGGATGATGGGAGTGCCGCAGGGTTCAGTGATAGGGCCGGTGCTGGCTAACCTGTTCCTGCACTATGTGTTTGACAGGTGGATGGAAATCAATTATCCCCATGTACCTTTTGAGCGGTATGCTGACGACACCATCTGCCACGTCAAGAGCAAGGAGGAAGCGGAGCGTATGAAGGAAGTGATTATGCAACGTTTCTCTGAGTGCAAACTGATGCTGAATGCGGAGAAGACGAAGATAGTCCACTGCGAGGACAGCAACCGCCGCGAGGGTGGTGAGGGTCATGAGAACTCGTTTGACTTTCTCGGCTACACATTCAGGCCGAGAGGTGCAAGGAACGGCAAGACGGGTCAGGTGTTCACGGCATTCACCCCTGCCATCAGCAAGAAGTCTGTGAAGAAGATAAACGAGGCGATGAAGTCTTGGAAACTGCACAGCAGACGACAATGGCATGTGAATCAGATAGCCGAGGAGATAAACCCGCAGGTCAGAGGATGGATAAACTACTATGCGAAGTTTGGAAAGACGGAGTTTAGGAGGGTCATGTATCATCTGAATGAGAAGTTGGCGCATTGGGCGAGACGCAAGTTCAAGGCACTAAACAGGAAGTGGGACAAAGCCCAGACGTGGTTGATGAACCTGTCACAACGCGAAAGAGGCATGTTTGCACATTGGTCTTATGGTTATGTGTCGAACTTCGCCAAGTAATGAGAGTTAAACTAACATTAAATAACAATTAACAAAAGAGTTAAGTACGAAGAGCCGTGTGATGGGAGACTGTCAAGCACGGTTCCGTGAGAAGGGAGGGTGAAAGTCCCTCTACTTACTCGACCTCAAACAATCTATTTCACCACTTTCAAAACTCAGTTCAATATGTATAGCAATCCGGCAGAATGCCTTTACTGCACCAACAACGAGACACTCCACAACCTGATGATTCAGATTGCCGAACTGCGTGTCTCACGTGTTTTCCTTTTCAAGGAGCAGACTTACCGCGGCCGTTGCCTCGTGGCATATAATGGCCATGTCAACGATCTCAACGAACTGTCCGATGAGCAGCGTGATGCCTTCATGGCCGATGTGGCACAAGTAACCCGTGCCATACAGAAGGCTTTCAATCCAGAGAAAATCAACTACGGTGCCTACAGCGACAAGTTGAGCCACCTGCATTTCCATCTTGCACCCAAGTATGTAGATGGTCCCGACTATGGAGGCACGTTCCAAATGAATCCGGGTAAGGTCTATCTCTCTGACGAGGAGTATCAGTCGCTGATCGAAGCCATCAGAAAAAATCTATGATAGGCACCTTTAGTTGAAAGGAGTGTAGGAGTATAGGAGTGTAGACAAATGCGAGACACGAACACCTTAATATTATTAAACAGTCAAGAATATGAGAAGCAAGAGATTTTTCATCGCAGCATGTGCCCTGATGGCTGTGCTTGCCTTTGAGGCATGCAAGAGAGTCGTGGATGTAGAAAGCCTGAAAAAGAGTTTCACGGCATCGGTGGTCGCAGAGCAGATGGAAAGCGGCAATACGCTGACTATCGACACGATCATCCTCAATCCAACCACAGGTGACAACTTCAAGGGAGAACTTCGCGGGCACATCAACGACTCGACAGAGGTAGTATATGACCTTGATGTGGCAGACGAGGGTAAGGAACTGACCCTGGAGTGGAACTTGCGTGAATAACAGTCCATACATACTTTGAAAGAGGAGAGAAGGGAGCGCCTGAAGGCATCACGCAGTTATCAACTGATGCAGAAGGTGGCGCTCTACATGGACCAATATTACCTTGACGGTCTCGCCGGGCTGGTGCCCGGCGGACTGGGTGACATGGCTACGTCGGCTTTCGCGCTCGTCCATGTCTATTTCTGCATGTTCAAACTGCGCTCTATCCCGCTCACCCTCGCCGTCCTCAACAATGTGATGCGTGATGTGCTGATGGGTATGCTTCCCTTCTTCGTCGGAAGCATCATCGACTTCCTCAACAAGGCGCATGCCAAGAATATGAAACTTATCGACGGATATATCAATGATGACCCCGTCATCGTGCATGAGGTGCGTCGCAAGGCATGGTGTTCGGCAGCCATGCTTGTTGTCTTTATCGCGGCCATCGCCGCCATGGCATGGTTGCTTGTCTGGCTCACACAAAAATTGGGAACATTGATGTTCTCGTAACCTCACCTTCTCATCACCTCACCATCCCTCAGGCAGGATGATGTTGTCTATATCATGTGCTCTCTCAAACAGCGGGGCTATCTCCTCATCGGTGAATCCGGCGATGCCGCAGCCGATTCGTGTCACCAGGAAGGTGAGGTCCTTATGCTCTCGTGCAAAAGCGATGAATTCATCCACATAAGGCTTGATGGTCTCCACGCCGCCCTGCATGGTGGGAATGGCATAACTTTGTCCCTGCAAGCCGACTCCCTGTCCCATGACTGCGCCGAACTTGCGGTAGGCCACGTAGGCTGCTCCACCTCCGTGCATGCCACGTAGGTTGCTGCCAAACACAAAAATCTCCCCCGGTGCCAGTTGTTGGATAAATTCTGGCGTAGTCCTTTTCTTTTCCATATATGTGCTTTCTTCTGTAAAGGCAAAACCACGAGGCTTGTCGATGCCCTTGGGCATGCGGCGCAACTCTGCTGGAGTCTCGCAGGTGCCTGTATGTGCCATGGTGAGATCCGGCATGATGGCACTCTCCACGTCCATCACCTCGGGCATGTCGAAGTCCATGTCGAAATATTGACGGAAATAGGGGATGACAAGCGTGTCTTTCAGATTCTTGTAACGCTGCGAAACGGCAGAAGGGGTGAGCCCCAACTGTGTTGCTACCTCCTTGCTCTTGAATCCTTCGACAAGCAGCATCACAAGAATCGTCCGCGATGTGCGGTCAAGGTGGGCAGAGTCGCATATCTCCATCATCACCTTGTTGAAGTTCAGCCGAAGGTCTTGGGTGGTGTCGAATGATTTCAGATAGTCCTCAAATGTGAGCGAGCCATATTCGCGCTTATACCATTTCAAGGCATCGAGTACGATGTAGCGGAAACCGTTCACCATCCATGTGCGCAAAGAAACCTCCGGCGACCGGTCTTCCAGGGGCTTCCAGTCGTGCTCCATCAGGTAGAGGGCATACTGGTGGGCCAGTGACATGAAATCAAGGTTCTCCTTCTTGCTCAGTTCATATTTCTTGTCGAACAGATAATAGGCCACCTGACAGTATTCATAGAAATACTGTCTGAAGACCCTGCTGTCACCACGTCGAAAACCAGCAATAATTTGCCTGTCACTGAGCATTTTCATGATTTTCTTGCAAAATTATGAAAAAAAGCGCATTTCTCCTTAATTTTTTCCTCGGTTTGTCTTTAAAGGGATAAAAGAGTTCTTCAAATAGTATTTAACCATTCAATGACCAGTGGGATTTTCAGCCCCACCTTATTAATTTAACAAGACAATGAAAAAAGTATTTAATCTGATTATCGTAGATGAGAGCGGATCGATGTCTGTAATCCGCAAGCAGGCCTTTTCCGGAATGAACGAGACCCTTTCCACCGTAAGAACCATGCAGGAGAAATATCCTGAGACAGAACAGCACGTCTCGTTGGTCACCTTCGACAGCGACCACATGAAATGGCACTACAACGACCACAAGGCCTCTGAGACACATGACCTGAAGTGGCATGACTATAACCCTTGTGCTGCCACACCGCTCTATGATGCCATAGGCAAGACCGTATCGAAACTCAACGCCCAGGTGTCGGGCGATGACAATGTGCTCGTGACCATCATCACCGATGGCTATGAGAACTGCTCTGATGAATGGACGCTCCAGATGGTGCACAACCTCATTGAGAAACTCAAGAAACAGAATTGGACGTTCACGCTCATAGGTACGGACAATCTCGATGTGGAGGGCATGGCTCATTCGATGTGCATTGATGAGCACATGTGCTTCGAACAGGACGAGAAGGGAACCAAGGCCATGTTCGCCCGTGAGCGGAAGGCACGTGTGAGATACAATGCCTACATCGACTGCCAGATGTCGATGCCCACCGGCAGTTTCTTTGAGGAAGACAATCAGGCATAGCATCTAAGGTGCTCTCACTTTGAAAACTCATATAAAAATTGGCTTTTCTCTCCTTTAATCGTACCTTTGACCTGTGGTCGAAGGTAGGCTGCACCCCGGCAATGAAAATAAAAAAAGCATTTTATTTTGCATTGCTCTCGGTTTGCACTACCTTTGATACTTGTATCGAAAGTACTCACACTCGGAAAAGCCATAATATATTTGGCTTTTCACTCGTTTAATCGTACCTTTGCAGACTGAAAGAGAAAAATGATTTTAATATGAGCATAGAGACAGCAATCAGCAGCGCAGTGATGAGCGCCATCAAGCAACTGTACGGGCAGGATGTGCCCGAAAAGATGGTTCAACTCCAGAAGACAAGAAGTGAGTTTGAGGGGAACCTCACCCTTGTGGTGTTCCCCTTCCTTAAAATGTCCAAAAAGAAGCCCGAAGACACCGCACAGGAAATCGGTGACTTCCTTGTCGCCAACGAGCCGAGTGTGGCAGGATTCAATGTGGTGAAGGGATTCCTCAACCTCAACATCGCGCCCTCGGCATGGATAGGACTGCTCAACACGATTCATGCCGATGAGCATTTTGGCGAGAAACAGGCTGATGACAACTCCCCGCTGGTGATGATCGAGTATTCCTCGCCCAACACCAACAAACCGCTCCATCTGGGTCATGTGCGCAACAACCTGCTCGGATGGTCTTTGGCACAGATCATGGCCGCCAACGGCTACAAGGTGGTGAAGACCAATATCGTCAACGACCGCGGCATCCATATCTGCAAGTCGATGCTGGCATGGCAGAAATGGGGCAACGGTGAGACTCCCGAGAGCAGCGGCAAGAAAGGTGACCACCTCATCGGTGACTACTATGTGGCGTTCGACAAGCACTACCGTGAGGAGGTGCGTGCACTGACCGAACAACTGATGGCAGAGGGCATCGATGCAGAGACGGCCGAGAAACGGGCCAAGGAGGAAGCCCCCCTTATCCGTGAGGCCCACGATATGCTCGTGCGCTGGGAACAGGGTGACAAAGAGGTGCGCGACCTCTGGCAGATGATGAACTCATGGGTGTATGCGGGTTTCGACGAGACCTACCGTGCTCTTGGTGTGGCCTTCGACAAGATTTACTATGAGTCGGAGACTTACTTGGAGGGCAAGGCAAAGGTGGAGGAAGGACTGGAGCGCGGACTCTTCTTCCGCAAGGAGGATGGCAGCGTGTGGGCAGACCTCACCAGCGACGGCCTCGACCAGAAACTGTTGCTGCGCTCTGACGGCACCTCCGTTTATATGACTCAGGATATCGGCACCGCAGACATGCGTTTCCGCGACTATCCCATCGACAAGATGATATATGTGGTGGGCAACGAACAGAACTACCACTTCCAGGTGCTTTCCATCCTGCTCGACCGCCTCGGCTTCAAATGGGGCAAGGAACTGGTGCATTTCTCATACGGTATGGTGGAACTGCCCAACGGCAAGATGAAGAGCCGCG
>JAEEGF012233326.1_pt1 | contig 41596 bp, 38 predicted proteins | sample 9134171 | NCBI WGS metagenome assembly JAEEGF01 (sample SAMN16246542, study PRJNA631951) | gut metagenome | biome: gut microbiome; feature: rumen; material: AP-attached | host: Bos | place: Iran: Karaj | collected 2018-10 | reverse complement strand
GTCAACAGTAACTTCCTCGTGATAGCTGCATTTGCAGCCTGTATGGTGGTGTTCGTCTTCCCGCTCTTTTTGCTGGGAACCGTAACCCCGAGCCTTGCTAAGTACACCACGGATTCCCTGGAGGACAACGGCAGGATCATCGGAACACTGGGCGCCTTCAATACAATAGGTAGTATCATCGGAACCTTCGTGCCGACCTTCGTTACGATTCCTGCGGTGGGCACTTCCGTGACGTTCCTTATCTTTGCCGGAATTTTGCTGGCTCTTTGCATTGTGTATTTCCTTTCTAAGAAAAGTGAGGACCCTGAGGGAAAAAAATCCAAAGCCGGGGATGATATGAAAAGGATAGTGGCTGGCAGCCTTGTCTTTGTCCTGTGCATCGTCTTCGGCCACAGCACCAGCTTCGCGTTCTGGGAAAAGAACCTTACCTATGAGGGTGAATCGGTTTACAACTACCTGCAGGTCAAGGAGACGGACAACAGCGTGATCCTCTCGACCAACGTGCTCTTCGGAGTGCAGTCTATCCTCATCAAGAACGGCGCTCTCACAGGAATGTACTACGACTACGCTCTTGCTGCGCCTTACATGGCAGGGGTAAAAGAGAAGGAGGCTGCCGGAGAGGATCTGGAGGTCCTGATACTGGGAATGGGCTCCGGGACTTATGCGACACAGCTCTCAAGATATTTTGACAACGTGAATGTTGAGGGTGTTGAGATCGACGATAAGATCACGGATCTGGCTCATCAGTACTTTGAGCTTCCTGAGGACGCCAAGGTTACAACCTATGATGGAAGGGCCTATCTTGCAGCAATCGACGCGCTTTACGACGTGATCATGGTGGATGCTTATCAGGACATCACGATACCTTTCCAGATGTCATCAGTTGAGTTCTTTACTATGGTAAAAGAGCATCTGGCGCCCGGTGGTGTCATGGTTGTAAATATGAATATGTACAGTGATGAGGGCTTTGGCGGCGCTGACGCTGAGGTGGCCTCGGCTGATGTTAAGCCCAGCATCAACACATATCTGGCTGATACTATCGGATATGTTTTTGAAAACGTTGTGGTGGTTGATGTTCCCGGTGCGACAAACAAGGAACTCTTTGCCACAAGCTCTGATGATTTCATGGTGAGACTCAGCAGCAATGCGGCTATGGAGGAGAACGAGCTCCTTGCGGGAATGATGAAAAAGGTCATGGATACAAGCGTTAGCTACATGCACGGAAACAACATTATGACCGACGACAAGGCACCTGTGGAGCTTCTTGGAATGCGCCAGATCGATCTGATAATTAAAGATGAAGTGTCTTTTTACAGGATGATCTACGAGACCAAGGGAATAAAGGGACTTATGGAACTGCTGTAACCATGCGGGGTTAAACGTTTACTTTATATTGTATTCATTTTTGTTACATTTTTTTAACAAAAAAATACAAAACGAAATATAGATATGATTATTGGTATGATGGGTCAAAGTGTATTATATGGATATCAAAGGGAGAGATCCTAACTGATACATATCATAAGAGGAGAGCTCCTGTAGATCATGAGGAAGAGAGTATGAGTAGTTATATTGACCCAAGGAGAAAGAAAAAAGGTACCTTCGTAGTCAAGATAGACGACTGTCAGAAGGGGACATGGCAAGGTAAAGTCGTGTGGGCCGACGGGGAGACCACCACGTACTTTAGAAGCGCACTTGAGCTGATAAAACTAATGGACGAGGCTTTAGGCGCAAAGACCTCTGCTGTGGATTCTGACGAGCAGATGAGAATTGGCTGATAAGCAAGGTATTCTTTTCACCATCCAACTTAAAAAGAAACAACTGGCATTCCCAGCCGGAAGTTTTCTCTTATCGCGAGAAGCTGTGTGAGTCAAATCATGCGGCTTCTTTCTTTTAGAAAGCAATGGGGTTATAATTATACGTGGTTATTCAATTATATAGAAAAGGAATGATATTAGAGGACATGAGCGAATCCAGGCAGATGCTTTTTGCAAGAAACCTGATCTGTGTCTGTGTTGACAGTAATAATGATGCAGATTATCAGGGATTAATTTATCATCAGTATGCAGACGATCCTATACCTTTTAATGGTATGATGGACTTTGTTTCCAAGGCCGATGATCTGATGGATGAGTGGGATTTCCCGCAGAGAGGCTTAGCGCCCAGAGTTTTTAAAAAGAGCTCTCGGGATGATAGTGTGGGCTACAAGAAAAAACCACATTCTGACAAGCTTCCGATAGAGATCATTTCGGAACAGAACGGTGTCCGCAATGTTCAGAACAAGAAGGGCAAGCTTGGGACCTTTGTTATCCAGGTTGCTTTCAGGCAGGATGCCACCTGGCAGGGACATGTGATTTATCAGGAAAAGAATGAAAAATTGGATTTTATCAGTGCTCTTGAGCTGATAAAGTTAATGGATAAGGCGCTCAGTGAGTAAAATGGGAATGTCTCTGGAAAAGAAAAACAAGATAAGAAGTATTATATTGCATATGTTTGTGGCGCTGTTGGCGCTGATTGCTATGCTTGCTGTTGCGTTTAAACTCTATACCAGCAATTACTACAGGCAGGATGATGTGGCACTGTCAGAGATTTCGTCGGTGCTTGAGGAGCAGGTTAAGACAATCGAGAATAAGGATGGCATGGCCTTTGTTCCTCAAAAGCAGGAAATCCGGGCGGTGATAGTTTTTTACCCGGGAGGGCGAGTGGAGTACACCGCTTACAGTGGGCTTATGTTCAGACTTGCTTCGAGGGGGTTCATATGTCTTTTACCTAGAATGCCTGAGAACCTGGCTCTTCTGAGTGTAGATGCGGTGGACAGGCTGAAGGCTGAGAATCCGGAACACCAGGAATACATCGAGGGGCTGGACTGGTACCTGGCGGGGCATTCGCTGGGAGGTGTTGCGGCCAGTAAGTATCTGTATGAAGCGAAGGTTGCCGAGCAGGATAAGCAGCAGGATTCAGCGGAGGCGCATGGGATTGGGAAGTTTAAGGGGCTGATACTTTGTGCTTCTTACCCTACGGATGATCTTAAGGGATCGGGGCTCAGGCTCCTGTCTATAATCGGGTCGAATGATACAGTTGTGAAGGAAGCCGGATATGAGGCCGGCAGGAACTATTGGCCTGAGGATTCCACGGAGTACGTGATCCAGGGCGGCATTCATTCGTATTTTGGGAATTACGGGATACAGAAGGGTGATGGAGTGCCGGAGATCACTGCGGATCAGCAGCTGGATGAGACGGCGGATGTGATTGAGAAGTGGATTGATGGTGAGAGCATTGGTTAACTGTCAGATGGTTATGACTGATGCTAATAAGTAAGAGATTAAGCTCTGTGATTACGAGGATGTGATCGCGGGGCTTTTTTCGTCCACCCTCCCTTCAGCCGTCAGCCGCAGAACCGTGATACTCGTAAATACTAGTCTTCAGCTGATGGCTGAAGGGGATGTTCTGAAGATATGCGACAATCTGCTACTATATGTTCAGTTTTTATACTGAGAAGTTAAGTAAAAATATGCTAAGATTTAAGAGGTTACATTTTTGGATATGTTTTGAATTATTTTGGAGGGATATATGGATTTCAAGATTGTAGAAGTTTTTAACAGGAGTGTGACGATTGAGCTGGAGTCTGAGAAGATTTTTAGGCAGGAGGCTTTGTTTGATGTGCTAATTGACGGCGAAAAGCGTGTGAGCACTGATAGAAATGTAGTGACGGTAGCAGGTCTTTTGCCTGATAAGAAATATAAGATCGGTGTAAATGCAGGCGGGGAGCTGGTTGAGAAGGAGTTTGAGACAAAGCATGAGTCGGTTCTTCTTGATGTGCGCAGGTTTGGTGCTAAGGGAGATGGCAAAAAGCTCGATACTGCTGCGATCCAGGCGGCTATTTGTTCTTGTCCAAAGGATGGTACGGTTTATCTTCCGGAGGGTATATATTTATCAACACCTCTTTTCCTAAAGAGTGATATGACGCTGTGGCTGGATGAGGGGGCTGTGCTGCTGGGAGATACTGATAGGAACAATTATCCTATCCTGCCCGGAATGACCGCGACGACAGATGAGCAGGATGAGTACAACCTGGGAAGCTGGGAGGGAAATCCTCTGGATAATTTTGCTTCGCTGATCACGGCAATTGATGTTTCGAATCTGGATATTATCGGGGGTGGCATGATCGATGGTAATGCGCAGAATTCTGACTGGTGGGTGAATGCCAAGGTTAAGAGAGTTGCGTGGAGACCCAATACTATGTTCCTTAGCAGGTGCAATAAGGTCAGGGTGCAGGGGGTGACTATTCAGAATTCACCTTGCTGGACGGTGCATCCTTATTACTGTGATGATATTGCATTCCTTAATCTTTATATTCATAATCCTTCGGATTCGCCTAATACTGATGGACTGGATCCTGAAAGCTGCGCTAATGTAAGGGTTCTTGGAACAGTGATTTCTGTTGGTGACGACTGCATGGCGATAAAGAGCGGAAAGTATTATATGGCGCTTAAGCACCATAAGGTGACGGAGGATGTGCAGATTCGCAACTGCAAGTTTGAGAGGGGACACGGCAGTGTTACTGTGGGCTCCGAGGCAGCAGGCGGTGTTAAGAATGTTCGTGTGTCCCAGTGCATCTTTGATGGTACAGACAGGGGACTTCGCATAAAGACCAGGCGCGGAAGAGGCGAGAGGTCTGTGTTGGATGATATTTTGTTTGAGAATATTGAGATGGACGGTGTGCATATGCCGTTTACTGTGAATATGTTCTATTTCTGTGATCCGGATGGGCACAGTGATTATGTGCAGAATCAGGAGCCGATGCCGGTTGATGAGATGACTCCTGTGATCGGAACCATTGCGGGACGCCACATCAGGTGCGTTGGGGCTTCAGCTTGCGTGCTTTGCGCGGTTGGTCTGCCGGAGAGTCCTATCGGGAAGCTGGAGTTTGAGGATATTAGGGCTTCTTTCCTGTCTGAGGCGGAGCGTGTGCCTGAGAGGCCTGTAATGATGGACAACTTTGATGAGATGAGTGGCCGCAGTATCTATGCCAAGAATGTTAAGGATCTGGTGCTTCGGGATGTAGTGATCTGCGGCGCTTCTGACGGTGAGCCTGAGCTTGTTGGGGTTGAGAGTAAGGTTATGGACGGAGTTGAGTATGGGGAGTAAGCGCTGAGCAGTGAAGGACAGGGCAGAGGCAGTGACATACTACTGCGGAAAGCTTTGGACAGTTGTGGAGAAAAACTGACTGCGGCGCAAAGTGAAGGATAGTGGCTGAGATGGTAACGAACTGCATGGCGGAATAAGAGGGGCTGGGAATGCTTAAGATAACGGTTGGAAGAGAAAACGGTGATTACGCAACAATTCAAGAGGCGATTGATGCGGTACCCTATGATGAGAGTGCTGTAATTGAGATTGAGGCCGGTGTATATAGGGAAAAGCTCTTTTGCGAGAAGAGAGACATTACATTTATTGGCGCCGGCATGAAGGATACTGTGATCGATTTTGATGATTATGCCAATGAGATCATGCCTGATGGCAGTAAGCGTGGGACTTTCAGGACTTATACTGCGTTTTTTGGCGGAAAGAGGGTTGTTGTCAGGGATCTGACTATCAAGAATTCTGCCGGCGACGGAAGAGTTGTGGGCCAGGCGGTGGCGGTATATGCTGATGCTGATGTGTGCAGGTTTGAAAATGTCAGAATGACTGGCTGCCAGGATACGCTGTTCTGTGCACCGCTTCCTGTTGCTGAGCGGCAGAGAAATGGCTTTATGGGACCGCGGATGTTGACGGAGCGAAGGCTCACTAAGCAGTATTACAAGAGCTGTGAGATCACTGGAGACGTGGATTTCATCTTTGGCGGCGCTGATGCAGTGTTCGATGACTGCACTATTACCTGTAATGATAGGATGTTTGGAAGAGCGGGTGCTAGTGGAACTGGCGCTGGTGGCGGCTCGGCGGCTTCAGTTGATAAGGATCAGATAGAGATTACTGAGAGAATTATCAACGGATATATCACGGCCGCTTGCGGCCTTAAAGACAACCTGGGCTTTGTTTTCAGAAACTGTAGGATTGGCGGAGCGCCCGGCTGTGAGAAGGGCTCCGTATTCCTGGGAAGACCCTGGAGAGAAGAGGCCAGAACTGTATTCCTGGATTGCACTATGGATGAATCCATAGCGCCGGAGCGCTTCTCCGGCTGGGGAGGAATCACAAAGGATGAGCCCTCGACATTTTATGGAGAGTTCGGCTCGGTGTTTTCGGATGAAGGCAGCTCTGCCAATGGGGTAGCCTCAGTGGAGCGCAAGGCTGTTTCGTTAAGTCAGAAAAACCCGTGGGTCCGAGATATAGACGAATACCTCGCGTCTGATATTTCCCGCCGCGCAGATGAGGTTGCGGAACGCTGCACACCAACTGAAATGGTCAGCAAAGAGTAATAGGAGCTGCATGTAACGGTCTGTTTTGTTTAGGAGGTTTCTTATGTTTGGTGGTAAACGTGGAAAAGAGCTGGCTGCGATGGCTGTTCTTGTCATTTTCGCTTCTGTTTTTGTATCCTGCGACATGCGTGTCTGTGCCGAGAGCAATGGTTTTACACTGATTCCCGATGAGAAACTCACATCAGAAGATGTGGACCCTTATGATATTAGTCAAAATTTTTTTAGATGGTACTTTACATATCTTATAGATCAGTCCGGAGGGATTATTGTCCGCAGAGAGGGAAATGACTATCGCATTTCACTGAAGGCTGTCCCTCTTGAACTGCACGAAGATCATGTCGATGGATGTTATGGATATGATGAAGCTATCAGTAAAGTGAAGTTTTCCTGTGAAGACTTTGATTTCACGGCGACCGGCATCACCGAATACGAATCCGGGTATTACAGGATGGATTTTTCATTGGATCACCCTGTAACATATTCAGCTGATTATTATCATGCAGGCTTTTCGGTGACGACTTATGAGAATGATATGGAAATGGATTATGATGCTGCAGTGAACGCTTTTAATCATTATCGTCAGCAGAAGGATCCCTATGAAGGCAGAATTCTTCCGAAGGGCATTGACGTACATACCATTTATCAGGAACCCTATACAATGGAAATCGATTCCTTTGACGTTTCCATAAAAATAGAGGACATCAACGCTGCCACGCTTTGTGCGGAATTTATCGGTGAAGATGGATCCTACGTTTTAACACACGGTTATAAAACTGACAGTCTTGATTCCACGCGGATATATGATGATATGGACAGGTGGGAGGAGAAAGGCGCACCCTATTCCCTTGGTTATTCAATAAAAAGTGGATGGAATCATGAAACGTACTCTACGACATATACCGTTGACGGCGAGCTTCCGATGCAATTGATTGAAGATGACGAAGAAGAGTATGAAGAGGAGGAAAAAGAAGACATCGTCATAAGTACAACCGCAGAGGACGATGTGGAAGAGACCGGGAATGATGTAGGATCAGATATTGTCGAGGGAAAAGAGAAGAAAAAGAAGAACAAGAGTGGGATGAATGAGGAGGCAAAGGCGGCAGGAGCCATAGCTGCAGCCGGGGCCCTGACTGCTGCTGGCGCTGCGGGGGCTGCTAGTAAATCCGGATCATCAAAGTCCCAATCATCAGAAAAAGAAGACCAAGAGGATGAAAAAAAGAAAAAGAAGTACCGCATGAAAATCAAAAAGGAATTCGGTGATCACATCTGCTTTGGTGAACAGAAGGAGGTCTATGCCCGCATTGTGGAGGTTGATCCTGATACCGGTAAGGAGACAGACCGGCCGGATCTTTCGCAGGCGATTGACATTTTCTGCGATGACCGGATGTTTGATGTAGATAAGCAGGGGGCTTTGTCCGGGAATTACAAATGGGCGCGCGTCAGCGCCACGAGCAACACTGCCACGGACGGAGAGATCTGCTTTAGATTTACGGGCGCCGGTGGCTCTTTTACGAACAGGGTTACGTTCAGGATTACGTCAGCCATGCTTGAGTTTGACCAGCCCAATATAGCAATCCCTCATGATTATGACCAGCCCATGAAGCCGTACTTTGTCGTGGTCGGCCTGGGACCTGAGCATACCGTCAATGGAAAAATCGAACCCGGCGACGCTTTTGATGTGAATATCACGAAGGGTGAGGATCTCGGAGTCGAGGGGGCATATCTTTACTATGCAAACATTGTTCCGAAGAAACCGATGCCGTCCATGGAGGAACGCGAGCCAGGCGCTTCCATGTCATATCAGCTTGATGTTGAGGCGGTAGACAAAAAGAGCGGGGCCAAAGCTATGAACAGTCTGCCAATAGCCAGAATCCGCACAGGCCTTACCCTGACCACAAAGAACATTGACTGTTTCTGGTATAAGCGCGTCACAAGCGAAATTGCCGAGTATGACGGATTAAAACGACGGATGGTGAAGAGGGACCGCTTTGCCGAGACAACGGCGGAACTTAAACTCATATATTTTGACGAAGAGGCTCACCGCGTCCGCGTGATAGCTCCGATACCCAAGAAGGCACCGGAAGGCTTCTCTATCAAAGCTGTCAATGCTAATGAGCAGGAAATGGTGGATAAGCTCCGCATCCAGATGGATCCCGGAGAAGAGCCTGCTTTCGGACGAGAAGGCGGTCTTCAGGTGATGCTTCGCCCCACCAAGGGCTATCTTGATGCGCCGCGCCGTGTCATGACAAAAGTCCACGTTGAAGCCACAGCCTTCGGCAAAACATTTTCGGCAGATAAAGAGATCCTGCTGTGCAGCCAGCCGAACCGCTCATGGATGAATTTTGAAGAGATCTCCCACGCCATAAAGGATGATGCGGAAGTCAGAAAACGTCTGGAGCATCTGCGTGACGTGATCTATCGCGACTGCTATGCAAATCTTTTCCCGGTTCACCGTATGATAGAGCAGCAGCTGGACGGATACGATCCTGAGTATGGCTTCGATGAAGAACAGATAGCAACGATCATAAATACCTATAATGATTTCTGCCGCGGATATATTGCCGGTGCCAACGCGCAGCCTGATGAAGGAGAGACCATCATTGATTACATGCTCTGGGCGATAGATGCCATGGGAGACGCCGCAGACCGTCTGGAGAAAAAAGCGGGCTTCCTTGGCAGGCTTGCTCTGGGCGTTGCGACCGCAGGTCTCTCCGAAGTAGCATTTACCACGATGGACATTGTCCGCATCCCCTACAGGATGAAGCAGGCGATCGAAAACGGAGAGGATACCGTCCTCGGCGTTATGTGGGCAGGGTCAAAGGATATAGTTCTTGGTGAACTTCAGGGCCGTGCCCTCGGAGCACTTCAGAGCGGAACCTGGACAATGGCTAAGGCTTTTGCCAAAGACGCAAAGAACCCGAGACTTTTTGATATCATGACAAAGGCTGAAAAGGGACTGACCGCTTACAATGAAAAAATCCAGTCCGTCAATGCCAAAACAACAATCTACAAGGACGGAGTATTTAAGAACCCGTTCAAGGCAGAGGTTGATCCTGTGGCCGCAGCAAACGCTGCAAAACAGGCGAAAATAAGCGATAAGGAGCTTGATCTGGAGCTGGATGCCAAGATCAGGGAGGCAAGAGCCAAAAACAAGGCAACGGACTTTGAAGGAGCTACGGAGCACGGCGTTGAGGTTAGAGAGAGGCCGGACGGTTCCCTTGAGGTTATCGGCAGGGATCTGTCTGACCCTGCTGTAGCCGCGAGCTTCAGGGGCTATGAGAAGGTCGTCAAGCTTCATCGTGCCAGGAATCAGTACTATCAGACAAAAACACCGGAAGCAAAGCTTGAGATGGAAAGCTGTATGCTTGAGGTCCGAGAGGACTTTATCGCCGTAAATCAGTTAAAGAACTACAACAAGCTTTATGCTGATGAAGTCCGTATCGAATACGACAACTTCTGGACGGCTATGGATGCAAGGGTCGATGCAGCTGCCGCTCAGGGGATTGCCGCAAGGACCGGAAAAGATCCGGCAAAGATTTACTGCCGAAGTGTCACCACCAATCAGGGCGATCCGATCCACCACACTCATGGCGTGGATCACGATATGACCCAGATGGAAAAGGTTGGTGAGGGTATGCCCGACGTTGAGATCGATGAGAAGATCCAGTGGGAGGAGAACTCCTTTGCTGCCGCAGAAGCGGTAACCGGAAAACGTCCTGCAACATTGGAAGAAGCTGTGGAGATCGCAGAGCGATATCAGTACACGACTGTGGCAGGTGAGGGGAAACTTGCCAGAGAAAAATACGGCGATGTGGAAGGCATGCTGACGCCGGAAGGCCACGGCAGGGCATTGAAAAATGTGAAGCAGAACGCCGATGCTATGCAGTACAAGGTAGAACAGTATGTCGACAGGGCAGAGGCTAAGCTTGCTGAAGCGGCGCAGTATGAGCCTGGAAGCGGGGAATATATTAACGCACAAAGCAGCGCGCAAAGGGATTATTTTGAAGCAGGCCGTACGGGTTATAAGCAGATGAACCGCACCATCATCGGCCGTAATGAAGCCCTCATGCTGCAAGGCAAAGGAAATCAGCTGTCCCATAAAGAACAGCTCTGTTATAAACTGCTGGAGCGCTATTACAAAGGCGCAAAACAAGGGACGCTCGCTATAGATGCCGGTGACATGATGAACACCATGAAAGAGATCGGCATCTCAGAACCGCGGGAACTCGCACGAATGATGAGCGAGATGACATATAAGGTCAGATAACAGGATTTAAGCATATATTTCCAAGGAGAAAGGCTATGTCAGAGAAGATCAGATATTGTAGGATCTGTGGCGCAAAACTCAGTGCAGGGGCTAAATTCTGCAAGGCATGCGGGACGAAGATAACAGATACAGCGGGACCTTCTCCTGCTGTTGTAAAGCCTGCAAAAAGGACATGCCCTGACTGCGGAAATGAGGTCTCGGATACGGCAAGGTTCTGCAGAAAATGCGGACACAAATTTGAAGGCGCGGCATCAGCTTCTGCACCGACTATAACTCCGGCTCAGGCTCGGGATCATCGTGAAGCTGTGAAAGTGGTTGAGGCTTTGTCACAGCCGGGAGAGTTTACTCTCACGGATTTTATGCCGGAGGTTTTATCGGATGTGTCTGAATCTGTCAGGAGCGTAAAAGAGGTACTTGCCCCATTTACTGCTATCGGCAGCGGTATTAAATCCTTCATTAGTGGTATCTTCGGAATATTTAAGAGCCCCAGGAATCTCATTATGACACTTGCCTTGGTAGCTCTTTGGACTTTCCTTGGCATGAACCGGGGATCTGACGCAGCACCGGTCAGAATCCTTTCCTTCCTTACTTTTGCTGATGGCGGATTTGAGCGGGATGCAGCCGGAATGATAGGCGGAATCATAGGAAAAGGTGCCGTGGGCTGCATGCTTGCATCTGTCTTTTCAGGCGGAATTGGAAAGTTTGCAGGAGGCCTCGGCGCAATGTTTAGGAAAACAGAGTCTAAGCGCAGCATTATCTTTATGCTTCTGGGACTGATACTCGGAATAGGGCTTTACTTTACATTTGTAGGCGGAGAGAATGCATCTGCTGCTACAGCCATGGCTGGGATTGCGGGAGCGGTTCTTTCGCTGGAAGCTCTTGGAAGTAAGGAGGGATGCATATATCAGATTGCAGAGGCATTTACCTCCAAAAAAGTAGACGGGGTGCGCATGGCATGCGATGGCAAGGCTAATTCCCTTCTTGGGGGGATGACTGTTGGATTTGCAATTATAACTGCACTATCATCCCTTGCCTGATAAGAAATATAGGATTGGCGGAGCTTTGTAAGGATAAATAGTCTGTACTGCCCTGTTGTGATACGTGATGATTCATAACGCTCCATTAAAAGGCTGATCAGCTTTGGGGCGTTCTTTTTTAGGACTTTCGATTCACACCAAAGTGCCATATTTTGGCCAAATAATGAGCTTCATTTTTTGAGCTCACACCAATTTGAAAAACGAGGGCCTGTTGGAGAGCTTTGAAAATTGTGGAAAAGAAGTGTATTAGCAAGTTTTCACACTAAAGGGTGTTTGACAGGGCGAATAGTATGATGGCGGATCATTAATTCCGAATCAATTCTCGTTAAGGCCACTGAAAAAGCACTCCAAGTGGGGTGGTATTTGAAAAATGGAGTGAAACGAAAAAACTGATTCTTACCATGGGCTAAAAAATATAGGTTTTGTGCTGACAGAATTATGACAGAATGAAGTCATGAAATGAAACTGAATGAAACTGAAAAAAGCAATGCTTACTATATGCATAGAAATGTACGTTTTGTGATGCCGGGAGCTGTGTTATGTTCGGGCATCAGTGTTTAGATAGATTAAGCGAGAGAACTTAGCGCCACCAGTCGCTCGCTATAGCAGGAGAATTATGATGAAACTATATAATAATAGAAAACAGACCACGCGATGGAAGCTTCCGCTGATACTTCTCATGGTGATGGCTCTTACATTGACGGTTCCGGGATGTGGGAAGAAGGTCAAAGATTCTGGGGCTGCAGAGCAAGGTCAGGTAACGGCACAGGTTGCGGTAGACACTGAGCAACAGGCGGGAACTGGACCACAAAATGTCACAGACCAACAGACTGGATCGGATCAACAATCAGATACAGGGCAGCAGAGTGATCAGCAAAATGGTACGAACCAACAAACAGAATCTGAGAGGCAAGAAGATCTCTCCAAGCAGACCAGCACAGAGAATCAGGCAGGAACTGATCAGCAAATTGGTACAGGTCAGGAGGCAGGATCAGACCAGCAAGTTGATACAGTACAGCAGACAGAGTCTGAGAAACAGGCCACGTCACAACAATCAGACCAAACAAAACAAGCACAGTCAGATAAACAGGCTACTACAGAGACTAAATCAAAAGATACCTCAGCTTCCGCATCACAAGAAACTGAGCAGACTAAAGCGACAGCTATCTCTGAGGATGGCACGTACACTAAGAAGGATGATGTTGCACTATACATACACACCTACGGTAAACTTCCTCAGAACTTTATAACCAAGAAACAAGCCAAGAAACTAGGCTGGAGCGGCGGATCCCTTGAGGACTATGCTCCGGGCATGTGCATTGGTGGTGACTATTTTGGAAATTACGAGGGCTTACTTCCGGAAGACAAGGAGTACCACGAATGCGACATCGGCACCCTTGGCAAATCCAAGCGTGGCGCCAAACGCATAATATACTCCGATGACGGCTACATCTACTACACCGGCGACCACTACAAAACCTTCGAACTACTTTACGAGCCATAAACCTGATGCAAACTCAGATACACCAAGCATTTTAACAACTATACAACCCCAAACAGGAGAACCTTAATGGAACAAGTTTTTTACATAGACCTTACAGGCGTCATAACCCGTGATGAACTTCATGAAATCCTGGCAAAAGAGCTCCCTCTGCCAGAATACTACGGCAAGAACCTCGACGCCCTCTACGACATCCTCACTGAGCAAGGCGAAGGTTGGAACATAATATTCTACAACTGCACTGACATGGAAGCAGAAATGCCCGACTACCTAAAGCGCCTGAAAAAAATGTCCAAACAAGCCAAAGAGGAGATGGAATCCTTACAGATAAGATTCTATCCATGATGGACGGCGGAGTGATACCGGTAATCAACACGTCACCAAAAATTCACTTGCTAACCCCATCCGCATAATGTAGAATAACGTGGTAATAAAAGGAGTATATACTATGGGTTCGTTAAAAGATTTATTCTTTGGAAGTGATATAGAAAGAGAGGAAAACAAAATGTCAGAGGAAATCAAAAACGAGACCACCGGCGCACAAACCGGTGATAATGGTAACCTTATAGATTCAAGCATGCTCGTAGGAGACATCATCGCTAAGCATCCTCTTGCAGCACAGTTCTTAATGGAGTGCGGCATGGGCTGCATCTACTGCCCGGCATCCCAGATGGAATCATTAGCTGAGGCCTGTGCAGTACACGGTATCGACGGCGACGAGATCACAGACGCCCTTAACGACTATCTGTTAGAGCACAACAGCTGAATAAAACCACAAAACTAAGCCCCCTGGAATCAATTGATTCCAAGGGGCATTTTAATGCCAAAAGTAAAATAATTTACTCATGTGAACATGTCAGCTTTAAATCTAATAATGCAGTGTTCTCTGATTTCCACAGCGCCTCAGTCCATCACAATCCATTACATCGCCGAATCAATACTCATTGGCTTATCAACCTCACCCAATCGTATCCACCTCAAAACTCACACTACAATGCTCACTCGCCTCCACCGCATCCCAATTCATCATAATCCTCTCCGTCACCACATCAATATCAATCGGCGTAGCCTTGAGCAGAATCAGCATAACCTGACTCTTGCCATATCTCGTGACCACATCGCTCTGCCTGAGCGCAGCCTTCATGACCTCAACAAAATCCTCCATGGTCTGCTCGTGGTCAATATCCCCATGCATCTTCACTGAGAACAACAGTACATGAATATTGTTGTGATAGTTAGCAACAACCCTGGACAGGAACTGATAGATCACCTTGTACTGCTCCTGAGGCAGAACCAGCGCACCTTTGCCGGGTGAGCGCTCACCCATCAGCATCATTGCAGTCGCAAGAGCATTTGCTCCAGACGCCACGTCGTCCGCAGCCCGCTTCACATCAACATATACCTTATAGCCATGCTTGCCATTTTGCTTGACTTCGTAGAGGGCCTTGTCAGCTTTTTTGAAAAGAGTCAGAAAATCCCTTCCATCTTCAGGAGTAAACGCGCAGCCAATAGACGCCCCGAGCGGTATAGTCATGTCCGGCCCCATTAGCTCTTTTGCTGAAAGAAGGATCTGCTCGTTGATCCATTTGGTCTTCTCCGCGATAACCTCCTCGTCAGCGATATTCTTGCAAAAGACAATGAACTCGTCCCCGCCCATTCTTCCAGCAAGGTCAGTGGAGCGGATCGCGGAACGGATGATCTCTGAAAAACGGATAAGCACTTTATCGCCCATGTCGTGGCCATAAATATCATTGACCGGCTTGAAGGAATCCAGGTCGATCATCATCAGGGCGCCACAGTTGGTCTTTAACAGGATCTCAATCTCTTCCTGAGAGGAGGCTTTGTTTAGAAGCCCAGTCATGGGATCCGTAACGGCAGCCTTTTTAAGACCCTGGATCTGCTCAACGGTCATCAAAATATTGGACACGCGACGAAGCAGAACGTCAGCCCTGAAGGGCTTCCTGATGAAATCCAGTGCACCGATGGAAAAGCCTTTACTCTCGGTCTCGTCCTTTTTGTCCGCAGTCATGAACATGAACGGAACCTGACGTCCCATCTCTTCCTGCAATATCTGCTGCAGCATAAAACCATCAATTTCGGGCATTCTAAGGTCAGAGAGCACCAGATCCGGCAGCTGTGCCTTAAAGATCTCAATGGCCTCTCTTCCTGAGGACGCGCAGATGGTTTCATACTCGCTGGACAGAATATGATCCGTCATTCGAAGGGATATTTTTTCGTCATCCACTATGAGGATTTTATGCTTCTTTCCCATAATTGTATGGTATCACAACGCCCCTTTCATTCAAATATGAAAAATCTGAAAATATTCTATAAAAAGTGTGTTTTTTTACGAAAATTGACAAGCAAACAAAAGCTTTTTTACACTTAATCATATATAATTAATGTGCGCGATTGTCGTTTTAGAGAAATCAGGTGACGTTTTATGACATACGATAGCACGAACAGACTGGATATTGGCGCAAAACACGGGCGGGATTTCAGGCGAACTATCCTTATTGTGGATGATGAGCCGGTGAATCTGCGTCTTTTAGGCAATATACTTGGCGAGGAGTACGACATCTCTTTTGCCCAGTCTGCTCAGGAGGCAATTGATGTGATAAAAGTAGAGAAGGACAGCATTTCGCTGGTTCTTCTTGACCTTCATATGCCGGGAGAAAACGGCTTTGTTGTCATTGACAAGATCCGCGCGGATGCTAAAACCCGCAACATCCCCGTAGTCGTAGTCACCACCGATAAGGAGGCTGAGGTTGAGAGCCTTCGCCGTGGAGCCTTTGATTTCATCGGTAAGCCCTACGACAAGCCGGAAGTTATACTGGCCAGGATAGGAAGGGCAATCGAGCTTTCAATTGACAGAAATATCATCGGAGCAACCGGAATTGACCATCTGACGGGACTTATGACCAGGGACTACTTTTTCCAGTACTGTCAGGAATACGACAAGTATCACCCTGATCAGCAGGTGGACGCGGTTGTTGTTAACCTTAGCAAATTCCATCTGATAAACGAGCTCTACGGAAGAAACTTTGGAGATAAGGTGCTTCGCGCTATCGGTGATGGAGCAAGGACTGTGGCCAGAGCCTACGGCGGCGTCGCATGTCGCCACAATGCTGACTGTTTCTACCTTTACATAGAGCATCAGGAGGACTACGAATATCTCAAAAAGACTATCACTGACAAGATCTTTGAGATCATGAACACTTCGTTCATCAGGCTCAGGATAGGTGTGTACCCGGATATTTACAGATCCTCAACCTTGCAGCAGAGGTTCGACAGGGCACTTGTTGCCAGCAACTCTTTATCCAGAAACGCCACCGGTACGGCTGTTGCCATCTATGACAACGAGATGCACGAAAAAGAGATCTATGAGGAACGCCTTCTTTCCGACATCGAGGAGGCGCTTCAGCAGAATCAGTTCAGTGTTGTTTTCCAGCCAAAGTACGATGTGAGCGGTAAGGAGCCAAAGCTCTACAGTGCAGAGGCGCTGGTCAGATGGAAGCACCCGAAGTTTGGCGTGGTACCACCGGATTTCTTTGTTCCTCTTTTTGAAGAAAACGGTCTGATAAACGAGCTGGACAGGTTTGTATGGCAGGAGGCTGCCCGCCAGATCCGCAGATGGAAGGACATGTACGGAGTTGTGGTTCCGGTATCAATAAACGTATCAAGGGTAGATGTCTTTGACCCGGAGCTCCTCAATTATCTGACCAGGATAATAACAGAGAATGGACTGGAGAATTCCAACCTGCTCCTTGAGATCACCGAGACTGCCTACACAGATAGTGTGTCCAGCGTCGTTGAGATGGTGAACGAACTTCGGGAGCACGGATTCAAAGTGGCAATGGATGATTTTGGCAAAGGATATTCATCCCTTAATATGCTGACTTCTCTGCCTATAGATGCGCTGAAGCTTGACATGGCCTTTATCAGGGATATATCTGAGAACAACAAGGAAATGAGCATTGTGGAATTTATTCTGGAAATTGCAAGATTCCTAAAGGTCCCTGTTATCGCCGAAGGTGTGGAGACGTCGGAACAATATCTTTTGCTAAAGAAGGCTGGCTGCGATATCATACAGGGATTCTATTTCTCGAAGCCGGTGACGGCCAGTGAATTTGGGTATCTTATTGAAAAGAACATCGGACTTTTCAACTATGATATAGGAACGGGAAGTGTTACCACGTAACCTTTTTTTGAAAGGAGAGCTTATGACAATTGATTCTCTCAGAGACTTTGGGGCCAATGTAGAGGAAGGTCTTGAGCGTTGCATGGGTATGGAGGACTTTTATCTGGAGATGATCGAGCTTGGTATTTCCGACGAGCGCTTTGAAGCTCTTGGAAAAAACCTCTCGGACCAGAATCTGGATGAGGCCTTCGAGACAGTTCATGCCCTTAAGGGAGTTATAGGAAATCTGGCGCTTACGCCGCTCTATGAGACGATCTGCGAGATAACGGAGCATCTTCGCAAGAAGGACGAGATTGATTATATGCCCCTTTATGATAAACTGATAGAGCAAAGAAAACAGATCATAGAAATGGGATAAGGAAATGGAAGACAAGAAAAATCCACTGTTTTACATAATTGAGCATATGCCTGACCTGGACCTTTTGGGGCGTGTCAGGGTTTTGTTTCGATGGTTGTTCCTGGGAAGCGTGACGGGAGTTGTGGTTGGAGCTATCGGGGCCCTGTTTTCGAGGGCTATCGGATGGGCAACTGCTTTCAGGACAGCACACGACTACATTATTTTTGGCCTGCCGGTGGCGGGTCTTCTTATTGTCTTTTTATATAGGCTGTGCAAGGACTATGAGGACAAGGGTACGAACCTGGTGATCAAGTCCATTCAGGAGGGCGAGAATCTGCCGGTGACTAAGGCGCCCCTGATCTTTATTTCGACTACGCTGACGCATCTGTTTGGCGGATCCACAGGACGTGAGAGTGCGGCTCTGCAGATGGGCGGCAGTATCGGTTACAACCTGGGAAAGCTCTTTAAACTAAAAGAGGGAAATGTAAAGATAATCACTATGTGCGGCATGAGTGCTGCATTTTCTGCGCTTTTCGGAACTCCAATGACGGCGTCGTTTATGGCAATGGAGATTGAAAATGTGGGTGTTATGTATTACTCAGCCCTTGTACCCTGCGTGGTTTCTGCGTTGGTGGCTCAGGGAATCAGTGAGTTTCTTGGGGCGACGGGAGAGCAGTTTGCGGTGAATATCGTTCCGGAGTTTTCTCTTTACCATGCGGTGTTTACGGGGATTCTGGCGATTCTGTGTGCTATCGTCAGCGTGGCTTTCTGCGATGTTTTAAAGCTTTCGGGAAAGACATATAAGAAGCTTCTGCCGAATCCATATATCAGGATTTTTGTGGGCGGCTGCATTGTTGTGGCGCTGACATTTATTTCGGGAACGAGATATTACAACGGCGCGGGCATGAACGTGATCGAGATGGCTATCAGAGGCGAGGCGCCTTATGAGGCGTTTGTGCTGAAGATGATCTTTACGGCGCTGACGCTGGGCGCAGGTTATAAGGGCGGCGAGATCGTGCCGGCGCTGTATATCGGTGCGACTTTCGGATGTCTTTATTCGCAGCTCTTTGGCTTTGATCCGGCGCTTTGTGCGGCTATCGGAATGGGAGCTCTGTTCTGCGGAGTTACCAACTGCCCAATTTCATCGTTGTTTATATGCTTCGAGCTCTTTGGCTTTAAGGGAATGCCGTATTATCTACTGGCGGTGGCGCTGAGCTACACGTTCTCCGGTTACCACTCGCTCTACAGCAGCCAGAAAATCATGTATTCCAAGTTCCACAACAAATTTGTAAACAGGGATACGATGTAAATATTCAGTATTTACATTGAGGGGAGCCTTCCTTATAATAATACGTGTTGTTTTTTAGAAACAAGGAGGAGCTTAAATATGTTTTGTGGAAATTGTGGAACACAGGTTGAGGACGGAGTTAAGTTCTGCCCCAACTGCGGTGCACCGTTAACTAATAATGAGGATATCAAGGGATTCTCTGCTGATCAGTCAATGGCAGGTGAGAATGCTACCGGAAATGACGGCACATATGATGCCGGAGCAAATGCAGGATATAATGCAGGATACGGCGCAGGCGGCCCACAGATCTTTATGCCGCTTAAGACAGACAGAAATCTGCTTATCATGATACTTCTTTCAATCGTGACCTGTGGAATTTATTTTTACGTATTCCTTTATGAGCTGATCAAGGATGTGGATACAGCCTGCGAGGGCGACGGTGAGGAGACTACCGGATTCTGGTTATTCTTCCTTCTGACAATTGTTACCTGCGGTATCTACGCTTACATTTGGTACTACAAGCTGGGCAACAGACTGGCTAATAACTGTGCGAGATACGGTATTCCAACCAATGAGGATGGAACAGCAGTGCTTTTGTGGATGATCTTTGGCGCAGTCCTTTGCGGAGTTGGTCCTATCATTGCATGGAACATCATTGTTACTAACACAAACAATGTCTGCACAGGATATAACAGAGCGCACGGTCTCATGGCATAATGTAGCTGCCTGACGGATTGACGGCGTGTCCTGTCAATACTAATAAGCATAACGAAAGAGCGACTTGCGCATCTATGTGCACAAGCCGCTCTTTTTTATATCTAGCCACCTACCATAACTTAAGCAAACAGATCCAGGTTACTGCCTGACACCGCATAGCTCATGGCTGCTGTGTCCTGACTGTATCCAACGGTCATGCCCTGGAACTTGGAAGCAACATCGTTGTACATCTTGTTTGCTTCCTGGGATCTTTTTACCACATCCGCCGACGCAGCGAGAGGATTATTCTCGTCATCAGCCTTTGGAACCTCCTGAGCGTTGGGATATATCACAGGCGGGACATTCATTATTGCCCCTGACATGCCTGTTTCCATGAACGCATCTGAGACATCGGCCTGATTCTTTACGCTATAATTCATGGGCTGGATGTAGTTCATACCATATGTACTTCCAATACCGCCTATTGACATCGCCATATCTTTTACCTCGCATCCTAATGATAGTCTTGAAGGGGTATATATTCAATTATAGGCGGGAAAATTAATTCTAAAATTTCTATTGCGATTTATTAAATTTTGTTAAACTTTATGATATAATTATGTTGAGGGGTTATCACTAACCTTCGGTTACCTGAAAAGAGTTGAAACAAGAGAAAGGAGCACCCGAAATGTCAACTAACCGGCTGCAATATTCTCCGTTCAAACCCAACCTTAAGACAGCCGAAGTATTTGCGTGGGGCGATCCGGAGTATAATTTATTTGACCAGCTGAATGAGAAGTATGAGAAGAGCCATCCGGAATTCTCAGCTCTTTCTTCCTATGAGAAAATGGTCATTAAGCAGCAGATTCATCATGAGGCAATTGGGCTGACACCACTTAATCTGATCATCGATTTTGTGGAAGATCCTCAGTTTGATGAATTCCGTGCCATCGAAAACCTGTAGAAACCTATGCTGCCAAGCATTTGAAACGTCACAGCTTACTTGTTATGAGGGTTGTGACGTTTTAACGTTCATTAATTAGCGTTATTACTTACGTTGCAATTGTACATTATCGTTGTTACAATTAATTCTATAGGGGGAAGATGTAATGCTAAAATTCGCTTACGTGGGGATGGCCTTTTCGCTGGTTTTCTATGTGGTGTTTGGAGTGGCAGTCCGGTTTATGGAGCTTAGCCACAAAGCCCGGAACAATGCGAGGCTAGTCATCTTAGTCACTTCCATGTTAACTTTTTCAATAGCGAGTGCTTTTGCAGGAGTCCTTAATCTTCGCTTAGGGCTTTATCTTTATGGCGCCGTGCTAGTGATCTTCTCAATCGTTTCAGTTCTGATCGTGATCTCCATTTTCGTTGAAATTCATCAGATAAATGCCCGGGTTCGGATGCGCAGGTTTATGGTGCTGTTCGACATTGTGGACAGATATTTAAATGAAGGCAAGACTTACGACGAGATCATGGATTACCTCACCGGCATTCAGAAACTAACCGTCAAGGAGGCCAAGGACTTTTTGGAATTCATCTCGGATCCCACCAATCACCAGTTCCTGGTCGACGTCAACGACAAGATTCAGGAGGCCAAGATGCTCCAGAAGGCAGAGAGCGATTACTTCCGTTAGAACGAGATTTTGGTAAAAGACATTACGGTGGCCCCGATATTTGCGGGGTCACTTTTTTGCTTTAAAGTATTGACTTTTTTTATATATTATTTTAACTTTAATAATATCATTGTATACAAATATACATTTTAGCGAGGAGGAAAAATATTATGAAGAAGTTTAATAAAGTTGTTAGTGCATTTATGGCTTCTGCAATGGCTGTTACAATGCTTGCCGGATGTGGCGGGGCAGCAGATTCAGCAGGAGGATCAACTTTCAAGATCGGTGCTATCGGACCACTTACTGGTGCAGCTGCTGCTTATGGTAACGCAGTTGTTAACGGAGCTCAGATCGCTGTAGATGAGATCAATGCAGCAGGAGGAATCAACGGCGCTCAGATTGAGTACAAGGGCGAGGATGATGAGCTCAACGCTGAGAAGTCAGTAAATGCTTATAATACGCTTAAGGACTGGGGGATGCAGATCCTTGTAGGATCAACAACATCTGCCTGCTCAATCGCAGTTTCAGAGAACACCAAGAACGACAATATGTTCCAGATCACTCCTTCAGGATCAGCTGAGGATTGCGTTAAGTATGACAACGTATTCCGTGTTTGCTTCTCAGATCCTAACCAGGGAATTGCTTCTGCTCAGTACATCAATGATCATCAGCTTGCAACCAAGGTTGGTATCATCTATGACAACTCTGATGTTTACTCATCAGGTATTTACCAGAAGTTCGTTGAGGAGTCAGCTGGTAAGAACTACGAAGTAGTATCAGCTGAGGCTTACACACAGGACAACAACACAGACTTCTCAGTTCAGCTTCAGAAGGCTAAGGATGCAGGCGCTGATCTTGTATTCCTTCCTATTTATTATTCAGATGCTGCTCTGATCCTTACACAGGCTAACACAATGGGATATGCTCCTACATTCTTCGGTGTTGACGGTATGGATGGTATCCTTACAGTTGAGAACTTTGACACATCACTGGCTGAGGGACTTATGCTTCTTACTCCTTTCGCTGCTGATGCTACAGATGATCTTACAGTTAACTTTGTTAAGAAGTACAACGAGAAGTATGGTGAGACTCCTAACCAGTTCGCAGCTGATGCTTACGATGCAGTTTATATCGTAAAGGCAGCTATTGAGAAGGCTGGTGTTACACCTGATATGAGCGTTTCTGATATCTGCGATAAGGTTAAGGCTGCTATGGTTGAGATCGAGGCTGCTGGTCTTACATCTTCCAAGATGACATGGTCAGCTTCCGGTGAGCCTAACAAGGAGCCTAAGGCTGTTGTAATTAAGAATGGTGCTTATGTGAGCGCAGAGTGAGAGAACCTGACGAGGTAGTTTCGAGTCTGGTTCGAACCTGTTCTGGCTGCTGTGAAGGCTTGTTGAGGTATTGTCGAAACTAGCCTGAACGTGTTCTGGTGAACGTTTTGTGTGAAGCAGAACTTCCAGATGCGAGAGCAGAACTTCCTTGTTATAATGGTAAATAGCAAGACATCCAACGGGGGATGCTGTCAAAGGTATCCCTCGTTTTCTCTATTAAAAACCGGGACAAGGAGAACCATCCCTAATGTCCCACACGTGGAGGTAGCCCATGAGCTTTTTAACTTATTTAATAAATGGTCTTAGCCTGGGGAGTATATATGCGATAATCGCCCTGGGATATACCATGGTTTACGGAATTGCCAAGATGCTGAACTTCGCACACGGCGATTTTATTATGGTGGGCTGCTACATTATCTTTTCTGTGAGCGCTGCTCTGTCAGGAAATTCAGTAGTTGGAATTATCGTTGCGATTATTCTTTGTACACTGCTTGGTGTTACCACTGAATTCGTAGCTTACAGACCTCTTAGGGGAGCGGCTTCTCCGCTGGCGGTTTTGATCACAGCCATCGGTGTCAGCTACCTTCTGGAAAATATCGCGCTTCTTATTTATGGTGCAGATATCAAGTCCTTTACTTCAGTTATCAAGTGGGAAGGCCTTACCTTTGCAGGTGGCCAGCTGAAGATTCAGGGAGTTACCATTGTTACTATTGTTGTGAGTGTGGTTATTCTGATCGCACTTCAGCTCTTTATTAATAAGACGAAACAGGGACAGGCCATGCTTGCTGCTTCTGAGGACAAAGGAGCTGCGGCTCTGATGGGTATCAATGTAAACAAGACCATTGCCCTTACCTTTGCCATTGGTTCAGCGCTGGCAGCCGTTGCGGGAGCACTTCTTTGCTCTGCTTATCCGTCCCTTTCTCCATACACCGGTGCAATGCCCGGTATCAAGGCGTTCGTAGCTGCGGTTCTTGGAGGTATCGGTTCTATCCCCGGTGCGATGATCGGTGGACTGGTGCTGGGAATTGTTGAGATTTTGTCTAAGACTTATATTTCTTCTCAGCTGTCGGATGCGATTGTGTTTGGTATTCTGGTAGTGGTACTGCTGGTTAAGCCGACTGGTATACTTGGTAAAGTTGTACAGGAAAAAGTGTGATGTTAGTGAGGTATTTCACGAGCGTTACAGCACACTTTGTTCTGGGCTGTGAAGGCTTGTTGAGGTATTGTCGAAACTAGCCTGAACGTGTTCTGGTGAGCGTTTTTGTGCGAGGCAGAACTACCAAAATGCGAGGCAGAACTACCTTGTGAAAAAATGGACCATTCGAAATAAACAGATTCTTCAAAAGAAAATGAAAACTCTGGAGATCACTATATGAAAAACATGAGTAAAATCACCAAGAATAATCTCATAACTTACGGCATCGTCATTGCCGCCTACATTATATTAGAAGTCCTGATGCTGACCGGAAACCTCTCCAGTCACTTAAAAGGCCTCCTGGTCCCAATGACATATTACGCAATAATCGCCGTAGCCCTGAACCTTTGCGTCGGCATCCTTGGTGAGCTGTCCATCGGACACTGCGGCTTCATGTGCATCGGTGCCTTCTCCAGCGCATTCTTTTCTAAAGCAATGGAGAATACACTTCCGACCGTACCAAGATTTATCATCGCTTTCATAATCGGAATTGCAATGGCAGCACTGTTCGGTTTCCTCATCGGTATCCCGGTTTTAAGACTTAAAGGTGACTACCTTGCCATCGTAACATTGGCTTTTGGCGAGATTATCAAAAACGTCATCAACTCTTTCTACATCGGAATCGACAGCAAAGGTCTTCATTTCACCATGTCCAGTGCAATGGACCTGGGAATGGAGCCGGATGGAAACATCATCGTAAACGGCGCCATGGGCATTACAGGAACGCCTCATAACTCCAGCTTTACCATAGGAATTGTGGTGCTTCTTATAGCTCTTTTCATCGTACAGAACCTTATCAATTCTCGCGACGGCCGTGCAATCATGGCTATCCGCGACAACTATATTGCCGCTGAGGCTTCAGGAATCAACGTTACAGGTTACAAGATGATGGCATTTACCATTTCTGCAGCGATTGCAGGGGCGGCGGGAGTTCTTTTCTCCCATAACATCACTACGTTGACCGCGTCATCACAGTACTTTGGCTACAACGCGTCCATCATGATCCTGGTTTACGTGGTTCTGGGCGGAATCGGAAACATCCGCGGAAGTGTTATCGCAGCCTGCGTGCTGTATCTGCTTCCTGAGTTGCTTAGAGGCCTCAACACCTACAGAATGCTGATCTACTCCATCGTGCTCATCGTCATGATGATCGTGAACTGGTCACCGCAGGTTATCTCCTGGAGGAAAAAGACCTTTGGAAAGTATGGACTGATCGGACTTATACAGCGCAGAAAAAAGGAGGTGGCTTAAATGGCACTTCTTGATGTAAATAATCTGAGTATCTCTTTTGGCGGACTTCGTGCGGTGGACAATTTCAATGTGCAGATTGAGAAGGGTGAGCTGTATGGGCTTATCGGGCCTAACGGCGCCGGAAAGACTACGGTTTTCAATCTGCTTACCGGTGTGTACAAGCCAAATGAGGGAATTATCAGGCTTGATGGCGAGGATATTACCAGAAAGAGTACGATTGAGATCAATCATGCTGGAATTGCGAGAACGTTCCAGAATATCAGACTTTTCAAGAACATGTCCGTTATAGATAACGTCAAGGTGGGGCTGGCTGAGCACTACAAGTACAGCGCTCTTGAGGGAATGCTTCATGTTGGAAAGTACAAGAAGGTTGAGAAGGAGATGGATTTTGAGGCCATGCGTCTTCTCAAGGTTTTTGATCTGGATAAGGAGCGGGATTATCTTGCTGCGAATCTTCCTTATGGTAAGCAGAGGAAGCTTGAGATTGCGAGGGCGATGGCTACAAAGCCGAAGCTTCTTCTTCTGGATGAGCCTGCGGCCGGTATGAATCCCAATGAGACCGGGGAGCTGATGGAGACGATCGCTTTGGTTCGCAAGGAGTTTGATATGACAATTCTGCTTATTGAGCATGATATGAAGCTGGTGTCCGGTATTTGTGAGAAGCTTACGGTGCTGAATTTTGGTCGTGTGCTTTGTCAGGGTGAGACGAAGGAAGTGCTGGCGAATCCGGAGGTTATTACAGCGTATCTTGGAGAGTAGAACGACATTGTTTAGGGGTATTTTATATGGAACCAATCTTAGAAGTAAAAGATTTAAGTGTATACTATGGCGTGATCCAGGCGCTCAAAGGAATCTCATTCCATGTAGATAAGGGAGAAATTGTTGCCCTGATCGGTGCCAACGGAGCTGGAAAGACTACAACACTTCATACTTTGTCCGGACTTCTTCCGTCTGCAAAGGGAGAGATAAAGTATAAGGGTGAAGATCTTACCAAAACCAAGAGCCACAAGATAGTAAGCCTTGGAATGGCCCAGGTACCCGAAGGGAGACGTGTCTTTTCCCAGATGAGCGTTCTTCAGAATTTGAAGATGGGTGCTTACACCAGATCCGACAAAGCTGAGATGGATGCTACTCTTCAGGATATTTACAGGAGATTCCCAAGACTGGAAGAGCGTAAGAATCAGCTGGCCGGAACACTTTCTGGCGGTGAGCAGCAGATGCTTGCTATGGGCAGGGCGTTGATGTCACATCCGGACCTGATTCTTATGGATGAGCCTTCCATGGGACTTTCGCCGATTTTTGTAAATGAGATCTTCAAGATTATTGAGGATGTAAATAAAGACGGAGTTACAGTTCTTTTGGTTGAGCAGAACGCCAAAAAGGCGCTGGCGATTGCCAACAGAGCCTACGTTCTTGAGACCGGATCGATCTCGAAAGAGGGAGATGCGAAGGAACTGCTTAATGATGAAGCGATTAGGAAAGCGTATTTAGGCGAATAACGCAGAAGGAGAATAGTTTTGAAGAAAAACATTGTCATCACAATAGCGCGCCAGTACGGCAGCGGCGGAAGAACAGTCGGCGAGATGCTGGCTAATGATCTTGGAATTCACTATTACGACCACGAGCTGATCAAGCTTGCATCTGAGGAGAGCGGTATCAATGAAGGGCTTTTCCTTGAGACAGACGAGAAGCTCAGGAAAAATGGCTTCTTCAAGATGCCAATAGCAGTTTATAAGGGCGATATTATTGGACCTGAGAGCAAGGACTTCACTTCCGAGGCAAACCTTTTCAACTTCCAGGCCAAGGTTATTAAGAAGCTTGCTGAGACTACAAGCTGCGTAATCGTAGGAAGAGCGGCGGACTTCGTGCTTAAGGACTATGACAACGTCCTTAGTGTCTTTGTTCATGCCCCACACGATTTCCTTGTAGAGCAGGCTGCCAAAGTTAAGAGCCTTCCACTTCCTGAACTCGAGAAATTTATGGCTCAGGAAGACCGTTACCGCGCTGACTACTACGAGCACCACACCGGCCAGAAGTGGACCGATGCCATGAATTACGATCTTTGCCTTGATAGCAGTAAGCTTGGTTTTGAGAAGTGTGTTGAGGCTATTAAGGCTCATGCCAGGGTCAGGTTTGGGGAAGATATTTTTGATTGATGCGAGGGTGCGTTAGTATTGGTAGAGTTTGTATTTTGAAGATTGAATGAGTTGTTTGATAAGTTATTAAATGAGTTGTTTGATAAGTTATTAAATGAGTTGTTTAATAAATCAATAGATGAGTTGTTGTACGAGTTGGTTAATGAGCGTCGCGGGATAAATACCCGTGGCGCTTTTAAATTTGTATGCTTTTCTTACTATAGGTGATAGATGCTGAGTTATAGTATGAATTTTATGTAGCGATGTTATATGATGATATTTTTGTGTGGCTTTGCCACACCTTTGGGGCGGCAAAGTTCACTCCAGGTAGGCATTAAAGCTGCTTTTGGTAAGAGTCACTTTTTTGAGTTCATACCATTTTTCAAATCAAGGCGTACCTGGAGTGCACTGAAATCCATAATTTTAGGCATGCAAGTCTTTTCGTATAAAAATCTTCACCTCAAATGGGCCTATGATACGGCGATGGTGTGAGCGCGAGTAGCATGATAAGCAAAATCAATTTTTCATTTCACCCTAAGTGGCAGGGTTTTGAAAAAATGGAGTGAAGTCAAAAAAGTCGTGCACACTAAAAGCTCTTTTGCCATAAATATAGTGTGAAGGCAGACATTAAGATGTAAATGTAAGTGGTAATCTAAAACCAACAAATTTAGGATGTTAAGCGGGAATCCTCGGCAATTCAATTGCCGAGATGAAAGCGTCTATAATAAATAAAATAAAAAATGAAGCAAACAAATATCGAATACTTGTTTGCTTTTTCTATACTTAGATAGTATACTATGTGTATGAAAGAGAATCTAATTTATTACCGCACATCCGTATGTAATATCAACTACCATGTGGTGTGGTCGGTTAAGTACAGGCGAAAAATTCTTGACGCAGATGTTGAGGCGTATCTTAAACAACTCGTCCACCAGATAGCTGAAGAAAAAGGGTTTACAGTACAACTTATTGAATGTGGTGAAATGGATCATGTCCATTGCTTTGTTACCGCTCCACCCAAGCTGTCAGTAACAACAATCGTTAAATATCTCAAGGGTATAACAGGTAGGAAGCTGTTTGAAAGATTCCCGGAAATAAAGGAAAAATTATGGAGAGGTGAGCTTTGGAATCATTCGTATTACTGTGAGACCATTGGGTCAGTCTCAGAGGAAAATATCCGCAGATATATTGAAAAGCAGAGCAAATCTTATTAAAGGAGTGTAAAAATGCTATTGTCACATAAGACCAGTATAAAACTGAATAGCGACTATTCAAACATCATTGGCCATATGTGTTACGCAGCTTATAAGCTCTGGAATATCTGCAATTATGAGCGTCATCACTATAAGGAACAGAATCTTTCCGTTGACTACCCCGACTGGTATTATCAGAAGAAAGCGCATAAAGATGATGTGTGGTTTAAGCAGCTTCCTTCCCAGACGGCCCAGGAAGTGTGTAAGCTTCTCGATAAGTCGTGGAAGTCATTTTTTGCACTGAAAAAATCCAAAGGTATTGAAAATCCACAACCACCAAGATTTAAGCATGACGGTATTGCCATAACCTACATGCAGAATGCAATCATTCATGCAGCCGGTTCCCAGATGGTCCGGTTATCATTGCCAAAGAAGTTAATGTCTTATATGTCTGAGAATTATGGTATCAGTGACAAATACCTGTTTCTTGAAAATAAGATTTTCAAGGACACTGATGCCATTAAACAGATAAAGATATATCCACCCGAGAACGGATTCTGCAAAGTTATCGTCATTTATGAAATAGCTGATGTTCAGCCATTAGATAATAATGGAAGATACCTGTCTATTGACCTTGGTCTCCATAATCTGATGACCTGTTATGATACAAATGGCAATACTTTTATTGCAGGGAGAAAGTATCTCTCATTATGCCATTATTACAATAAAGAGATTGCAAGGGTGCAGGGACAGTGGGCAATGATACAGGCGAAAAAGGGTGTTAAATACCCGAAACTCTCCAAACATGTGCTGCGCCTATACGAAAAGAAAAATAATGCAATTCTTGATTATCTGCACAAAGTAACAAGATTTATTGTGAATTACTGCATGAGAAACAATATCCATACAGTTGTGGTCGGTGATATCACGAATATACGCAAGGATAAGAACTATGGAGTAGTCACAAACCAGAAGTTACATGCCCTCCCTTACAAGAAGGTCTATACTATGCTGAAATATAAGCTTGCATTGGAAGGCATTACTCTTATTAAACAGAGCGAAGCGTATTCAAGTCAGACAAGCCCCCTTATGCCAACGGTGGATAAGATACATGCAGTGAAGTCAAACCGTGTATGTAGAGGGTTGTACAAGGACGGGGTGAACACATGGAACGCAGACTGTGTAGGAGCTTATAATATTCTACGTCTGTATATGATTAAAAATAAAATAGACATGGGCTTAAATCCCACGTCTATCAAGATACCTTATGTAATAAAAGTAGCTGCCTAAATAGCAGTATTGGTGTTATGGACGCACCCTGAACCTACGTTGTAATTTTCAACGCGCATCAGATGCTCGGCAATTCAATTGCCGAGTAGTTCACGCAGTTAGAATCCAGCAGATGGTTTCTACTTGCTGTTTACAGTAAACTCACAGGTCACGCAACCATCTTGTTATAGCTACTTGCTCAAATCAGATACTTCTCTATCGTGTCCCGGACAGTCTCAAGAGTGAGTGGGTGACGCCGATCCTCGAATGTCATCAGGAAGTTCACGCCTGGCACATAGCCGGTGTTAAAGTAAGTCTGCAGCTTGCGTGCAGTTTTGGCGACGTAGTCAGGATCGTCGATTTTGCCAAAATGTTCCCATATTATGATTCGCTGATTCTTTTGACTTTTGACAGTAAAGTCTGGATAGAAGGTGGTGCCTTCAAAATCGATACCGTTTTCATAGCGGTAGGGGATGCCATAGCTAAGAAGCTCGTTTGCGATAAGAGCCTCTGACTTAGAGCGGACGAGGTCGCCTTTTAATGTGGTAACGATCAGATGCTCCGGGTAGTTCTGGTTCTTGTCATAGGGAGCGTTCTCCCAAGTGGTGTCAATCAAAAGAGATCTGTAAGGCGACGATGGCTGCAGGTATTTCAAGTAGCTCTTTTCTCTACAACCGTGCAGGTAGCGTCCTATGCACTTTTGCTCATCGAGCTTGTCGGCCAGAACTGCTCTGGCATAGGATTTTCTTGCCAGCTTTTTGGCAAGGTTGAAGTTCTTTTTGTTGATGTAGGTTCTCTTGTATGAGCAATCAGCCGTCTTTTTCTGAACCATCCATTGCGGATGTTTTCTTGAATTATTGACCACCAGGGTACCTTTGGGGTATTTCTCAATCTCTTTGCGCAGTTTTTCAATTTCCTCTGCCAGCTGCGCTTTCCTGGCAATATAGTTTTCTTTTCTTTGCATATACTCCTTTCGGCATAAGAATGCCAGTTAGATAATTTTTGCGCTATGCGCTTATGCCTTGTAGCTAATAAACTCTGGGGAAATTTGGAAGAATATCCGATGAAAAATCCCAAGAACAGGAATGATTGTATCAGATTTGTTTTTGTTTGTGAAGAGGGGATTGGAAAAAGAGCTATTTGCGCCAAAAAATTTGAGTGCCTGAAATGCAGATAAATACTGGCTTTGGGAAATTGTGAACAAAAATTCACAATTTTTTTGGGGTGATTTGGGGTGAAAAATGATTTGTGTTCAAATTGTGAACTCCAGAGCTGGTGCGGGTTTGAGAGGGGTGAGTGAAATTAACTTACAAACTGAATAACGATAATTGGAAACTCTCTTACGAAACTAGAATTTTTTTTGGGTTTCCGTATTGCATAGAAACTGACTGCTATGATATATTTCTCGTTGCGTCACGAAGTGGCGCGCTTCGGTCGGAGCCTCAGAGCGGACTTTCGTCCGCGAAGCTCGTGACTGCGCACCGTAGTTTTTTCTGTGTGGGACTACGGGAGCGTCTTCGATTGCCACGACACATACAGGTCTGTCGAAGCGTCAGAGCGAAGGTCTTTCGCGAAGCTTCAGACAGTGCGGCACTTTCTTTCGCATGGAGAAAGTTGCCAGCGTCAATCTTAATGCTAACGTCATGCGTTTTCGCCTGAGCATCAGAGGGGCATTCGCCCGGAAGCTCATGGTGTCATACCGGCATCTGCCGGGAATGTCTTTTGTCATCGACGGTCTTTGGATTGTGATCAAAGGGGGTGCAGCCCCTTTGAGAATGTCCGTCAAGTATATGAATATAATGTGCGTGGAATGTTCATGATTATATCAGATATATCAGAAATATTCCAGCTATGGAAGAGGTATTATGTTGCCGGTTATGTGCCGGGCGCGTGCGGAAGCACGGTTGCGCGGTATGGTGCGGTATGATGCGATGTAATATGTTGCGGTACGATTTGGTATGATGCGGCATGATGTGATATGCTGCGGTACGATTTGGTATGATGCGGCATGGTGTGATATGCTGCGCGCGATTTAGTGTGTGATGCAGCACGACAGCGACATGATGCGGATTTCCAAAATGCCAACTTGGTGCTTACTAAGCACATGAAAAATAGGAAAATGGTGGGAAACGGTTTATCGATTCCCACCATTTTTCATTTACAGGCTGGGTTGGAGTGCAATGAAAATATGGTCAAATGGGGGCGAAGAAAATACGTGGAGAATTATGGGGAAGATTTTCATACTATTGTTAGATTAATAGGTATATTAGAATGAAAGTCATAATAAAATCTAAGAGGAGCTTATGAAAAGAGATCTATCTAGTAAATAAAATGCACTCCAACAGAACATCTAATTGAAAAATGGAGTGAACTCAAAAAATCCATTCATACTATTTAGCTGTTTTATCTGGATATGGAGTGAATGCACCAAAGTGAAATTGATCGTTGGCTGGCAATATAGAACAAACTGAAAATGCAATCCACTTAACCTATGAGTTGAATGGTCCGAATAGGCGATTACGCCTAGAGTCAAAGCTATCCTTGCACTATAGAGTATTACTAAAGAGCTTTGCTAAAAGAGCTTTGCTATGAATCTAAAACCTGTAATAGCAATCTGATAAGCATACACAGGTTCCTAAATTAAATGAAACCCGATATAAAAACATAAACAAAACAACAACAAAGAAAGTACCAAGATAATATCAAGAAAATACCAAGATAATTCAAGGGAATAATCGACACAATACCAAGAAAACACCACAATAATGAACAAATCACAAAAATAAATCAAAAAAATTTAGAAAACCCCTTGCAATATCTGTTAGCATATGCTAATATAACCATGTTAGCAAAAGCTAACAATTTAAAACAATAGTCATAAGAAATCTCCTACCTACCGCCGGTGCATCTTGCCAATGCACCGGCACTTTTCTGCTTATAACTATGCCAAATGCAACATGGACACATCCGGATATCCCACCCCCCGCAATCAACACCAGTTGCTACCATTACCAATCCGTATTTGCCCGCACAAACCCCAATATGATATTATGATAAGGGTCATTATGACCACCAAAGTCCAGACCATCATGGCCCAACCAGCCAAATCTGGACCCAATCACAGCAACAAAACAAAGTAACAAATCACAGCAACACATCTCAAATGATACAGTAACGCATAACAAATACGACAGTAACGCATAACAAATACTAAAGCACTACATAACAAGTGTTTCAGTAACACATAACAAGCACTAACCAAACACTAAACAAACACTAACCAATCACTAATCAGACACTAACCAAACACCAAAGAACACAACAAGTACCACACCAAGGAACCCACCATGCCAAACACCAACAAATTCATCCTAATAGACGGCAGCTCCATGCTCGTAACCAACTACTACGGCAACCTGCCCAAAGCTCTCCTCTTCGAAAAAGACCCGGAGAAAAAAGAAAAACTCTATTCCCAGATAATGCACAACGACGAAGGCCAGTACACCAACGCAATGTACGGCATGATGCGCACAATCCTTAAGATCATAACCGATCAAAAGCCAACCCACATCATGTTCGCCTTCGACACTACACGGGACACCTTCAGGCGAGAGAAATATGCTGACTACAAGGGCAACCGCGGCGACACACCGCAGCCACTTAAGGACCAGTTCCAGAACATGGAGGACATGTTAAAAGAGCTGGGCCTGCCCGTCATGTTCGACGACAGATTCGAAGCAGACGATATCGTCGGCAGCGTCGCCACAAAATTTGAAAAATCCATCCCTTCATATATAATAACGAAGGACCACGATTACCTTCAGCTGGTCAGCGACTACACCAGAGTCTGGCTGATCCAGACCAAGCAGGAAACCGCCGACGAGCTCCAGAGCAAGTACGGCTCAGAGTATGGCTGGAACAAGAAACTCACCAACCTCCCTGACAAAGCCTTCGAAGTAACCCCCGACCTTTGCCTCAAAGAGTACGGCGTCCGCCCCGAGCAGATCCCCGACCTCAAGGGCATTCAGGGCGATACCAGCGACAACATCCCCGGCGTCAAGGGCGTCAGCAGCGCCGCAATCCCGCTCCTTGCCCACTACGGTACCGTGGAAGGTATCTACGAGGCTATCGACGCATGCCCGACAGACAAGGACCAGAAAGCCCTTGCAACCTATTGGAAGGACGAGCTCCACATTTCCCGCAGCCCCATGAAAGCACTGCTGGAATACCGCGACATGGCTTATCTGTCAAAAGAGCTCGCTCAGATCCGCACAGATTATCCGGTAAGTGACAACCTGGATGACTTTAAACTCAATCTCAACAAAGAAAAGGCCAGAGCGCAGTTCGAGAAGTATGGCTTCAAGTCACTATTTACCGCGCTGGAAGGAATTTAAGTAACATGACCAACTACACACACACGATTCTGATCAATCTTCATAGAATCATATATTACGTCGTCAAAGCCAGAATCTGGATGCGACATCCGGAGAGGCACAGCGTGGAAGAGCGTTACGCGCTGGCAAATGAGATGGTGACCAAGATGAATAATTCTGAGGGTTACAAAACCATCACCTATGGCCAGGAGAAGCTTCCAAAAGAAGGCGGCTACATCCTTTATCCCAACCATCAGGGCAAATACGATGTGCTGGGAATCTTCACCGGACACAAAAAGCCCTTGTCATTTGTTATGGACGAGGCCAAGGCTCATATCATCCTGGTGGCAGAATTCCTGATGCTGGTTGACGGCAAAGCCTTAGTCCTTAACGATCTTCGCCAGACCCTCCGGATATTTCAGGAGATGGCAAAAGAGATCCAGACAACCTCTAAGAAATTCATCATTTTCCCGGAAGGTGGCTACAAGGAAAACAACCAAAACATAGTCGAGCACTTCAAACCCGGAAGCTTCAAGGTGGCTTATATGTCCAAGGCACCAATAATTCCCGTGGCGCTCGTCGATTCCTATAAGGTATACAACAGCCCTCTCAGGGGACCGGTAACAACCTACGTTTACTACCTGGATCCAATTTATTACGATGAGTATAAAGATATGAAGACCACTGAAATTGCATCAGTGGTAGAAGAGAGAATCAAAGACAAAATAAAAGAGCATCTTGCCAGCGCCTGAAAATAGGCGGGCAGGGTGCTCTTCGTTTTTAACCCTGTATCATAGACACGTCATAACTGCTCTAACCGTAAACATACCGTCCTCCTGCGTGAAGCTGGCAACTCCGCCATACTTCTCTGCAATGGCCTTGATCTGCGCAGTTCCAACACCGCCCTGCACATTCCTTGTGCTGACAGGAAGTCCATTATCTTTAAACGATGTCTTCACAGCGTACGGATTCTTGGTCATGAGCTTTAGCTTGCGTCCGTCAAAAGAGATCTCGACCTGAAGATGTCTTTTCCCAGGCTCAAGGTGCGTCTGAGATTCCACGGCATTTTCCAGGGCATTTGCTACGAGAGAAGTGAGGTCGGTTTCCTCCATGGCGAAGTGCTCCGGAAGACTGGCTTTTATGCGGGGCTTGAAACCAAGCTTCTGGCAATGGCTGTTGTAGATCGTAAGAAGCTCATTGACAATAGTGTTATCGCAGAAGGAAACAACAGTTACGCTCTCCAGCATGGAATCAAGTTCTTGGAGGTAGGATGTGGCTTTATCATATTCCTGATTCTGTATGAAGCCTGCAAGCACTCGGTTAAAGTGGCGAACGTCATGCTTGTATTTGCGAATTGTCTGCTCGTTGCTTTCATAAACGGAAAGAATCTTTTGCAAACGCTTGTTGCGTTCCTGCTGGTAGAAGGCAATCTTCTCGTCGGATACGATCTTGTCGATCTGGTAAGCGGTAAGCTCGTATTCGATGACTGCCGAAGCTATCATGGTAACGATGTATATCACGGTGTACCAGCTGACCATGTTGCTGCCATAAGGCTGCAGGTAATTAAGCACGGGAGTATGGAAGCAGGTATAGCTAAGCAGAAGACCGGAAAAAGCTGCGATGGATCCGTACACAACTCCCGCCATGTAGTCAGTTATAAACGGCATGATCAGGATAAAGAGCCAGAACGCGTCCATACCGATAGTCCAGTCCACTTCCATTATGAAATGAATAAACAGGATCAGGCAAAGGACAGCTGACGACATAATAACTGTTGCTGTATGGCATTTGAACAATTTCAGATGGAGCATTGAAAAAAGAAAAAGCAGCGTGATACTCAGGTTTGTGACAATGCCATGGGGATATTCGTGAACTATACAAGGATAGATAGTTACTACGCTGTATATGATAAACCCTATCAGCAGGATATTTGTAGTTCTGGATTTTTGTGCGACTACTGACGGTTCAGATTCGAAATCGACCAGCTGTCTCAGGTTATATCTGAATCGATGACGCAGAGTGTCATAGTGAATGATATGATGTTCCATGGAACGTCCTTTCGCGAACATAATGTAGGTGCCAGCTGCACTTCACTATTTAGTATAGTAAGAAAAGTGCATAGATGTAAATAATTGTTGTATAATTGAAGTAGGTATTGAAACAAAAATGGGGGAAACAAATTGTCTTTTGATATCTCGCGGTTGACAAATGCCGTCAACAAATATCTCAATTCAATTTCAGATGTAGGCAACGCAGCCAGCAAGGCTTCCCAGGAGATTGCTGCCAGAACCGAGTTTGCGACAGATCTTGGCGATGCCATTCAGCGCAACATTGCCAGTCGTACCAGAGAGATGGATTCTGTTCCTGACATTGCGAGTATTGTGCAGAACCAGGTTCAGCAGGCTACCAGCGGAATCAACTCCACCTTCGAGCAGGTCAACGGAGCTTTTCTTGAGATCTCCGAGGCGGGTAAGAGTGCTTTGGCAAAAGATAACGTGGCAGCTGTAAGTGGCGCTGGCAGTGATGCAGCAGCTTCATCCTCAACGAAAGCGAAGAGCGTAAACAGAGACGCATACTCCGGAACCTTAAGTACGGAGGCGTTAAAAGAGCTCTCGAACTCCCAGTACTTTTCCGCAAACCTCATACAGAGTTCTCTCTTCCAGGAGAGCGACGGAGAAAACGACAACTCATCAAGCAGCCAGAACAATGCACTTAGCAGCCTGTCATCAGCACTTACTTCATCACTTGGAAATACGACGACTACTACAGATGCTTTTGATACCAAGTCGCTTGAACAGCTCAACACAGATTCGCTGCTTGCAAATGCACTTGGAACAGGAAGCGCTTTAGCCGGAAGCCAAGTGACCGGTAACGATCTGGCCAAGGCTCTGATCAAGGCATATACCAATTCTTCAAAAGCATCAGAAATAACCAGTGTTTTCGGTGACTTTAGCCTATAATCAATAGAGGAAGCATTCCATGAACAAACTACTCCTGATCTACGCGGCAGTAATTTTCATCGTCGGCGTAGTGGTCTTTACCATTGGTCAATTAAATAAGGGAAAAGAAGATGAGGCAGAATCTTCCAAGTGGATGCGAGTCTTTGCCGTGATCGCGATCATTCTTGCGATAGCCTGCTTCGTAGCTTCGAGAAATATCGGATAATAAAAAAGCCTCTGCCATTACGACAGAGGCCTTCATTATGTTTTGAAAAATTAAAGGTCAAAGCTTCCTGTTACATCGTTGTTAACAACGTAGTAAGCCTTGCCTTCTTCAGGCTTAACATAGATGTCAAGGTTCTTGATGTCCTTGCCGCCATATGCCTTCTTAGCAAGAGATACGAGCTGATCCTCGCTAACTGCCTTGTCACCAAACTGAAGTTCAATCTTTGTATTAACCTTTGCTGCCATTTCAATTCCTCCCCTTTCGGAAAATAATCTCGCATGCGGTGCATGCATTTCTAACTATTAGAGTGTATTATAGTCTATTTTTTTGATTTGTTCAACTTTATTATAGAGTGTGATATTATATGGTATGAACTTTAGAATTATTGAAATCATTATCGCGCACTTAGCTGCGAAATAAGGAAGGACTACAAATGGAAAAACTTGCGATACATGGAGGAACTCCTGTAAGATCCGAAAAGATATTTTACGGTCGTCAGTGGATCGACGATGACGACGTTCAGGCTGTAGCAGGAACACTTAAGGGCGACCTTATCACCTGCGGACCATCAGTTTCAGCTCTTGAGAAAAAGCTCTGTGAAGTGACAGGAGCTAAATATGCTGTTGCAGTATGTAACGGAACAGCAGCGCTTCACTGCGCAGCAATTGCAGCAGGACTTGGACCTGGAGATGAGGTTATCACAACACCACTAACTTTTGCTGCTTCAGCAAACTGTGCAGTTTATGTTGGTGCAACTCCGGTGTTTGCAGATGTAAACCCTGAGACCTACAACATAGATCCTGATTCTATAGAAGCACACATCACTGAAAAAACAAAAGCAGTCGTTGCAGTTGATTTCACGGGTCAGGCAGTAGAGCATGACAGGATAAAAGAGATCTGCGACAAACACGGACTGACTCTTATCATTGATGCAGCTCACGCCATCGGAACAAAATACAATGGTAAGCCCGAAGGCTCTCTTGCAGACATGACATGCTTCAGCTTCCATCCGGTTAAGACAATAACTTCCGGAGAAGGCGGTGCCATCACCACCAACGATCCTGAGCTGTACAAGAAGCTTCACCTTGCATCCCAGCACGGAATCGTTCGTGAGCCCGAGGATTTTGTAGAAAAGAATCCTGAGGGAATCTGGTACTACGAGATGCAGACCCTTGGCTTTAACTACCGCATGACTGATTTCCAGGCTGCGCTTCTTTCAAGCCAGTTAAAGAGACTTGATGAATTCTCAAATAGAAGAAAAGCTATCGTAAAGAGATATAACGAAGCTTTCGCAGATGTTCCTGAGCTGTTCATTCAGAAGGAAATTCCTGAGTCTGACACCACAAGACATCTGTACATCATTCAGCTTAAGCTCGACAAACTAAACTGCACCAGACGTGAATTCTTTGATGCCATGAGCGCCGAAAATGTACAGTGCCAGGTTCACTACGTTCCTGTTTATTACTTCCCGTTCTATGAGAAGATGGGATATAAGAGAGGCCTGTGTCCAATTGCCGAGGAAATCTACAAAGGCATTATGAGTATTCCGCTATACCCACTTATGACCGACGAGGATGTAGAGAGCGTTATCACAGCAGTTAAGAAAGTGGTAGAGTACTACAAGAAATGATATAATCTATCAAATAATCTAATAAATAATCTATCCCAAAGGTTCGCCGCTGAGGCGAACCTTTGTAATTATCAGAATCCATGTAAGAATATATCAACCTTCATAGAAAAGGCTATCAATATATTTGTTAACTCCGACTCTCTGCTTGAGGTCATAAATGTCGTTGATTCCATGATAGTACTCTTTAATACTGGAATCAGATATTATGTTTGCGGAAGACTCATAAGGCAACAGTCCGGACCTGGCATCGTTCCATGGACTCTCTTTGTGAGTGATATCCATAAGAACCTTTCCATTTAAGCGGCCTAAGTTTGCCAGAACATAATCAATCACTGCCTTGTTCTCCGATGAAAAACGCTCAAAGAAATCTTCTGGCAGATCAAGCTTGGGAATGAGATAATTCCCATACTCCTTATATTTAGAGTATATCCCCGGAAATACCGGGCCATATGCCCATGCCTGACATTCACCTTCAAAAACCGGATCACCCTCAAAAACTCCAAGTGAAAATGCCTTTACAAAATATAAGAGTTTCTGTAGTGAAAGATTAGTTATGTCATACTCTGAGTTTGCAATATAGAGCGCAGCCAGCTCAAGCCTGGATTCACACTGCTCATACTTACTGATTTGTGCAAGCTTGTTGGATACCTTTTTATATGCAACAGAAGTAATCCTATCTTTGCCCTCTTCCAATCTCTTTTTCATCTCAGAAGGGTTATGTAGAAGAGACAAGAGAAGATCAGAATACTCGCGATTAGGGAGTTGCCACTCTAAATACCTTGAAATTGTATGTTCTCCAAAGCCTAGAAGGTGAGAGAGGGGGCGTTTTTCGATGTCATATTTCTTGAGTATTTCATTTATCTCATCTACGGTAATGAGCCCATTACAACGTCTAACCTGCAAGTTAAAACGCTTCTCATTTTCATCATCAATGCCTGGAGTCCATATTTCCTGATGACAAACATCGCACTCACCATACCTCTCAGAGTATTCATATTCACGACCATTGACGACACGTAGTCTGTGCCTGGTCTTGATTGAATATGGTACTAAACGTCTGCATTTGGAACATAATAGTTCTTCTTGATTAGTATTCATATTATTCCCTCTCAATAGTCACCAGCTTCATGAAATGAAAGAATTACAATTAAGCTATGTTTTTCATTAAGAAAATAGAATTATGTAATGTTAATGCCATTGGGGCTTGTTTTTATCAATTGCTTAAGCCGCACAAGCGCCTCAGCAGGGGATAAGTGGTCCATCGGATCCATTTTCATCATATCTCCTAACTTCATTTATAGTATAATTCAATGGTACACTTTTATCAATAGTGTACCATTGAACCAATAACAGCTCCTTACGCCACACCCATCATCTCCGGAATCGACCTAACCAAAAACGCCTGAGCCTCCTTATTATAAGTAACCCTATAATATGACCTACCGTTCATACTGGTCTCAAGAGAGTGCGTGATACCAACAAAATTACCCTTATCAGTAGATACCGTCGCCTTACCCAAAATCGGATCCTGAATCTCCTTTAGATACTCGTTCTCCTTAAGCCAATCCGTTATCGTCTTATACTTCATCTTCTGGCAGCTCTCCGTATCAATCCCCGTATTAAGCTGCTCCACAAACTTCGTGATCGTCTTTTCGCCCGAGTACTCAAAGTGCGCCAAAGACTCCAATGGGAAATCACTCTTGGCCGCAGCAGAAGCTCTTTTACCAATGACTCCCTTGCACTCCTTAACCGCCATCAAAGTCTCCTTAACAAAAAACATACTCCTGATAACATCCGGATTATTCAAAACACAGTCCCCATCGCAGACACTGCCATCCACAGGATTCCTGCCATCCGCAATTCTCTCCACAAACAAAAGCGCATTCTCCAATTTTTCCAAATCAATCTGTTTCATTCTTCTAAAACCTCTTTTCCAATAAAATAATCTAAAGTTCTTGCGATACATCAACTTAACCCCACCAAACCATGCCAAAAACTTTGTGGCACAATACTACCAAAAAATAACTGGTGTGTCAATATATAAATGACACACCAGCGAATTTCACTTTTTATCACTATCACCCTTCTGACGTCCAGCTGCCTTATCGCCTTTCCGGCCACCGGCACCCTTATCGCTGCGCATAGCCTCCTGCGCTTTCGCCATCTTCACCATCTCATCATAATACGCCTTATACCGATACGCTGTCCTCCGACTAATCCTTCCCTCATCCACAATCTCCATGATCGTCATCCCATTCCCGAACTTCACCTCAAAATCATGGTATGACTCCATCCACGTCGCATCATGCTTCTGCCTGCCCGCAAACTTCTTGCCCCGGTACTCCTCCAGCTCCGCGCGCAGTCCCGCGTTTTCTTCCTCGAGCTCTTGTATCCTGGCTAAAGCTTCCTTCAATGTCATAGTCACAGATCCTCCGTGCCAATATTTTTATGACACTATTATAACCCGCCCGCACCGCAGTGTCAATTACTAAACGGCACAATTGCATAAAAATAAATCCTCCTTTGCCATAAACCATATTTCGTGCTACAATAAACCCAATATCAACATTTCCGGACAACAGGAGGTACAATCTTATGAAGTATGTTTGCAATGTATGCGGTTATGTCTACGACGAGGCAGCAGGCGATCCGGATAACGGCATCGCACCCGGAACCAAGTGGGAAGACCTTCCGGACG
>JAEEGF010598362.1_pt1 | contig 41599 bp, 30 predicted proteins | sample 9134171 | NCBI WGS metagenome assembly JAEEGF01 (sample SAMN16246542, study PRJNA631951) | gut metagenome | biome: gut microbiome; feature: rumen; material: AP-attached | host: Bos | place: Iran: Karaj | collected 2018-10 | reverse complement strand
CGTTCACAGTCAATGATGATATCCTTGACAAGAATGGTGACGCTATCTTGGACAAGTATTAGGTTTTCGTTAAGTACAATCTTTTGGAGAATAGATACTATAAACGATAAAAATGATGAAAAGAATCCTCCTTGTTTCAATTGCTTTTGTGGCAGTCATTTTAACCGTAGCCGGATGCGGGACAGCATCCCGCGCCCGGTCCGTCTCTGTCGGATTCGCAGATTTCCGGCCTTACATCTCCTCGGGATTCTGGGTAAGCCCGGACCCCTATACGGGAAAGTTCGAGCCGGTTGGCGAGCTAAATATCCGAGTCACTCCAGCCGTCCGTCCGGAGACCACTGGTGACGGCGTTTATTCTTCGACCCTATATGTCCCCGAGACCATCGATCCGGCCGAGTTGCTGGAAATGGCATATAAGGAAGCGAAGGAAAGAGGCGCCAACGGTATAGTCAACTACAAGACACAAGTTGAAACTAGGACGGAGGTATTCCGCGGCATAACAGTCACAAGAATCGACGCATACCTTGTCACAGGGCTGCTAATCAACAAGTTGGACTAGGTTATCTGTCCTAGTAAGTCTTATTTGAATCGTTATCAGCGTATTTCGGAAGAGAATTGGAAATTCCTTCGTAAACTGACCCCCATGCTTGAAGGTGGAATACTAAATAGAATGCAGGCTGGGGTGATTTCTCATCTAATCAGCCTGCATTTCGTTTTTCGATGAAAAGGAGAATGGTAGGGGGTCAGATAGAGGAGTCACACGAGGGGACAACTTCGAGAGGATTCTCTAATAGTTGCATGATTAAAAACACAAAATATGAAAAAGGTCTTACAATACACCATCCTGCTGGTCCTCGCCATTGTTTCGTTTTCCGCCTGCAAATCAAATGAGCAGAAAGCTGCTGCATTAATCAAGGATTACATGTTCAAGAATCTCTTTGATTATGAGAGTTACGAACCCATAGAGACATCTATAGATAGCGCTTATAACCAGCCTATGATGAATAGCCAGATTCTTGCTCTTGCCTTAGATTCGGTAGAGAAAGAGAAAGAAGCAGAAGAGCATCATGAGGAATATGAAGACGCTCTCTGTACAATGGATATTTGGAGGGGCGATAGGTCTTCATCCAGCACAAGAGAGTATAATAAAGCTCGTAAGAAAGCAATAGAAGAACTCATTGCCTCGATTGAGGGCACTAGGGCATCAGTCAGAAACTTGAAGCAGATCAAATCAATGGCCGATACGCTTTCATCCGGATTTATAGGATGGTCTGCCATCCATAGTTTTAGGTGCAATACGCGGGGTGGTAGTAAAACAATTGGAAACTATCTCTTCATCTTCGATAAGAGTTTCAAAACCATCCTCAATGTATTTGATGCCGATGACGAAGAACAGGTTGCAGCTATAGATAAAATCGGAACAGCCCAGGCTATGCCCGACGAACAGTTTGCGGAGCTGGAAGAGCGGTATACTGGCACGATTACCAGGCTGCAAAATGAGTTAGCCAAAATAAAATAGTCATTAACGTTCTGGTCTGAGCCTGGGAATAGCAGTTCTTCGGGTCAAGACCATAATAGGGAAAACAGTTTGATGCTAAAAGATGGAGATTGGGCTTAATCATATATACAGAACCTATAGTGTCTCGCCACTGCTGTACGATGAACCAAGAATCCACATCCTCGGCACGCTGCCTGGTGGAGAATCCTTAACGCATCAGCAGTATTACTATTCCAATTTCAACCGCATTTGGAAGGTCTTGTGCCGCATTACCGGTGAGCCTCTGCTGATTGGCTATAATCAGAAGAAAACCTTTCTGGCGAAATACCACATTCTCGAATCCTTTAACATCTTTTAACAAAATCCGTTTGGTCGTCTCAAAAGGACTGAAAATAACTACCGAAAACCTGCTTGATCAAAGGTGCGAAAGCATTGGTTTTTATCGTTTGATTCTTTGTCTGAGAATCGTTATCTTTGCAGTACAGGAACACGAGTAGGTTCCCCCTGCCCGTGCTTGGGGAAAAATCCGGACACTGGCGGTCAGCCTTTTGGCTGGCCGCCTTTCATGTCCAAGCTTATGTGATTATTTCGGCGCGATCCTCTCGAGGTCATATGCCATCCGGCACGCCTCGTAATGGACGATTCTCTGAAGGATGTTCTCGTCTTGAAGTTTTGCCATTTCTGCGGCCAATTCAGGGTCATTTCTGTAGTTCCGACGGAAGGAGGAGCCGTCGGTCGCAATGGCAAGGAGGGCGGCAACGGCGACAAGGGCATATAGCCTGCGGCTCCAGCCGAATCTATGGATGAGGAACCGTATGATGAAGTAAGGGATGATGATCTTGACAGCCAGGATAGCAATCCTGACTAGGACATAGATGACTATGCCGACTATAATCAAGGCGCTGCCGAATTCCTGTGATTTCCATACGTCCCATTCTCCAATCGTGGCGGGTATGACCAGGAGGGCCATCACAGCCACGATAATCAGACAGACCTCAAGGATTTCCTTCGGAGATAGAATATACCAGACTCTCCTCATACCCCTTATCGGATTCTTGACTGAATCATTATCCTTATTTCTTCCTCGCCGTTACCTTTCCGACTTTCTCATACGAAAAAGGATAGCCGTTCTTCAGGGCCGTCCCAGAGCGTCTATATGTGAGATTCAGATCCTTGCCCGTGAACATCGCGGTGCCGAAATAGTACGACGTGTCGAAGATGTCATCCTTCGACTTATAGTCGACAAAGTTCAACATCCCGGCGTTGACTATTCCGGTCGCGTTGAAGGCTCCTTCCACCTTGACTCCGTTCGAGCCCGTCTTGGTGATTGTAAAACTCCCGGTCCCGGTCCCCTCGGTGTTGTCGAGGCCCCATTTCTCCGTGTAGGTTTCCGTATAGGTGTAGCTTCCGACAAACTCGTCGGCCGGATCAGAATTGTTTTGGGAGGGACTGTCCTTTCCGCAGGCGATGGACATAGCGGCAATCAGAGAAATCCAGATGTACTTTTTCATAAAACCAAAGGTCACCCGCCCCGCGGTGGAATAATGCACAAAACAAAAGTGTGGAGCCGTTTCGCACCATCGGTTCGAGGTTCTGGAGGACCTTGAGAAATGGAACGACTGTACTCCACACTCGACCGATATGAAGTACAGCCTGGAGAGGGCCGACAACAATACCAAAGCCGAGCGCAGTGTCTTTGTCGTTGCCCTCTCTAAATTTTCCAGATTCCGAACCGGACAACGCGAAAACACTTTCGCTGATATGTATGGCTGTTGAAACAGCCTTGACAAAGATAGAATTTTTTTTGATTATTCTTGTTATCTTTGCAATGCCGCTATGCGGTGACATATTGCTTGCCTAGTCCAGGGCACAAAATCTGGTAAATTTTACGTTGGACATGGCGGCGTCATTCTTTGTGTCGGCAAGAGCCTTGCGTTGAGTAAGGCTCTTCCTGATAACGAGTGTGGAGCTGTTCGTGGACGTTTCGGTTTACCAGAGCCGGTGCCCCCAGGAGCAAGAACTCCACACTTTTGTTTTGTGACACATTGAAATGACAAAGATCAATTGACCCGCAGATAGCCCAACCATGTCGACCACCTATTTCGCAAACGGCAGTAGATTCAATCCGCCGAAAAGAACCGCGCTCCCGATACTCTACGAGATAACCGGAAAACTGATAGACGCCCGTCCCAAGCCAAGAAACAATGATGATTACTGGCTTATAATCCAGTTGATGACTGAAGATGATCTTATCAGCGTGTATTTCGCACAAAAAGCCGTTCTGGCTACGGATGTCGACCTCTTGAACTCTCTCTACGGGAGAGTTGTCACTCTCCGCAGCAAAAGCGGGAATCCCGAGATATGTACGATCAGTGTCAAGTCGGAAGAATCCCTCCGGTCCAGGCTGCTGGACGGAGTCATCGCCAACCAATACAAGATGGAAGACCTCCCCGCCCTCATCGCGTTTTCCAGGGGAGATGACAGCATGTTCGAGAAGTGGCAGCTGTTCAAGCAGCAGATTGACCAAGAAGGGGTTGCCAAGGCCAAGGAAGAGTTAAACCTGAAAAACACAAAACTACAAAGCGCCATAGATCGGGAATGGGAAAAATGGTATGAGCTGAATGCCATCCATCAGGAGGTCTTCGAGAAGCAGCAAGAACTGCTCAGGGAGCTGGAAGACGCATTGGTCCTGATGCAGGGGGAAGACCACCCCCAGGGAACAGGCCGTTCCGGATTGAACGGCGTCGGCACGGAGAACCTCGTCAGCATCGACACCGGCTACAACAACCTGCTGGATGCCATCGATAAGTTCCGGCCGCAGAGAGGGATCTTCGTCATCTGCGGCGATGAGATCCACAAGATCCACCACGCCTACGTCGAGGACAAGGGCCGTGTCTTCCTCCTAGGCTCCGCCCAGGAATTCAATCGACGGGGCCGCGAAGCATCACGAGAGATTGTCGACAGAATCCTCCATCTGCTCTACCCGGAAAACCACCCGGAGGAGTGACGAGGGACACGGCGGGAATCCTACGGGGTTCCCGCTTTTGTTGTCCTTCAAGAAAGCCCGCGTTTTGTTGTACTTTTAATTTGTAAAAGATGATGGGAAACACCATATTTGTGTAGTGGCTAAAATCAAAGATTAACGTTTCCCATGAGACATAGTCCTCCGCCTTATGATACTCTCCGATGAACGTAAGCGATTCGCCAAATCAATAGCTATCTACTTCTTGGGTACTCATTTCCAATTAACTAGCGACAATAATAGTTTATTATGATTCAGATTAATCAGCTTTGGAGATCTCTCCAAAGTGCTCTAATTCCAAGACAGAAGCCTTTATCACAGTCTTTCGCAAAAAGAGGATACCATCTTCTTAGCACTTCGCATCTTGGAGCAGGAGGGAGCGCAATTGTTGACACATGCATTAGAGACAACGATAATCAGGAGTTTGCTATTAAAAGGCTCCAAAACGACAGTAATAAGGAGAAGATTGAGCGATTCAAAAATGAGATTAAGACCATGAATAATTGCTCATCCATCAAAGGCGTTATGCCTATTATAGATTTCGATTTGGACGGCTTATGGTACATTATGCCAAAAGCAGATTGCATGTATGAATCATTTAAGAAATGGAAAGAGAGTATTGATTATTATGGCAATCAGTTATTTGGAGAGAATCATTTAGAAAGAGTGGTTAAATGGTTTATAGCGTTTTCAGAGTCTCTTTCTCAAATACATTCATTAGGTTATGTCCACCGAGATATAAAACCGAGAAATTTATATTTGTATAATGGAATCCCCACAATAGGAGATTTTGGCATCGTCGATATTCCAGACTCAAAACTAACCAAGAAAGGTGATAAAATCGGAGCTTGGAATACCATAGCCCCCGAGGTTATGAGAGACCCGAAGAATGCGAGTTTTCCAGCTGACGTGTATTCATTAGCTAAAACTATGTGGATGGTATTATCCCTTAACGATGATGGATTTGATGGACAATATGAGTCAAAGAATCCAAGTATGAGTCTCCATGATATACCATATTTTCGCTATGAGTACCTTCTTGATATTGATGAACTATTGTCCGATAGTACGGAGAATGATCCATCACAAAGGCCAACTATGCAAGAGTTCAATAATAGATTAACCGAGTGGATAAGAACAAATAATGACTTCCATAAGAGGAACCTAAAAGAGTGGACATTCATCTATTCCTGTTGCTTCGATAATACACAACCAGAAGTTGCTGTCTTCTCTCGTAATGAAGATATAAGCCGAGTCTTGAATTATATCGGAAGATACGCGCGGTTAAACTATTGTATGCTTCCCGTCAATGGAGGTCTCACTTTGCTTGGAGCAGATATTGCGGCCGAACCCGGATGCATCATGCTTGATCTCGGGACGCCTTTTATCTGCAAACCCCGAAAACTTACGTTTCGATCTTTCTCAGGAGATGATGCGTGGAACTACTTATTTCTTGAATGTGAGAAAATTGACCCCATTTTTAAGGAAGGGCCAGATGAATACCTTGTAGAAGATGTCCCTGGGCACTATGTGTCTGCCGATGATGCTATCTATGGCGTTTATAACTACGATACTGGTGAAAAACTACCTGATGGATATAGAATCGTTACACGAATGAATTATGGAAATCTTCTAATTGTTTCTAAAGCAGGTGCATATAATCAGACCCTTCCTGATGATGGTAGGCAGAGCCATTTTTCCGATGAATCCCACTTTTACTTGTATCATTCAACACTAAGAGATAGTTTTCATAGAACCGGCAAGATAATCGACACGATTAGTAGTTTTTTCCCCCAAGTCTCCTATGACTTTGAGGATATCACTTTGGATGATAAGTATCATACTTTGATCAATGACAATTATGGCCTTATTTCTATTGACACAAAGGAAATTCATACTATCGAAGCGGACCAACACTATGCTGATTATTGTTTTTATTTAACTAACAGCAACCCAATCTCCCCTTTTGATTACCTAAAAATCAAACGGTTCCTTTGTAAAGATGGGAAAATAAGAGAGTATGATTCTTATGAAAACGAAGAAATATTATATGTTCAAGGAAAGGAACAGGCCATTCATTTTTACAACTCTATTAATAAAACCCTGGAAGTATTTGTTTCTTCTTTTGGGAAGGAAAGGTCAAGCATTGATTCTTCGGTTGATGTTCTTATAAGATTAGTTAGAATCCCAACAGAATTATTTACATATAAGATGGTTCGAAATACTGTCAAAACAGCTGATGATCGTTTGGATACCATTATTGCTATTGACGAATTCGGAAAGCCATGCGTGTTATCAGGTGAATCTATTCAAATGGCAAAGTTCTATCCAGTTCATCACCCTCTTATCGGGGCAAGGCATAACTATGTGGGAAAGTATTGTAGCGAGAGTTCAATCAGTGACATTTATAGATTCTTACTCATAAAGTGGGAGGATTATCTAAAGACAGGATATGGGACTTCAGCAGATAGAGATTCTGATGATACTTTTGACATAAAAGAAAAGCGCAACGAGATACAAACGATTATCTCTACGAAGACTAAGAATACTTAGTCTTCGTTTTACACCTTGAAAGAATTCAATAATCTATTTGTGGTTGATCCGATACAAATCATTATGCTCGTAAAGAATAAGGCTGTCATATACGCCCGCGTCTCGTCGACCGGTGAACGGCAGAGCACGGCGCGCCAGGTGGCGGACCTCACCAGGTACGCAGAGGCCTCCGGAATGGAGGTCGTCGCGGTCTATGAGGAGAAGGCCTCCGGAGCGAAGAGGGACCGCGAGCAGCTGGCCGCGTGCAGGGCGTTCCTACTGGGGGGCGGGGCGCAGCACCTCCTGGTAACTGAGCTGTCCCGGTTGGGCCGCAGCCTCAAGCAGGTGCTCGAGGTGGTGGACGAGCTCACGGCCGCCGGCATCAACATCTACTTCCAGGCCCAGGGGCTGAACACCATCGTCGACGGGAAGCCGGATGCGACGGTGAAGGCGATGGTGTCGATGTTCGGAGCCTTCGCGGAGCTTGAGCGTTCCACCATCGTGGATCGCCTGCAGTCCGGACGCCGCGTCGCCCTGGAGAAAGGGACGTTCACCCCCGGCCGCCCGGCGGGATCGAAGATGTCTAACGAGACTCTCCTTGCCAAGTATCCAAAAGCCGTGAAGCGGCTCAAGGCAGGCCGCACCGTGCGGGAGGTGGCGATGGAATGCGGTCTGTCGACGAAGACCGTTCAGAAGGTCAAGAACGCCCTGAAATAGGGCTTCCCTCATTCATGTGCTTTGTCGATTTCATCCTCGCGGGTAGAGACGAGGATGATCGGGATACGCATACCTCCGGACAGCCCTTCAAGGCAATTGGCTATCCATTCTTGACCTTTGTTCGGTCGGTCATTGAAGAACTTGGCGGTAAGGCGCTCGGCTCCGCTGATGATGAGGGCGCGGACGAAACGGCGGTTGATGATGCCCTCCGCTTTGCGGCGCACCACCTCGAATTCAGGATTCTTCTGTTCCAGGACATGGATACGACCGAAGGATCGGTCCAGCGGAATCAGCGATTCGATAGCCTCTTTCTGGCCGTCCAAGGAGACACAGAGGACGTTGGTGTTCCATTTCTGACTCAAGACGGCAGCCATTTGAGCCACCATGTAGGAGGCGCTCACCTCATCGGTGGCACTGATGCGATGAACACCGATTTCGTAACCGGGGATTTGAGTAATGAATTCTGCCATATTGAAAGTTTTTTGGCAAAAATAGCCACACCTTCGGCAGAAATTCGGCAGATGCTAATAAAAGTATCTCCGGCACCCAATGTCACGAAAATGATTTTAGGGTGCCGGAGAATGCAAAACTGATTTCAACAGTGATTACTTTACAATGTAACAAGAGTACACATCTTTTTCCTTACCATGTGCGGTTACTCTCTTGGAGTAAGCCATTATTATTTGTCCACCAACTACTTGTTCCATAGGGACGAAACCGAGTTCCGTCATAAACCGTTTATATGCAGTCTTGTTGGTTTTCCCTTTACTATCAGAATAGTCATCAAAGCTCTTCCCCCTTGTCTCGTAAACAATTACGGGCATGAAAATAATATCGGCCTTCGGTTCGCAAAATGAACCAGCCAAATAGTAAAGTAGCTGATAACGAAGTGTCCCATGGCCATCCTCATCACCGTCCAAGTAGTCGTTCACGAGTTCATCAAGACGTTTGTCGGCTTCCGTATTAGTAAGACTATTTACGTATTGTCTTTGCCCGGCGATACTTTTTGAGCCAAAAGATTCATCTACTTTTGCTTCAACACCTATGAACAGAGCATTATTGTCTGCGTGCCCCCATATTGCAAGGTCCTGTATCCTAGGCCTGGGGTGACTGTCAAAAACACTGGCGAATTCGATTTTCGCAACATCCAAAGAGATATTATTCGTACCGAGGAAGCGATGAATCATTTCTTTCATCGACTCTTCACCATTGGGCGTTTCACCGATAAAATCTTCTGCCAAGCATTCCCCGCTTCTGCCATCTTTCCAATGTTTGTCTTCTCCGTTACTGTTATACGCCTCACAAAAAGCTTTTTTCCATTCTGCTTTGGAGGTAATCTCTTGTTCTCTGTAATAGTATTTCATTTTGCATAATTATTTGTCATCTTTTGTGCTATCTCAGCGATGCTATCCCTCAATCCGACTGGTTCCAGAACCTCAATAGTATACCCGAATGAGAGAATGTCCTGCTTGAAATCATAGTCTGGAGTCAGATAGTAGGCGAAGATACTATATCCTTTGTGGGTTTCTACTTCCTCCTGTGAACTGTGGAGCGGCAAGGATCGGAAGTAGCGAACCTGCTTGTCGTAGACTTTGAGGAGAACCTGCTGACTTTTCATATCGTCGTACTTTCTGACACCATATAGCGACTGGAACCAGGCCTTGGCATCCATACCTTCCGGCATCTTGAACGTGTCGGGGAGAATCTCGACCTCCAGCATCCGGTCCAGGGCGTACATATGGGGCTTGAAGTCCTTGTCATAGTCCTTGTGCCCGTATAGGTACCAGCGACGCTTGAATTCCCGGATGAAATACGGTTCTATTTCGTAGGTCATATCCTCCTCCATCCTATACCCTTGGTATCTTACCTTCAACTTCCGGTTGTCCCGGATGGCCTGGATGACCGTGGTCAGGAACTGATGGCTGGATGGCACATCCTCGAAGAAGATCCTGTCTTTCATTCCAGCACTCTCGTTCAACAACGAATTCAAGCAGAGGGCATCAAGCATCCAGGAACGGATTCCCTGTCCGTCCATGTCTTCATTGTTCTTGATGCGGTAGGTGTTGTCCCTGCGGTCACAGACGATTTCGATACCGAAGATGTCGGAAATCGCCTCTAAATGATTTGAGAACGTCCGTGCGGGCAGGTCACTTCCGAGTTCATTCACGGAACTCCGCCTCCATAGCGCCCTTATTTGGGCCGATGTCAGTGGTCCTCGGCTCTGGAGTGTTTCCAGTAGCCAGATGTACGATTTGAAATAGTTCTTTGCCATATCTAACCGCAAAGATAGCAAATGAATCGGCAAAAATATGGCTGATGTATAAAAATCATCTTCTGCCACAATCTTGCAGAAGCATAGCCGATATTTGGCCCGAAAAAACAAGATGGATACTATGACGATAATCGAAAGAATGTACAGCATCGTTGAGAAGATGCAACCGGAAGAAGGGAGAAACCGAGGGATCTCTTTATCCCGCATGGAAAATGCTTCCACAGACATTGACGAACTGGCCACTGCTCTGGGAATCAGCAGGATGCAAGCCTTGATGATAACGGTCATCGTGAGAAAGTCATACCGAAACGAAATCGATGAAAGGGAATTGGCTCAGACCCTCGACATCGATTATTTGCAGTTCCTGATGTATCACCAGGACCTGGTCAGCCTGCAGAGAAGCGGTTACATCCGCATGAATAAGAAGGGGGGAATTAAGCTCCCTAGAAGAGTCCTGGATGGATTGTTGGAGAACCGACCGGTTGAAGCAGACCCCAGGACAGGTCTGGGTGCCATCGACTTGCTTATTCGGATTAAAAGCTGGCTATCTATGCTTGAAGATGACCTTGGCAGTCCTGATGAGATGATCGACGACATTGATGAACTGATGAACTTGAATCCGGACAACAGTGTTTCCAAAACGGTTCGGAAGACAATCCGGAACATAGAGGGATATGAAAGAATTGTCCTATATGGTCTCATCTATCGGTATTACTTCGAGGATGATGACATGGTTGGATGGCATGACCTGGACGCGTATCTGCCGGAGAGAGATTACTCGTATCTGAAAATGGAATACAAACTCGAGCGCCTGTCGCTCCAGGCCCTCGGCATCATCGAGTACGCCGGGCGTAATAGCATGATGAGCAAGGATTACTTCAAGTTGAGCGATGACATCAAAGAACAACTCTTTGCCGATGTCGGGGGTATCAGGAAGGAAGAGAAGAAGGTGTCGGCCTCCAGGGAATTGAAAGCGACGGAAATCATATCCAAAACCCTGTTCTATAACCCTGCCGAAGGGCAACAGGTAAGCCGATTGAAAGAAATATTAAGCGCGGAGCGCCTGGATGAGATTCGCTCGAAGATGAAAGAAAAAGGGCTTCGTTCCGGCTTCACCTGCCTTTTCTACGGTGGCCCCGGAACCGGTAAGACGGAAACGGTCTACCAGATCGCCAAAGCGAGCGGACGCAACCTGTTCATCGTAGACGTCTCCCAGATAAAAAGCTGCTGGGTGGGCGAAAGCGAGAAGAATATCAAGAAGGTCTTTGACAAGTACAGGGAAGCTGTCAAGGCCGGAGGAATCATTCCCATACTTCTTTTCAATGAGGCCGACGCCGTCTTCGGCATTCGTCGGGAAGGGGCGGACGGTGCCGTTGACAAGATGGAGAACTCCGTCCAGAACATCATCCTTCAAGAGATGGAAGACCTTGACGGTATCCTCATTGCGACGACAAATCTCACCACAAACCTGGACAAGGCTTTTGAAAGACGGTTCCTCTATAAGATTCGTTTTGAGAAGCCTTCCAGTGAAGCGCGGTCATCTATCTGGCGGGCTATGCTGCCCAGCCTTTCCGTAACTGAAGCAGACTTCCTGGCCGGCGATTTTGATTTCTCCGGAGGACAGATCGAGAACATCGTCCGGAAAAGCGAGGTTCAATCCATCCTAGATTCATCCGAACCAGGATTTGATGATATTCGTGCATTCTGCTCTGAGGAGATTATCGGTGATGGGACGGGAAGAAAAAGGATCGGTTTTTGATTCCGCTCCATCCATCTTCACGGTACTATTCCGCGGTGGGAGCTTCGTACTGACAAGATTGTCGTAATCCATAACACATAGCCATTACGGCATCTTCCTCCTTGATTACATCCCTGAACCATTCCGGAGAAAGAACCTCAAAGGCGGCACCATGACGTAGAATCTCCTGCTCGAAGTCTTATTTCGGCACCAACCGGTAGACTGATAAAAGACAATCTAATTATACTGCAGGTGGTTCCTTCTCTGATAGTAATGATGCAGTAGTTACTGCAAAACAGAGATGGCTAAGATAAAAAAGGGTAACAAAGCAGTCATTTACGCCCGCGTCTCTTCGACAGGCAGGAGACCGTCAGAGCACTGACTGCTATCGAGAAACGCGAGCGTATTGTTCGGCCTTACAATTCATCTGGGAACTTGAAATAGCGGTAAAAATCAAGTACATCTTCCCCGGTTGCTTCTTTTGGGAAGATTACCTTTTTACGGGTAAGGGTATCTTCACGATCATTAACAAGATAGTACACGAAAACGAGGTCGTCAGTTCTCCATTTTTCAAGGAGTTCCTTGTCTCGTTCATCCATCTCGCCCTTTGCTGCTAAAGCAGCCTTCTTGCGTTTCGACAGATTGTTATAAAACTTGATGTAATCGCGGCGAACCTTGTCGGCGGCATGGTAGAGATCGAAACCCCATTCTTGAAATTCGTATCGCCCGTGTGTTTCATTATCGATTGTCCGGGCAAAGAAATCATACAGGTCAACACAGGTTCCATAAGAGCTCATGGCTCCGGAGAGATAATTAAAGACAATGATGTCAACTTGGCGCATAAATGTAAGTTTAATCTTCGTTTCGTTGTTTTTTGGACTGGTTTCGGGACTCTTTTCCTCCCTCAAACTGGGATTCTGCAGGTTTGGGAAAAGAGTCCGAAAAACCGTCGTTTGATGGACACTGATTAAGTTATAGTGAGGGGCCATAGTTCTGCTTCTTTTCTGCCCTCTTCTTTTCGCGCTCTTCTTCCTCGCCCAGGCGGAGGCTTTCGTCGTAGATGCTTTCGCCCTTCGCTTTCGTTGTTGAAGTCGCAGGGGACTGGTGGGGCCCAGAGGCGGCGACATGGGGTACGCGAATAGGCAGATTCGGTTTATTACTGCTCGGCGGAACCGTATCCCTTCGAACGGTAAGCCTTGCCCTCCGGGATGGCATTCGCGAATGCTTCTCTACTGTCGCCTGCTGGCTGTCGCGGGTGAGCGTCCAACCCTTCTTCTCCACGACGGTCTTCAGCCACTTGAAGTCCGTACCGGTCTCGCTTCCTTTCCACGCGCAGCGGGTGGCGCGGTCCAGGTACGTCACGCCGAAGGGCTCCCCGGTGCGCGTCCAGGAGAGGACGACGTAGGTGCCCTTCTTCGCCATGATGGCGCGGAACTCCTCGTAGGACTGCGCCTTGGCCGCCGCTGCTGCGGCGAGCGTCTCCAGGTGTTTCCTCTGTTCCTTCCTGGCGGACATGTTCGCCTCCTCGCACCGTTCCCGGATCCTCCGGAGCATCTCAACGCCGAGCTCCGTCTCCTTCAGTATCGGGGTGACGGGCTTGCCGTCCGGGGAGGTGCCGCTGGCTACGATCCGCTCTCCGTCACCGGCCCTCTCAATTTCCAGCAGGACGTTGTACCGCCGGAGCATAAGCCCCTGGATCTGCTCGAATGTCGAGAAATGCCAGGTGATCGCATCCTCGAAGGCGTCGGTGATCTGCCGGGTGAGAGGCGTTGCGGAGTCCCTCTTAAAAGGAGGGACGACCTTCTTCTCCTTGTCGGCGCCGGCGGCGGGTTTCTTCTCGGATGGTTTCTTCTTCGGCTCTTCCGGCTCGGGGAAGACGACTTCCGTCTCGGTATCCGGCTGGGCGCCCTTCCGCCTCTGCGCCTTCCTTTCCTCCTCTTTCTCCTCTTCGTTGAGCACGACCGTGAAGCCGTACTTGGGGGCCAGGCGCTTGAGATTCTGGCGAAGGACGAGCCGCTCGAAGGAATCGTTGATCTTCTTTCCGTCCTGGCCGCAGCGCGTGGACACGACGTGGTAGTGCATCCTCTCGATGTCCGTATGCTTGTATATTCGGTACGGCTGGTCCTTGTAGCCGAGACACTCCATCACGTCGTCGACGAATTGGACGACGTCCTTTTCAGACAGTTCCCGATCGGTCTCGGACGGGTTGACAGACATGTGGAAGGCCTGGTTCTTGACCTTGCCGCGCTTAGCCGTCTTCAGATTGAGAATCATCAGGCGCTCGAACTCTTCCAGGAGCGTCCCTCCTTCCGGGACGTTCCGTGTCGCGAGGACGTGGCCGTCCTTGATGCCCATGAGCTCCTCCTTGGTCTCGTGGTCGCGGACGCCGGCTTCGCCGTCCATCTTCTTCTCGTTGTACGCGACGGCGGTCATGACGTTCGGGTTTGCAGGCTGGATCTTGGCTATCATACTATTCGAATGTGTCGGGTCGGCCGATGGCCGTGTTTTCCATGTGTATCTGCGCTGCCAGGGCGTCGAGCTCCTCCTTGGTCGCGTTGTCCGGGTCGATGCTCATGTCGTCGGACTCGGTGACGAGGAAGTCGTTCAGTCCGAGCTGGACGGCCACCTTCCGCAGGAGCGCAAAGGATGCGTTCGTCGCCTTGACGAGGGCTGCGTGCCACTTGTTCGTCGCCCTGGTCCACTTTTTCAGGTTGACGCCCTCCTCCCTGTACAGCTGGCTCATGTCCCGGTCGTATCGGGATCTGATGTAGATGTACTGGCTGGTGAGCTCCATCAACTGGTAGCGCAGAAGCAGGGCGATGGAGTCGGGGCTTTTCGCCTTGACGAGGGCGTCGACTTTCCGGTCCGGGTCGAGACCGAACAGCTGGTGTCGAATGAATGCGCTCATGTTCGTCCAGCCATCTGCGCTCATCTGCACGCGAAGGAGGGCCCTCTCCTTGGCAGTCATCCGGACGCGGACGATGTTCTGGTTCATCAGCTTGCTGTAGGCTTGGCGGTCCTCTTTCTGCTTCTGCCTTGTATTACCTATATTACTCATATTCATACTATTACGCAGTATTCCTATCTTACCCGTATTATCCGTATTACCTATCTTGCTTGTATTACTTATATATACTGTATTTTTCATATTACTAAACAATACTAGCATACAAGCTGTCATTGCCCCGGAATGGACTGCCGGTCCTCGGTTGGAATGGTGTCCAGGAACATGGTCAGGGCCTCGGCCATCACGTCTTGGATCTTCTTTCGACGCCAGTAGGCGACGCTTTCCACTTGCCGGACGAGATCGAGGGGCAGTTTGTAGGTCTTCACTATTAGGGCTGGAACACCGATATTACTTGGATTTCTAGCCTTACCAGCCTTTTTCATATTAACCTTATTATTCTTCTTTTTCGTATTACTTGGTAATACATCTTGGGGCCCCACGACGAAGGGGAGGGGCGCTGTCAAGGCGCCATAATCATAATTAGGTGTAGGGTTGGTTTTCATGGCATTACAACGATCTAGTTAGGAGTTCTTGTACGAAGCCACCGTAATCCAAAGCGCCGTTAGATCTGGGCGAATATGAGAAGATATCCTGACGCGCGAGGACGGCGTTGTATAGCGGTCTTGAATGGCGAATCCGTGTCCTAAAAACGAAGTCAGGCGCCCACCGCCGGAGGATATCCTCGCCTTTCTGGTGCCCGGGAGAACCTGTATCGCAATCAGTAATCAGGATCCCACCAAGGCGGAGAGAGGGATTGGCGTCCTTTTTTACTGCCCACATCATTTGGACGAATTGTTGTGCGCCGTGCACACTGAATGGCTCAGGATTCGTGACGATTACAACGCTGGTAGCGGCATAGAGGGCATTCATCATTATTACGTTGTCCGACGGTGGGCAGTCGATGAGGATGTAGTCATATTTGTGGCGGATTGGGGCAAGCAGACGAGCAAGGAGTCCTCTGCAGTCTTTCACAGCCTTCCCTTCCATGGAGGCTCTGACCATGTCGGAAACCAACTTCATACCTATGCCGAACATCTGGTGGGACGCAGGGACTAAGTCGAGATTCTCGCGAATCTGGGTGATTGGCAGTGGTCTTGATTCGTCAATTAGGCACGAATACAGAGTCTTCTCCGGCTCTTGCGGCAGAAAAGCCAGCGTGAGGTTCGTCTGTTGGTCGGCATCTACCATGAGGACGCGCTTCCCTCGAATGGCGAGTCCGGCGCCGGTGTTGACGCAGGTAGTAGTTTTGCCTCCGCCGCCCTTGTCGACGGCAAAAGCTAGGATAGGAGTAGTTTTCGATGTCATGTGCCTATGCTTTGGTTTTTTGACGTTTCGTCTTGAAAATGTATTCCGGCCCCCAGGTCGGGACAAAGTCTCCGCTGGCCTTCATCCGCTCGATTTCGTCATGGAGAAGCTTCAACGCTTCGCGGTCGCGGTGTTCTTCCTTGATGCGGCGCTTGAGGATGAGTGCTTTCGCTTCGAGGCGTTTCTGGTGGTCTAGGTAGGATCGGATGAATCCAGTCACCGTAGTGTAAGTGATGCCATAAAAATCACCGAATTCTTTCGTTGCGCCCTTCAGGAGGGCGTCGGTGATTTCTATTGGCGTAAGCCACTTCATTCTCGGGTCGGCCATGACCGCCCGGTCCACCATGGCGGTCATGATGGCGAGGTCTGCCTCATTCTCGACCTTCTTCTGTGTAATGTAAATCAATAGTTGGATCTGCCCAAGCAACCACTGTGCTCGATCGGTTCCTGGTAGCTCACAGTACCTTTGGACGCGATGGTCTGAGATGACATTGGCGAGCTGTTCGGGGGTCTCTATGTCATTGCACCCCTGGATCGTCTGCAGGGCCTGAGCCTGCTCTTTGGTTGTTATCTGTTGTTCCATATAACTTGCCTAGTATTTGTAGTGCTTTCAGTGATTTGTCTTCGAATTGTTTGAGTCTTGAGGTGTCTTCAAGCGTAGCTGAAGTTGGTGCCGCAGCTGGAGGATGTTCGCGCTCCATCCAAGCACGGACCCTCACCGCGAGGTTGAAGAACTCGTCTCCCTCAGCTCGGATCATGGATGGAATACGATTGGAAGGCGAACACCAGAAGTCTAAAAACCGCTCCTGGGCATTCACGTCCATGTGGAATTCTGCCGCCACAACTGCGAGGTTTTTCGACAGGTGCCACCGCTTGATTTGAACGATTATTTCCGGGTCTCCCTTCGCCTCAGCCCTCTCCACGGAGGACAGAATGAACGGATTTGGGAAGGGGGGAGGGGGTTGGGCATTCGTGCTCGCGCGTCCGTTGCACGCGCTCATTACGCTCGCGCACGTGCTCGTATGTATGCCCGCGCTAGGTCGCGTCCTGGATTTTTCGGGGGGGGACATAGGGGGGGTGAGAGAGTAAGGAGGGGGTGTGGGGGAACCTCCGAGAGAGGTGGGGGATAGGGGGGATTCTTTTGGAAACGTTTCGCGAAATGTTTCGGAATCGTTCTGGATATCTATGCAATTGCTTGAGAGAATGCGAATTATGTGTTTCGTCTTGCGCCCGTGAAAAATCCCAATGAAACGTTTCACGACACAATTCGCCTCGAGGTCGTCGATAAATCGGATAACCCTAGTGACGGACCACTTCCATCGATACGCTAGTTCCCTGTACGAGACCGTGACATCCCCGTCCTCGGCGAGTAGCAGAAGGTCTATCCGGGCCATGGGCCGGCTGAACTGGACAGATAGCCAGTCAGGATCATGGAGTAGTTCTACTGGTACAAGGATTTTTTTTGGGGACGAAGTAGGCATGTGTTGCAGATTTCGCGTGAAATGCCTACCTTTGCTGCAGAACAAAATCCTCCGCCAAGAAGATTTACCGTCTGCCTGCAAAGGTTGGCGGTTTTTTTTACATTTGCGCTCGCCACGCGCGGAGGATTTCGGCTCCGGTCCAGTATCGGCGACCGTTGAGCCTTTTTCGTTTCGCACGAAGCAGTCCCTTCTCTGTCCATTTTATGACGCAACTGGTCGAGACTTTGAGCGCTTTAGCCGCTTCGCGCAGTTCATATTGAGCGGTTTCAACGACTTGGGGTTCAGTTTGAGTCATTTTTTTGTATATTTGTTCGTTTGACATTAGCTACGGGGTGTTTACTATCGTTACTGCAAACATCTACTTGCAAATGTACTAACCTTTTTTAGAAAAGCAAGTATTTTTTTTCACATCTGCGTAAAATAATGCCCAAAATCGCACGAAACTCACTCGTGAATCTGACGGCTTTTCGGCAGAGGAACGGGATTTTACAGAAAGACCTGGCGGATTATTTAGGTGTTTCTAGAGGCTACATCTCTCTGGTAGAGAGTGGACGATCGAATCTTTCGCCTGAGAATATTGGAAAGCTTTTTGCGAACCCTTACCACTGGAATGACGAAGATCTAGTTCCAGCATTTACCCGTCTTTGTCAGGTTCAGGATTACCTTTGTATAACGAAATACGGGCAACGAGAGGATTCAGAGATATCTGACCTTATCCCACCCGACGGAACTGTTGAGGCAATCAAATACGGTTACATCGATATTCCGGTGGATTTGGTGGATAAATGGTGTGCTGATTCTCCTGAGTTAAACAGAGAATGGTTGCTTACGGGAAAGGGGGAAATGATTACTGAGGGATCAACAAAAGTTCCTTCCCAGATAGAAGTATTGCAAGCAAAGATTGACAAGTTAGAAGCAGCCATCGAGGAATACAAGACTACTGTCGAGCGATTGGTGGGCTCTCTCTCGAAGCAGATAACAGAGGCTCTTCAGGTATTGAGCAATAAGTGAGTAAACTTTTTTGACAATCGTAATGTGATGAAATACAGCGAGTTACTAATAAGTCCCATAGCCTTCTAAGCTGTGGGTCTTGGGTTCGAATCCCAACGGAATCACGAAGGGCGACCGCATTGCGCGGCCGCCCTTCGCGATTCCAGTTTAATCCTTATTGAAGGGGCTGCGCCCCCTCAAACATTCGAAAAACCGAGACCTCGGTTTTTCTGTTAACCAACCGGGGGCCTAATCCCCCGGACCCCCTGCGTCGCTTCGCTCCGAAACACCTGACTTGTCCTGAAATGGGTTTACACTGAATGAAGAAAAACTGTAAACTATATAGACCACAATTCTCCGTCTCAGCCCTGTATATGTCTCGCTTGCGCACGCTGGCCCTTGGCCTAATCTTCGCAACCCGAAATTCGCAAAGCGGCTCGAGGTGTCTCTGACGTGCGTGGAGGGCACATCTTGCCGCTATGCCCGCCCAAATTATCGCGCAAAGAGGCTCAATAGGCCCCTAAGGAGTGTGGAATCAGGGTTGAGCCGCTACGCGAATTTCGGGTTGGGGCACCAAACAGCCGGGCCCCGTATTCTTCGTGCGTGCGAGATTTCGGCGCGTGGAAAAACACAATATGCCTTCAAAACGTGCTTTCAGCCGTGCTGCAGCACGGTGGGGAGATCAAGAAGCCGCCCAAACGTTCTTTCCGGTGTGCCTTTCAAAAAGGGGTCTCATTCTTCCACGTTTCCGGATTCACCCCGAGTTCAAAAGGGAGCGCCTCTTGTTCCGAAAGCTCTTGGAACCGGGGCATCTTTTTGCCGTCTCTTTCAATCTCCTCAAAGAACATGGCCTTGGGCCTGACCCAGAGCTGGCCAGCCTCCGAAACACTTTGATACACGACCATCTCCTCCAGGGTCTCGCTGTTCTTTGCGATGCCGATGAATCGATAGACGCCTCCCTTGAAATGTCTGTAGTACTTGTTCATGTGGCAAAGGTAGTGAAAAAGACCGCCGCAAAGTGCAGTTTGCCTTCAAAACGTGCTTTCAGCCGTGCTGCGGCATGGCAGAGAGAGAACTGCCGTCGAATGGAAAACGTTGACAATCAGTATGTTGTAGATTTTTGACTGGTAGAAAAACGCAAGGCAACAATGCGTAAAGTGGTGATTTTCAGCCGTTTCCATTCGACGGTCGCGAGGGGGGGGTGGAGACGGAGACCGGAAACGGGAGTTGAAACCAGGTGCCGGAAACTTCAAACCCTCCTGCCTTTCACAAGGGAGGAGGGTTTGTTACAACAATAAAAGGAACACTATAAACTTTAACTACTTAATGGCTTGCCGAGGGCAAAGGTACGGCGAATCCGGACGGCGGTCAATCCCAAGATGTTGGTATTTCGCAGATGCGTCACCATAAGTCGAAATGTGGCAAGAGTAAATGAAAGAATAATTATGCGCCTTCTTTGCATAAAAATAAAGAAAAACGAAATGAAACATTCAGGGACTACTTACAATTTAAAACAGAGAATACCGCTTTTGTAAGTATATAAAATTAGTGAATATCATTCCGCCCCAGCGAAAATAAAAAAAATATAGAAAAATATTTATGAAATTTGTTAAAAATGACTATCTTTATATGCTGAACTGACCAATGAAAACGTTTTAGGATATGTCCAACTCCCCCAACACTACGGTTCTGGACCGTTTCCTGCTCAAACTTGGGACGCTTCTTACGATGACCAAGGACGCATTGCTCGAGGATTTCCTCGGAGACCTTCCGTCCTATTTTCCCACCGCTCCTTCCAAAGTCCCGAAGACGTATGACGAGCTGAAAAGCCAGTTGTCGTCCGCCGAGGGATCCCTGTCGGCATTCATCAGCCATGTCTTCGAACGGCTGGGTTATGATCTGTCCAACTTCCAGAACAACCAGAAGCTGTACGATCTGGTTTCGTCCATCCTCACCACGGTGGACTCGATCGGGACCTCCATCAAGGATCTCGCCGACGAGGGGATCGACTGGGACAACGTCCGCATCGTGCAGGAGGAGGGAGAGGACGGCGCGGCCAAGTTCACGTTCGACGGTCTTTTCACGGTCAGCGAGGGGGAGAAGCACAAGTATGAGGTTCAGAAGGGCGGTTTCTCGGCGTCCGTGTCTTTCGGCGACGTCGGCGGCGGAAAGCTGCAGCCCCTGTTCAACCTGTTCTCCGACCTGTTCGACCTGATCGGAAAGTTCCGCGCCCTGGAATGGGATTCGATCGGCGGGGAGGCCGTCGCGTTCGGTTCGTTCGTAGAGGATTCCTTCTTCAACAAGGAGTTCGCTGAGCGACTTTTCGACCATATCCTCATCGTCCTGCTCCGCAATGCGAAGACGGTCTTCGACGAAGAGATCCGGGAAGTGTCGCGGAATGCGAAGGAACTGAAGAAACTCATCAGCCAGACCGGACAGGAGATCCGGAAAGGAATCGAGAATGAGATCAAGAAGCTCCAGGACGAACTCAAAAAACTGGAGAAACAGATTCTCGAGGCGGCTGCGGACGCCCGGGACGAACTGCTGGCGGAATACAATCGGATCCGGCGCGAACTGGACAAGCTGCTGCACGAAGCCCTTGGCGATTTCGGCCGGGTCGGCGAGATTCTGGACCGGATCTATCAGGTGCTGGACTTCCTGGGGCTCATCGGAAAGCAGACCATCGAAGTGGCGAAGTTCGTCAAGGATCCCGCCAAGATTCCCACGCCCGACCTTTCCGAGCTGGACGGAAACCTTGCCAAGGCTTTTCAGGACAGCGTCAACAGCGAGGTCGCCGACGCCAACGCCCTCATCAAGGATGCGGTGTCCGTCATCCGTGAGCAGTGTCCTACGGTGGAAATCTATGTCCTCCGCTGGTCGCGTGTCGCCCGGATGTTCACGGATCCCGCCGGTTATTTCCCGGAACAGTTCCCGGTCAAGGACTATGACGACGCCGCGGCCCTGGTGACCCGGATCTACACGCTGGTCAAGGCTTTCAATCCCGACATCCCCGACTTCAGCAGTGTCGGCGCACTCATCGATGACTTGATCACCCTTCTCAAGAGAGAGCTGGAGAAGGGGGCGAACACGGCGCTGAACAAGGTCAAGGAAGCCGTCAACCAGTTCATCGAATTCCTGAAGGAAATCAAGAAAGCCATCAAGACCTATGCGGACGCCATCCGGAAAGAGGTGGAGAACGGCATCAAGGAAGGTTCCAAGTTCCTGGAAGACCTGAAAAAAGGCATCCTGGACGAAGCCTCCTCCGTCCTGAAGAAGGCTAAGGAAACCGGCCATTATATATGGAAGGAGACAGGGCTCGCTTTCTGGACCTTCCAGAAGCAGCTTCCCGGGGAGCTGGTGGACTACATGCGGCCCATCTTCCTGGATCCGCTGGTCAAGGTGACCACCGAGAAGGCCAAGGAGCACGATCTGTTCAAGGAGATCGACCCCGCCCTCTGGGAGAAGGCGTGGAACGCCGAAGTGACCAAGGCGAAAAATGGCGGAAACACCATCCTGTCCCACATCAAGGACGAAGCCGGGAAGATCGAAAGCTATGTCACTCAGGTGTTCAGCCCTACGGTTTGGGAGAAGAAGGTCAAAAGCCTCGTATCCGACATCCAGCAGGAATTCAAGTCCCAGACGGGTGCGATATCCGGCATCATCGCCAGCGAGGACAGCCTGAAACAGTACGGCAAGTCACAGGTGGACCTTTTGCTCTCCGGCAAAGGCCTGGACAATCCGTTCTCCGCGCTGAATCCGGCGGCTTACCTTTCCATCGTCTCCGATCATGTCAAGGCGATGATTCCGTCCGACCTGGACGGGTTCTTCCCGATGTTCAGGGATGCGGTGGAGAAAGGCTTCACGGAACTGATTGGCGGCGCTGATGCCGCCGGCAAGGAAATCTACGCGCAGGGCAAGGCCGTATGCGGCGGGGCGGAAGCCTACGCCGCCAAAGTGAAGGCCTTCGCGGACGATGTCTTCGTGTCCTACTGGGCCGCGCTCAAGGAGTCGGTCTGGAAGACGGTCATCCGTCCTTTCCAGGCGATGGTCGAGCGGACGGTCAGGCAGTTGCTGCGTGATCTGATCCGGCAGGTGGTCGATGAGGTGAAGAAGGCGCTTGCGAAGGTCATCTCCAACAAGGAACTCAATCAGGTGGTCCAGGGCGTGACGGAGGCCGCGAAGGAGGCCGCCGCCCTGGCCGCGGAAATCCTGGAACTGAAGGAGGAGGCCGGAAAGGTCTCCTGCTGGGAAGACAGCCTGCACTTCGCCGTCCGGGTGTACCGCGCCATCCCGCAGCCCGTCAAGGAAGCCGTGAAGGACCTGGTGGACCTCCCCGACCTGTCCGGATTCTTCGACGACGTCTCGCTGCCTGACTACAAGCTGGATCTGGACGGGAAGTTCCTGTCCGTCAATTTCTACCAGTCCGAAGTCATCACGGCGGGCCTGGTCGCCTATGTCGGCCAGCGGAAGGACAAGGAAAAGAAGGATGCAGACGGCAACCCTCTGATGGTGTCCGGTGTCTATCTCCTGCCTGTCATCCAGCACAAGCTCAACAAACAGATCAATCTGGGAAGCAGCCACATGCTGACGGTCAAAACGGCGGCTGGGCTGGATCCCAAGAAGCCGCTGGGGCTGTTCTTCGCGAAGCCGGCCGGTTTCGACCTGCCCACGGTGGACTTTGTCGGCAGCGAGAAATCCGTTTCGGCGAATCTGACGGTCAAGTTCGAGCGAGGACAGATAAACCAGCCCGCGAAGAAACTGTACCTCTACGGTTCCGAGGACAAGGACGAAGTCCTGTCCATCACACTGGAGAATTATCCGCAGGAAGTCTATCTGGGCTACAACGGAGAACAAGGGTTCAACGCCGCCTATCTGGGGAAGCTTGAAGGCCTGAATTTCATCCTCCGCCTGCAGAACGTGAACGCCTTCTTCGAAAAGATTCTGAAGGGGCAGATTGAGTTCGGGCTGGACAAGCTGGAGCTCGGCTACGCCCTCAAGGAGCGGGAGGGCCAGAAGAAGGGGCTGACCATCGGCGGCGACGCCCATGTGCGGATCCCCCTCAAGCCCACCATCAACCTGAAGGCGGTGAAGCTGGACAACCTGGCCCTTGATCTGGGCACCCTCGATTTCCGCGGTCTGGATCTCGGCATCAACCTGAACCTGACGGCCGACCTGGGTCCCGTCACCTTCACGCTGCCCGACCTGGGCTTCGGGCTCGACTTTGAGTTCATGACGCCGGACTTCCGCTTCGGCAGCCTGGACGTCAGCCCGCATTTCAAGTTCCCGGACGGCTTCGGCATCGCGATCGACATCGCCGACGTAGTCAAGGGAGCCGGCGTCGTGAAATGGGACATCGCCAAAGGCGAGTTCCTGGGCGGCTTCGAACTCTCGATCATCGACCTGTTCAGCGTGGGCGCCCTGTTCCTGCTGAACATCAAGAAGCCGGACGGCAGCAAGGGCTTCTCCTTCATGGGAGCGATCAGCTTCTTCTTCCCCGGCTGCGGCATTCCGCTGGGCATGGGCTTCAGCCTGACGGCGATCGGCGCCTCGCTCGGCGCCAACCGGCGGATTGACACGAACCGGATGCGGGACGCCGTCTACGACGGATCGCTGGAGGCGGTGATGTTCGTCAAGGACCTCAAAGAGAACCTCTCCACGGTCCTGGCCAACATGACGTCCTTCTATCCGATGGAGGAAGACCATTTCTTCTTCGGCGCGATGGTGCAGATCACCTGGGCCCAGATTCTGAACTTCACCTGCGGCGTCTTCATCCAGATTCCGGATCCGATCATCGTCATCGCGGGCGGCGTCCATCTGAACATCGCCGACGCGGCCGAAGGGCTCATTTCGATGCATTCGAACTTCATGGGCGTGTTTGACGTCCACAAGGGAATTGCGTTCGACGCCGTCCTCTATGACACCAAGTTCGTGGGCATTGAGTTCCATGGAAGTGTCGCGCTCCGGATCTATTGGGCCGGCGATACGAAGGGCTTCATCCTTTCCGCCGGCGGTTTCCATCCGAGCTATACGCCCGAGCCGGGATTCGACATTCCCGACATGCAGCGGATCGGATACAAGATGGGTTGCGGTCCGCTCTCGATCAGCAATGACGTTTATCTGGCCGTCACTTCCAACACGGTCCAGTTCGGCTCCGATTCCCGCCTGAAGGTGGGCTGGGACAAGTATGGCCTGCATGGCTACATGTACTTCAACGTCCTGTTCCAGTTCAACCCGTTCCGCTTCATGTTTGACGCCGGCATCGGCGTCGCGGTCAAGCTGTTCGGCGAGACCCTGCTGTCCATCGACCTGTACCTGGAGGTGAGCGGACCCGCCCAGTGGCACATCGCCGGAAAGGCGAAGTTCAGGATCATCTTCACCTTCCACGTCAAATTCAGCGAGACCTGGGGCAAGAAGCAGCAGGTGGGCGAGCCGAACTATGTCGACCTGCTCCCGATCCTCCGGGACGAATTCGACAAGGACGACAACTGGACCGTCGTCAAGAACGACCTGGTGGACGGGCTCGTCATCACCGGCGTGCCCGAGAATGGCGTCTTCGCGATGAATCCGTCCGACTCGCTGTCCTTCAGCCAGGAGATGTTCCCGCTGGACACTGACATAGACAAATACGGAGATGCGACTCCGAATGACGCCAAGCGCATCAAAATCACGGAAATCAAGATCGATGAAGAGACCGTCGAAGGATTCCGGGAGGCCACGACATCCTTCGCGCCGGCCCAGTACCAGGATATGTCGGATGAGGACAAGCTGTCGTCACCTTCCTATCTGGACATGCCTTCGGGCTTCACGATGAGCGCCAACGCCGCTTCGAAATGCGATCTCGACGCGGTCAAGATGACCCTTGCGGACATTGACTACAATGTCCAGGAAGAGGGCATGGACTGGAAGAAATGGACGAATTACGCCAAGAATAACGAGACTGGGGCGAGTGCACCCAAGACGGTCGCCGCCAAGGCCTCCGTCGACTCGGTCGCGGCCAAGGCGGTCGCGGGCAAGACGCCCAAGAAGGTGAAGGCGAAGGTCGCCGTTTCGGCCGCTCCTGTGGCGATGAAGAAGGACTTCAAGTTCGGCCGCCGCATCGCGAAGGGCAAGGTCCGGGTGGCGGAGGATGAAAAGAAGGGAGTGGTGCTCGTGTACCGTCCGGCGTACCGCCGGGACGAAACGGGCTTCAACCGCTATGTCGCCCAGCTGGACCGGATGATGTCCGGCAGCGTGCGAGGCTATGTCTCGAAATTGGAAAAGATGGATAATCAGAAAAAGTAAGACAGGGCTATGAATACAGGAGACACCTACTTTTTCCCCTGGGTCCGCAAAGGACTGTCCAAGAACATCGGTGAAGAGGAAGTTTTCGGAATTGTCCGGGACAACGACAAACTGGCGCGCCTGCGTCCCGTCATCTCGATCCATACCAAGTACCGGGCCTATACCGGCAAGAGCGACAGGGAGGGGAAGGAACGGATCGATGACAAGGACGTCAGGCTGTTCGGTCCCGGCGATGTGACGGGGGTCCGTCCGTCGGCGGTTTCTCTCTGCCATCCGAACGCCGGATCGGCGGATTTCCCTTGCAATTATTTCCCCTATGTCGAATTCTGGGAGCCGGATTTCCCGTGGCGCTATACGCCCGCCAAGGCGACGGCTGACGGCCGTCTCCGCCCTTGGCTGGCCCTGCTGGCGTTCCGGGCGGACCAGATCACCATCTACAAGCCCGACAACCAGTTGCCTTATCTGGTATTCGGCGGTGATGAGAAAGCGTACAAGGAGGTTTTCTATGATATCCGGGAGCTGTCCCGGGCGGCCCACGCCCAGGGGCAGGGAAAAGATGTTGAGACGGCCACGCTTTCCCGTATCATCGGCCTTCGCGGCTGGGTGGAGGGAAAGGAGCATCGGGAAATGGTCCCTTTGGAGTCGTTCACCGACTATGTCGCCTGCGTGGTGCCCACTTTCGAAAGCGGCCGTCTCCGCGGACTGGGGTCGGATCTGGAGTCTCTGGCGGACATCGTGGCCCAGGCTCCGGCCTGGGAAGCTGAGTACGCTGACCAGAAAGCGAAGACCCGCGGGATGGAATTCCCCATCTACTACTCCTGGACGTTCCGCAGCGGCGACCAGTCCTTCGAAGAGCTGGTCAAGTCGCTGACTTTGGGCCAGTCCGGAAAAGCTGGTGTGAAGGTGGATGTCGCCCATATGGGCGAGGGATTTGACTATCAGACAGTTCCGCATGATGATTCCAACATGTCCATCATCATGCCGGCGGCTACCCGGGCTCCTGAGAAGACGGATGACGCCGCGTTCCCGGCCTCTTCCGGAAATACGGAATCCATCCTGTATGACCATCTTTCCGAATTAGTCTGCTCAAACCCCGTCTTTCTGGAGAACGCCATGCAGATCGGCCAGCCCACGGGGGGTATGCCGACAGAGGGGGACGATCCGGTCGTAGTCCCGCCCGTGTACGGCGCCCGCCACGTGATGGCCACCTCCCTGAAAGCGGAGGACGATAAGGGCAACACCTGGTTGTCCCGGCTCAATTTGGACGTCCATTACCGTGCGATTGCCGGACTGGGCCGGAAAGTCATTCTGGAGAATCAGGAAGTGCTGATGGACCGCGCCTGGAAACAGGTCGAGGCAGTCCAGGCCCTGAACCGGCAGCTTTATCGCCGCCTGCTCAGTATGGGAGCCAACACATCCCTGCAGGGCAAGGTCCTGGGCCAGTACGGGAAGGACAACAAATACCTCGCTTCCCTGATGTTCTACCTGGGATCGATGAAGGACGCCGAATCAAAGAACGCCGCAGGCAAGGACGTGTCCATATCTTCCGTCCTTTCGGGTCTCAACGTGCCGGAGGCCTTTGCGACACCGTCGTTCCATCGGATGACCGACCAGGTCGCCAAGTTTGTGGATGGCCTCGACACCAAGTCGGTGATGGAGAACATCCTGGAGCACCAGACCTTCCGGTTCCCCGAGCAGGAGTGCCGGCACTCTTATAGCATCGCGGCTCTGCGGACTTATGCGGATGATTCCTTCAATGCGTTCTTTGGCCGGATCATGGGAACATACATCAGACCGTATTACGAGCCCCATGCTGTGCTCGCATATGTTGATGGGATTGTCCCGCAACCTTTTCCGGGAGTTCCGGTTGACAAGCATTACATGTATGAAACACCGCAATCCTCTTTCGACCATCTCATAAGGTTGCCTGAAACCTTTAAATCGGCATCCTTCGAACATTGGAACGGAGCACCCGTTCCAGGCGGAATCGTCAATTGGTATGTCTCCTTTTTCCAATATGCCTACAGTCATAACCTGGCGCCCGCGGGTGATCTCTACAGCGTATTGAAATATTTCTTTGACGGTGAATACGACTGCCATCCCTGTTATGGATTTGCACACCCGGCTGACGGGAGTGCCATCCATGCTCCGAACCTGATCGGTTATCCGGCCAATATCTATGTCGAATTATTCGGATCGGAGAAGCCCATCACCGCATTCCGCATGCTGGGGAACTATCTTTACATTGTCAACGAGACTGTGATGCAGCACCTTGCCCTCTCCATGGGAAGTGCGCTGTCTTCGCAGATCGCACCGGTCATGCCCGTTTACAATGTCCCTGGCAGTGGAGACAGGGTCTCCGCCCTGATGCCTGAGATTTCGGAGTACCATTTTGTAGGAGGAGGTACTGGCGGAGGTGGTCATCACTATTACTGGACATCACATGCCGCTGATTATGTAAGGGCCGGCTTACCGGAGAATCTTCCGCCGACTTCCTATTCCAGTAACGCCAATCCGTCCCTGCCTTTGAGTAAGGAAGAATGCAGCGACCTGTACCATAGGGCCTTCACTTATTTGAGCCGGCCTTCCCGGATTGACATCAAGCTGGGCGCTCTGGGACATTACATTCAGTATTTCGAAAGCGAAGATAATTATAAGGCGTTCCTGTTCGCCCGGAGGGACAGTTCCGACTTGTCTTTCATCCGGATGTGGAACGAGTATAATGATTGTGTCTGCGAACTCGAGCGTCTGTTCCCCTCCGCTGCTTCGGACATGAGCGAGTCCCTCGGCATTGTGGATTCTTACTATGATTCGTTCTCTGATGCGGCGGACAAGGAAGAAACGCAGCCGCCCACGATGAAGAACGAACTGGCGTACGAAGAGGCGATGGACGTGGTCAAGGATTACTACAGCGAGTTTTACGCCGATACGGAAATGGGCGAGAAGCTCCGCAATGAATACATCAACGAACTGCTCCGGACGAAGTATCCGATCATCGCTTACCCGATCTTCCCCGAGCCGGCCTACTACTACCTCAAGAAGGTGGATGACGACTTGATTCTGCCCGGCGCCGGAGAGCTTCCGGACGACAGCGTCACCGTGTTCAAGAGCAATTCGGCGTTCGTGGAGGCCTATCTGGCCGGCATGAACACGGAGATGGGCCGAGAGTTGCTGTGGCGGGAGTATCCGACCGACCAGCGCGGCTCCTATTTCCGTAAGTTCTGGGATTCGGAAAGCAGCGTGAGCAGCATTCGTCAGCAGACTTTCTTCGACATCGAACCGATGCATGACTGGAAGGGAGCGCTGGGATCCAATATGCTGCAAGGGAAGGAAAACCTCCTCATCTTCGCCATCAAGGGCCGCCTGATGCGCCTGTATCCCACCACGCGCATCTATCTGGCCAGGGCCGTTTCGCCCAAGAAAGGAAAACTGGCCTTCGATCCGTCCGCGACGGTGGAGAACAAGGGCATCTATCAACCGGTGATGGAAACGTTCCTGGATGACTTGCTGGTCCTCGGATTCAATGTTTCGTTCGAAGAAGCCGTCGGAAATCCCGACAAGAAAGACTACGGCTATTTCCTGACCTTCCAGGAAGACGTGCAGGGCCTTGATTTCATAGGCGAGAAACCCGACGAGGATTTCGATGAGAAGATGAATCCCGCCGAGTTTGCCAACAAACTCAAGAACGACCCCTCCGTCATGGGCAAGCATGTTTCTCTTTTCCTTAAATAAACGGCATGATATGGGCACAATCAACGATCATACATTGCAGGCGACCCTGAAAACATACTTTGACAGGACTCTTTCAGCCATCGACAGTAACCAGCCGCTTCTCCTTTTCCCGGTCCGATTGGAGACGCATTTCAGGAACTCCCCCCGCCGGGAACTGTGCGTCCGTATTTTTCCGGATGAGATATTTCTGGATTATACCCGGACGACCCTGTCGCCCGACGAACTGCAGGCGGGCAAGGAATTCTGGATCCAGTGGTTCATTGCCAGCGGCAGCACCCACTGGGAGTTTGCGGCCTGGGAGGCCCTGTGCAAGAAGTATCCGCCCGCTCACGCGGCTTGGGTCGCCCGAATGACCCGGATTGCCGACTTGGACAAGTATCGAGCCGAAAACAAGGAGGAAGGCATCCCGCAGGGCAGCCTGTATTACCGTCGTCCCTATTCGCGGATGGATTTGGTGGACAAGGCCTGTGATACCATCAACACGAGCCTTACCGGCGTGATCCTGGACAAGTCATTCACGCTCCACGAGGAAACGGGGGAGTATGAGAACGAGTATGTTCTCCGGACGTGCCTGGAAACCATCAAGGATGCCACGGCCGTCATCGACCGGGATCTGATGTCCTGTGACGTCATCGTGGACTACATCTATGACAAGGTGGATGACACCCTGCAGTACCTGATCGGCCGCCTGGCTTCCTTCCGGGAGTTTTACGACCGGTATCCTGACCTGTATGCCAACAATCGCCGGACCTTGGAGATCTGGGACAAGGACTACACGATCCTCCGCTCCATGCAGCGGGACATGGACATCCTGGCGAAGAAGCTCGAGGGTAAGCGCATTTCGCTGGACGAGATGGTCCGCCGGTATTTGGACGATCCCAAAAACGATGTCTTCGACGCAAAGGTGGAAGAGAAAGGGTCCGCCCCTCATAACCCGAAGCCCCATCTCCTTCCGGAGCAGTTCCTCGTCATCGCGGAGACGCTCGAAACCGGGAAAATGATCTATCGTTTCGGAACCCGCGTCAATCCGAACCTCCAGATGGTTCCGACACCGCAGGCACTGGAAGAATCAACAGCGCTGGACGGGCTGGGCGAGATGGAATTGGAAGGTCCGCTGAAATGGCTTACGGATTATGACCAGGCCGTAAACGAAGGAATGGCGGTGTCCATCCCATTGGAGGACGGCGTCTCCGGGTTCAAATATGTCTATGCCCTGGGTGTCCGAAAGCGATTCAAGGAGGATTCCATTCTCTTGCAGAATCTCATTTCCGGTCATAACTATCTTGGGGATGGGATGACATTCATCCGGAAAGACAGCCCGACCAACCTGGTGGAAGGAGGTTCGGGCCCGGACGACCTGCCTGAGGAAGAGGAAATCCGCCTTCGGTACAAGATGGAGATCCTCCAATCCTGGAAGTTCAATCCGGATTGGGAGGAAGACTCCCGGGAACTGGCCGATGTTCTCAAGATCGATTTCGGAGAGAGTTTCGGCTGCGTCCCCCATTACGACCGGAAAGACCGGTTGAAGACGAGAATTGCCACGCGTGTCCTTTGGGACCGTGTCGTGAAGCGGGTTGATTATGACGATGAGGATTTCCGGAAGTTCCTTGACTTCGTCGGATGCTTCCTGGAAGAGAATGTGACAGCCGCCGGACCGTTCCCCATGTTCCGGATCGGTGATCTTCCTTATGGTGTTCTGCCCGTAACTGACCATGAACATGTGTGCCAGGCTGTCTGGAACAACGATGACGCCATGCTCAAGGTTCTGTATGATACCTTGATCAGCCTCGGAAACGAATGGAAACGTCTCCGCAAGACAAAAGTCGTCGCGGCCGAGCGGCTTGCGGGCCCCGACGCCGAGAGAGACTATCTGAAAATGATCGGCCAGGCGCCTCGCTCGCTGGATGTCTTCGGACGATACATGATTGACTCGCCCCTGCTTCCCGACCGTGGGGCCAATCCGCCCGGTGCCCTTCAGGAGCTCAATGATACGGATGCGCTTCGGGCGACTCCCGTGTCGGACGCCGTGTCTTACGCCTCCCTGTTGGAACAGCGGGATTCTGTAAAGGCGGCGCTCAAGGAGCGGGGAATCGAAGTGGACGATCTTGAGGCGGACGTTTTGGTGTATGAGTTTCTGGACCTGTTCTCCTATCGGCTGGACGCCTGGTTCACGGGCATGGCCTGCTACCTTCAGAATCATCCCGAAGTTCGTTTCGGCAAAGATGTGCACAGGAATCCCGCCATCGGTGCCTACGGCTGGGTGTTCAACCTGCAGGAGAACCGGGCGCAAGGCTCCAAGGCGAAGGATGAAGGGGAATACATCCTGGCTCCTTCCATCCAGCACGCCCTGACGGCCGCCGTCCTGCGTGCCGCCTACCTGAACACGCAAAAGAACGGCGATGACTCGCACATGTGCGTCAACCTGTCCTCCATGCGGGCCCGGACGGCCCTCCGGATGATCGACGGCCTGAAGAACGGCCTGTCCACCGGTGTCGTCCTGGGTGCGGACTTGGAGCGGTATCTGCACGACGCGTACAATCTCTATGGTGTCTGGATGGATTCGCTCATCTATCCGCTCCGCCAGCTTTTCCCGCAGAACATCAACATTCCGGCCGGAAAGACGAAGGAAGGACGGATCCAGGCCGCCAACTATATGATGCAGGTCATCAATGGCGAGGCGCTGCTGAACACTTTCCTGACCTCCTGGAATTACAACGGACGCGTTTCCAAATGGCTGTCAGCCAACCGGAAGGGCCAGGATTGGTACAAATTGTTGTGCAAACAGGTCGTTCTTGAAATCGGTGATTACAAGAAATCGAACGTGAAGGCCACCCAAAAAGAGCTGGAACAGAAAACGAAAGAATTGGAACTGAAGCGGAGAGCGCTGTTTGAGTGCATCGAGCGGATGTACGACGCGTACGACGCACTGAACGACCTGCTCCTGTCCGAAGGAGTCCATCGGCTGATGGTGGGAGACCCCGCATCTTTCGAGGCCATCTCGAAATTCATGGCCCGCGGAAACGGCAACCTGCCCGATCCGGCCATTCTTCAGACTCCTATGGATTATGCCGCCGTCTCCCACAAGGTTGCCCTCGCCCTGCCGGCCACCGCCCAGGCGACGGGCTGTCTGGGGAAGGCGGAACCCGCGCTGGACGCCTGGGTTCGGGAAAAGCTCGGATCCATGGACAACATCCGGTTCAAGGTCGCTTACCGGGAGCTGGTGGACGGTCCGGTCTCCTGGAGTGACGAAACGCTGGGCGGAATGGGCGTCCAGCCGCTTGAGTACCTGTATCTCTCCGCCAACGATCATGCATTCAAGACTTTGCTGGAGTATCGGTGGCGTATCCGGGAAAAGCTGTTCCAGGGCAGCGTGACCATTTTCACGGGCGATCCTGCCGAAGGCGAAGTCTTCGAAATGGCGCCGCTGCCGAAGTTCTCCCTGTACGAAGATTCGCTGCGGATCGGAACCATCCGTTCGCTGCTGAACCAGGCTTCCGTCATGACCGTGACGGACTGGAATCCCGACATCGTCTCGGATGCCGACATCGCCGCCGCCACCGATCTGGAGGAACTCGCCGGCCGGTATGCCGCCTTGTCCGGTTCCCTGGAATCGCTGGTCTACCGGATGAAGGGGCTTATCGACGATTACCGGCCGGAGGAAGGCCTTTCGGATGAGGGCCTTTCCGATGTCCTTTCCCTGCAGGCCGAGTGCCTGGCGGCCGGTCTGGTCGATGCCGCGGCCCAGTACCCTGTCGGTCTGTCCTTGACGGGAATCGGTTTCGTGTCCATGCGGGTGGCTTACGATGAGATTCTGCAGCGCCAGTCGCAATTCATGGGCCGGTTCGCCGTCATTCGCAACGCGCTCCGCGCCCGTCTGGCTGAGGCCGCAGAACTGGCTCCCGCCACCAAGGAAGCGGGATCGGTCTCCGCTTATACGAAGGCGATAAAGAAACTGACCCAGGAGTCCTTCATGGTCATTCCCAAGTTCCGCCCGGCCGCCTGTCTCAACGAGGACTGGAAAGATGTCCACCAGATGTCGCTCCGTGCCGGCCTGGCCGCCTATGATGACCTTTCCGAAGAGAGATTCCTGGACTGGCTGGATGAGGTCGGAGCCGTGCATGCCGGCGTCAAGAAGTGGAATGAAATCGCCCGGTTCCAGGAAATGGCCGGACTTCCGGACGAACCCCCCGTCATCCTGCAGCAGCGGGAGACGAAGGCAAAGAGCCGCCAGTGGCTGGGTGTGCCCCTGCCGGAAGGGGAAGAACCGGAAGATGCGGACAGTCTGGTCATATTCGGCAGGCAGCGGCTGTCGCTCCGTACGGACAGCAGCCCCTGCGCCGGCCTTGTCTTCGACGGCTGGATGGAATACCTCCCCTTCGAGGACCATACGGCCGGCATGGTGTTCCGTTGCGACCAGCCTGATGCGGAGGCGCCCCAGGCCATCCTTCTGGCGGAATACCCGGAACTGGCCTATACCCGCCATCCGAACTGGGATCTGGAGCACATCCAGAACATCCTGGCTTCGACTCGGTTCCAGATGATGAACCGGGCGGTGGATCCCGACCTGATCGCCCAGGATGACAAACTGTCGCGGATTTTCCCGCTCCTGACCGATGCGCATATCAACGCCCGTCGGTTCCGGGTGTTCTCTTCGTCTTATGTCCCTCCGAAGGGCAAGGTCCGGGCGATGCTCGACACCATCGTCTTCGGCAATATCTTCGAATTCATGCCCGGCGGTCTCATTTTGAAAGGTTTCCTCAATATCGACAGCAATGACTAGTCAGAAAAACAACCCTTCCCGCATCCCGCTTTCGGCTTGCGAACCCAATGAAATTGACAAACGCGGAGATTGGAAAGCTCGGTTGTATCGTCGTTTCGAACCCCGGACCTGCCGCGCGGACTATTCCCAGGCGCTTTCCTTCGAGACCCATGATCCGATGTGGATGCTGGCCCGCCAGTGGCAGTTCGGCCGCTTCCGGGGGAACGATTGCGGAACTGCCGTCAAGGCCAAAGTGAGTCTTCGACGTTATCCGGTTGATACCATGGATCCTGGTAAATCGCTTCCGTTGGGCGGCACCCTGTCCCCGTTGGATCCGTGGGAGCCGGCCGTCGAATCCATAGCGGCGAAGGAGACTCTTGCGGTGCGGGTGGAATCGGCCGCCCATCTGCGGAGGATGATCCGGCATCGTTTTCTGCCCGGCCAGGCCGAGGCCCTGTTGGAAAAGCTGCTGAAAGCCTACCGGCTGGAGACGGAATCGTTCCGGGAAAAGAAGGACGACGGAGTCGCCGACCTCGTCGAGGCCCTGAACAGCCGGCGGACGCGTTTCGCCGCAGTCTATGGCGGACGGACCTTTGACGGGACCAAGGCCTTCCGGGACAAGAATTTCGTCAAGGCGGTCAAGGGAATTGTCCCCGACGGTGACATGCGGAAACTCCGTGAAGATTACGTCCGGTGGTATGAAGGAAGGTATCATCCTTCGGCTGGTGAGGATTCGTACTGGAGCGGAGACAAACTGGGTTATGAATTCTCGATGGTCAGCGGAAGCCGAAGATTCGTGGCGGAGAATTACGCGACCGGCCGCGTAGGCTGGTATTCCTTCGATGTCAAGGAGAATCAGAACGTGACTGACCGCCATTATTCCAAGACGTTCTCCTATATTCCTACGCCGGCTACTTTCCCGGGGGCGCCCGCCCGGCGCCTGTGGGAATATGAAAACCGGCCGGTCCACTTCGGCAACCTGACCAACAAGGATGTCTCCCAGCTTGCCAGCGCCGTGATGATGGAGTACATATCTCTGTACAGCAACGACTGGATGATCGTCCCGGTCCATACGAAGCCCGGCATGGTCATCGAAGTGGCGGAGGTGGAAGTGACCGACTGCTTCGGCATCAAGCAACGCATCCGGAGAACGCCGGAAGAGCATGACAACAAGTCCAAGGAGGTTTCGTTCCCGGACCGCTGGTCGCTCTACAGCATCTCCAGGGCGGATGCTTACGCGTCGGGGGATTTCAGAACGTCGAAGGGACTCCTCATTCCGGCGTCACTGCTCCGGGTGGAGGAAAGCGAACCCATCGAGTCCGTCCAGTTCATGCGGGACGAAATGGCCAACATGGTCTGGGGCGTGGAGGAGATGATCGACGATGAAACCGGCGGAACCCTGGACGGGAAGTCCATGTCCGACAAAGTCCTGTCCTTCATCGACAGGGGGGACGGTCCTGCCGTGGAGCCGGAGAAGGATGCCGAGTACACATACCTGATTCAGAACCGGGTTCCCATCAACTGGATTCCGTTCATCCCCGAACACTTGGGCGGCGAGGCGGTCGGCCGAGACATCCGGTTCCGCAGAGGACGAATGCCGGTTTATTACGGGACCGGTTACCGTTATGTACGTCCTTCCACGTCCATCCTGGCCACCAAGTGGAAGGATGGACGGGTTGTTCCTTTCTATGTCAACGAGGAAGAAGTTCTCCGTTACGGGACCAAAGTCATCCTTACGGCCCAACGCTCCCGGTGGACGAACGGAAAGTCCTATCTGTGGTATGGGTACGCCAAACGGATCTCCGGTTATGAGGCGAACAGCGGACTGCTGTTTGACGACCTGCAAGCTATAGAACCGAAGAAATGATTCCTGGCATCCATATTCTCAGTACCGCCCCCTCCCGCCGGATGCGGGCGGGGAAGCCATTCAGCATTCCTTTCTTTGAACTGGCATGTCTGGCCCTTTCGGCGGTCATGTGGCGGAAGCTCAACGGCCCCATCAAGTTTTATGTGGACCTAGAAGGATATGACTGGTTCAAGGAGCGCGATCTCCTGGATCTCTGGGACAGCGTCGACACGGATACCGTCGAGGCGATTCCGGAAGAAATCAACCAGAATGTGTTCTGGGCGTCCGCCAAGCTGTTCGCTCTCAGGCAGGAACGGAAACCCGTCGCGATGGTGGATACGGACCTGATTGTGTGGACTCCGCTCGAAGGACGGTTGAAAGGCACCCGGCTGACCGTCCTGCATCGGGAGGAGTTCAGTGAGTGCTATCTGCCTGCGAATGTGCTGAAGATCCGAGAGGGATATCATTTTGATCCGGAATGGGATTGGAGGATCTATCCATGCAACACGGCGTTCGCCTGGTTCGGCGATGTGGGGTTCAAGGACCGCTATCTGGATGCCGCCATAGATTTCATGTGGAACAACAAGGAGCCTGCGATGGAGAACGTCTCCCAGATGGTCTTCGCCGAGCAACGCATCCTGGCGATGCAGGCGGCCAAGGAAAAGATCAAAATCCATACGCTGGTCAATGATCCTTTTCAAAAGGACAACGAGATATTCACCCACCTTTGGGGCGCCAAAAACATTGCCAGGAACGATCCGGAACAGTGCGACCTGCTGGTCAAAGCCCTGATGAACAAACTCCGGTCGGTCTCTCCGGAAATGTTCGGCAAGTTGAAGGAACTCCAGGAGAACGGGTAGAAGACTACGCCAGCGGCCCGCCCAGGATGCGGAGGAGCCAGTTGCGCAGCTTGCGGGGGCTGGACCATTTTTTCACTTCTTCGAGGGTGACTTCCCGGCAGTTGGCTTCCAGGTCCTTGAGGAAGATGTCGTGGTACAGGCGGCAGATTCTTTCGTCGTAGAGGATGGTCAGCAGCTCATAGTTGAGGAAAAGACTCAGGTTGTCCATGTTGGATGACCCGAGGATGGTCAGGTAGTCATCGCAGAGGTATTGTTTGGCGTGCATCATGTGGTCCTGCCATTCGTAGATGCGGACGCCGGCTTCCAGCAGCCCTTCATACATGGATTCCGCGATTCCTCTTTCCGGTTCGACGTCCGTGACGGAAGGCGCGATCCAGCGGACGTCCACTCCGCGCCGGGCCGCTTCCTGCAGGGCGTCGATGGTGGTTTGCGGCGGCGGGGAATAAGGGTTGTAATACCAGAAATACTCCTTGGCCTGGCCCAAGGTCCATTCGAGGCAGTTGCGGGTGGGAAGGCGCCGGTCCGTCGGGTATTCCGGCACGACCTGGACGGGAACGTCGAAGAACTGCTCCAGCCCGGACATCGTGTCCCGCCGGGCCGTTTCCTCAAGGCCCGGCGCCACGTACAGCGGTTTCTTCCGATGGATTCCGATGTTCCGCTGGTTTCCGTGGAACGCTTCGGTCAGGTCGGCCACGACAGGGCCGGTGATCCGGACGTCGGTGTCATGCCAGTCAAAGAAATACTTGTCCTGGATGTTCCGGCTGCCGATGTAAGCCGTGCGTCCGTCCAGAATCAGCAGCTTCCGGTGGTTCCGGTGCGTGGCGAGACGGGGGATCCAATGGTCCAGGAAGAAGGCGGGCCGGTGAAATGTGTTCACCTGGGCGCCGTTATTCCGGAGCGTCTTCAGTTTCCGGATGTCCTCCTGGGTGTTGGCCGACTTGTCCAGGATGATGCGCACATCGGTCCCGGCGGCCGCCTTCTCCCGGAGGATCCCTGCGAGGACGGTGCCGACGGAATCCAGGCAGAAGCGGTAGGGCTCGATATAGACGGAGATCTCCGCCGCTTTCACATCGTCAAGCAGCCGGTTCAGGTTCTCCTGCCCTTCGGTGACCAGGGTCACGGTGTTCCCTTCGACCGGTTCCATGCCCGTGTCCTTTTCCATCAGGGCGGCCAGCTGCCGGTAATCGGGCCGGACTCCGGCGTATAGCGTGGAGTCCGTCACGACGGGAATGTAGGACTTGTGCAGCGGGGCGCGGTAACCGCATCCCGCCAGCGTCAGACAGCAGAGCAGCGCCGGAACTGTTTTCCTCATAAACGGCTATCGATACGCTTTCACCGCCTTCACCGCGCACTTCTGGCACAGGCGGGCGTCTTTCGGAGTGATGGAATATTCAGTGTCCAGAAGCTGGTAGGAGTTGCCCAGGACGGACTTGCCGAGGGTGGGCTTGATGAGGGTTTCGAACCAGGTGCAGGCGGCGATGTAGCGGCCGTGCTGGCGGGTGAGGTGGTACCCGTCGCGGGTGAGTTCATAGACCTTGGAGGTCGACGGCACCTTGCCGTTGTTGTTCAGCCGCGTCCCCCGGGCGATTTGCACGGCCTCTCCGGAGGGAATGACGACCGGAATGTTGAACTGTTTCCGGGCGCGGTCCACGCAGGAGCGGATGGCGTCGTACATCTGCCGCTGGTTGCTGCCGTAGCGCGGGAAGGCCCGATGGTCGGAATTGCTGGCATAGGCCCATGTCATGTGCCACACGATCGCCGCGCGGGGATTGGGCGCCTCTTTCCGGATGATGGAGACCAGTTTCGGAATGCCCTGTTCATACGTGTCGTAGAGGCCCGAATCGTCCGAAGCCTGCTGGATGGTGATGATGTCCCAGGGCTCGTCCTTCAGACCGTCCAGCAGGGTGGCGTTCCGGCTGACTGTAACCCATTCGTTCTTCGTCGACTTGTAATAGATGTAATTGGCGGTTCCGTCTGCATACTCGCGGCAGTGCCTTTCCAGGGTGCATCCGCCGATGTACAGGCGGGCGACGATGACATTGCGGATGCCCGCCGCCTCAAGCAGGCCGGGGAGGTACTCGGTCCCGTCGTCGGAAAAACTGTTGCCCACGGCCAGGATCCGGAGGGTGTCCGGATCCTGCGGCAGCGGGTAATTGTCGATGGTAACCTGGGCGGAGAGGCCGACCGCCGCGATGAGCGCGGCAAAAGTCAATAAGAAACGTTTCATCTTTGTTGGAATTAATAATATCACCTCTCAAACGGATCCCCCTCCTTCTTCTGCGAGACCACCCAGCGAAGGGCGTTGACGAAGAGGAGGTTCTGGGTGGCGTCGGAGAAGCATTCGTCACCATGGCCCATGTTCAGGTAGATCATGCGGTAGGCGCGGTTGGTCCAGACGATGGGGAAATCGCCGCCGAAGACGACGTCTTTCAGGCCCATGGGGAAGTTCTCAGGGGCGAGGCTCACGAGGACTTCCACCGACGGGTTGGAGCGCGGGTCGGGCGTCCACTGGTAGAATTCGCTGGACGGGGCGACGAAATGCTCCGGGAGGTTCTTCGTGACCGGATGCGTGCGGGATTCCACGTCCATCAGGCCGGGCTGCGGAGGCCAGGTGTTGCACAGGAAACGCATGCCGCCCAGGAAGTCCCGGAACCAAGTCCAGCCGGTGGACAGGTCATTATACCCGGCTGCATGGAAGCCCACCCAGCCGCCACCGTTTTCCATATACTGTTGGAACCGGACCCGTTCCGCCGGGTCGCCCGGGGCCACGTCCGGCATGATGATGACGTCATAGACCGACAAATCCTCCGGCAGGCGCGTCTCGACATCCAGGACGAACCCGTCCCCCACCGTAAGCTTTTTGAAGAAATCGATGGCTTGGTGTGAGAACTCCCGGTGCGCCTCCTCCACTTGGTCGGAATAGTAAAGCAGCGCATGGAACCGCGGCTGGTTGCCCGCGTAACTGGCGGGACGCACGGCCGATGCGGAAGTAAACTCCTGCCCGGACAGCGGCAGACAGCCGGCCAGCAGCACGATGATGAAGAGGATTTTCCTGATGGTCATGCCCCAAATATCGCAATTTTTCCGGATATGCAAACATTTGGACACCGGAAGAATCATAGTTCTCAACAAATCGGTATATTTGTAACAGACAAAACACTTTCCCGCTATGAAACTGTACAGATTCCTGATCCCCGCGCTGCTCGTGGCATCCTGCTGCGGCGGCGGCAAGAAGGAGGCGCCCCAGGACGGGCAGCGTCTCTTCGTCGGTGACGATTATGCCGTCACCCAGACCCAGTACGGCAAGGTCCAGGGTTACATCCTGGACGATGTCTACACCTACCTGGGCATCCCCTATGGCGCCCCCACCGGCGGCGCGAACCGCTTCATGCCTCCGCAGAAGCCTGAGAGCTGGGAGGGCGTCCGTCCTGCGATGTTCTACGGCAACGACGCACCCCAGAACATGGCCGACAAATGGAAGAACAACGCCGGCACCTTCACGGACCATTGGAACTACTTTGACGTGAGTGAAGACTGCCTGAACTTGAACGTATGGACACCGGCCCCGGACGGGAAGAAGCGTCCGGTCTTGGTGTGGATGCACGGCGGCGGCTTCTCCGCCGGCAACAGCATCGAGCAGGACGGCTACCACGGCGCGAACCTCGCCCGTGCGGGAGACATCGTCTTCGTCAGCGTGAACCATCGGCTCAACGCCTTCGGCTTCTCCGACCTTTCCGCCGCCGGCCCCGCTTTCAAGACATCCGGCAACGTGGGCGTCCTGGACCTCGTCGCATCCCTGCAATGGGTCCATGACAACATCGCGAACTTCGGCGGCGACCCCGGCAACGTGACCATCATGGGCCAGTCCGGCGGCGGCGCCAAAGTCTGTGACGTAATCTCCATGCCTGCCGCGAAGGGTCTGGTCCATAAGGCCGTCGCCATGAGCGGAAACGCCACTTCCGCCATGGATCCCGCCACCTCCAAGGCGGTCGGCGAGGCCATCCTGAAGACTGTGAAGGGCGACGTGAAGAAGCTCCAGCAGATGCCTTGGGAAGAGTACTACGCCCTGGCCCACAAGGTCGCTGCCGAAGTGGGCGGCGGATTCTCCCCGGTCGCTGACGGTGAGGTTCTTCCGGCCGACGGCTTCTTCAAGGACGATGTGGCCGTCAATGTACCCCTGATGCTCTGCACCACCTCCTCCGAGTTCGCCCTGAGCAAGGAGAATGTCGACCTCGAGAACATCGACTTCGCCGGCGCTGTGGCCATGGTCCGCGACCAGTTCGGCCAGGCCAATGCCGAGGATATCCTCAAAGCCTACCAGGCCGCCTTCCCGGACAAGAAGCCCATCGAGCTCGTGAACCTCACTGTAGCCCAGCGCAAGAACGTGCTCGCTACGGCCGATGCCAAGTTCGCGCAGGGCGCCCCGGTCTACCTGGCCTGGTTCGACTACAACGCCCCGCTGTTCGGCGGCCGCATCCGCGCCTTCCACTGCTCCGACATCTGCTACTGGTTCAAGAACACCGACCTGATGGTCACCCACACCGGCGGCGGCGCCGAGC
>JAEEGF011426436.1_pt1 | contig 41610 bp, 35 predicted proteins | sample 9134171 | NCBI WGS metagenome assembly JAEEGF01 (sample SAMN16246542, study PRJNA631951) | gut metagenome | biome: gut microbiome; feature: rumen; material: AP-attached | host: Bos | place: Iran: Karaj | collected 2018-10 | reverse complement strand
ACACACAATTCAATAGCCCGCGCAAAAGAAAATCGGCTTGAATCGTTACGATTCAAGCCGATAGCTGGTACGAGTAGTGATAACGGATTCGATAAAGAAGCTTTAGCGGTAGCCGGCACACATTTTCCGTTTTTTCAAACGCACATTCGTTTTTCTCTTTCGTTTGGCCTACGATGGAATCAAAAGGGGGACAACACCATGAAAGAAAAAAAGATGCCTGTATTTGGCTGCATGGATACGCCTCAATCTGCGTGTTTTTAGCTTGAATTATAAGTGTATTCTTTCTATATAGAACGATTGCATTAGGCATGAGACTTGACGGAAGATTACTTTCTACCAGATAAGACAGTACTGTTTCGGGGGCGACACTATCATATGCAAAGATGATTCCAAAATAAGGATTTCCCAGTACCTGGCCCTCCTTGTACAATAATGGTTCGCTTCTTCATGTCTTTTCGACACTGATCCATTATCTTCTTACACATATCAAATACGACAGCCTGGTCGTCCAGAAGAATGAATTCTTCATTCCCCTTCATCAGTGAAACAATACAGTCTTGAAGCGCTTTTGAAGGTTTGATTCGACCATTATCAATTTTGTAAAGAAGGTCTCCAGAAGAGGATTTTTTTGAGATGAACTGCTTGATAAAGCTGCGAAGTTTTAAAGCTTGCGTTTTATCAAACAAGGGGGCTTCTTCATACCACAACCTATATATTTCATCATCAAGCGGCTCACGGGTTACAGGGTCGCAGTTGTGAAGATACGCGCAGGGCCAAATTCCGATATGATCATCTTGAACCTGTTCAGAGGAGTTCTTGATAAATGTTGCATAGGCGTAAGCCTGATAAGAAGGATAGGCCTTCTTCACATGATAATCCTCGTTCTTCACGAAGGCGCTCAGCGCGCTGTGGATGGTGTAATCCTTGCCGGACTTGACCTCGATGGGGACGGCGGACAGGCTGTCGTAATCGTCGATCAGATAATCGACCTCGCCTTTGTTGCGGTTATCGTAATAAAACAGCTTGCAGCCGTGAGCGGCCAGCTCCTGGGCCACCACGCTTTCATACACGGAGCCGAGATTGATTCCGGTCTCATCGTCCAGGATCGCGCGGATATTGCTGCCGTACAGAACGTCGGTCAAAAGCCCCACGTCGTTCCAATAGAGCTTGAGCAGATTTTTGCCCATCGCCTGCGTGAGCGGGAACACCGGCGTGGTGATCGCGTTCACGTCCAGGACGATGCCCGCGGAGATCAGATATTCAAACTCGTCCTGATAATCGGAGAAACGCTTGCCGCGCTTGTCCTCGATATCCTGAAAAACCACCCGCTTCTTCTTGCTCCCCAGATTGGAGGGGATCATGTCATAGATCCGGCGGATTTTCAGCTTCCGATTGTTGTCCGCCTCGTACTTCGACGCGTCGTCGGCATAGAAGGCGCGGATATCGTGATGGATCGTCCGCACCTTTACGATGTTGGTATCGGCCAGGAAGGAGTTCACCGCATCGGGCAGCCCGCCGATCAGCAGATACTTCTTGAAAAGATCCATGACCTTCTCATGGGTGGCGACGTCCAGACTCTCCCCGGCCAGGAACTTCCCGCGCATCGTGTCGATGGCAAAGCGGTTGAAGCCGTTTGCCAGCAGGAACTCTTCAAAGTCCATCGGGAACATGCGCTTGATCTCGATGCTGCCGATGGGGATCGAGCTGGTCTTCTTCAGCGTCACGCCCAGCAGGGAGCCGCTGGCAATGTAGGTGAACCTGTCGTCCTGCTTCAAAAATTTCAGCATGGTCAGCAGGTGGGGGTAGGCCTGGATCTCGTCGAGGAAAATCAGCGTGTTCTTCTTCTCGCCCATTTTTTCCCCGGCAACGGTGCTGACCTGGAAATAAAAGTCCCTGACCGTGCGGACGGATTCGAACACCCGGGGGCCGTTCAGATCCTCCGCGAAGTTCAGCTCGATATAGTTTTCAAAAAGCCGCTGCCCGACGTGGCGGATGATATAGGTCTTGCCGATCTGCCGCGCGCCGTCAATGATCAGCACTTTGTTGGAGTCTGACCTCAAGTAGCTTTCGATATACGGTTGGATCTTCCGAACTAACATAGCGCACCTCCGCACTTTTCAAGAGATTCAACGCCCGGCGTTTCACACAATTCAACATTTTAGCTGCAGCATGAATCACACATTTCAATACTTATTATACGCAGAAATTCGCACAAAGCAATAGCCGGCGCAAAATCTTTCTCCTGCAGATCTCAAAAACTGCGTCTGCTGTGCTAAGCGCTGCTTCATCGTCCGGGAAGCAAAAAAGAACCGCACTTTTCCGTGTGGTTCTCCTGGTGGACGATACAAGACTCGAGCTTGCGGGCGCAGGCCGCTGCGCGTCCATGCGTCCGCTGCGGATCCGCTCGCTGCGCGGGCTCAAATAGAGGTCACAAGTTCGAGACGCACCATTTCAGCAAAACAAAACGGCCACCCCTTCGGGGTGACCGTTTGTTTTGGTGGACGATACAAGACTCGAAGTGCAGGGCTATTGGCTATCGTGGATTTGGCGTCCAAGGATTCCAATAATTCCAGACTGCGATCTATATTGTACTAATAAAGCATCAAAATCTATAACGGAACTCATTAGAATGGGTATCAAATGAGTATCATATCCGCACACACAGAACGTATCTTCAAATCTTTCGTAATACCCACATCATACTACTAACAAAATACAGATTTGGAGGATACAACTATGAGTATGACCTTTGACGAACTTCCCAACGTGATAAACGCAAAAGAACTGTCAGAATACCTCGGCATCTCGATATCCAGCACCTATGACATGATGCACCGCGCCGATTTCCCGACCTTGCATATCAACAGTCGTCTGCTTGTTACAAAGGAAAAATTCCGGAAGTGGATCGACTCACACACAAATCAAGGCGTTATTTCTTGGTGATCGGAGGTGCTGAAAATGGATAGATACATTATTGACCTGAAAACCGGTTGGAAATACGAGCTGGTCGGAGACTATTATTTGCCCGTTGGCACACGGTTTGAGGATGCTGATCCGGACGATACCGTGGGTGACACGCCGGCCCCCGCCACTGCCCCGGAGAAAGAAGATACTGCGGCACAAGAGCGGCCGGCAATCGGACGTTTCGGGAGAGCACACGCAACCTACCTGAAGCGTACCCAGCGCCACGTCTATTCCCAGCTCGTCGCAGAAGGCACGTTTGGCACCTACCTCGCACAGATCGACGAGCAAGCAAACGCCATGCTGGAACTGCTGATCCGCCAGATGGCCGAGCGTGCAGGCGTCACAGAAGACCTCAAGGCCGCCGATCAAATGGAATGGGTCCGACGCATGAACAACATCCACAACCGTGCAGAGGAAGTTGTGAACAGTGACCTGATTTTCAAGTAAAGCTTTTCTCGCAATCTCCCATTTGACATCTTTCTGTCAAGTGGGAGATTGTTCTTAAGAATGCTGCTCTGTAGAAATAATGAAATGCTCGGCTAATTCATCAAAGATTGCATTTTCGAGTTTTGTTTTTAAGGTTCTAATGTTATCATATCTGTTGGCATTATCCATAAACCATTGTCTAATATCGGTTGCATCAATGAATTCCTTTTCATCATCCCTTAGTTGACAGATTATGCTGTTATACCACGAGTCAATAATTTCACGCTTGTTTTCAACAGATAACTCATCATATTTTATACAGCAACCGATTCTAGAAAACATGGCAGGGCCAAGCGCCTTTTTAGCTTCATCTTCACTTGCAAAATTGCATGTGCACAAAAATATAGAGTTTTCTAAATGAACAGTATAATTTGTGTCCGTAAATATCCCATCATCAAAAAGTTGATAGAACGCGTTATAAAAGACAGGATTTACTTTATCGAACTCGTCAATAAGGATTACATTCGTTTCTCTTCCTAGTAGTTCTCTTGCGAAGCTACTTTTGCTGTGTTCCGCGCCAAACACATAATTGTATGCCTCGTTCGTTTGCATCATTGAAAATTGTATTCTTAACAATTCGCCCCCCAAAGATGCGCTTATGCTTTTGGCCGTTTCAGTTTTTCCTACACCAGACGGACCATAAAGTAACAGAACAACTGGCTTCTCATTTTTTAGGGTACTTAACCGATATATCCCACTAATAATCTGTTTCTTGCATTCTTCTTGGCCTAAAACATCTTTACACAGCCTTTGATAAGCATTAGATAATACTGAGCGGTCAATGCTATAATACTCTGTTCCGTGGTATTCTATCTCGCCTCGCGAGGTGGTTTGAAGGGACTCCAATGCTCGCCTGGGTGGGTTTTGTACATATAACGTTTCAATTTCGTGATTTAATCCGACAATATTAGCAAAATTCGACATTACGTGATCAAGAACAGACCCGTAATCATCCATTCTTACGACAACATTGTCGACGCTTATTTTCTTTGATAATGCCGATTCCCGCACACCGGACTCGTTTGGCCGTAGCCTTGCATTGTAATGTTGAATCAATTCCATAAATGGAATGGTATTCTCGTCAGGAGAGATCCTACTATTTATAAACCGCTCAAAATCTTTTTTTGAGCCAGTAAAAACCACAATTCTATTAATCATCTGCTTCTACCCCGGCGAGCATAACGTCATACACCGACAGCAATTTATCCTCCGATCCAGAAGCTTTAGTTGCGCTATCGGTTCTCTTATATGAGGGGTTATCCTTAATGGAAGTTTGCACATCAAACTCCTTATTGAAGTTCAATGCCGATAATGTACTCTCTCTTCGTTGGCCTAACAATATAAAAGGGAAATTTTTGAATTATACTCCCAACCTCTTGACCGATTCGGTTATTAGTGCTATACTCTAAATAACCGAAACGGTTATTTTTCATAAAGGGGGAAATGAATTGGATAAATTTTTGGCGCTGACCGAAGAAAAGAGAACGACCATTCTCAATGCGGCGCTCCAGTGCTTCGGCAAGTTTGGTTATGAAAAAGCCTCAATCAATGATATTGCGGTAGCCGCACACATTTCCAAAGCGTCTGTGTTTCAGTATTTTGGCAGTAAAAAGCATCTCTACATTTACCTGCTGGAATACTGCAAGAAAATCATAGAGGGAATATTTGATAAGGAAGCACTCGATTCCCAAACAGATTTGTTCGACAGGATCATGACTTCCAGCAAAATAGAAATGGAGAGTTTCAAAACACAGCCCTTCATTCTCCTATTTATTTCCAGCGTCTGGGAGGAAACTTCTCCCGATGTGCTGGATTCGCTGGTCATCCTGACGGAAGAAACCTGCAAGTTCAGAAACGATATGATTTTGCGGGAAGATGACGCTTTGAAATTCAAGAACCCGGAAGATGCTGGCCCTGTATTCCAAATGCTTCTGCTGATGGCCGAGGGCTATGCGGCCCGATACCGTGGAGCGGACACTTTTGATTTTGATACCGTCATGGATGATTTTCAAAAGAACATCGCGATTTTGCGGAAAAATTTTTATAAGGAGGAGTATCAAAAATGAGTAAGCAAGCAATCGTCTTAAACCAGCTGACCAAGCACTATGGAACCCATCGGGGGATCAATGACCTCAGTTTCTCGGTGAATGAGGGCGAGTTTTTCGGCTTCATTGGCCCCAACGGTGCAGGAAAATCCACCACCATCCGCACGCTGATGGGCCTGATCCATCCCAGCGGCGGCAACGCCTCTATTTTCGGTCTGGACTGCCAGACCAAGGCCAGTGTCATTGCCAGAGATGTGGGCTACCTTCCCAGCGAGAACAGCTATTATGAAAACATGAAGGTGCGGGAACTGCTGCAATACACCGCTGACCTGTACGGCATGGACTGCGAAACGAAAATGTATGAGCTGTCTGAGCGCCTCAATCTGGATCTGACCCGGAAAATCGAAGACCTGTCTCTGGGTAACAAGAAAAAGGTGGGTATCGTGTCTGCCATTATGACTTCACCCAAACTGATCATTATGGACGAACCCACCAGCGGGTTAGACCCACTGATCCAGCAGGCTTTCTACGATATTCTGAAGGAGGAAAACAGCCGGGGCGCTACCGTGTTTTTTTCCTCCCATGTGCTGAGTGAGGTACAGAAACTGTGTGACCGGGTGGCCATTCTGAAAGAAGGACATCTTATTGGCATACAGCCCATCAAAGAACTGCGTGAGAGCGGCTATAAAAAAGTCACTCTGAGTGCAAAGGAGGCTATCCCTCGCGATTTCTTTAATTTGTCCGGCATTGCGAACTATGCGGAGACTGCGGACAAGACCTCTGTTTCCTTTATGTATAACGGCAATATCACGGCGATCATTGACAAGCTTCACCTGCTGCATTTGGACGATGTGCTTTTGGAAGAGCCCTCTCTGGAGGAGATCTTCATGCACTACTACGAGTAGGGAGGTGTCAGGCATGATCATTTTGAAATATGAACTGAAAAGGCACCGCAAATATATTTTGGGTTGGGCCATCGCCTTGGCTCTGTGTGTTTTTGTGATGACGCCTACCTATTACAGCTTTATGGATGTTTCCACCGGAGACCTCTATGAAACGCTGGGTACGAGTGATTTTTACAAGGGCGTTGGCGTGTCCATGGAATATCTGACCTCACCGTTGGGCATTTATGCGTTTCTCACCAGCTTTTTTATGATTGCGTCCGGTATTTTCGGGATGCACTTCGGTATCGCCATTCACACCAAGGAGTGCTCGGAGCGAACCTCTGAATATCTGTTTACAAAACCCCATACCCGAAAAACGATTTACTGGGCAAAGGCGTTCACGGTTTTTTTCGGCGTAGTGGTCGTGAGCATGGTATATCTTCTCGCCTCTTTTTTGGCGCTGGCCCTGTTTCGCTCCGGTATTGACTGGGGAGAGTTCTTTCTGATTGCTCTTTCCCTTATGCTGGTCACGCTGTTCCTTGCAGCTATGGGGCTTTTGGTAGGAATTCTTTTTTCACGCAATCGAAGCCCACTTTTGACCGCCGGGTTAATTGTCTTTGTCGAGTACTGCGTCACCAGCTTCTCCAACATTGTCAGCAACCGTGCCATTAGTTTTCTGTCCCCGTACTCGTTCTTTAGTGCGGCTGAGATTTCCAAATCTGGCTTTTATGAGTTGGATTACTTGGGATGGTGTGTGTTGCTATTTGCCCTGTTTTTGGTGCTGTCTTACCGTGTCTTTTTGAAAAAAGACATCCAGTTCCGCTCATGAGGGGGTGCAAAGATGAAAACATTGGTGAAAAATGAGTTCCGCCAAACCAGAAAGACCCTGCTGATCTGGCTGGGGATCATGTTACTGCTGTGCGGATTCTGCTATTTTGAACTTTTATCCTTGAAGGACAGTCTGGATGAGATGGCCCGGACAGTCGGCCAATTCCCTCGCTTGATCATGATCATGTTCGGTGTGAAAGGGGATCTCACGACGGCCCTTGGTTGGTACGCGTGTATCTATTTTTGGGAGGGGCTGTTGGCCTTTGCCTATGCAATCTCTCTGGGCCTGTCCTGTGTGGCGAGGGAAAAGAAATTTGGGACATCCGAATATCTGTTCACAAAGCCTGTGGAGCGAAAAACCATAGTTTTGGCAAAGGTGATTGTTTCATCGGTGAACCTGCTGGTATTTTCCCTGTTCAGCGGTGTGTGCAATTACTTTGCGGTCATCCTCCCGATGGGGGGACTGGAACAGCCGGGAGCTGGAACTGCAACTGTGGTTGGAATGTTCTTGACACAACTTCTGTTCTTTGCCTTGGGCCTACTGTTTGCCAGCCTCTTCAAATCTTATAAGGCTGCGGTTCGTGTCGGTACGGTTTTCGTATTGGCCGCCTATGCTGTCGCCATCACCGCCGAGTACGCTGGGAACCGTTTCTTAGACTATCTGACCCCTCTGCGGTACTATGATGTGTATGAAGTAGCACTAAATGGCGTCTATCTTTCCTCCATCGTCTTAACAGTACTCATTGTGGGCGCGTGTGTAATGGTTTCTACAAGGCGGTGGAAACTGCGTGAGTTGTAAATGTAATTGTCCATAGATATTCTACTATCTGATGAAAAACAAAGAATGAAAAAAACCGAATGGCTATTATGCCCCAACTGCAACAACAAAACGAGAATTAAAATCTGTGATAATACAGTACTTGAAAATTTTCCGCTATACTGTCCGAAGTGCAAACAGGAAATAATAATCAGCGTAAAACAATTTAATACCACAGTTATCACAGAGCCAGACGCATAGACGCAGAGCCGATAACCCGTTAGCCTTGTGCTGCGGATTATCGGCTCTTTTTGCTTTTAAGATAAACACCCCAAACACAAAACCGTTGCTCTACAACGATCTTGCGATTTGAGATGTCGAGGCGGTTTGAAAACCATATTTCAAGCCGCCGTTTTCCGTTTTGAAAAACTGGAATACGGGGGGCGTGTTAAAGTCGCCCTTTTTTGAGGACACGGCGGTATCCAGGAGGTATCGCCGTGTCCGTTTTACCGCTCCATAGTCCAAATAATCTTCAAACGCTAAAAAAAGCGTAGCTCCCTCTCAGGGATCGTCTGGCTATGAATATGAAATTAGCCAGTATATTAAACCTGAATTATTCACATTAACGCCTGAGCAAGCCCAAGCGCCGCAAAAATACTGAGAAAACGAAAAATCGAGCTTTCACCAAATAGATGAAGCCCGAAAGGTATAGAAAAGGGACTTCAAATTTGGTATAATGCAGTTACCATACCAACAATAAACCAAAGGAGAGAAGTCCCCATGGCTATTGTAACAGGTACTGCGCTGGAAAGCAACAAGAATTTTCGGGTGAATTTCGACGGTGGCAATCTTTCTTCAGACGGTGGTCTGCTTCTGCTCAAGGAGTTCTATCACAAGCTGGGTGTCAAGGCACTGCTCAAGAAGCATTTCCACACAACCGACTCAGCTTCGTTCCGAATCCACAAGGATCACGAGAACCTTCTGCAGATGCTCTATCAGATTACGGGTGCCTATTTTCAAGATGATCACGCCGACAGCCTGAGAAACGATCCCGTCTTGAATGCTGTCATTGGTAAAAACGCTTTGGCTTCCCAGCCCACTCTGTCCCGTTTTCACAACCGCATGGACGCGCAAAGCCTGGAGCAGTTGGAGGAGATTCAACGGATTTTCCGCGGAAGAGTTTACTCCGTCGAAAAGCCAGAGCATATTCTGTTCGATCTGGATTCCACTCTGCTGGCTACCTATGGCACGCAGGAGGGCGAAGCCTTCAACTACCATTATCAGGCACATGGGTATCATCCATTGCTTTGCTTCGATGGCCTGACTGGAGATTTGCTGAAGGTCGAGCTTCGTCCGGGAACACAGTATTGCAGCAAGGGCGCGGCTGCGTTTATGCTGCCGCTTCTGGAGGAATACCAGCGGGATTACCCCAAAACAGCCCTCTTTGCCCGGGGAGACAGCGGTTTTGCCACGGACGAGCTCTACAGCCTGTTTGAAACGAACGGTACATCTTATGTCATACTCCTTATCGTTTATTCCGAGAAAATGACCAATTGAGGAAACAACGCTTTTCTTGTTGAACACTTTGATAATATCTGCATATGATCTGTTCTGCAGTACAGCTTGGAACTTGTTTTCTTGTTCTTGCTTTATAGTTTCATAGTCGATTTCTGCAAGAACAGCATTCAGACTCGCTTTTGCTTCGCCATCATTTTTCTTGGAGATTTCCGCGCACATCAGTTTATACTTGATTTCAGCAACGGCCCCTTCACAGATTTGGCCATTGATTTGCCTGGCAAACCGCTCATCGATCACATAGCTCTTTATAGTTTCAAAAACGCTATCCGGTTCTTTCCCCATATCCTCGCCACTGATAAAGCCAAAAAGCGAGTCTAAAGTTATCTTTGCCTGGAGAGAATAGCGATCGATAGCAGCAATTGTTTCTGCATTTCTGTTGGAGACAGCCTGTGAAATAATGATAGAAAGCTTCGTTGGGTGGATGTCCTCAACGGCTTTGGAAATATGTGCTTCGATATTTCCCCATTTTTCTTCCTGGAATTTTAGATAACTGTCCCGTTGTATTTGACGCTTTGTAAACAGAATTGTAGCGGCAAGACTGCATATTGTAACACACGCGCCGAGAATGGTCCCATAATAACTTAGCACATCAGAAGCTTTCCACATGGTAACATATCCCGTATTTGATTTGTAAATCTCGTTTATGACAATAGGAATGACAAAAATGAGTACAATAGCTGCCAGTATCGCTCCCATTACTTTAAGACATAGAGGACATTTTCTCTTTTTCTTGCTCATTTTGTACGTTCCTTTCTGCTATTTTGTTTGAATAAGCACCATCAAGAATCATAGATGCAAACAAGAGAGATACTTAATTGGCGGAATACCTCTTTACCTCATATCCATGCTTTTCCGCGTTTCCAATCAAATACAGGAATGCAAAAGCCTGGATGCGGATCAGTTCGCGGCCGTCGGGAGTATGGTGAACGCCATAGTCGTCGGCGCATTTGGGAACGATGATGGAAGCACTGGCCTCGCGGCTGAGTTCGATGATGGTGTTATCGGAAGAAATCTATCCTTCCAATCATTCAGGCTGCGACGCAAAAAGCTCGTCCATGAGCTGGACCACTGCATCGCAGGTTTCCGCAAATGCAATCTCGGCGGCGTAATCGAAATCTTTGCTGTAGTTGCTCCATTGGCGGTTCATCACGTCGCTGTGCTTGACAATCTCCATAATACTGCGATATTGCTTCACCGTTTCCGTTGTGCCGCGTTTTTGCGTTGTCGCATCAAGGGCCTGCCGGAGCGTCGGTATATCGAGGTTGTCTGCCCGCAGCTTGCGCAGAATGTAAATATCGTAATAGTCTCTCGGGCGGGTGTTCTGATCGCCGCGGGAGACGACCGTTTCCAGCTTCTCCGCCAGGATCGTCGCAAGGTTGTATGCCATCACTTGGATATACCGATCCTCCATCATCAGCTTGTACTGAAACTCCACCTCACGGGGCGTGATCTTATCTCCCGTCGTGATATCCAGCTTCAGCGGGACAGCCAGCGGGGCATAATCCGCCGTAAGCGCCACCCGGTAGCCCGTGTACTCGTCTCCCTCGCGGATCGGTCCGATGCCCTTCAAGGTAAAGGTGACATCATCTTCGATGGGGATCGCCGCCACCTCTTCGATCATCCGCTGGATCGTCTCCTCCGTGACGGGGTAGCCTTTCATGGTAGCGTCCATGTCCATAGTCGCTCTGGAATCAAGGCCAACCATGGATGCAATCAGGAATCCGCCCTTCAAAATGAAATTGTCCTTGAACCGAGAGACACAAACCCGTTCCAGGAAGCGCTCCAGCATATAGTTCTGGAGGACCAGCTGGGCGGAAATCTTTTTCTCTTTTGCAATCTTTTTCACAACGGCCTTCAGCTGCATCGCGTTTTTCACAGCAGTACCTCCAGATATGATCTGAGTTTTTCCTCGACCTTCAGCGTTTTTGCGTATTGTGACAGCCGCGGGATGTTCTTCTCTTTCTGTGCGGCATAGCGTTTGAACGCGTCGGTTACGATCCCGACGTCCACACGGTTTCTTGACCGCAGCACGTCACAGAGCGTCCGCTCGGCGTCGTAGACTACGACAGTGTTTCCGGCAGGTGTTTGCGCTTTCGTAATACCAAGGCTGTAATACAGCTCTTTTGCGCCGCTGCACAGGATTCCTTCGGCTTTCGGCTTTGAGAGGTTGTAGGTGCCGGGGAAGGTCATATGGTATTTCGCTGGGGTGCGATCGGTCAAATTCCAGAGAAACAGGGCGGTCTCCAGGGAGAAGATCCCGCGTTTGAATCGCTCCTGCAGCGATACAAACTCATCCTCCCAGGCGTCCGGAAGGATATAAATGCCCCGTGCGGTTTTTTCCAGTTTTCCGAGATCAGCAAGATATTTCAGAACGCCGCGGGAAAGGCCGGCCTCACCAATCATAGCGGCAGTCACGACGCCGTTATTCTGCTTGGCCAGATCAAGGATTTGCTGCGTGTGATTCATGCGGTCGCCCCCTCTCTCATAATTGACATTTACGCTTGTTATTATATGATAAGCAAGCACAAAAGTCAATGCTCATTCTGCCGTTTTTGACTCGTCTGCAATCTCAGCACGGAGTTGTAAATGCTCCTGTTCCAGCGTTTTCCATTGGCGATCCAACTCCTGGAATTCCTCCAGGGCTTTTCTCATTTCGGGGGAATCGTAGGGAACGCCCTTTTCTACCAGCTTGCGGAGCTGCTCGCGGGCGGATTCGACTTCGATGCCGAGGCTATAGAGCCGGGCGGCAGAACGGAGAAGGAGGTCTTTTTTGTAATCCATATTGCATCGTCCTTTCTATCTATCATGGCAATTTGCAATTTTTATGATAGCAGATTTTAACTATGATAGCAATATGGATTTATAGTTGGTTTATCGTTCCGCCCCAAAAGGCTACAATATACAAAAAGTCAGACAGGACGGTGCGCGATATGCCGATGGAAGTTGATTATGAGAAAATCGGACAGCGGGTGCGAAGGCTCCGGCTGGAGAAGGGGCTGACCCAGGCTCAGCTTGCAGAGGCTGTGGGCTGCTCCAACAACTATTTGAGCCACATTGAAACGGCACAGTGCAAGCTGTCGCTGTCGATGCTGCTGCGGCTGTCGCTGGCCTTGGGCGAGAGCACCGACTTCTTCCTCCTGGATACGCCCTACGCGCCGAAGGAGGCCATCATCAACCGGGACATCGCCGCCAAGCTGGCGAAATGCAGCCCTGCTACCCTCAATGCCGTCTCCCGCATGATTGACACGTTATTGGAGCAACAGCGGGCTTTTTCTGAATAAGGCTGTTTTCAACACAGCAGCCACAAAAGCACTCCCAATCTTATGCCGGTATCGTCATTGGATTGGGAGTGCTTTTATTACTTCCGGCCAGGCTTTTGCTTCTTTTTCCGTTCCTCAGCCCATGCAGCTGCCTTTTTCACGTTCTCCGGATCTTTATAGAATTTCTGGATCTGGGGCAGCAACGCGCGTGCCAGGGACTCCATCTGCCACTTGTCTGGCCTTATGTTTTTCATATTAAAGTCGGCCAATGTGGCTTGAGATTCCATGTCCACAACCGTGATCGGATAGCCTTTGCGAATCTTGTCCTGATCAGCTGGATTCAGCGAGGCCAATACGGCCAGCTGATGCTCGCTAAAGGCCTCTGGCTTCAACTCTTCATCTGGGATTCCTCTGTGGTTGAGTTCTACCACAAGGGTTCCTTCCGGATTCTTCTTCATTGGAAACACACTCCTTTTTGTGACGTTATTTTGAGGAATGAAATATCATTCCATCAATGCCTTGGTAATCCGATACTTGCACACTCCGTCGGCGGTTTTGCGTTCTATGATTGGCCCGGTGAGGGCGTAGACCCACTTTTGGCTGAATGCGGTGTTGCCGAAGCAGGTGTTGACGTTTTGCTCCGGCAGCACGATGAAGGGAAGAGATTCCGCATCCGGGAATTCCGGGGCTGCCAGCAAGTCCCCTGATAGGGTGTCGCAGCTTCCGTCTACCGGACTGCTGAGATCACACTGCACCATGTAATACTTGTAGAGCAGAACGGACACCTCCGGCGGGACGCCCTTCGGGGTTTGCTCGGTGAGGCGGCGGGTCACGGGTTCTGGGAGATCGAAATCCCGGTTTTTCAGGGGACCAAGCACCAGGGCGTCGGCCAGGGCGTCCTCGATCCGCAGACCCCATTTGCCGTCGGTGTTCTCCGAAAAGGGTACTGCCTGCAGGTGGTCCACCTTGCCGGTCCAGAATTTGTGAAAGCCCTTCTTGAGCGAAGCTGCGTTTTCTATCGCTTCCTTCCGCACCTTGTTCGGATGCGCCTCCACAAATCGGACGATATTCTCCACGTGGCGGATCAGCCAGCCGTCACCGGCTTCGTTTACCAGGTCCGGGAACTCTGCGTGGTAAACCGCATAGTTCGTCTGATTCCCCGAATCGGTTTGATTCGGGGTCTTTTTTTGCGTCTGCGTCCGTCCGGTGCCGACGCTGCACCAGGCCAGAAGCGCCCTGCGGGCGTAGTCGATCCGGTCATAGCCATTGCCGCCGTCTTCAAAGAGGAAACCACGGGCGAGAATCGTCAAGATTCGTTGAAATCCATAAAATCCCAAAAGCATTGGGAACGTGAAATGCCCCATGTAGGACGTATCGTTCTTCCGGTCAGCCTTGTACGCCGGGAATGTCGTATAGGCCCGGAATTCTTCAATCTCGTTTAACACGCTGCCACCACCATTTCTTTTTGGATTCAGGTTTTGCGGTCCGGTCCACCGCCAGGGACAATGCGCTGCCCGGGAGGACGTCCAGGATGAAATCGCGCTTGCCCAGCAGCTCCGCGCATTGGACGATTTGCTCCGGTTCAAGCCGGTACGCATTCTGCTTCTCAGCCTCCTCCCCATGAAAGACAAGCCTTGTCGGGGTGATGGCGTGGAAGCAATTGCGCCGCAGCCGCTCCTGATAATCACTTGCGCCGAAGGCGTCGGAAAGCAGCCGCTTCATCAGCGGGCTGTCGCCCTTCTTCAAACCGCTGTTCTTCTGCTGCTCCATGCGAGTGTACCGGGTATCCAGATCCTCCAGGATATCTCCGAGAATCCGGTATCCGCTGCAGCGGAAGTCGCAGAGCAGTTCGATATAGTCATAGGGCGGCCGGCCCAGGATCTCATAGAGCACCAGGGTCCGCTCCTCCGGCGGCGTGAACTGCCATTGGGATTCCCGCAGCTTTGCCAGAGCGTCCCGGATCTGAAAGGAATGATACCGGTCAAAGGCCCGGAACAGTTCCTCCACGGTGTAAAGCTCCTCCTGGTTCCGGGAAAACAGAATGCGTCGGATATCCTTCTGGCAGTTGTCGGATGGTGTGCCGCGGCGGTATTTCTCGCAGCGGCTCTTAGCCTCCTCATAGTCCGCAATGATCCCCTTCACCTTTTCCAGTACAGCGGGGTCGATCTTTTCCTGCCAGCCGGGATCTGCCGCAAAGGCGAACAGTTCCGCGCTCTCTGCTGGAACGGCCTTCGGCCCCCGCGTCTGGCGGCCCAGCTCCCGGGCATACCAGGGCGTCCGCTCCAAATTAGCGGTAATTTTGTCCCAATCCCGAATCTGAAAATAGCTTCGCAGGCGTTTGGCCTTGGAGTCCTCGTACCATTCGTGCTTGTCCGGGTCTCCAATGATCCGCTTGAACTCCAAAAAGCTGCTGCGAACGTCCTTTTGGTCGGAAAGATACTCTGTGAGATCGGGCTTCACGCCGGTTTTGGCCGAGTCGATTTCCAGGCCGGTGAGGATGGTCAGGATCTCCGTCTCTCTGCGGTAGCGCTCCCGGTCCCAATCGGGCGTGTGCTCGTTATAGGCCAGGATGCTGCGCCGCAGGGCGGCGTTGGAGATCTGGCCGACCCGGGAGGAGAAGGTGCTTTTCACGGTTTCAAACCGGGCTTTCCAATCCTGCGCGTCTGCCAAAAGCGGTTCTGCCGCGGGAATCTTGAGCAGCGGCAGATTGTTCTCGTTTTCCAGGCCGCCGCGGTAGTTGCGCCGGACGCACTCGTTCAAAATCGGATCGGCGTAAACGTGGACGGTGTCGCCGTCGTAGTCCGCACCGCCCAGCCGGTCCGGGATCAGGCTGCGGCTGTCCACCATGGCGACGTAGTACAGGTGCGACAGGTATTTCTCCCGCAGCGGCCCAACGTTCTCCAACGGCGTCGCCAGCGCCTCCTCATTCCGGGAGATGTGGGGATTGCGGAGAATGGTCAGCCGGGGCTGCATGGAGAAGCTGGGCTGAGGTGCGTAAAGCACTGCACCGGACAGGCATTCCCGGAGCAGGGTCTGATACGCAGCCTCGGAGGCAGGCTGGACGATGGCGGCCAGCAGCCGCATCAGATCGTCGGAGAGATACCGGGAGTCCCCGCTGATCATGAGCTTGCCCAGGCCGAACTTCTCGCGGACTGCTTGCGCCTGCTGCGCAAGTTCTTTCTGGAAGATACGCTCTTTCAGAAACGCAGGGTTCTTCCGCAGCAACTCGGCCCGCTGCCGGCGCGGGTCTCCGAAACGCACTTCGGGATCGGAAAGCGTTGCGGTGAAGTAATCCAACTGCCAGGCCTCGTTTGCCACCGCATTGTAATAGGCCGCCTCGGTTGCCTTGGTCAGCCAGACCCCCTCCGCTTCCTCCGGCGAGGCTTCCCAACCAAAAGATAGCTCCGCGGGACGGTATTCCTCCGCGGTAATGGCGGCGGTGTTCAGAAGCTGGTAATTCAACTCGGTCAGACCGTCGCGGCTGCGGTGATCCATGCCGGTGACGAAAAGGCTGTGCCCGTACCGGCGGCATCGGTTCAGGTACTCCGGCCAGCTCAGCCCGTTCTCCTTCATCCAGCCCAGGCCCTTGCACATGCTTCGGGTCAAAATCACGTCCACCTGTTCCACGGTATGCCGCACGCCGAACAGATCGGTAATCTCCGTAACGCCGAGCTCCGCAAACAGAGCGTGGAAGTCCACTGCGTGGACCACGCCCTTGATATAGGGCAGGCGAATCTGGAAGGAAAAATGCCCCGATTCCAGGGCTGCGTCACTGCTCAGCACGTCTCCGAGCTCCTTGGAGATCAAGCCCTCGCCGTCATATTCCAGAACCTCAATATCTGCGGTTTGCTCCACCCGGGAGTAAAGGCGCATGGGATGCTCGGTGCCGTCATCCTTCACGGTGACGATGGCGACGTCCTTCACGATGCTGCGGGGATTGTCCACAATCACAACGTGGTCGGCGTCCATCCGGAATCCACCGGAGCTTTCCCCGATCCGCTTTCCGTCGCTGAACAGCAGACCGTTGTAGGCGTAGAGCTTGGAGAGCTGGCACTGCCGGAGCTCCATGCCCAGGGTGATCCGCTCCCACATTGGCGCGAAGAGATCCGCCCGGAGAAAGGACAGCTTGTTCTCGCGGCTCATGCTGGCCGAGCGCTCAAAGGCCACAAAGCGGTGGGTTTCTTTTCCGAAATCCACCAGGATGCCCTCCGGCCGGAAGAGCCATTCAGCCCGGTCCTGGAGTTCCTTGATCCAACCCACCGGGCGACGGTCAAAGACGCCGGAGAAGTCCAGATAGATCATTGCCTCCTGGAGCTCGTCCGACACAAGCTCCAGCCGCGGCGGCCGGTCTCCGTGCAGGGCCAGCAGAAGCTGCCGATACATCCCGCAGTCGCTTTGGGTCGTTTGCCAGATGGCGTGGGCGTTGGAGGCGGCTTCCATATCGAAATAGAAGCGGAAGCCGGTTTCCGTTTTTGCTGCGCCGGCCAGCAGGGTCCGCGCCGAAATCTGATAAATGTGATAACGCTGCAGACGCATGATTGCCCTCCTTCTGTTGAAATCCGTTTATTTAAATAACTGCTCTCACTTTTCGGGAGATACTGCTCCATGCTCTCATTCTACAAAATGATATGTCCAATAAATGGGACATATAAGAACAATCCGGCGAAGGCCTCAAACGGGCTGTTCGCCGGATTTTCGTTTTATTAAATAACTGCTCTCACTTTTTCGGGGCAGTTTGTTTGACGGAAAGGAGGTGATGAAGATGGCAAGCATTTTTGAGGCCGTGAAAGCGGCGGTGCCGGTGCGGGCGGCGGCAGAACGATACGGATTGGAGGTGAATTATAGCGGCATGGTCCGCTGCCCGTTCCACGAGGACCGCACGCCCAGTATGAAGCTGTATGAGGATCACTTCTACTGCTTCGGCTGCGGCAAGCACGGGGACGTGATCGACTTGGTTGCAGAGCTTTTTGCAATCCCGCCCTACGACGCAGCCTGCAAGCTGGCAGACGATTTTGGCGTGGACACAAACGTTGAGATTGTTCACCAGCCGGCCAGAGATGAGCTGACAATCTTCCGGGAGGATCAGCTCCGCTGCCAACGGGTGCTCTGCGCATATCTGCGTCTGCTGACACGCTGGCGGGAGGAATATGCTCCGAACGATCCTGACGCTGAACCGGATGACCGCTACGTGGAGGCCTGCCAGATGATCGAAACGATTGACTATTTGACGGATCTGTTGATCGTCGGCACCCTGGAGCAGCGGGTCAAGGCCGTGGACCTGTTGCTGGCCGACGGCAAGATCGACCAACTGGAAGAACGGCTCAATCGCCTGCAGGATGCCGAAAAGGAAACGGCATGACAGACAGCGCAGCATATGGCCGGCTGCGCCGGAAAGCAAAAAGGCCAAATCTGAAAGAAAGAGGAGATCGCTATGTATAAGAGCTACGAGGATCTTCCCAGCGTCCTGAGCGTGAAAGAGCTGAAGGACTTTCTGGGCATTTCCCGCGCCGGTGCGTATCAGCTTTTGCATCGGGAAGACTTCCCGACCCTGCACATTGCTTCACGTCTGCTGGTTGCGAAGGACAAGCTGCTTGCATGGATGGAGCAGAACACGGATACTGTTTCCAGCTTGCAATAAAAAACGACTGCTTCCAAATCGCCTGCTGCAACAGGCGGGAAACAGTCGCTTTTCTTTTTACCCTGCACACAGTATAGCCGATTTCGTGAGAAATGGCAAGCCCATGTTTTGAGATTTTTGAAAAACAGGGCTCGGACCAAAACGCATTTCTCACGCAACCCCCACGCCCGGACGAAGGAGGCTGTGCTTCCGAGGGAGGCTGCGGGAAGACCACGGTGTGGTTTTCCCACACAGGGCAGCCGCAAATCCAGGCTGCCCGCGCCGGGGATGTGATGCGAAAAAGCATCATGTCTCCGGTGTAGGCCTCCGCAGAGGCCGCATCCCCCTCGGAGAGCCCACGGTACTTTGCAGCCTCTGGATGAAAGTACCATAGTGGGTTAATACACTTCCGCAGAAGTGTGCTCCGATGGGGCCTCGTCCTCAAAAACTGGCTTTCGTCTGTCCGGACAAAACTGAAAAACGCGAAAAAGCAAAACGAAAGAGGTGACAAACCAATGGCAAGAAACGACGGCGTGGATCGCACCTTTGCCCGAAACCGCGATCTGCGCCTGGACAAAAAGGCGACGCCACAAAGCGCCTACGCCCACAACGAACGGCAAAAGGAATCGTACTCCAACCCGGATATCGTCCCCGAGCGCACGCCTATGAACGTGCATTTCAAATCGCCGGTTGGCACCTATGAGGAAACCTTCGATGCGCTGGAACAGGCCGGCGTCATTTCCACCTGGGGCATGAAGCCCAACTCCACCAAGCTCTGCGAGCTAATCTTCGACGTCAACTCCGCTTACTTCTACAACCACGGCGGCTACGAATTCGCAAAACAGTTCTACGCCGACGCCTACCAGGCGGCGATTCAAATCGTCGGCGGGGAGCAGTATATCGTCTCAGCCGTCATGCACGCGGACGAGCGGAACCGCGGTATGTCCGAAAAGCTGGGCAAGGACGTTTACCATTACCACATGCACGTGGTCTACGTTCCTGTGGTGGACAAGGAAGTGCTCTGGACTAAACGCTGCAAGGACAAGTCCCTGGTGGGCAAGGTGAAAGAAATCATTCCGCAGGTCGCCCGCACCAAGAAATGGGATTCCAAGCAGGCAGTGGACGAGAACGGTCAGCCCCTGTTTGACGCCAAGGGCAACAAGGTGATCCGACCGTCCTACTCTGTGCTCCAGGACGATTTTTATAATCACATGGTCGCCGCCGGCTACACCGACGTTCAGCGCGGCGAGCACGGCAGCACCGAGGAGCATCTGACCGTCACGCAGTTCAAGGTGGAACAGGAGCAGAAGCGGCTTGCCGCACTGCAGGCCGAATCCCATGAAAAGGAACTGGACATTCTCGGCCTGGAGGAATTGAAGGCACAGGCCGAAGGAGAGTTGCAAGATGCCACGTTGGAGGTCAGCGCTGCTCAGGATCGGCTGAACGAACTGACGCCCCGGGTGAAGGATGCGGAAGCCTTTATCGAAAAGCATCTCGGCAAGCCGGAGGCCCTGCTCCCGGAGGCAAGCGTCATCGAGCGCGGAACGCATTACCGCGAGGAGAAGGCCATGCCGATTCTGAAAAAGCTCTGGAAGGTGGCGCTGTCCCTGTATCACAAGCTCCAGGAGCTGCGCCGGGACTTCCAAGCCTTGCAGCGCAAATTTGAATCCGTTTCCCATGACCGTGACATCTACAAGCAGCGCTGGGAGAAGGCCAGAGATGAAAACGAAACACTCAAAACAGAGCTGCAGGATTATGATCGGGTGAAGCGAGAGCTTGGACCAACCACAGTAACAGGGCTGATTGGTCGGGCTGTCGCCAGAGAGCGCGCCGAACGGGAGCGCAAAGCCGCTGAAAAAGCGACGCAAAAGGTTGCCAAACGGGCAGCTCGTTCCACGCCCGGTCAGGATGCCCGATAATCCTGTGTTCACCCGGCAAAAACGCAAATTTCCCAACAGAAGCAGTCCCGGTGATACAACGGGTCATTGGGGCTGCTTCTGTCGAAAAATCGGCCTCTTTTTCCAGGTCTTGACCCGGACGCAGAGGACCAAAAAACCATCAATTTTTCAGGAGGAACCAATTATGAAAAAACAAGAAAAGTTTACCCAAGCCTACTTTAATGAGGCTGATCCCATGATGGAAATCACAACCCACAACACCGATCTCAAGCACCGGCTTCGCAAGTTCGCGGAGCAGTATCCTGAGCTCTGCCGCATCACCGAAATTGACGAAGGCCGCATGAGCGTGGAGATCGACAAGCACCGCTGCGGCTTCAAGCTGACCGCGCCGTATTCTGAGGAACGCAGGCAGGCAATCCGGGAAGCCGGAAAAGCAAAAGGCATCCACACCCGCGAGAAAGCGAAGCGAGGAAAGGCAAATGGCTGAACAGAAAAAGCTCCCGTCCAACCGGGCAGAGACGGACTTTCCGGATTGGTACGACGGCAAGAAGATCAACGAAGTCGCCTTTTGCCGGGAGTTCCTGTCAGAGCATCCCATGATCTGCGTAAAGGGAAGCTTCTTCACTGTGGACGGTCGCATCACGGACGAAGCCGCCCTCAGCAAACAGATCTACGAAATGCTCTCTCCTTGGGTCAAGACCAGCCTCTCCCGCCGGGTGGATAGTCTGATGAACGTCCTGCGGGTAGAAGCCTATCAGCCGGACCTTCCGGTACACACAGACCGCATCCACGTCGCCAACGGGACGCTGTTCCTTGACGGAACTTTCGCAGAAAAGAAAGAATACTGCCGCAACCGTCTCCCGGTCCGTTATGATCCCAACGCCGATATGCCGCCGCAGTGGATCATTTTTTTGGATCAGCTTTTGGAGACGGAGGACATTTACACCCTCCAGGAATTCATGGGCTACTGCCTGATCCCGACCACCAAGGCGCAGAAAATGCTGATGCTGATCGGCCAGGGCGGCGAGGGAAAGTCTCGCGTCGGCGTTGTTATGCGGGCACTTTTCGGGGACAACATGGTCAACGGCAACCTGGCCAAGGTGGAGACCAACCGCTTCGCACGTGCCGATCTGGAGCATCAGCTGGTCATGGTGGACGACGACATGAAGATGGAGGCTTTGCCCGGTACCGATTATATCAAACTCATCATCACCGCTGAGCTTCCGCTGGACCTGGAAAAGAAGAGCAAGCAGAGTTACCAGGGCGAGCTCTACGTCCGATTCCTGGGCTTCGGCAATGGGACCATCAAAGCGCTGTATGACCGCAGTTACGGATTCTTCCGCAGGCAGATCATCCTGACCGTGAAGAAGCGGGACCCGAACCGTATCGATGATCCCGATCTCTCCGAGAAGCTGACCGCAGAAAAGGAAGGCATTTTCCTCTGGTGCTTCTATGGCCTGCAGCGACTGATTCAGAACAACTATCGATTTACGATCAGCCAGCAGACGAAGGCCAATATGGCGGCAGCAGTCTCGGAAGGGAACAACGTCGTGGACTTCATGCAGTCGAAGGGGTACATTACCTTCTTCTCAGAGGCGGAGGCGAGCACAAAAGAGCTCTACGCGGTGTACAAGCTGTGGTGCGAGGACAACGCGCTGAACCCGCTGACGTCCAACAGCTTCAGTCGGTATCTGAACGAGAATCAGACGCAGTATGGCATCCGATACAGCAACAACGTCTACACCAAGGACAAGTGCCGCGTCCGGGGCTATATCGGCATCGAGCCCACGGAGAAGGTGGAACAGCTCCTGGAGCGCAGAGGCAAGCTCTGAAAAAAGTCAGGAGCAACTTCATTTTATCCGTACATGCGTACAACCGTACACAAACCCAGCCGAGGCATTTTCCCCGGGTATTCACTCGGAAAACAGACAGCATCCTCCGGGTCGTACACATGTACGCATGTACGGATGTTTTTCACTTCATCCCCACATTTTTAGCAACCGGGCGTTTGTGAACTTTTTGTTTACATAACGCGCCGAAAGTTGACACAGCCTCACACAGATCGTATAATATGGACAGATACGTTCTGTGTGGAAAAGAAAGGAGTATTTATCATTATGCCACGCAGAAAGAAACGCACCTACGGAAGCGGCAGCGTCCGCCAGAAAAGCGTCGAGCGCAAGGACGGCTCGGTGCGAACCTATTGGGAAGCCCGGTTTTCCGACGGGCGAGATCCCAAAACCGGAAAAGTGATCCAGCGCACCATCACCGGACCCACCTGTAAGATCGTCCAGGAGAAGCTGACCAAGGCGCTCGCAGAGCGCGACGCCGGAACCTACGTCCCGCCCAGCAATCAGACCGTCGCCCAGTGGCTGGAAACCTGGTCGAAGGACTACCTCCTCGGCGTCAAGGATTCCACCGCCCTGCTCTACCGCCAGTCGATCCGGCTCTATATCGTTCCCCACGTCGGCACCGTCCGGCTGGACAAGCTGACGAGCCCCATGGTGCAAAAGTTTTACAACGAGCTGGTCCAGCCGACGGACCCCGACCGAAGCCCCATCAGCGCGAAATCCGTCAAGAACGTCCACGGCATCTTCCACCGCGCCCTGCAGCAGGCCGTGAAGATCGGACTGCTTCGGATGAATCCCACGGACGGCTGCATTCTGCCCCGGATCGTCAAGAAGGAAATCCACCCGCTGACCTCCCAGCAGATCGCAGAACTGTTGAAGCTGCTGCCCGGCCATCCCCACGAATACCTCTACCAGATCGCCCTGTTCACCGGGATGCGGGAAGGGGAGCTTCTGGGACTTCCTTGGGATTGTGTGGACTACGCAAGCGGCACGATTCTGGTCAAGCAGCAGCTGCACAAGGAGAACACCAAGGGCGGCGTCACGAAGATCGTCCCGCCGAAAAACGACAAAAGCCGCATCATTCCCATGGCGCCCAGCGTTGCCGAGCTCTTCCGAAAGCAGCGGGCGAGACAGGACGAGCTGCGGAGCCTCCTGGGGGACAAGTGGACCGAAACCGGCCTGGTATTCACCGGCCCCTTCGGCGGGTATCTGTCCTACAGGACCGTCTACGACTGCTTCAAGCGGCTGGCGGCGAAGATCGGCGCGCCGGAGGCCCGGGTCCACGATCTTCGGCACACCTACGCGGTGGTCTGTCTGGAAAGCGGAGTGGACATCAAGACCCTCCAGGAAAACCTCGGCCACGCCACTGCGACCTTCACGCTGGACATCTACGGTCACGTCAGCCAGAAGATGCGCCAGCAGAGTGCCGTCAAGCTGGAGAGCTTCATCCAGGAGGTCAACGCCCAGGCAAACCAACCCACAAAGGCAGATACGGAGGCTGCGCCGGAGCAGATCGTCATCACTGGGATCACTGCACAGCCCCTCCCCGCAGGGGTATAACGTACCCATTGCGAGGAGACGCCGTACCCATATTAGAAATGAATATTTTCCCTTAAAAATGGGTATAAAACTGGGTTTTGAAGGGAAAACACCGGATTGCGCAGTGATAGCCTGAATTCTGTTTTCTATCAAAAAGTTGCGATTTTGCCGGTTTTTCAAGGAAAAACGAGACTTTTTGCCACAAAAAGCAAGAACCCCTGGCCCTTTTCAGGGTCAGGGGTGAATGGTGGACGATGTAGGACTCGAACTTTCCCGCCTGACAAATACGAACTTGGAGGCAGAAATGAACAAGAAAACAACGGCTCTGACCACAGAACAATACAAGAACATTATAACTTCCATGAAGGAAGGCAGCGGCTTCTTCCGTCCCAATGAGCGGGTGGCAACGGCTCTCGTGCTGGAAGGCAACCTGGGGCTGAGGATCAGCGATATCGTGAAGCTCCGTCCCTGCGATATCGTGAACGACGGCGGAAGGTTCAGGCTGTCCATCGTGGAGCAGAAGACGGGCAAGCAGCGCGTCTTCACGGTCCCGCTCGTGATCCAGCAGTACATAGAGAATTACTGCTTGCGCAACGGCATCAAGCGCACCGACCTGATCTTCCCCATCACCACGCGAGAGGTTCAGAAGGTCCTTGCGAGAGTTTGCGATTACTTAGGCTATGAGGGCATCAGCACGCACAGCTTCCGCAAATGGTACGCAACGGAGATCTACAAGAACAACGGCTATGATATCGCCCTGGTCCAGCGGCTCTTACAGCACAGCTCCGCCGCCGTGACGCAAAGGTATATCGGCATCGAGCCGCAAAGGATTGAGAAAGCAATCGAAGGCCATGCGGAATTGATATAGAAAAGGCGAGAGGAACAAACCTCTCGCCTCTTTTGCGTGTTCTGCTTACTTTCCAAAATGCTTGTTGACCAACGCTTTCAGTGTCCCGCTCTTGGCTGCTTCCGCCGCATCCGCTTCCACGAAATGATGCGTCTCTTTTTTCAGCTCTTCATCGAAGCCGAGGATGTAATTGGTGGCGATCAGATAGATGATCCTTGTCGGGGCCATTCCATAGACCTGATAGCGAAGAATGTGACGAATGCGGTCTCTGTCATTGGGGAAGGCCGCTTTCAGTCCTTCGCTGCGATACAGCCGTTTCACGACCTCTGTGATGTAAAGACCAGATTTCATGTACAGATCCGCAAAGGTCTTGTTGGGATCATCGAAGCAGCCAGGATTTTCTTCTTCCAGCTTGTCCACCATCATCTTCACGATGCGTTTCGGCGTGAAGATCTGGTTGGTCTTCTGTGGCGGGATGTAGTCGAAAATGTCTTCCGTCTTGCTTTCGTCAAAGTAGTTCGCCAGCTCTTTGCGCTTCCGCAGGAATTCGCGGACGGAATCGTTGAACACGCCTTCATCGAATAGGTGTCCGTTGAAGTGCTGCATCTCGCCAGTATCAGGATCGGGGTAATCCCCGCCATCACGCAGCAAGCGGAACTGATCTTCTGTGATCCCCGTGACTTCAAGGAACACATCGTCTTCGGTGTAATCGTCGAAGTTGGCGAGGGTGAGCTTCTCGTCGCCGTAGGCCATGATGAAGCTGGGGATCGTGCGTGCAAAGCCGCGCAGACGGGCACGGATCTCGTCTTCCGAGGACTTCTTTTCTTCTTCCGCCTTCTTGGTCTCCATCCGCTCCACCAGCTCTTTCGGCTTCTCTTGGAGCGTTTTCTTGACGGTCTCCGTAACAGTCTCGGTGAGAGCATCCAGGGCGTCCTTCATATCGGCGGCGAATTCTGCCTCCGCCTTCCGCACTTCCCGCTCCGACTCCGCTTGCTTTCTCTTGGCGTCCAGAGCGGCTTCGGCAATGCGCCTCTGCCTGTCGTAGTCTTCCTTCGCCCTGGACATGGCGACCTCGATCTCTTTGCCTGTCTGTTCCTCCAAGCGTTTCTTCGCCTTCTGCGTCATGCCGTAGCTGTCAGCGATCGGCGTGATGATATCCTGAGCGACCTTGCCCTTCACGGATTCCGTGATGGTCTTCACATGCCGTTCGATCTCATCAGGCTTGCTCTCCGTGATGGTGGAGACAGCGGTCTCGATATCCACGGGGATCGTCTCATAGACTTTATTCCCGAAAATGTCCTGCGTGCGACCGATCACGATCTCCTCATCGGGGATGGAGTTGCCATCATCATCCACCTCGATCGTGTCGATCGGGTCAAGTCTGCTATTGTCCTTTTTGCCGCCCTCTTCATGAGCGGGCGTCAGCTTTTCCAGGATCTCCCGCACAAAGCCAGGAGCACCGAAAATGCCGCTGATATTGGCGAAGAGGAAGTTCGACATGAAGCCGTGGCGCACGACCTCCGCGCTTTTCAGCTTGCGGGGGATCGTCAGCACTTGGGCTGCGTCCAGCTCCACCATACGGCCTTCTTCATCTTCGCCAAGCACAGGGAAGAAGTTCAGCAGACGCTTGATGTTCTTTGCTCTGTCTTCCGTCGTGCCGCCTGTCGCCGTTTCACGGATCAGGTTGTTGGCGAATTGGTCATAGATGATCAGCGTGCGAGCGGGATCGAAGTCAAAGAGGTAGGCCCGCTCTTTGCGATATCTCCGCCCCTTGGGATCGGTGAAATAGCATGGATTCTGAGCACGGAAGGCGGCTTGCATGTAGGAAGAGGGGCTTTGCATGTTGCACAGCATGAACACCCCGCTCCACTCAGGGATCGTGACGCCCACTGTGAGCTGTCCCACCGTCAGCGTGATCGTCTTCTCGTGGGTGGCGATCGCCTGCTTTACCCTGTCATAGGAGCGGGCGGTCTCTTCTTCCTCGCTGAGCCGTCCGTCGCCCGCCGCCAGCACGACCTCATACTCATCAAAGAGCGGTTTCAGATCGTCGTCTTCCCGCATGAGCTTGTACAAAGCCTTTGCCGAGGCGACGCGGTTCAAGTACCACATCGTATGGCTCAGCTCTTTCCTCAGCTCAGGCGTGGAGAAGGGATATTTCTCTCCCGTGAACAGCATCAGGAGAAACTTCTTGATATCCTCCTGGTGGATGAACTTCCCGCTGTCGTTGGTGAGGAAGAATTCGTTCAGGTCAAAGGCGGGATCGATCGATTCATCTTCATCTTCCAGCACGATCCCCCGACTGAGCGTGTCGTAGATCATGGGGCCGAGCTGATAGGTGAACATTTGCAGTTGTGGGAGGCTTTCGTAGGGGTTATAAGCTTCCTCTTCCCAGCGGGTCTTTGCGTCCTGCTCATCGGCATAGGACCAGTTGAAGATCTCCTGATCGCTGAACTGATCTCCTGCCAGCTGTTTGAAGGGCGTTCCCGACAGATACAGCGTGTGAGCCCGCTGGATGTTATCAAAGGCTTTCTCCGTTTTGTAGGTCTCTACGCCTTCCTGAGCCTCATCCACCACCAGCAGATCAAAGGTCAGGCCCTTTTTCTTGGCTCCGAATTCGTCGATGTACTCTTTCGCCATCCAGCCCAGCTTGCGGTGCTTTCCGCCGAAATAGATGGAGCCTTTCAGGTCTTGCAGGGACACGAAGGCGACCATGCCCTTGTCATAGCGCCCGCTGATATATTCCTCTCTTGTCAGCACGCCAGGCTTGCCTTGCAGGGAATCGGTATCGCTGACGAAGCAGAGATCGTGCTGCCAACCGATGAACTTGTTGAAATCCTCCGCCCAGGAGTTGGCAATGCTGGGGCGGTTGGTGACGATCAGGACCCGCTGGAAGCCCATCCGCACGATCAGATCGTAGGTGCTCAGGGTCTTGCCGAAGCGGGGCTTGGCGTTCCACAGGAATTGCTTTCCACCCTTGGAGAACCATTTCTCCGTCATGGTCACCGCTTTTTCCTGCTCTTCCCGCAGGGTGTAGGTCAGACCCGTCTCGCCCTCTGAGGGATGGCGGGAGGCGAACTCGTCAAAATACTCTCTGGCCTCTCTTCCGTCCACATAAAACCATTCGGAGCGGGGCAGACGCTTGACGCGTGCCTCCTGGGTCAGATAGCGATGGAAGTCGTGATCTGTGAAGGGAATCCCGCTCCCGTCCTTATAGATGGCGTTGTCTCGCCAGAGGATCCGATAGTTGATGCGGGACTGTTGGTGCTGCTGCCTCACCCGCTCTTCCACGCTCTGCTTTTCCGTGTAGCCGATCTTGGTCATGTTCTGATGCGGAGGATAATCGGGATGGGAATAGGCGTAGATCATCGGGACGATGGGCTCAAAGGAGCGGATATTAGGTGCGTTCATCCCTGTTCCTCCTTACTCCATCAACACGGCTTTTAATGTAGTCCATTTCATCATCCGAAAGACCAATCAACGCAGAAAGCTGAGGATCTATCTCATTAGAAAAATCAAGATACTTGTTGTCGTTGTCATATCTTCCAATATCAGGGACTCTTTTGCCAAGCGATGAAAGCGCTTCATCTGTCATGAGAAATGTGTACCGAACTAAATAGGACCTTACATATTTATAAAAATTCTCTGCTTCGCCCATTGTTTTGAACGATCTTAACGCAACTCGCGCCCGTCCAAAGACTGAATGGTTATCTATTATTTCAAGTTGATTGTCTCTCTTCTGACCTCCTGCATTTGCGCTCGAAACTACAACTTGGAATTCAGAAATCATCCCTGGATTATTCTGAACGATGCTTTTTGAACCTACAAACCATTTTGCGCGTCCAGCTTTTCCGGCTTTGTCATTTGTGAAGACTTTTATTTCCTTAGTAAAGTCAACTGTATCTCCTTCGCTGTATGGCCTAAGAGCGTCTGGGTTTTCTTGAACAAAATTACTTTCTATTCCAAAAAGTGTTCTCGGCAGGATACCATCATGCAAGTATCCCAAGCCATTAGCAGAAACAAATTTCTCGACCTTATCCAGTATTACTGCGTCTCGCGGATCAAGGGGGATTAAATCCTCTCCTGGGTTGGCAACTTGCATAGAGATTCTTGAACCATTTCTAACAAAGGTGTATGTAAAGCCACCTTTGACTTTTTTCTGGTTTTTTACGACGATAGAAATACCATCTGCAATTTGTACGCCAGAAAAGACTTCTTTTGCATCAGGGAAAAATATAACTTCTGAAAGATGGGGGTCGTTTATCTGCTTCAATCCGAACTCTGCCATACCTTTTCCTGATCGGTGAATCCATCTTCCTGCTGGATAGATAAGTATCTCACCATTTTCAGCAATCTCGTCCGCTTGCAATTGGAAGAAATGGAAAATGTTCGTTCTTGGCTTTTGCCCATTTGTTGAAGATATTGTGTCAGTTGATTCTTCCTGATAGGGAGGATTACCAATGATAAAATCAAACTTCATAAGTTCCGATCCTTTCTTCCGCAGGGCTGTATAGCTCATTACTTGATCCTGATGGTGACGCCAGTTGTAAAGCAAGCAGGGGATCTCTTGCTCCTCCATCTCTCCGAAAAGGTTCGTCTGTTCGTGGAGCGGGGGGAATAGGGAAAGCTGTTCCTCCGTCGGTCTTGGCGGCACAGGCACGCATCCATGGATCCCGTCCATCTGCCACAGGTTCCATGAGATCACATTGCACAGCTTTTCCAGCCAGGCTTTATCAGGTCCTTGCCGCCAGCGGTGGAACATGTGCTCTTCCACACTGCACAGGATATTGACCCTTGCGATCAGCAGATTGTCCCCTTGCAGTTCAAAGCCATAGGTTGCCTGCACCGCCCGCAGGGCCCAGGTCTTCCATTCCTCAATGTCATGCGTGTTCTCCGTCACGGCCCGCAGCTTGCGGTCCAGCAGTCCGATCCGATCCTCTATCGGGATCGCTTCACCCGTCTCCACATCGTAGCGTGTCACAAGGAACGGGGCTTCTCCACAGGTGATCTCCATCCGCCTTGCGTCCACATACAGCTTCCAGTGCTTATCCTTGGAGAAGTAGATCTTTCCCTCATCTGTGAGCTTGTAGATCCCGCTCTTGCGTTTAAACCACTGTTCATCCGCGAAGTCGTTCATCTTCTTCACGATCCAGAGCGGGGTAAACACTTCCGCGTGCAGCCGTGTGCGCTCTGTCCGCTGTTCCATGGCTCTTCTGGCCCGTGTTTTAATGAGGTCTGACCATTCGCCCGTGATCCGTTGCGGGCGGATCTCATTCCCAGGGCTGTACCATTCTCCGAGATCCGCATAAGCGTCTGTCGCCCAAAGGATATTGCCCTTTGTCGCCTTGTCTTGCAGCAGCCGATCCAGGAGCCCCAAAGCGTGGAGTTTCAAAATATCGTCTTGTATATTGATGACCAAAGCAGGGCCTCCTTTCATCGGATTTGGGGAATACTGTGGATCTGCGTCAGCCATTCACATACATGCTGAGAGGATAAAAGCAGTTCACGACTTTCTCATCCGCAGCGTTGAATTTATCGGTAAAGCTTTGGAGATTGCCCTGCGGATTCGTCACGATATTGGCGAATTCAACATACGCAGTGTAAAGCGTTCGCAGATCCTCATAGTCTCGCTTGTATTTTTCGGGGGGATCGGACAGCTCCCGCATGAGCTGCGCCAAATCATACTGACTATCCATGATTCCTTCCATCTTGGCGGAATAGTCTGGATCCGCATAGAGAACATCGATCGCGTCATTGAAGTCCTCATAGAAGGATCCCGTTCCACCGTTTCTCCTGGTGTATTTGTCCGTCTCTGGATCCTTGACCTGAAAAATACAGTTGTACCAGACGGAATGGAGAAGGTTCCCCGCCTCTTCCGTATCGATCGCGCTCATTGCGATCTCGTAAACGGCGGTTCCCAGCTTTTCTTCATACGCCTGTTCCTGATAGGCTCTGTATGCCCTCAGGCCGAAAAAGCCAACGGCGGCAAGAAAAACAAGGATAACGATCCACACGATGGCAGCTCCACCGCGTTTCTTTTTGGGTCTATCATCGGTAAGGCGGCTCCCGCATTGCGGACAAACTTGAAACTGTTCATCCACAAAGGTCCCGCAGTAAGAACATCTCAAATACGCCATAAGCTGCTCCTTCATTCCGCCCCTGTTCGTATGTATTTGTCATTATACCACAGGCCCCATGATATTGAAAACAGAAAAGAGTTCGTTTTTTGCTGTTTTTTCCAGACGATCCATGATACAATGAGAAAAACGAACCAGGAGGGCAGCACAATGGCCGAGAGAATGAACAGCGTAGCCGCTGAGCTGGAAGACGATCCCTTTAAGGACCGCCGAGGCAAAAAACCGCATCAGAAGTTGAAGCCATATCTGGTCTTGCAGATCCTTATGCAGCATACCGACGAAGATCATGTTATGCGTGCGGATGATATTGTTGCCCGCCTTGTCGAGATGGGGATCTTTGCAGAGCGGCGCGGTATCTATACGGATATCGAGGAAATCAACCATGTCCTTTACATGCTTGACCAGGGCTGCACGATCGATGAAGCCGAAGAAGATTTGAGCGATCCCGACTTTGAAGAAGAAAAGGTCATTGCCTACAAAGAGCTTGGGCGAAAAGAGAAGGGCTATTATGTGCGGCGGCACAAATATGACCTGTTAGATCTTCGGCTCCTGGCTGAGTGTGCCTATTCTTCACGCTTCCTGACGGAGAGCCAGTCCAAGCACCTGATCGATGAGGTTATTTGTGAGTATGCCAGCGAGCACCAAAAGGACAAAATCAAGCACGATGCTTTTCTGACAGACCGCGTGAAGACAGCGAATAAAGCTGTTTTGCGGAATCTGGAAGCAATCAATAATGCTATTCGGCGCGGCTCAGGCGTGAATCCTCATGAGCCTGAGAAAATAAAAATCGTGTATGTCAAACGCGTGATGAAAGAAGAGGGCATCCGCTCCACGGAAAAGACCCTGACGATCAGCCCCTACAAACTCATGATAAACGATGGGAACTATTATCTTTTGGCGTACAATGGTAAACGCCTTGGCGCGTGGCGCGTTGACCGCATCAAAGAAGTAACGCCGACGGGCGAGCCGCGTGATTGTGATGACGAGTTCAAGGCTCTGGATCTGTCGAACTACGCGCAATGCAACTTCGGCATGATGATAAACACAAAAAAGCAGCGTGTGAAGCTCATCTGCGAGGGAAGCCTTCTGGACACGATGGTGGACCGCTTCGGCACAAAGGGCGTTTACTTCGGATGGATCGATGAAGAGCATTTCGTCTGTGAGCCGATTGTAGAAATCAATCATCAGTTCTATGGCTGGGTGTGCGGCTTCGGCGAGAGCATCAAGATCGACACTCCCGAGATCGCAGAACGATATGCAAACTATCTCTCCCGCGTCCGCTCACTGTATTGAATGTACACTTTCAAGCGACATAGAATAAGAAGCAGATAATAGCCGTTGGTGAGGAGGTTTACAATGGACAGTAAAGACGAAATCAGAATGCAGCATGCCCTCATGGATTATGATCATCAGATTAAGTTTTACAGCGAAGTGCTTAAAAGTGACGCAAGTGAAAAAGACAAAGCATTTGCGCGGGAGATGATTGAAGAATCGGAAGCAGGAAAGAGACAGGTCCAGGTGATTGCCGCGCATAAGCATTCCAGCAAGCACAGAGCGGAATTGGAGAAGAGCGAAAAATGCGGCTGTTTCTTCTGCCTGAGAATTTATTCGCCCAGCGAAATCGAAGACTGGACCGATGGAGAAAACACTGCGATCTGCCCGTACTGCTGGGTCGATAGCGTGATAGGGGATGCTTCTGGCTATCCGATCACAAAAGACTTCCTCAAAGAAATGAAGGACCATTGGTTCGCCTGACGAGGGTGGATCCCGCTCTCGCTCATGAGATCACAGAGCAAAGTCAAAACAAAGCTGCAAGAATCTCAAATGCTTCTTGCAGCTTTGTTGTTTGTATATCATTCGTATTTTGAGAAAAATACGAACGGCATTTTCTTTGTATTGTGCGGCTTTTCTGCGATTATCGTGCGCAGTTCGTATTTATGCGTCTGAAAAGTTCGCAAAATCGAGCTTTTTCTTGACCGCAGGGAGCAAATCTTGTATCATGTATTTGTTGAAGGTTGAAGAGTGTTGCAGGATAGGAGTGAATAAAGTCCTGCAAACGAATAATCATTCAACGAATGGTCTGGGGTCCATCAGAAAAAAAGAAAGAAAAAGAAAGGATGGTTCAGTTTACGAGTATTGGGAGGGGCGTGTAACGCTCTCCTACGATCCAAGCACAAGGCAGCAAACGACGAAGAGTTTTACAGGGGCAACACGAGAAGAGGTCCTGGGGAAGATGCGGAGTTGTGAGATCGAACCAGTCAAAAAAACAGAGTCCACTTCTCTTCTCTTGAAATCGTGGCTGGAAACATGGCAGAGCGAATACCTGGAAGGCGTCAAGGCATCCACCGCTTACCTTTATGGGCAAGATATTTCCTTGTACATCCTGCCTCACTTAGGACAGTACCATTTGGATGAGCTGACAACGACCATCGTTCAGCATTTCTACAATCAACTGCTTCATCCGACCACTAACAAGAAGCCGCTTTCCCCCAAGACGATCCGCTGTATTCATGGAGTTCTGCATCAGGCATTGGATCAGGCAGTAAACACAGGGGTATTACAATGTAATCCCTCTTCTGCCTGTAAGCTACCAAAGGTCAAGCGAAAAGAAATCACACCAATGGAGGATGCTCAGGTCAAATCATTCCTGAATCGCATCAAGGGGCACCCTCACGAATACCTGTACAGGATCACGCTTTTTACAGGCTTGCGTGAAGGGGAGATCCTGGGGTTGACATGGGACTGTGTAGACATGAAGCGTGGAGTCTTGACCGTGAAGCAGCAACTCAGGAAGGAACAGCAGAAAGGCGGCAAATACTACTTCTCTTCGACAAAAAACGACAAATGTCGAACGATCGCTCTATCATCGTCTGTTGTTCGTCTGTTCAAGCACCAGAAGCAAAAGCAATTGCTCATGGAAGCCGAAGCGTCTGAATGGGAGAAGACAAACCTTGTCTTTACCAACGCGAAAGGCGGGATCCTGTCCTATCGGACCGTCTATGGTTGCTTCAAGCGCATTGTCAAAAAGATGGGTTGCCCTAAGCTGCGTTTCCACGATCTTCGCCATCAGTACGCCGTTATCGCCATCAAAAACGGGGATGATATAAAAACGATCCAAAGCAATCTTGGGCACGCGACAGCCGCCTTTACCTTGGATGTTTATGGTCATGTAACCGAAGAGATGAAGAGAGATAGCGCAGATCGAATGGAAAGTTATATGCAAACTCTTTCAGACTCGTAAGAAACTCGTATGAAAGTTGTTAAGAAGTCAATTGGAAGTTCCCTCAAAGTCGAACAGGACCCGTAGAAGACCACGATACAAGTTTTTAACTAATGGAGCGAAAAAGTGTGAACTTATAGAGCATAAAAACGCCAAAAAAGTTACCAAATTTGAATATACCATCACTTTTGCAAGGGTACTGCTTTTTCTGTGCTTTTGAATTTGCGAACTTTTCGGACGCAAAAGTGGCGGAAAACAGGCAAAAATGAAGAGAACCTGAACAATCTGTTCAGGTTCTCATGGTGGACGATACAAGACTCGAACTTGTGACCTCCCGCACGTCAAGCGGATGCGCTACCAGCTGCGCCAATCGTCCGTCAGCTTAGATAGAATACACCCGTTTTGCGGCTTTGTCAAGTCCTTTTCCCGGTAAATGCGAAAAAATCTTTTGCGCAATCGCTTTGGGAGAGCCCTACGGGGGACGGGGGACGGGGGACGGGCTGTCGAGGGCGCCAGCCCCTACGAAGGGGACGAGGGGACGGGCTGTCGAGGGCGCCAGCCCCTACGAAGGGGACGAGGGACGGGCTGTCGAGGGCGCCAGCCCCTACGAAGGGGACGAGGGGCGGCGGGAGGGGCAAGCCCCTCCCCTACGCATGCGACGGGACAGTGGAGAGGGACGACCTTGTTTCTCTTGAAGCGAAGGCCGCCCCTGCGGATGCATCGTTTTCAGTTCTCGCTGCGCACCTTGTCGTGACTGACGAAGAACAGCGCCAGGGCGCCGGGGCCCACGTGGGAGCCGGTGACCGGCTCGTACTCCACGGTCAGGATCTCCTTGGGCGGCCGGTTCCGGTTCAGAAGCTCCGCCAGATACGCGGCGTCCTCCCTGCAGCCGGCCTGGGCGATGCCCACGGTCTGCTTCTCCGGCTCCACCACCAGCTTGTCGTAGCGGGCGGCCAGCTCCTCGATGGACTTCTTCCGTCCCCGCACCTTGGCAAAGGAGACGATCTTGCCCTCCTCGTTGCCCTTGAGCAGGGGCTTGATGTTCAGCACCATCCCCACGATGGCGGCCACGTTGGAGAGGCGTCCGCCCCGGCGCAGGTGCAGCAGATCGTCCACGGTGAAGACGTTGAACATGCGCTGCACCAGATCCCGCAGCTGCGCCGCGGCCTCCTTCGCGCCCAGGCCCTCGTCCCGCAGGCGGGCGGCCTCCAGCGCCACCAGGCCCTCGCCCAGAGAGGCGCCCAGGGTATCCACCACCTCGATCTGCCGCTCCGGATACTGCTCCAGCAGCATCTGGGCGCCGATGCGGGCGGAGTTGCAGGAGCCGCTGATGCCCGAGGACATGCAGACGAAGACCACGTCCTGCCCCTGCTGCAGCCAGGGCTCGAAGAAGTCGGAATACTGCTGGGGGGAGATCTGGGAGGTGGTGACCTTCATGCCGTCCTTGATCTGGGCATAAAAAGCGTCGCCGCAGAAGCTGTCCGAATCCAGGCAGGCGTACTCCTTGCCGTTTATAAAATAGGGGAAGGCGATGACCTTCAGGTCGGCCTTCTGCACCTGCTCGTTGGGCAGGTTCCCGGAAGTGTCGGTAATGGCAACAAAGCTCATCTTGTGTTTCCTCCTTGTCGACATACGGTGCGCAGAGGTGCGCACTTTACAAGCACAGCCTAACGCGCCGGGGAAGAAAAGGCAAGCTACCCTCCCCTTCTCCCGCCCTACACCCGTCTCTCCCGGGGATAGAATGGGAAAAACAGGACTCTACGCATCGTAGAATCCCGGTGTTTTCAAGGCTTTGCGGGCTTCTGTGCAGAGCGAACGGCGGGAGGAGCATCGGCGCTCCGCCAGGTCTTAGCCCAGGGCGTATCGCAGCTCGCCCCAGAGCTCCACCAGCCAGAAGCGGAGCTCGTAGCCCTCCTGACGGGTGACCAGGGCGTAGTCCTCCGGCCGCAGCGTCTGCCGCAGCTCCTCCGGCTGGGCGGCGTCCAGGCAGAGAGTGGGAAAGACCACGCACCACCAGTTGTGCCCTTCCCCCGCGCCCAGCACCACGCGCAGAGACTCATAGCACCCCGCGGGCAGGGTGAAGCCGCCGTAGCGCCGGAGGGGGTAAGTCTCCCGCCCCAGGCTCACGCTGACGGGGCGCCCCTCGCTTGCGCTCTCCGCCGCGGCGGCGACGCCCGCCAGCTCCGCCTCCAGCAGCGCCCGCGCCCGGGCCGGGTCGTCCACGCCCTGCAGCTTGGGACGCAGGTAGTCCAGCACCGCGTCCCGCACCCGGAGCTTCAGCGCCTGCTCCGCCGCATCGTCGCTGACGGCGATCACATGCAGCCGCACCAGCCCCGCGGCCAGGCGCTGCTGCCGCGCCCCCGCCCAGGTGCCCCACAGCAGCGTCACGCACAGCGCCAGCAGCGCAGCGAGCTCCCAGGGTTTCAATTTTCGATTGTACATAAAAACACCGTCCAAACTATGTAGATATGCATAGTATGGACGGTGTTTGGAATTTTTAATCAGTCCAGCAGCCGCGCCACAGGCTTTGCCGTGCAGCAGAATTTATACTCGCCGCGGAGGGAGGCGCAGGCGGCCTCCGCGTCCTCTTCCCGCTGGAAGACGCCGAAGACGGCGGAGCCGGTGCCGGTCATGATGGCGCCCAGGGCCCGGTGATCCAGCAGACGGCCCTTGATCTCCGCCGCCGTGCGCAGGCGGCGGTCGTCCACATCCTCAAAGACATTGTACATCCGCCGGCAGAGGGAGCGCAGGTCTCCGCTCTCCACCGCAGCCAGCAGCCCCAGGGTGTCCGGGTGGATGCGCACGGGGGCGCTGTCCAGCTTCTGGAACAGCTCCGGCGTGGAGATGGAGAAGCCCGGCTTGCACAGGGCAAAGCAGCAGTCCGGCATGGGGCGCAGATCCCGCAGGAGCTCGCCCCGCCCCTGGGCCAGGGCGGTGCCCCCCGCCACGCAGAAGGGCACGTCCGAGCCCACCTTCTGAGCCAGCTCCTCCAGCTCCCGGCGGCTCAGGCGATCGCCGTAGAGCCGGTTCAGCCCCCGCAGCACCGCTGCCGCGTCCGCAGAGCCGCCGGCCATGCCGGCGCCCACGGGGATCTCCTTCTGGATGTCGATCTGCAGGCCCTGGCCGCTCTCCCCCACGGTCTCCAGGAAGCGCAGGGCGGCGCGCACCGCCAGGTTCCGCTCGTCCCCGGGGATGAAGCGCAGGTTGGAGCTGGCGCAGACCTTGCCGTCGTCCCGAAAGCGGATGCGCAGCGTGTCGCACAGGGACACGGTCTGCATCAGCATGAGCATATCGTGGTAGCCGTCCTCCCGCCGCCCGGTCACGTCCAGGGACAGGTTCAGCTTGGCGTAGGCCCGTTCGGTGATCTCCCTCATGGCGCATCCTCCTCGCTTGCGGGGGTGGGGGGCGCGCTGTCATCCTGAGCGAAGCCCTCAGGCCGAGTCGAAGGATCTTCCTCGGCGGGGGCGGGCGATGCGGGAGCCTCGTGGGGATCGGCGGGAGGGGCAAGCCCCTCCCCTACGGAGGCATCCGGGGTCAGCGGGACGGCGGGGGCGCCGTCCCCTACGAGGGTCTCCGGGATCGGCGGGACGTCGGGGGCGCCGTCCCCTACGGAGGCGTCCGGGGTCAGCGGGACGTCGGGGGCGTCGTCCCCTACGGAGGGGGACGGGGTTTCCCCGTCTTCCAATTCCGCATTCCGAATTCCGAATTCCGAATTATCCTGCGGGACGTCGAGGGCGCCGTCCCCTACGGAGGCGAACGGGATCGGCGGGACGTCGAGGGCGCCGTCCCCTACGAAGGTCTCCGGCGTCGGCGGGACGTCGGTTTCGTTCCCTTTCAATTCCGAATTCCGAATTCCGAATTCCGAATTTTCCGCAGTCTGCGTCTCGAAGAGGTACACCCGCAGCTCGTAGGGGCGGGTGGTAAAGCCGTTGGAAATCACGAAGTTCCACTCGTAGTTAGCGAAGACCAGGGCCTTCTCGCTGAGCTCGATGCCGGTGGGCGCCTGGAAGCGGATCTGCTCGTCGGTGAAGGAGCAGATCACCAGGAGCTTGCTGCCCGCGTAGTTGCGCTCGTAAACGTATAAATGCTTGTCCTCCGGCAAAAGCTCCACATAGTCGCCCCAGATGGCCACCGGGTGCTCCTTCCGGAAACGCAGCAGGCGGCGGTAGAAGTTCAGCAGAGAGTTTGGATCCTCCTCCTGCGCCGCGGCGTTGATGGTCGTATAGTTTTCGTTGACGGTGAACCAGGGCGTGCCGGTGGTGAAGCCCGCGTTGGGCTCCGCCGACCACTGCACCGGCGTGCGGGCATTGTCCCGCGCCCCCTCCTGCACCGCCCGGAGCACCTGCTTTTTGGGCAGGAACTTGGAGAGCAGCCGCACGTTGTTGCGGGTCATCACGTCGGGGTACTGCTCCACCTGAGGCAGGCGGAGGTTGGTCATGCCGATCTCCTGCCCCTGGTAGATGAAGGGCGTGCCCCGCTGGAGCAGGTACATGGCGGCCAGCATTTTCCCGCTCTCCACCCGGTATTTCTCGCTGCCGTAGCGGCTGATGATCCGGGGATGGTCGTGGTTTTCGATATACAGGGCGGGCCAGGCCTTGCCCTGGAGCTTCTGCTGCCAGTCGGAGAAGGCCTTTTTCATCTTCCGCAGGCTGAAGGGGCGGCGGATCATGTCGGTGGCCAGACAGTCGGCCTCCATGTGGGAAAAGCCGATCATCTCGTCCAGCACCTGCTCCTCCCCCTCGGTCACATAGCCCAGGGCGGTCTCCGGCGTGGTCATGGGGCTCTCCCCCACGGTGAAGCAGTCGTAGGCGTCCAGCACCTCCCGCTTGAATTCCCGCAGGTAGTCATGCACGGCGGGGAGGTTGGAATAGTATTTCATGCCGTTGGCCATGGGGATCGGCGGGAAGCTGTCGGGCAGACCCTCCGCCTTGGCGATGAAGGTCACCACGTCCTCCCGGAAGCCGTCCACCCCCAGATCCAGCCAGAAGCGCAGGATGTCCTTCACCTCCCGGCGCACCTTGGGATTCGCCATGTTCAGATCCGGCTGCTTTTTGGCGAAGAGATGGAGATAGTATTCGTCCAGCCCCTCGTCATATTCCCAGGCGCCGCCCTCAAAGAGGCTGGTCCAGTTGTTGGGGGGCTTCCGCTTGCCCCGGACGGTCTTGCCCGGGCGCCAGATATAGTAGTCGTGAAAGGGGTTGTCCTTCCCCTTTTTGCTCTCCAGGAACCAGGGGTGCTCGTCGGAGCTGTGGTTCACCACCAGGTCCATGAAGACCTTGAGCCCCCGGGCGTGGGCGCCCTCCAGCACCTGCTGGAAGAGCTCCAGATCCCCGTAGTCCGGGTGGATGTTTTTGTAATCCGAGATGTCGTAGCCGAAGTCCGCGTTGGGCGAGGGATAGAGGGGAGAGAACCAGATGGCGTCCACCCCCAGGCTCTTGATATAGTCCAGCTTGGAGAGCACGCCCCAGAGATCGCCGATCCCGTCTCCGTTGCCGTCGCAGAAGCTGCGGGGCCAGATCTGATAGACCGCCATTTCCTTGTACCACTGTGTCCGCGCCATGGGTCTACCTCCTGCTCTTGTGATTTTGTCTTATTTTACCACAGCGGCAGCCTCTTCGCAACCGCTATCCGCGGCCTGTCGCCGCCTGTTTTTCCAGAAAGTTCGCGAAAGTTGACAAAACGGTAAAAATATGCTATTTTAGCTTCGTATACCATGGAATGCTGCCGCCGCTCCGCTGTGGAGCCGGCAGAGACCGGAAAGGGTATGGAAAACGATGAAAAAGCAATGGATCTCAACGGCGCTGATGCTGCTGTTGATGCTTCTCATACCGGTCATGGCCTGCGCGGATGTGATCTATCCCGCGCCGGAGGACTTTGTCGTGGGGGAAGAGGTGGACCATCTGCTGGCCACTCTGGATCCCGGCGGCACGGTCTGGACGGATCCGGAGCTGCTGCCCGAGGGGCTGCGCCTGGAGACGGAGGAGGTCGAGGAGGGGCTGAACGTGTATCTGCGCGGCTACCCCACCACCCCCGGCACCCATGACCTGATCATCCGCTACAACGGAGAGGACAGCATCTGCACCGTCAATATCGTACCGGGCCAGGGCGTTGCGCCCACGCCCGTCAGCGTCTCGGTGGAGACGCCGCCCCTGCAGACCGAATACACCGTCGGCGACGTGCTGAACCACGAGGGGCTCTGTATCCGCGTAGAGATGAGCGACGGCAGCAGCCGCCTGGTCTACGAGGGCTATGCCCTCTACCCCATCCATCTGGAGCAGGCCGGCAAGCGCATGATCGAGGTGAACTACGAGGGGCTGCTGTGCTTCTTTGAGGTGGAGATCGCCCCCGGGCCGGAGGAGATCGAGGGCATCGGCGTGCTGAAGCTGCCGAACAAGACCGTCTACGAGGTGGGCGACGAGCTGGATCCCTCCGGGCTTGTGATCCGGGTCTACACCAACAACGGCACCCGGGACGAGATCGACAACCTGCTGTGCTTCCCCACGCTGCTGACAGAGCCGGGCGAGCAGCAGATCACCGTGAGCTATGAGGAGAAGACCTGCACCTTCCCCGTCCAGGTGATGGAGGAGGAGGCGCCCGCCAGCATCGCGGTCTATCGCCGGCCCGACAAGCTGGAGTATACCGTGGGCGAGACGCTGGATCCCAGCGGGCTGATCCTGGTGGAGACCAGCACCCGCAACAAGCAGGAGCTCTTTGAGGACGGCTTCACCTGGGAGCCCACCGTGCTGGAGCAGGAAGGCTCCCAGGAGATCACCGTGCGCCGCGGCGGGCTGGAGTGCAGCTTCCAGGTGAACGTGCGCCCCGCGCCGGTGCTGGATCCGCCCTCTCCCGCGGTGAACCCCGGGGAGCCGGGCGCTCCCGCCCTGCAGCCGGAGGGGGAGCTGCTGCCCCAGCGGGGTCCCGGCGGGGAGTCCCAGTCCGGCAGGCTTCTGGTGATCGTGATCGTGGGCGCCGCGTTTTTGGCGCTGCTGATCCTTGGGGTCTATGTGTTCACGATGAACCGGAGCAGCCGGGCGGATTATGCCGATTCTGTGCGGGATCTGTTCCGCCGTCGGCGCTGAGACAAGGCTTTTTTCGGGGCGGCGGGGACGTCGCCCCGGATTTTTTCGCTTTTTCCGAAAAAGGATATTGACACGCGCCGGTATTCTGTGGTATTATCTCATGGCTGAATGAGGAACCGGCCATGCGGGTGTAGTTCAATGGTAGAACACCAGCCTTCCAAGCTGGATACGTGGGTTCGATTCCCATCACCCGCTCCAGCGAGAGCTCGCGGGTGCAGCGCATATGCGCCAATAGCTCAGCAGGATAGAGCAACTGCCTTCTAAGCAGTAGGTCGGGGGTTCGAATCCCTCTTGGCGTGCCAACGTCAGAGGGTGGCGGCGGTTTCGGCGCAGCGGTTTGTCCACCCTCTCGGCGGACAGACAATATGGTGGGATTAGCTCAGTTGGTAGAGCACCGGATTGTGGTTCCGGGTGTCGTGGGTTCGAGCCCCATATCCCACCCCACTTACAAAAGACAGGCCGGCTGTGCCGGCCTGTTTTAGCAGGAAGCCCTGCATATTGGGATGTAGTGTAATGGTAACACACCGGACTTTGACTCCGATATAGTGGGTTCGAGTCCCGCCATCCCAGCCAGCGTTTGATGTGGCTACGCCACATCAAACGCAAATATATCCTTCTTTCCAA